>ERZ859937.513-NODE-513-length-16205-cov-1.543406_pt1 | contig 16205 bp, 14 predicted proteins | sample MGYA00509985_ERZ859937 | MGnify/ENA primary metagenome ERZ859937 (study PRJEB30046, sample SAMN00715169) | human gut metagenome | study: EMG produced TPA metagenomics assembly of the A metagenome-wide association study of gut microbiota in type 2... | reverse complement strand
ACGTAGCGGAATTCATTCAAAGGAATGATACCGTCTGATTTGTAGCCGATATTGACAACTACTTCGCGTTTGTTCATTGCAATAACAGTACCGTCTACAACCTCGCGGTCGTTTACTTTGTTCAGCGTACCGTCATAAGCTTTTTCAAGATCTTCGTGGCTCATGCTGGTTACAGCTTCGCCGTTTTCATAAGCATCCCAGTTGAAATCTTCAACAGGAGTGATGTTTTTTAAATTTTCCATTAATAAAATTGTTAAAATTCTCAGTTAATTACGTTAGACATTATATTGTTTATCTAATTTCGGGCGCAAAGATACAACAAAATACTGAAACACAAACAAGTTTGCTGAAATTTCTTGCTGATTAAAATTTAAATGGGATATAATCGTTGTTTTTAATTTATGTTTGTACATTTGTAGAAATTTAACCTATTAAAATATGGTAGCGTTCATTTTAGTTTGTTTCTACTTTTAGGTTTTTTATGGGAGATAAGAAAGAGGAAAAGTTTGGAAAAGGAGTTCGTTAAGAAGAAAAATAAGGTGTGTTCCGTGAAAGAATTTTCGGATACTATATTGTATAATGTGGATGCATATATAATTTTGGTTGATCGGAATTTTTTGGTTGAAAAGACCAATTACTATAATTTGAATAATACTTCTGAAAGATAAGCGGAAAGTAATGTCCAGAGGCTTTAACGGTTATTTGTTCAAGCCTCTGAACAAAGAAGCTTTGTTTAATATGCTTCGCCAAATGGATATTTAATCTTCCAAAGAGTAATCAATGGTGGTTACAACACGGATACGTTTGATGTAAGGAGTATTGGCATCACGATCCTCGATACTGAATTGTCCCTGATAAGCTCTTTTTATCTTACCAAGTTCGCTGTCCGAGTCCTTGGCAAATTTAATAGCTGCCGCCCGTGCGTTTTTAGTTGCTTCCTCTATCATTTGAGGCTTGATGTCGTTTAAACCGGTATAGTCATATTGCACATTGTAACGATAATCTCCACCGGTAATAGCGATACCTTGCTTTAAGAGTTCGCTTTGTTCGCTGATCATCTTTCTCACCAGATCTACTTTAGTTGAAGTAACCGTGATGACAGAGGTCACATTATAGCGGAAGGGAACTGAATTATTATTATAACGTTCAGCTTGCATGTCTATAATTTCCGGTGCATTGATACTGATTTCGTTTTCAGTGATTCCTTTCTGTTTCAAGAAGCCGACAATTGTTTGGTTGGTTGTATTTATTTTGTTATATAAGGTCGGGAGATCATTTCCCAGGTCTTTATACATTAAAGGCCAAGTTACTTTATTAGCTGGCACCTCCATTTCTGCCAGACCTTTCACATTCACTACTCTGTCTTTACCAGAGAAAGTGTCCAATCCCTGTTTGATAAAATACCCCATCACCAACATGCCTATAGCAAGGATGACGGCTTCTTGTTTCCAACTTTTCATACTTCAGTCGTTTTTAGTGATACAATTATTTGTTTTGTAAGCGTCAAATGCCTTTTTAACAGAGCCCTGTTCTTGCAGCAATTGTTTTGCTTCTGCTTTATTAATATGTAATTCGTCAATTAGCATTTGTACTCCTCGGTCTACTAGTTTTTGATTGCTGAGTTGCATGTTTACCATCCGGTTTCCTTTTACTCTGCCTAGTTTTATCATGACGGTGGTACTTATCATATTCAGTATCATTTTTTGCCCTGTGCCGCTCTTCATGCGCGAGCTGCCTGTGATAAATTCCGGACCGACTATCATTTCGATGGGTATATCTGCTACATTCGAGAGTGGAGAGTTTGGATTGCTGCTGATGCTTGCTGTTAATATTCCGTGTTCTCTCGCTTTTTGCAGCGCTCCTATAACATAAGGAGTTGTTCCCGATGCCGCTATGCCTATCAGGATGTCTTTATTTGTGATGTGATGCTTTTGTAGTTCCATCCAGCCTTTTTGACTATTATCTTCAGCACTTTCTACAGGATGTTTCAAAGCTTGTTCACCACCGGCTATAATACCTATGACACAGGTATCAGGCATACCGAAAGTCGCTGGAATTTCAGAAGCGTCCAATACTCCTAGGCGTCCACTGGTTCCGGCTCCCAAATAGAATATGCGTCCTCCTTGATGCATACGTTCTACTATTTCATTTACTAGTTTTTCAATTTGTGGTATGCAGGCATGAACAGCTGAGGCTACTTTCCGGTCTTCTTCGTTGATACCTTCCAGTAACTCTCTGACGGATTTTTGTTCCAAATCCTCATGTATGGACGGTTGTTCGGTTATTTTTATAAAATTCATACTTCGAAATGATAATCCTTTAATCCTTCCAGTGGACTTTTTAAAACTTTTCCGATGGACACATTCAGTCTTAGAGCTGCTTCTTTTACTTCTTCTTGAAAGTAAAATGCAATAGAACCTGTAAAATGTACAAGAATATCATGATATTCGTATTGCATTACATTACGGGTGAAGAAATCAGTGAAGCAGGAAATTAATAAATTCTGCATCTCTGGTCTATGCTTGTGGGCGAAAAGAAAAGGAGTCAGACCCGCCAGAAAGCGGTTGGCTAAGGGCTGTCGGTATACTTTATCTAAAATCAGTGCTGGGGTCAAATCGTATTCTTTAAGGAAATCTCGGCAAAGGTCATCGGGAAGTTGGTGTTTCAGGAAGTCACCTACCAGACGTTTCCCTAATACGGCTCCGCTACCTTCATCTCCTAAAATATACCCTAACGGAGAAATATTAGCTGTTATTTTTTCCCCGTCATAAAAACAAGAGTTGGATCCGGTTCCTAAAATACATGCAATCCCTGCCGTTTTACCACATAGGGCGTGGGCGGCACCTAACAAGTCACTTTCGACAAGGATATTTGCTTTGGGGAAGTTCTGCGCCAAAGCTGTTTTCACTATATTCGTTTTTTCGGGAATACATCCTGCACCATAGAAATAAATAGTTGTAAATTCAGTGGTGTCTCCCAACTGGGGAGTTAGTGTGGAGGCAATCACTTCTTTTATTTCATCAACTGATTGGTGGAAGGGGTTGATACCTCCTGTTCGAACTGTCCTGCTGTTTGTCTTGGTGTTACCCAGACACCAGTCTGTTTTGGTAGAACCACTATCTGCTATTACTATCATATCGGATAATAAGATGATTATTAGTCTTACAAAAATAGTATAAATTTATCCGATATCCATTGTTTTCCGTATTTATTTGTCGGGCTCTTATATTATTTTAGTAACTCTGTTTCTATATTTAATTTGATGTACAAATAGTTATAATTTTAGTCTGGTGTTCGATTTCTACCCAATTTTGACCAATTTTTCAATAAAGTGTATCTGTTTTGCTGCTATTTTTGTGTATTCGAATTTTTAGGTATGAAACTATGAAACACAATTTATGCCGGACACTTCTGCTTTTTGCCGGAGTATTCCTCTTTGCAACTATAGATGCACATTTTAAGACTACTCCTCAGTCACCTGTTCATATTACTGAAACCGACGAACTGGTTTATAAATCGTATCCTAACGGCGATCGGATACCTGATTTTTCTTTTTGTGGTTATCGCCAATCTGAGTATCCCATTCCTTGGGTGGATGCAAAAGTATATGTTCCTGTCGTGGATGGAGATGCAACCGGTCTTATTCAGCAGGCATTGAATTATGTAGCCTCTCTTCCTATGGAACCGGATGGTTTCAGAGGTGCAGTTCAGTTAGCTCCCGGTAACTATGAATTGAAAGGTAAACTTTTGATGCGGGCTGACGGAGTGGTTCTCCGTGGTAGCGGATGCCATAAAAATGGAGGAACGGTTTTACGTGCATTGGGACCGATGAAAGATGAATTGATTCGTGTTTTGGGTTATAATAATGCGAAAACGGAAGACACTATTCATATTGCCGGGCAGTATGTACCTGTAAATGCTACGGTTATTCCTTTGAAACAAACTGCAACATTGAAGGTGGGAGATAAAATACGCATTGTCCGTCCATCAACAGCCGGATGGCTTTCGGTGCTTGGTACGGATAGATTGGGCAATGAACAGGAATATAATTTCTCGGAATGGACTCCCGGTCGTCATGATATGGTGTGGGAGCGTACTGTGGTTGCTGTTACCTCTGAAAGTATTACCATAGATGTACCATTGACCATGAGCCTTGATCCCAAGTATGGTGGTGGGTATATTTTACCTCTTTCATGGACTGGGAGGATTAATAATGTCGGAATAGAGAATTTGTGTTGCGATTCTGAATATGATCATACTAATTTGAAAGATGAGAACCATCGTTGGCAGGCAATTACCTTCAATCATGTGAAAGATGGATGGGTACGAAGAGTGGAGGCTCATCATTTTGCAGGTTCGGCGGTAATGGTATTGGAGGGAGCGATGCAGGTGACTGTGGAGGATTGTAAATTTCTGTATCCCGTGTCCGAGATAGCCAACCATAGGCGTTATGCTTTTCATACTTTGGGACAACTAACTCTTTTTCAGCGTTGTTATTCTGAAGAGGGGTACCGTGATTTTACAGTTGGGGTTGCCGTACCTGGACCTAATGCTTTTGTACAATGTCATTCCGAACGGCCTTATAGTTTCAGTGGATCTACTGGTGGCTTCTCTAATGGTATTTTGATGGATAAAATAACGGTGTCAGGAGGAATTATTCAATTGGGTTATCGGGATATGGCAGATCAGGGAGCCGGTTGGGTGGCGGCTAACTCTATGTGCTGGCAGGGACGAGCTTCACAGACTCATTGTGTTACTCCTCCTACAGCTCATAATTGGGCTTATGGAATGTGGACGCAACCTTTTGGTAATGGCCATTATGAATTGTCGCATACTTTTGTCAAGCCGGAAAGTTTTTTTTATGCTCAACTGGCGGCTCGTATGGATAAATCTTCAATGGAAGAAAAGAAAATATTTGTGTACACTACTGATGAAACTACGAAGCCAACTCCCGAGTACGCTCATTGGATGTCTGTACAGTCATTAAAACCGGATATGCGAATGGATGTATGGATAGACAGTATGATAGTGAAATATCCTTTGGAGATAACCCAGAATAATGCTCCTCTTTTAAACGAAGTGAACTGGCGGCCTGAAAAAGAGAAGCATGTGGTCATGGCAGAACCTTTACAAGTGAAAAATGGCTGGATTGTGCGGGGAAATCATATTCTCATTAACGGAACTTATTTTCGCAAGAATATTCCCGGTACTACAGGATGGCAGGGCAAAGGATCACTCAGTCAGTTTGTTCCGGGACGCACCGGTACGGGATATACCGAAGAGCCAGATAGTGTTGCGCAAGTATTATTGCTTCTGTGAGCACATGTGCTTCATCATCGTACAGGATTGTGGTATGAGCGTCGTCGTAATGATCATGAGCGGAATATGCATGCTGATGCTGAAGTTTGGGCTCCTTTTAATGAAATGCCTTATAGCCGTAGCGGGCAGGAGGAAGCTCAGGATCGCTTAAGCAAATATGATCTGAATAAATTCAATCCTTGGTATTGGAATCGTTTGAAGCGATTTGTAGATGTGGCGGATCGAGACGGACTGGTTTTGTTACATGATCATTATAACCAGCAAATATCATAGAAGAAGGAGCACACTGGTGTGATTATCCTTGGCGCTCTGCTAATAATATAAATCAGTTGGGATTTGCGGAAAAGACTGTTTTTTCGGGGGACAAGAGAGTGTATATGGCAGAACAGTTCTATGATATTACTCGTCCGGTTATCCGTGAATATCACAGTAAATTTATTCGTCAGAGTGTAAATGTGTTCCATGACAATAATGGTGTGGTACATAGCATTGGATTGGAATATACCGGACCATTGAATTTTATGAACTTTTGGTTGGAAGAGGTCAATGCGTGTGATAACCATCAGTTAGTGGCGTTGACAGCAACAAAAGATGTGCAGGATTCTGTCTTGAAAGATAAAAAACATACTTTAATGGTTGATGTGATTGATATCCGTCAGTGGCATTATCGCGCAGATGGAACTTTATACGAACCTCAGGGAGGGGTAAGTCTGGCTCTTCGCCAGCATGCGCGACTGATTGATCCGGGCACGGTATCTTGTGCCAGTGTTTATCGTGCGGTACGTGAATATCGCTGTAAGTATCCTGATAAAGCTGTGGTTTATAATGGTAGTACAATTAGAGTTCCTCGTAATGCTATGAATTGGGCTATATTTATGGCGGGTGGCTCTTTTGCCAAAATTCCGCCGATTGATGAATTACCGGTTTATGAGAAGGCTTCTTCTTTTTCTCCTATAGATAGACAGACCGATATGGATACTCAGTGGGTAATGGGGGCTGTCGGAAAGGGATACCTTGGGTACTGTGTGAAGAATGAGATTAATTTGGATTTGATGGGAGATAGAGAAACGTATAAAGTCTTTTGGATTGATCCGGATAAAGGAACGGTTATAAAAGAAGATGGTAGCGTGAGAGGAGGTGGAAAAGTAATTTTAAAGGCTCCTGCTGAAAGTTCTATTTTTTTTTACAATTGTGATTGCAAAGCTTTTGTAAAACTGTTGGTTGAGTAATAGGAACGGATTCCAATCTTGTTCCTATTACTTATAAGTTAGTGCTTTTTTATATAAACAGACTTTTTTAATAATTGAGCCAAAGCTTCATTGCAGCTATCTTTTCTCTGCTTACAGTAATTTTATCTTTAAATGGCGGTTTTACCTGTACTATTATTTTTCCTAAAAAATAGTTTTCTATTTTCTGTATGGCATGTACACTAACCAATGTTTGCCGGTTGGTGCGGAAAAAAATATCTGGGTTTAGTTGTTCGGACAGTTTGTCGAGCGATAAATCTATGATATGCTCTTTCCTTCTTTTGTGACGGCAAAAGTAATTTTGTTTTCAGAATAGAAATAAGCTATATCTTCTACTTGCAAGGTATACAGCTTTTCGTCTCCTGATATCAGGAAGCGGGTACGGTATTTTTTTTCCGGATTACTTATATTTTTCAGTAAGTTCAGTAATTCATTGGATGAGCTCGATAGGTTGGCATTGCCATATCTGGCAGTTAATCTTTCAAACTTTTCGATGGCTTCGGCCAATCTTTCCCTGTTTATTGGCTTCAGCAGATAGTCTATGCTGTTTACAGTAAAAGCACGTATGGCATATTCGTCGTAGGCGGTGGTAAAAATAATCATACTTTCCGGTTGGGTCTGTTCTATGAAAGTGAAAGAAATGCCGTCGGTCAGTTGGATATCTAGAAAGATTATATCCGGGTGTGGATGCTCCTGGAACCATTTTACAGATCCCTCTACGCTGCCGGGTAATACAACTATCTCCCAGTCTGGCCTTAATCCTGACAACATTTTATGTAGCAGGCGTCCTGCAGGAATTTCATCTTCTATAATAGCGGCTTTTATCTTATTCATTCAGCAAAGGTATTTTAACGGTGAAATATTCAGAATCGTCAATAATTGTGATATGCAAGTTGCAAATCAGCAGATAGCGGGCAGATAAGTTCTTCAGTCCCATTCCTGATTTTGCAACATTCTTTTTTAATTTGATCTTGTTTCTTACGGAAAGAGTTTGATCTTTGTCAGAATAATCCAAATGGATGACCATTGGATTTTCCATATTGATGATGTTATGTTTTATCACATTTTCGATAAGCAACTGTAGAGTTAATGAAGGAATCTTCTTGTTCAATAACGTGGGGGGTATTTTGTTTTCCAGTTGAATACATTTTCCCAGACGCACTTGATGCAGATAGATATATGAATCCAGAAATTCCAGTTCATTACGTAAAGTAACAAGTCCTTGTTCCTGACTTTTTAGGATATAACGATAAACATCCGATAGCTTTTGTGTAAAAACTACTGCGTTTTCCGGATTGTATTCTATTTCGGATATTAAAGTATTCAAACTATTGAACAGGAAATGTGGATTTAATTGATTTTGTAAAGCCGTGTATTGTGCTTTGATGGAACTTTCTTCCAGTTTCATTGTTTTTTCATGCAGAATAACCAGCTGCCTGTAAAAAGCGTTCATGATACTTAGGCTCACAATCACAATTTCTACCAACCATATAATCATGATCAAGCGCAGGCCCGGACTGCTTAGTACAAATGGGAAGGGCAGTTCCAGCAATACTTTACAGATGGTCAGAGTAGCGTAATTCATGAAGAAAAGAATAGCTGCAATCAAAATGCAATTGATGATCAGTTTGTTTCTCTTCTTGATAAAGAATAGATAGCTTTTTTTCAGCCATCGGTTGATGAATATCAGACTAAAGCCTACCAGATTGAATATGAATACCACAGAAATAAATCCCAGAAAGGAGATTAATATTTTCTGATGTTGAGGCGTAAGGTCGGTATATAGTACCAGCGAAAGGTATGAGAAACATGCCAGACCTGAAAACAGGAAAAAGTTGAAGAATTGATTGTATTTATTTTGCATAGCCATTCCGCTGCTGAAAATGATTTGGGTTATTTTACAAAAATATGAAAAAAAGAGGAAATTCAGAAAAGAATAGAATACTTTCCAAATCTCCTCTTTTATGAGCAAACGCTTAGTATGGATTAAAAACAAACTCCTACACGCACACCCATGCTATTTCTTCCATCTTCAGAATAAGTCAGGATATCGGTTTGATTGGTTGCGTAGCTATAATATACGGCTACATGAAATCCCAGACGCTGATAAGGTACCGGATGAATATCTATTCCCAATTCGGGTGATACATAGAATCCCCACGGGCGTTCATACCATTGTACCAGATTGTTGTAAATGGAGTTTTGAGAATACATGGCACCCGATTTGACTCCGAAGTAAGGTTTTACATACCTGTTATCCAGTAACTTGTAGGATACAGATATTCCAAAGGGAAGTTGGAACGCCGATTGTTGCTGGTCTGTTGTCAATGAAGCCGTTGGGGTGAGGGGGATGGTCTGGCGGTCCACGTATCGGTGATTGGTATGAAAATTAAGGAAAGCTCCTATAGACCAATAGGGAGTCAGATCATATTTTCCTTCAAAGTTCATTCCCCATCCGCTGAATTTATCGGCAAAGTTGCTGTTCAACGGCATATTCATCTGCCAGTCTACGTTGAAATGTACATTTTCCCAGATCTGTGCTTTACTTGTGAAACAAAAGAGAACTAATAACACTCCGATGAGGATACGTTTGGGAGCTCTGTGTTTTAATATTTTCGTTTTCATGATTTTCCGGTTTTATTGTTTGTTTGACAGATAAGGAGATTGTGCAAATGCCTGATTGACGGCATTTAATGTCAACTGCATATTGAAATGGGAGTTTCCGTATAGCAGTCCTGACGCATAAGCATGCCAGATGACAGGCAGTTTGTTTTGGTTAGACTGATCGACAGGTTGTCTTAAATCAACCATTTCCATAATCAGGGTTCCTGTGTCATAGCTGTAAGTTACCGGATAAGGATAATACCATCCTCCTCCCCAGTAAGGTCCCCAGAATCCGGCATCCCACCAGCCGCCATCCATCCTCCTGTGGTCATTTGTATTCTTTGTTGGGCGTATGACAACTGAATGCCTACATTGGCTTTTTCTTTATCTTCCGTCCTTACATAGCCTTTCTGTTCCATTTCATGGGCTACTGCACTGATAATGTTTTGGGCATTTTCATCTTTCCAATAATTGGCTTTCAGGCTGTTGTCCGGAACCAGAATGCTATCTGGCAGATAATAGGTGGAAAACTCATTGAAATGTACACTGTTGTCATAATCGGTGTAAACGCTGTAGTCACTATCCAGTTTATTCATATCCGGATCTTTCTCGCACGAAGTAACTATCATGGCAAGCATGAATAGTGGAAATAGTAGCTTCTTCATATTCCTATTATTTTAGTTAAGTAGTTTATAGTGAGCGTCCTTTAAACACATTGGCTTTCTTTAATGGCAATATTTGACCGGATAAAGTCATGTGGCTGGAATTAAAGTTCGGAAGAATATCTACAGTCGCATTGTTGCTTCCATAAGGTATATCAATGCTTACTTGGGCTGAGATTCCGATTCCCATCACGTTCATACTGACATGAATATTACCTTTTTTGTCGGTTTTTACTTTATAGTTCGAAGCATTCCCGTCTACGGTAATACCTCCTAGTCCGTTCGGACCGCTGAAAGGTACATTGAATGCTACTTGCACTACAGCCTTGTCACCGTCCAGTCCTACAAAGTTGGTGTTGGATGAAACGAAAGCGGAGGTTCCGTATTTAAAGTAAACTCTGTCCGCTTCCAGTACAAAGGTTTGGTTGTCTATTGCCTCTTTGGCTTCCTGAAATAACATTTTGTCCAAAGCTTCCTGAGCTGCTTTTTTTTCCTGACGTGTCATTTCCTTTTCTATTGTTTGTGCCTGTGAGTACTCTACGCAGGTAAACAAGGTTACTAATGTTAATATTACAACTTTTCTCATAATACCTACTTTTTTATTTTATGTTGTTTTCCTATTGAAATCCGGTACAAACATAATAAGCTTTGGCATAAGTAGGTAGTAATTTGTTACTGAAACGGAAAAACCGGTTGCTGAAGTGTATTTTTGAAGAACTGAAATTAAAAGTGTGAAGAGGAATGAATGGGAAATAAACAGCCCTGGAAATCTGCTTTAACAAAATTTCCGGGGCTTATGTTCTATGAACTATAAAGTGATTAGAAAGACCTTCCTTTAAATACATTTGACTTGTCAAGCGCAGTAGTTCACCGGATAAAGTCAGGCGGTTGGAATTGAAGTTGGGCCGTATATCTACGGTGGCATTGTTGCTTCCATAAGGTAATGTTATACTTACCTGAGCAGATATACCCACCCCCATTACACTCATTGTCAGATACATGGTTCCTTTCTTGTCGGTTTTGATCTTGTAACCGGAAACATTGCCGTCTACAGTGACACCTCCTAATCCGTTAGGGCCGCTGGCAGGAATGTTAAACGCTACCTGTACGGATGCTCTATCGTCGTCTACCATTACAAAATTGGTATTAGAAGAAACAAAGGCATTTCTGCCTCTTTTAAATATAACCCGGTCAGCTTCCAGTGTGAAAGCTTTGTTTTCTATAGCTTGTCTGGCTTCTTCGAACAAGGCTTGTTCCATGGCTTTTTGCGCCTCTTTCTTTTCCTGACGTGTCATTTTCTTTTCTGTTGTTTGTGCTTGTGAGTAGTCTACGCAGCAAAACAAGGTGACGAATACTAATAAAATAATCTTTTTCATATATGTATCTTTTATGTTATTGTTTGAATATGAAACAAATATAATAACTGTTTTGTTGAGAGGACTTTATCTTATTTTTTAGGTTAAAACTCTTCCTTGTCATATTCTTTCTAGTCTGTTTTATTTGGCTTGAGTTTGCAAGTATAGCATTATTTTCTGTCTTTCTATCTTTTAAAAAAGATTTTTTCTTCCGGGGGCTATGTGAACTTCTATTTATTTTTTTCTCTATAGAGTTTCTTTTCTACTGCCACTGCTGCCACCTTTTGTCTGGAATGCTCATAAATAAAGGCTTTGAGGGGTGATGGCAGCAGAATATTTGAAGGGATGGAAAATGTTACTGCCACCATTTTAGGATATTCTTTTTGATAATAGTAATTGCAGGAAGATTGTCAACCCGGCAAAGAAATAACTCTTGAAAGAGTCAACTGATATTATAACTAAGTATTATCTCTGTCAACCATCCGTACAAGTAAGATGAAAGAGTAGTCAACCTAAAGCGTTAAACTACACTGCATTCATTCTACATGCCGAGTTGTTTCAGACTGTTCCATTAAGTTGAAACCGAAACATCATGCGGTTGAATGTATCAGAAGATAAGCATGTATTGTTCGGAAGTTCCTTATCTTTTTTCAAAAGGAGCGGAAGAATTCCTCTAAATATATGTTCCTTTTTGTGGGAATAATTCGAGTCTTGATGAGAAAAGTATTATAAGAGGTGGTGGCAGCCTTTTGGGTATCTAAAAAATACTGCTGCCACCACCTCTATAAGATGCTTATATCTAGATTGTTACTTCTGATAAAAGCTCAGTAGTGGTAGCAGAAATGAAAAACTCTGTTGGAGAAAGAGGGCAAAGTCTCAGTTTGTAGATGTATTCTTCATCATCGGCATCAATCTTTTTTTTGCCGAATTCCGGATCAATCTTTAATAGTGCCGTCACCCCAAAGGTTACAGCGCAACATATCATAATCCAGATAAAGAAATGGTTGTATCCCATCTGGTCCTGAAGCCAACCGGCGGCCATTCCGGGAATCATCATGCCTAATGCCATAAATGCGGTACAAATGGCATAATGTGCCGTTTTATGTTCTCCGTCCGCAAAATAAATAAGATAAAGCATATAAGCTGTGAAACCGAATCCGTAACCGAATTGCTCTATAAAAATGCAAATATTGATAAGGTATAGGGAATCGGGTTGGACATAACTGAGGTAAACATAGACTAAATCAGGTAAGGAAATAGCCCATACCATCGGCCACAACCATTGTTTTAAACCGTTACGGGCTAGGCTATTCCTCCTAAAATACCTCCAAGGGTAAGCCCGATGATGCCGACTGTTCCTTGTACGAAACCTATCTCCTCAGTGGTGAGCCCCAAACCACCTTCTTCAATAGGATCTATAAAGAAAGGAATACACATTTTTGCCAGTTGTGCTTCCGGTAAACGGTAGAGTAACATAAAGAGAATAGCAATACTTGCCTGCTTTTTCTGAAAGAAACTGGCAAAAGTGCCAAAAAATTCTTTGAGTAGGGTAGAAGCGGAAACTTCTTTGGCTGCATGGTCTGAATCCGGATGGGGAAGAATAAACTTATGATAGATCCACACTCCCAGGAAAAGCCCGGCCAATACAAAAAAGGTGATGGACCAGGCGTAAGGTATATTGTCTGTTACAATTTCCAGTCTTCCTGCAAGCATGATAAGCAACCCTTGTCCTGCAATAGTCGCAATGCGATAGAAAGTACTGCGGATTCCTACAAATAAAGCTTGCTGGTGCGAGTCCAGTGCCAGCATGTAAAAACCATCGGCAGCAATGTCATGCGTGGCAGAGCTGAATGCCAACAACCAGAAAATTGCCAACGTAAGTTGGAAAAAGTGTTCGGTGGGGATGGTGAAGGCTATGCCTGCCAGTCCCGCACCCATTAAGAGTTGCATAGTGACGATCCACCAGCGTTTCGTTTTGATAAGGTCTATGAAAGGACTCCACAAAGGTTTGATAACCCAGGGCAGATTAAGCCAGCCGGTATAAAAAGCCAGTTCGGTATTGCTGATTCCTAATCTTTTATACATAATGACTGAAATAGTCATCACTGCCACGTAGGGCAGCCCTTGTGCAAAGTATAGCGTGGGTATCCATGCCCACGGTGAAGTATGTTTGTTTTTCATTATTCCTTTTTCATTTTAAAGATTCCGGATGGAAATCCTATCCGGCGCATGGCTTGGTGGATCGGTTAATAGAAACGGCGGATATCTGCACCTTTATAATAATGCAATAGAATTTCGTCGTAGGTATATCCCCGTTCCCCCATTACGGCAGCCCCGATTTGGCACAGGCCTACTCCATGTCCCCAACCGGCACCCGTTAGCAGAAACCATTCGGGGACGCCGTTTTTCAATTCTCCCTTATCTACTACAAAGGCTGAACTGAATAGGTGGGACGAAGACAGGGTACGACGTATCTCCAATTCTTTTCCGATAGTCAATGTTTTCAAAGAACCTACAATTTTCAGTTTGCAGATACGTCCGGACTTGCCACGTTGGATGGGAATCAGGTCGATGATGTCTCCATAATCTGATTTTGTATTTTGACGGATCAGTTCGGCTAGCTCTGACTGGGAATAACGCACTTTCCAACGATAGAAATCTGTGGTTTCCTGATCGTAATTGTTCAGTATTTGTGAAATTACTTTTTTATCGTGGGTATCACAGAACGAAACGGGAGAAGTACGTATCCAACGTTCTGCCTCTTCTTCTTTAGTCAGATCGGGTAACGGACGGTTTTCTTCTTCTTCCGTATCACGGATGGTAGACAAATAGGGATAATTCTTATCTTCCCAGCAATAGCCGAATTCCTCACTTGCACCTCCGCAACATTTAGAGAAACGAGCATCGCAGATGCCGCGTTCATACATTAGTAATTGCCCTCGGGTTGCCTGTACTGCTTCAGTTACGGCAGCACTGGATGCCTTGGTTATTCCCTGATAACGTTGGCAATGATCATCTGCACAAACGTCGAATATGGTGTGGTCTTCCCGGTCGTACCAACGGATATATTCGGTATCGGTCTTGATAAAGGAAAAGAAACCTTCATTTTTGCCACTTAAAGCTTTGCGTTTCTCTATTTGAGCAAACAGCCAGCTGCGTGATACCACGGCATGTGCTTTCAGAAACTCTAAAGAGGAGGTGGCGTTCATCTCCGAAGAGATGACGCTTATCAAATAGTCTTCGGCGGGAAGAATATTGATAGCGGTGATTTTGCCTTCGTCCACCACTAGTTTCAGTGTTCCCATAAAACTTTGGGTTTCTTGCCGTTCCCAGTGGAAATTAATTCCGATGGTTACGTCATATAATGAAAACGAGGCATGTTCGTCTTGTGGAGTGAAGGTCAGTTCGCGGTAAAGATTACCATTCCACAGAATACCTCCTTCGCTGAAGGCTACTTGTTGTTCACCACAGACCGTTTCTCCTTTAGCGAAAAAATTGCCGTTCAGTGAAAAATGAATTTCTTGTGCGTTTACTATTCCTACGCTTATTTCGGGTTCTTTCATTGTTATTCGTCTTGTTTATGGGCTTGCTGTAATTCCTTCATCTCTTCGTGTTCTCTCTATCTTTTTGCTTTCTCGTCAAAATAACGTCCGGGTATCTTCTCGGCTTCTTCTACTGTTATTCCCACTTCTTTTATGATGGATGCCACTTTTTCTTCTGTTATTTTGTCGAAATCTTCCTGACGGGTGGTGACGATTACGCCAGCCATGTCCAAAGCTCCCGGACTGATGAGCATCTGTTCGCTGCCTTTTGCAAAGTAGCAGTCGGGACGGTGCTTGCTGCGGGGAAAAACCACCGTATAGTATAGATGGCCTTCCTTCCATAACAGCAGGTTGAACTTCGCTTCTTGTCCGTCTTCATCCGGTGGGAAAGCGGCGAGGGCGCTGTATAACAGGGAGTCGTCATAATGCGTGTTGCTTGAGAGGATTACCAAAGGACAGGGATAGTCCTTGGTGTTGAGGTAAATTCGGCTACATTCTAGTGGATAATCTTCCTCTTCTTCTAGGTAGGGAAAATACATGCTGCGTATATCGATTGTCTGTGCGTGGGTTATCAGCTGTTGTACGTTCGGGATGATGGGAACATCAGTTTTTCTGACTCCTTGAAGATGGAGATGGTCCGGTGCAGAGGCTCCGCAATGTGCTCCATTATAGAATAGGGCGTAGTCCGGATATTTCTGTACGAATGCACGGACGTCATCGTAACTGAAAATATTCTCATCCATGAGTTGGGGGATGTGATCTTTATGGGCGATAGTGAGGTGATCCGGCAATATGGGATAAGGGTTAACGCATATTCTGTTTGCAGTGATGGTTTCCAGTGCTTTCTGCTCCTTAGGCTGGTTTTCCTTGCACAGGAAACAGGGGCGTGCTTGGATGCTGTCCTTATCCACTTTGGCGGTAGTCGAAACCGCACGCTGTGCATTGCACTGTACCACAAACGTGTAGCCGTTTATGGACAGTTCCTTGGTCTGTATAGTCTGTAATGCCTCGTGGTTGTGGTGTGCCAGTGGCCAGCACGCCAGTTGGCTGTCTATAAATCGCTTGATTTCATTCCGGTTCTTCAGCTCTTCTGTATATTTTTTGCGGATTCCCAGTTCACGGGTGCGCAGGCTGTCTTTGTAGTGATTGTTGGCATTGGTCTGCTCTATGCTCAGGGCGGCATCCGAGTTCCCTTCCCAGCGGCGGCACAGATAGAGTACATCATAGATTCTTCCTATCTTATATTGGCGCGAGAAAATGAGTCCCAGGGCATAATCTTCTCCGTAGCTGACATTGGGCACGCCTGTTTCGCGCAGGATAGGTGTGAAGAATGCGCGCGGAGCTCCCAGACCGTTGATGCGCAATGCGTTATTGTGTCCGTTCTCTTTCGTCCACTCGCTATGGTCTATCACTCCCGGAGCGATGGTGTTCAGCCGGAAGTCCGTCATGCGGTAAGTTCCTATTACCATGGCGCAT
>ERZ859937.512-NODE-512-length-16226-cov-1.580484_pt1 | contig 16226 bp, 14 predicted proteins | sample MGYA00509985_ERZ859937 | MGnify/ENA primary metagenome ERZ859937 (study PRJEB30046, sample SAMN00715169) | human gut metagenome | study: EMG produced TPA metagenomics assembly of the A metagenome-wide association study of gut microbiota in type 2... | reverse complement strand
GATGTCTGGTCGTTTGCGTGAGAGCGCCCGGGGAAGAGGAGCCCCCCGCCCGCCAGTATAGAGCGTAGCAGTGGGGCAATGATGCCCTGCTTACGCTGCCCTATGGCGGTATGCTTAGGTGTGCACGTGGGGGCGTGTTTAGTGGTATGTTTGTTAATGTGCATGGTGCGTAGCGTGTTAAAAGTCGATGTCGAAGCCCATACCCCAATAGCGTAGGGGTGGGTAGGTGGTGCCTGTGTTTGAGGCGCCGAAGGTCATACTGCTGTCAAACTCAGACGATTCGGGGTCGATAAAGCTTGTGGGCGACAGCGTGAGCAGGTTCTGCCCCGTGAGGTATAGGCGGCAGCGCTGTATGTGTAGCGCTCGTGTGAGCCGCGGTGGCAGCGTGTAGCCTATGGTTATATTTTTAAGTCGGGCATAGGCGGCATTGAAGATGTATATGTCGGAACCTATGCGATAATTGTTGTTCTCTGACGTTGACCCTTGCGCCGCGAGACGTGGACGTTTGCTGTTGGGGTTGCTGGGGGTCCAGTAGTCGGTTTGGTGCTTGTAGATGGCGTAAGCATAGTTGCCAAAGAAGGGTTCTACCAGCTCGCCACGCACCATCATATCGCGTTTGCCCACACCATTGATAAAGATGCTGGCATCGAAGTCTTTCCAGGTAAAGGTGTAGGTGAAGCCGAAGGTGTAACGTGGGAAGGCGTTGCCCAGCACATAGCGGTCGTTTGAGTTGATAATGCCATTGCCATCGCGGTCAACATATCGCACGTCGCCAGGATATACGATGGCGCCCACGGGTAGGGCGGCATCGGCAATCTCGGCCTCGCTCTGAAAGATGCCTGCCGTGCGGTAACCGTAGTAAGAATGTATAGGTGCGCCCACCTTTTTTACGATCCACATCTCATCGAGCGAGCTTATCTGCATCTGTTCGGGCAGGCTACGCAGGCGGTTGCGGGTGTCGGCCATGTTGAAGGCAAAGGTGTGCTCGGTTTGTGCGCCCTTTAAACGATACTGTAAGGATAGCTCCCATCCCTGGTTTGACATGCGACCTATGTTTGTGATGGCGGCGTTGGTGCCAAACACGGTGGCTACCTCGGGGCGCATAAGTATGTCGTTTGTGTTTTTGTAGAACCAGTTGAAGCCCAAAGTAAGGCGCTGATGTAGAAATGTGGCATCGAGACCTATGTTGAACGACTGGGTGCGCTCCCACCGCAGATTGTCGGAACCCAGGGTGAAGCCCGCGCCCGTTACCCCCTTGTTGTTAAAGGCGTAAGCGTTGTTATACAGAATGTAACGTGTGAAGCGGTCGTAAGCATTGATGCTTTGGTTGCCCAGCACACCGTATGAGGTGCGCAGCTTGATGTGGCCCACGTTATGGCGATAGGTGCTGAGGAAGGGCTCGTCGGTAACGAGCCATGCGGCAGAGATAGAGGGGAAGAAGCTCCAGCGATGTGCGTTGGCAAATTTTGAGGTGCCATCGTATCTGAAGTCGAACTCGCTGATGTAGCGGTTGGCCCAGTTGTAGGTTATGCGCCCGAGCACTGACGAGATGCTGGTGCGCGTTTGCTGTTCAGGGCTTACGGTGGTGCCATCGCCCGGAATAACGTAGGCATTATCGCCTGTGGTGGTGCCAAAGTCGGCATTGGCATAATATAGGCGCACGCTGTTTGTGGTGCGGGTGGTGCTCTCGTTGCTAATGCCTAACAATGCCTTTATGTGGTGGCGTTGCAGCTGACGCTCGTAATTGAGCAGCAACTGTGTGTTGATAAGATACGAGTCGGCGTTTTGGTCGTTCACCTCGCGGCGCTGTCGGTCGTAGCGGGTGGGCTCGCTTTGGTTCTCGTTGGTATAATAGGGCACGGTAAACTGGCGGCTGTACCGGTGGCTGCCCATCACGTTTACGCCCACCACACCTTTAAGCGAGAGGTGATGGCCAAGGTCGAGATTGGCTGTTACGTTGGCGGTGAAGTCGTTCTTACGGCTCTTGTCGGTGCCACCGGCTTCGAGGCTTCCTAAGGGGTTAAACTCTGACAAGATATCGTTGAGCAGATACTTGCCGTTCGCTTTCATCTTATAATAATAGTAGGGAGGCACGCGCGAGGCATCGCGCTCAAGACTGGTGCCTGTGGTGGCCAGGTCGTTCTCGCGCACGAAGGCCAGCAGGGCTTGCAAATTCAGTCGGCCAGCCTGCATCTCAATGTTTGAGCGTAGGTTATAGCGTTGTGTGCCATAGTTTTTGTTGCCCACATAGTTGCTGGCTTGGTCAAAATATCCAGCCGACACCATATAGGTGGCCTTGTCGGTGCCTCCGCTCACACTCACGTTATAGTTTTGTTGTAGGGCAGTGCGAAAAATCTCGCGCATGAACCTTGCTCTTCGCTTTGGTGCTTGCGAAGGTCGGCTATCTGCTCGTCGGTAAACTCGATATAGCCGCCCACGTTCTTGTACGACTCGTTGCGCATCTCGGCATTGCGCCAGCCTGCCACAGGCTCGTAAAGCAGGTGTGGCGTTTGCCAGCCCACTGACGAGGTGAGCTTTACTGAAGGGCGCTCGTTACGCTTGCCCTTGCGGGTGGTGATGAGCACCACGCCATTGCTCGACCGTGAGCCATAGATGGCAGTGGCGCCCGCATCTTTCAGCACCGATATGTTGTCGATATCGTTCATGTTGAGGTTTGACAGGGCATCGTCGTTGCACACCATGCCATCAACCACCACCAGCGGGGCATTGCTGTTCAGGGTGCTGATGCCGCGTATGTTGATGTTGTTGACCAAGGCGTTGGGGTTAGCGCTGCGGCGCTGGATGGTGAGGTTGGGCGAAAGGCCCTGTAGCGCCTCGGTGAGGGTAGAAACGGGCTGCTGACTTACATCGGTGCCGCGTAGCTTGTCGACAGCGCCTGTAAGTGTTTGTTTGCGTGTGGTGCCATAGCCTATCACCACTACCTCGTTTAGTTTGTTTACGGCTTCGCGTATGACGATGGTGCCTAACTGTAGGCGGTGGCGCACGGGCACATTGGCACTTTCGTAACCTATGTAGCTGATGTGTATGCTGCCTTGTGGCGAGACGTTTAGCGTAAACAGGCCATCGGCATCGGTAACGGTGCCTCGGCGGGTAGAGGGGTCGATAACGGTGGCGCCTAATACGGGCAAGCCCTCTTGATCGAGCACACGCCCTTGCACAATGAAGGGGGGCGCTGAAGAAGGGGCCGGAGTGTTGGTAGAAGTATTGCTTTCATTGTCGGCTTTACGATACAGGATGATAAGTTTTTTCTCGATAATGAAGCTGATGCCGGGTGGCAAAATGGTGCGCAGCACGGTCTTGATGGGGGTGTTGCGGCAGTGTATGCTTACGCGTAGCTGCTCATCAATAACGTCGGCTTTGTAGATGAACGACATGTGGGTTTGTCGTTCAATATCGTGTATAACCTTTCGCAACGGTTCATTGTCGAACCGCTGTGTGATGGTTTGGGCTTGAACAATATGGCAAGCCACAAACATCGTCAGAGCGAGAAGCAGCCTTCTTGCTGCCGTAACGATGTGCATGAAAAGGTTTTAGTGTGTAGTAGGTATGAGCGTATGTCGTGGGGGTGCTTGTGTGGGGGTGCTTGTGTGTGGCGAGCGGACGTTACTGTATGGTTAGCGTGTCGCCATTGCGTGTAATGTTGTGGCCCGTAATGCGTGTGAGGGCCGATGCCACCTCGTCGATGGTTTCGTTGTTCTGTAGCATCACTGATATGCGCATGTTGGCACACTGGCTGTTGGCTAGGTGTACGTTTACGTTATACTGGCGGCTCAGCACGCGGCCAAACTGCTCAAGGGTGATGTCGGGATACATTAGTCGGCCCGAGCGCCAGCCATCGGCAAAGCCATCGGTAGCGTAGCGTTGCAGCTGGCCTGTAGCCTTATCAAGCTGCACGGCATCGCCAGGGGCAAGTGATAGGTTTTGCTTGCCGTCGCTTAGCTCTACCTTGCCTTCCATCAGGGTGGTGGTAGAGATGGGATCGTTGTCGTAGGCCGACACGTTAAACTTGGTGCCTTTTACCGTAACATCATAGCCCTGTGTGTGCACGGTAAAGGGCTTGCCTTGGTGCTTTTGTACCTCAAAATAGGCTTCGCCATGCAGCTCTACGCGGCGGTTGTCGTTGTTAAACTGGTTTGTGTAGGCTAACGATGAGCCTCCGTTGAGCCATACCTTCGACCCATCGGGCAGTGTTACCTGTGTCTTGCTGCCAGCTGGGGCCGAGCAGAGATAGGTTTGTGTGGCGGTAGAGCCCGAGAACGACCAAATGGCGGCGCAACCTATAATGACGATGATGGCGGCGGCAGCTACTGCCTTGTGCCACCACTGCATGTGCACGGTGCGACCTATATGTGGGGTGCTGTCGCTGGGTGTGGCAGCTGTGTGGGCGGGAGAGGTTTCTTCGTCTTCAGCGTGGTCGATGGCGTTTTGCAAGCGTTGCCATGCTTGGTCAACTGCAGGCGCTGGCGTGCTGAAGATGTTGGCTTCCCATTCTTCCATCCATTGGTTGAAGAGGGCTGCTTGCTCTTCGCCTTGCTTTATAAAGGCATCAATCATGGCTTCTTCTTCATGGGTGGCTTCACCATTAAGGTAGCGCATGACGATGGGCTTATATTCATGGGGTTGTATATTCATATTTTATGTGTGTCTTGTCTTTATATAATTTATCTAATAATCTAAATAGCCCAAATAACCTTTTTGTATTCGGTTTGTATCCTATGTTACAATCAACTATGTATGAGTATAACCGTTAGTTGGCTTGTTTTTCAACCTACAACACCATGGTTTTAATGTTTTTTAATATGAATAGGTGCTGGTAGGGCTTGAAAAGTTGGGCTTGTAGTGCTGTGGTTGTATGTTGATGAGTTGTTAAAAGTCGGTGGGGTAGTGCTTCTGTATGTAGGCTTTCACCTTTTCGCTGGCTTTGTTTACCAGTTTGGCCACGGCCGATATGCTGATGTTCATCTCTTCGGCGGCTGATTGCAAGGTGCAATCGTTGAGGCGCACGTATCGATAAGCCTCTTGTTGCCGATCGGGTAGGTTGTTGAGCACCGTGTTGAGCAGCTGTTGTAACACTGAGCCATCGGCGCTGGTGGGGTCGGCACAGTTGGCACTGTTGGCGCTGATGCTGAGGGTGGGGGCGTATAGATGTTCAACCTCGCTGTGTGGCATGTGGTCGAGGTATCGGCCTATGTAGTTTTGATGCTCAATATAGTTGAGGCAGCGGTTACGCACGCTCACCAGCAAAAGGGCCGACAACAGGCACTGCGTATGTTGCCACGGCGCTCCCACAGATACACAAACAGCTCTTGCACAATATCTTGCGCGGCGTCGGGGTCGGCTAGATAGTGCTGTGCATAGCGGGTAAGTCGTGGGTAGAAGAGACGGAAGATGGTTTCCAACGCTTTTCTGTCGCCAGCATTTAGTTTGTTTATAAGTATTTGTTCTTGTTCGGGTAGCATGGTTGTAAGCTCCTTCTATTCTTTCTTCTTGGTTCGTTATGTTTGCAAAGTTATAAAAAATATTGCAACCAGCGGCTATATAGCTATGTTTTATCTTATGGCTATCGTGGTTTATTAGGTCTAAAAGGTATAGAAAAGCAAAAAGAGGGCGTGCCTTTTAGATGACACGTCCTCTTTGAAAAGATATTTTATGAATTATTTTTCAGGTTTTATTTTGCCACCTTAACGGTGTGCTGGCCCACCTTAACGATGAAGAGACCGTGAGCGGGCAGCGTGACGCTGAGGTCGTGGCTGGCCGAGTGGTCGGCAAAGAGCTGGCGGCCATCGGTGGTGAACACGGTTACAGCCTCGGCAGCGGGGTTCACAATGCGCAGGGTGCCGTTCTCAATCCATGCACGGGCGCCATTGCTGAGTGTGGGCTTGCTGATGCCTGTGGTCTCGGGGGTAAAGTCGGCAAAGCTTGAGTAGGGGCTGTAAACAATATAGTCGCATGAGAAGTGGTATTCGTCCCACACCTCTTTCACGGCGCGTACCTTGCACTCGATGGGGTCGAGACCTGTGAAGGTGGGCACGGTGAGCAGGGTGTCGGTGCCTTCTTTTACAGGCGCGTCGAATACGGGAATGGTGGCTACATCGCCAGACTTCAGTTCTTGTGTTACCTTAACGTTGTCGATATACATGTATGAGGGGCCTTTGCAGCAGATGTCGATAGATGAGGCTGCGGTGCCATTCTTCAGGGTGAAGTTGTAGGGCTTCCAGTCGGCGGTGAGGTCGGTCACGTCGATACGGTCGTCAACAATCCATTTGTTGCCTTCAAGGTGGCCAATGCGCACCACAGCGGTGGTGTTGTCGATGCCCATGAGGTCGACAGAGAGGTTCACGGTGCCATTGTTGTTGCTCAGGTTCATGATAGGTGTTTCAAGATATACCTGTGCGCGGTAGTTGTCGTAGGCAAAGCCGTCAATACCGTAGGCGCCGTTGATGCGCACGGGGTAGGTGCCCTTCCATCCGGGCTGCACGGTCAGGGTGTCGATAACCTCTTGCTTGGGTAGGTCGCCGAAGGGTGCCAGCTCGGTATATTTGTCGAAGCCTGTGATGGCATCGAAGTTTTCAGAAAGGATGGTCACCGTTTCGTCTTTTGTGGCGGTGTGGCGAGCTTGGCCATAGATTTCATAATATTGTGCGTTGGGCACGGCATCCCAGCTTACGTTAAACTGGTTGTTGCCCTTGCCTGTGGCAGCGATGTTTTGGGGCACGAGCAGCGCCTCTACCTTGATAGCTTTCGACTCGGGCGAGTAGTGGGTGCCATCGGTGGCGCGCACTACATAATAATAAATATTCTCGTTGGTGTTGAGGGTGTTGAAGGCCAGGCTGCACTCGGTGGTAGGCACGTTTTCCAGCACATAGGTGCGATTTTTGTTCTTGTCTTGTGTGAAGACCGACACGGCATAGCCTGTAGCGCCCTCAACGGGCTGCCAGTTGGCGGTGAAGCCATTGGCGGTGAAGCCAGTAAAGTCGTTGGCCACGGGCGCGTTTACGTAAACGTCTTGGTAGCTCACCACGATATCGTCGATAAGGATGGGGGCGTAGTAGCCGTAGAACTGTATGTAATAGTGGTGGCTATCGTCGCGCTTCTTTGGGAACTCGAAGCGGTATTCTTTCCAGTCGGTAGTGGTAACGGCATAATCGTTTGTGAAGGTTTGGTCTGCCTCGGCATCGATAACGTCAACGCACACATAGTTTTTGTCCCATGACGAGGTGCCATAGGGCTTCACGTTGCGAGCACGAAGGGTTACCACTATTTTGTCGTCACGGCCCTGAAAGTCGAGAAAGTTGGATGACAGCAGTCCTGACACGCCAGATTCATCGTTATAGCCGATGCAGCATGTGCCGTCGGCCTGGTATACCAGCGAGCCCACCCATCCTGGCGAACTCATATACTTGTCGGCAATGGCTCCGTCTTTGCCTACCGCCAGGTCGATGGCGTCGGGCTCGTCTTGAGTGCCATTGACAAAGTGGTCAAAGTTCTCCGTCAGTATTGGCGTAACTTTATAAACATCGGCATCTGATTGTGCCTTCACTGTTGCCTGTGCAAACAAGGCAACCAATGTAAACAAGAGTGTAGATAATTTGTTCATTGTTTATAGTTGTATAATGATTCTCTCTTTATTATTCTTCTGATCGTTGTTTCGGTTGCAAAGATAGTGCAAATCGAGCGCAGAATATCAAGCTGGCTTGAATATTATGCCGAGATGCAGCCTATCTTATGCAAAGATACAATATTTAAAAACCTTTTCCAAGAAACGCGCCATTTCATTTCTATATTTATATTATCTTTGCACCTAAGTAGGTGTTCATAATTATTTATATAATAACAGCATCACCTACCATAGCATCTATAACCTCATATAACAGTTACGTAGGAGCCGCTACGCGCCTTTATATCTGAGATTATATCTACCATACTATTTAATACGCTTAAATATAAAAATAATTAAGAATACCTACTTATGATAGTGAAACTTACTGACGAGATAGCTTTTCCTGACCCCCGCCAGGGCGAGCCCGATGGCTGGTTTGCCGTGGGTGGCGACCTGAGTGTCGACCGCTTGTTGCTGGCCTACAGCTACGGCATTTTTCCGTGGTATGCCTTCAGGTGGTATGACGAGATACACTGGTATTGCCCCATGCAGCGCTTTGTTATCTTTCCCGACGAGATACACATATCGCGCTCTATGCGCAAGCTGATGCGTAAGGGGCGATATAGTGTGAGCATAAACCGCGACTTTCATAACGTGATACGCCTTTGTGGCGAGCTGCGACACGACGAAGAGGGAGCGTGGCTGGGCGACGATATGATGCGCGCCTACGAAGAACTGCACCGCCAAGGCTTTGCTGCCAGTGTAGAGGTGTGGGAGGCCGACCGCCTGGTGGGGGGCATCTATGGCGTGAACATAGGCAGCTGTTTCTTTGGCGAGAGCATGTTTTCGTTGGTGCCCAACGGTAGCAAGGTGGCGCTCATAGCCTTGGCACAATATATGGCCGAGAATGGAGGCCGACTCATCGACTGCCAGTTTGAAACGCCGCACCTTCGCAGCATGGGTGCTCGTTTCATTTCTTACGACACGTATATGAACATCTTGCAAGAATAAGTCTTGCTGTGCCACTTTTAAAAGTCTTTCAAGCGCGCGATGGCTAAAAGCTGAAAAAAACTGTTCGCAAAGCGCGCGCTTTCAAATATAATATGTATTTTTGCAATGTTTATTTCTTCTTTGTAAACAATCTAATAACAAATAGCATTATAAACAAAACTAAAAACATTTATGAGAATAAAAACTATCGTTTTGTGCGGTGCCATCCTTTTGACTGCAGGGCACCAAGAAGCACATGCCCAAGGCTTTCTGAATAAAATTAAGAAGGTAACCAAACAGGTAGAGCAAAAAGTAGATAACGTGTTAGACAGAAAGCCCTCGAAAGGCAAGATGCCAAAGAAGAGCAATGGCTCGAAAAACAGAATAGATAGGCAAGTTGATGCCATGGTGGGTCCCAGTAACAATCGCAATGCTGAAGACCAAGCGCCCACAGTGCGCATACCCAAAAATCATACAGCCCTGCTCGCCCCCTGGGTTATGACATTGGCCCCGAGTGTAAAAACCGTTACTCTGCTGAAACCTCCTGCAAAGGCCGACAAGCAGGTGGCCTGGCGCGACAAGATGCCCGACCCCCGATTGCTGACCAATGCCTGCTTGGTAGATATGTATGAAATGTTGCGCACTGCGAGCGACTATGCTGATATGTCTTTGAGCCCTGCGGGTGCATATGGTACCCTGGTTGATGAAGTGCTTCTCGATCGTATCGAGGCAATGGAGAAGATGAAAGCGAGTATTGAAGAGGCCGAAAGTGAGTATGATGACCCTGATACCTACAACTGGGTTATCAATAGTTCTCATCGCATGGTGGTAAGAGCCATCTCATCTGATGCCTACAAGGCATTGGTGCGTTCGTCTGTCGAGCCGCTGTTTACGTTGGAGAAAAAGTTTGACGACTATACCGAGATGACCTCCTACTTTGAGAAACATGGTGGCATGAAGAACACGCACAAGATGACCTTAACCAAGTGGGACCCCGAGCCCAATAAAGAAAAGGTGAGCACCTCGTCGGGTGTCAGCGGCTCTGTGGTGGATAGCAACGCCAGCGGCGGCACCATTGATATAAGTGGCGTTTACTATATCGTGCACATTAAACAGAACCGTGCAATAGTGAAGCATGTAGAGAAAGATGCGTTGCGCGGAAAAGACATCGTGATACCCGACTATGTGACGTTTAAAGGTACCAAATATCCTGTAACCCTGGTTGCTGCTTCGGCCTTCGAAAATGCACAGATAAACAGTGTGAAGTTGCCTTCTAAGCTGAAGGAGATAGGGCTGAAAGCCTTCAAAGCTACTAATATTAAAGAACTGGTTATACCCGCTTCGGTAAAAAAAGTAGAGGGCTCAGCGTTTGCTTATTGTCCTAACCTTACCAAGGTGACGTTTGCCGCATTGAATATGGATCTGATTGAGGGCTGCTTTGCAGGTTGCCATAAGCTGCAAAGCGTTACGTTCCCAGCCTCGCTTACTCGAGATATGACGTATGATATGTTCCGCGACTGCCCGATGCTCACCACCGTAACCCTGCCCAAGAACCTGCGCACGGTGCCTCAACAGATGTTCTCTGGCTGCAAGAACTTGCGTAAAATCGACTTGCCTGCCACCGTTACCAAGATTGATGGCCATGCTTTCAGCGGATGTCCTATCACCGACCTTGTTATCACTAACGTGACAGAGGTAGACGATTCGTCGTTCATGGGGTGCAAAAGCTTGAAGACCATCACCATCAACAAGACGTTGCGCGACAAGCTGATAGACGATAACTACTGGCTCTACACCACCAACTTCTCCGATAACCCCAGTCTGCAACTGGTTGTGAAGAACGGTCAAGTGTCGTTGCCCGCTGGTGTAAAGGTGCAGTAATGCAATGACGTTTTAAAAAGAAAACGCAACAAGATAGAACCATAAAAGGACAACCAAAACAATATTGCTCGATACATTTAAGAAAGCAATGTTGTTTTGGTTGTCCTGTTTTTTTGTAGTTGTGTCTCATTTTTTTTATCTCCCTTTTTTACTTTTCACTCTTTGATGGGTCATAATAAATGTAACGTCGATGGCAAATGGGCCCGATGCAACAACGCATACCACATGATAACGATGCGCACCACATGATAAATAAGAAAAAAGTAACTACCTATGGTGATAACTGACAAGCAGATTGTTGAAACGCTGAAACAGCAACCCGAAGTGGGCTTCAGGCAGCTCATGGCTCGGTATCGCGAGCCCCTCTAATTGCACATACGGCGCCCGGGAGGGCGGCACGTAGATGCGCAAGACGTAGCACAAGAAACCTTTGTCAGGGTGTTTCGCTCATTGCATCAATACCGGGCCGACTGCTCGTTGCGCAGCTGGATATACCAGATAGCTACAAACGAGGCCTTGCGGTGCATCAGCAAACGGCGCCAAGAGGTGGTGTCGATGGAAAGCGAAGCCGCCAATGTGGGACGAATGACAGCCGACAGCTATATCGACTATGCCGACCAGGTGGCGGTGAAATTTCAGAAAGCCATACAGCAGCTTCCCACCAAACAGCAGTTGACATTCAACCTTCGCTACTACGATGAGCTCGACTACGACGAGATTGCTCGCATTACCAGCTCTACCCCCACAAGCGCCAAGGTCAACTATCATGTGGCGAAAGACAAAATTGTAAAATATATGAACGCAAATGATTGACGATATGAACAAACAAACAAATAGCGATGCTGCTCACAATTTTAGCTTTGAACAGGTGGGAAAACGCATGCCTTACACCACGCCCCACGGCTTTCTCGACGACCTTGAAGCCAACGTGTTGGCAACAGTGGCGGCCGATGTTCCCGTAGCACCCGTTGCCGCTGCCCAGCCCACGGTAAAGAGGCGTTCGCATCTGAAGGTTGTTTGGCTATCGGCCCTCTCGGCTGCCGCTGCTATAACCCTCTTCATGGTTATGCACACGGGCTTTACGGCCTCGGCTGATGATACCAACTGGCAGACGGTGGATGAGGCTTTTGCTCATCTGTCTGTTGAAGATCAAGCCTTTCTTATAGATGTTTATCAAGACGACATCTTCTTGAGTGGCGAGATGGAATAAAACCGCGGGCTGGCACAAATTCACAATCACTTTTTCAGAAACAATAACATTCACTTTGCTATAATAACCCCTAAGATTGGTCTTTAGTAATAAATATGAAAAAATTATCTTTTATGTTGTTCATGGCTATCACCATGACACTGTCGGCACTGAGCGTAAACGCACAGACCGCACCAAAAAACATGACACAAACCACACCGCGTGAACGTCTCTCGCGTGAACAACTGGCCGAGAAACAGGCCGCTCACATTGCCTCGCAACTGGCTTTCGACGCAAAAACCACGGCTCGCTTTACCGACACCTATATACAGTGTCAGAAAGAAATATGGGCGCTGGGGCCACGCCAGAAACGCGTCAATAACGCTACTGAGGAACAAGGGGCCCCCCGCAAAAACCGCGTAAAAACCGCTACGGAGAAAAAACCCAAAAAAGCCATTAAGCAGCGCTTTGAAAAGAGCGAGAAACTGCTCAACATTCGTCAGAAGTATTATAAAAAGTATTCTGAGTTTCTTACCCAAGCACAGATACAGCGCGTATATAAGCTTGAACGCCAAATGATGAAGCGCCAAATGATGCGACAAAAAGGGAAAAACGGCCCACATCGTATGCCTAAGAAACTGCAATAAATAGAAGGTTGATTGTTAGTATATATTAACAAAACGAACTAATAAGGTTGCCAAATTGTTAAAATCGTAATGCTCTGGTTTCGCATCGTTTGAAAATATTTCAGGCGCGCTTGTAAATATGCGAAACCAGAGCCATTAGGCTCAAGTTTTCTGTAACTGTTTCTCGTTGAGATGCTTTTGTCTTTATGTTTTAAAACGGATGGCTTTAGTTTTGCAAAAAGCCCCTCTTTTTTTGTGAAACCATGGGTTTCAGCCTGTGAAACCCAGCATATCAGGAGGTGAACTCAAGGGTTTCAGGAGGTGAAACCCAGCCTTTCGCAACTTGAAAAGCCGAAAAAATCAATGTTTTTATGTTGTAAAACATTGCCTATAATTTGCAAAACACAAAACGCACTGAAGACCCTCGCCGCACTTTTTCTAGATGCCAACTTTCAGACGAACGCGAAATGTTAATATTTTAACAGACGTTAACGCACGAAAGCATCTATCATCTCTTTAATGCTTCTTTCTTCTTGTTCGATAATAAGAACCAATCGTTTGTCTATATCAGATAATTCATCTAAAATAGAGGCATTACTTGTGGGGGTACTTGTGGGGGTACTTGTGGGGGTGAAGAAATTTGCCTACCGATATCTTTTGTATGTCGCGGAAAATTAGTAAGTTTGCAACGATAACATACAAATAAATTAATTTTGAATACCTACTTAACTTGAATTATACTTTATGATGAACGATACAGAACTAATGCGCAGAGCGATAGCCCTGTCAATAGAGAGTGTGAAAAATGGTGGTGGCCCCTTTGGAGCCGTTATTGCTCGCAATGGCGAGATCGTGGCCGAGGCCTCAAACAGCGTAACCCTCGACAACGACCCCACGGCCCATGCCGAGGTGAACTGCATACGCCAAGCCACACGCAAGTTGGGCACTTTCAGTCTTGAAGGCTGCGTGATATACACCTCGTGCGAGCCCTGCCCCATGTGTTTGGGTGCCATTTATTGGGCACACCTCGATGCCATTTATTATGCCAACAACCGTAAAGATGCTGCCGCCATCAACTTCGACGACGACTTCATCTACCGCGAGATAGCTCTCGCCCCCGACCATCGCCACAAACCCATGCACCCGCTGCTGCGCGACGAGGCCCTCTTAGCCTTCGACATGTGGCAGAAGAGCGATGCTAAAACCGAATATTAATGTTGGCTCCATTCCTTTTTAGGTGACGCTATTAGCCCCTTCACTTTCGTTATTCGCCCCTTCACTTTCGCTATTAGCCCCTCACTTTCGCCACAGAAAAAGGGCGTGGGTGAGGGGCTTTGGCTTTTAGTCGTTCACTGTTAGGCGTTAATTTCTTATAAATGCAACGGTATTGCGAAATAAAAAATGTATCTTTGCACCTTATTATAGGACTTTTGCAAGTTTAGAAGCGAGCCGTATTGAAGAAGGCTTCCGCCAAGCGCAAAGAAACTTCACTCGCGAAGCGGGTTAACACATTCTTTCAAATCGTCATACCTTCTATACGAGCAAAACTTAAAGTAATTATAAGTAAAAACACTATGTCGTGTATATTGAATATTGAAACAAGCACCAATGTTTGTTCGGTAGCAGTGAGCCAAGATGGCGCTTGCATTTATTATGACGAAGATAAAACGGGCCCCAACCATGCCGAAAAGTTGGGCGTGTTTGTTGACCAGGCCATGTCGTTTGCCGATAGCCATGCTATACCCTTTGATGCCGTAGCCGTGAGCTGTGGCCCAGGCTCGTATACAGGCTTGCGTATAGGCGTGTCGATGGCCAAAGGCATTTGCGTAGGTCGCGACCTGAAACTGCTGTCGGTGCCCACCCTCGAGCTGATGTGTGTGCCCCTCTTGCTGAACCACGAAGAGCTTGAAGACAACGCCTTGCTGTGCCCCATGATCGACGCTCGACGCATGGAGGTGTATGCCGCCGTTTACGACCGCTCGTTGCGCGAGGTGCGCGAGACAGGTGCCGATGTGGTAACCGCCGATACCTATCGCGAGTTTCTTGACCGTGGCCCCGTTTACTTCTTTGGCAATGGCGCTGCCAAGTGTATGGACATTATCAACCATCCTAACGCTCACCTCATCCCCGACGTGCTGCCCGAGGCCAAATGGATGTTCCCCCTGGCCGAGCGCCGCATAGCACAAGAGAAGTTTGAAGATGTGGCCTACTTTGTGCCTTACTACTTGAAAGACTTTGTAAGCAAAAAGCCAAAGAGTCTGCTTTAACATCTCACACCCCCGCCACACAAAATGCCTACCCCCAATGGTAAGCGCAAACGCAAAGGGTAGGAGGGGCGAAACACATCAACCGCCCCTTGCCGTAAGAAACAAACATAATAGCAAATAGCTTGAACAGAAAAGTATGAACATTGAAGGATTAGACTATAATACCCAACGAGAGAAACTGGTGCTGCCCGAATATGGCCGCGAGGTGCAAAGCATGGTCGACTATGCCGTGGCGCTGCCCACAAAAGCCGAGCGACAGAGCTGTGCCAACGCCATCATAGCCATTATGCGCCGCATGTTTTCACAGTCGGCCGATGCCGAAGGCTTCGAGCGCAAACTGTGGGACCACCTGGCCATGATGAGCAACTTTAAGCTCGATATCGACTATCCCTTCGATGTAACCGAGGCGCAAACCATCTTGTCAAAGCCCGAACCCATGACTTACCCTATGAACAACATTCCTGTGCGCCATTATGGTAAGATGATGTTTGAGCTGTTTGACAAACTGAAAACCATGCCCGAAGGCCCCGACCGCGATGCGCGGTGCGTATGGTCGCTAACCAGATGAAACGCGACCTGATGGTATGGGGACACGGCTCAAGCGACGATGAGAAGGTGGCTTCTGACTTGGCCTACTTTACGGATGGCAAGGTGCAACTTGACCTTGACAAGTTTAAGTTTGCCAAGATTGAAGTGAAAGAAAACGAAAGAAAACGTGGCAAGAAGAAGTAAATGAATTTTGACGAAGTTTACAAAATAGGAAAGATAGGCAAGCCGCACGGCGTTAAGGGCGAGGTGAGCTTCCTCTTCGACGACGACGTGTTCGACCGCACCGAGGCCGACTATCTCGTGCTGTGCATTGATGGCATACTGGTGCCCTTCTTTATCGACGAATATCGTTTTCACGGTAACGCATCGGCGCTGGTAAAGTTTGCCGACATCGACACGCAAGAGGCAGCACGCGAACTGACGGGCTGCGAGGTTTATTTCCCCCGACACCTGGCCGATGAGGCTGGCGATGCCCTCTCGTGGGCGCAAATAGTGGGCTTCAGCCTTACCGACACCGCTACGCAAACAAAGGTGGGCACCATACAGGCCGTTGACGACCAAACCGTGAACGTGCTGTTTGAGGTGGTGGCCGACGATGGCCGCCAACTGCTCATTCCCTTGCACGAAGAGCTGATAGCCTATGTTGATGCCGACCGTCACGACATTGGCATGAACCTGCCTGAAGGGCTGCTCGACCTGTAACGTTATATCTTCAGCAAACATTGCACACACACAATATATTGCATAAACACATCATGAAGCAACAAATATGTATCTTGGGCTCTACGGGCTCTATCGGCACACAGGCGCTCGACGTCATCGCTCAGCACCCCGACCGCTTTGAGGTTTACTGCCTTACGGCCAACAATAGGGTAGAGCAGCTGGCTGAACAGGCCCGACAGTTTAACCCCGCTGCCGTGGTCATTGCCAACGATGCCCACTATGCCCGCTTGAAAGAGCTGCTCGCTGATCGCCCCGACATCAAGGTGTATGCTGGTCCCGAGGCACTGTGTCAGATTGTAGAGGCCGACCCCATCGATATGGTGCTCACCGCTATGGTGGGCTTCTCGGGTCTGAACCCCACCATACACGCCATCAAGGCG
>ERZ859937.511-NODE-511-length-16227-cov-1.560289_pt1 | contig 16227 bp, 17 predicted proteins | sample MGYA00509985_ERZ859937 | MGnify/ENA primary metagenome ERZ859937 (study PRJEB30046, sample SAMN00715169) | human gut metagenome | study: EMG produced TPA metagenomics assembly of the A metagenome-wide association study of gut microbiota in type 2... | reverse complement strand
GGCAGCGTGCTTCAACGGTCTGCTTTAGAATTGGTAATTACGAATCACTCAATCCACATATTGGAACTGCAATCATCTGATATGTGTTTCTAACCAGTCATAAAAGGCAACAAAAAAACTTCGCCCTTGACTAGGGACGAAGTAATATCCGCGGTACCACCCTGATTCGACTATGACAGTCGCTCTCATTGTATGCGTAACGTGCATAACACGACGAATCCTACTTTCCACTGCACCACGACAATGGTATGTTCAAATCCGGACTCCAGTGTGAAAATGAGATCTTCCTCTACTGAACAGGGCTTGCAGCCATGACCCCGTCTCTCTGTCAGGTCTTGAAAATCCTTGTTGCACCTTCAACGTCTTTCTATTTATTATGTTCTTGCAGGTGCATCATCATTCAGTAAATGCATCTATCAAAAAACATTTTAGCACAATAAATAACTGTGTCAACCCCGAAAATGTAAACTGCTGAATCCTATTTTAGGTGTTTATTTTCGTATCCCAAGTTTTAGCACAAGTGCCTCCTGAAGAACCCCCGACACATTGATATGTGCCCTTTCTGCCTCTCGGTTTAACCAATTCGGAAGTGTCACATTGCGTCGTACAGATTTATTATCTAATTTTCTGCGATATTCATTAAAATCAACATCTATCAGTGTGACTGTTCCTTCCCCATCTCCATAAAATGTACCCTTTGATATATCTATATCTTTCAATTCTCTTGGATTCGGCAATTCTTTTCCCTGATCGTCATAATATATCCCCTTTACACCTATTGCGTCTCTCGCCATGTCAATTGCATTTACAATGCCAAATCCTTCTGTCAGTATTTCCAAGTCTGGCACTTCAATCAAAATCGTATTTTTCTCATCCTGTATTTTTGTAAATATAACGGATACACCTGTTTCATAGTAATCATCTCCTCATCTACCGGGGATACTATATTATATTCCCCATTTTTTTATATTTGTCTTGCAAATCGAAATCCAATTGATTTTAACTTTCTTACCAATTCTCTCTGTTTCATCTCTTCTCCTTTGATTATACACATTATATACACATTGTAAAAATTTTGATTTTATATCACAAAATGTTTGAAAAACCGTATCATGGCATACATATATTGTAAAGCGTAAGTTTGGAACATTTAGAAAAGCTGAGGAAATATGCGGGTTTGAGAGTAAAAAATTATTTTTAATTCTATAATTTTTGACAAAAAAAAGGTGCACCTGCATCGTCAGGTACACCCTTTATTTTATCCATATATGATTACTTTCCCAGCAGCATCACGAAAAGTCCTACCGGCAGGGCGATCACCGCCTGCGTAAACATTCCGATCACCGCATATTTGATGTGATGCCAGTAATCGTGATAGGCATCGACCATATCCTCGGTTCCCGGAATTACCATTTTCTTGCTATGGCAAAACCAGAGGCAGTCCACAACCAGTGCATCAAACCACATTTCTGCCACCCACATGAGATATCCATGCAGCCAGCCTGTGAAAAACGTGCGTGCTCCTCCGATATAATACGCCAATACCGTCTGCAAAACTATGTATCCGATAAAAAATCCAATCTTACCGATCGTTGCCTTTTTCATCAACTTGCCAGAGCTTTCCTCGATCAGTCCAAGCTCTCTGCATCGATCCTGTATTGCTTTTGGATACTCTTGTATCAATCCAAGTCTTCCTTTTTTTACCATATTGATTCCGCAGATCGTAAATACCACGACGTTAAAAATAATGATTTCCAAAACTATATTCATGCGTTCCATCCTCCATCATCTACATCATTATCCCCGAATCGCATCCACGCACGCGTCAATCAACTCTTCTTCTCTAAAATCAATTTCATAAAACAAATCTGTCTCCGGTTCTGACAAGGTCAGCCGGTACAATTCTCTACCACTCCTTTCCTCCACCCGATTCTTGGACAGATACCGCACATCATCGAGGCGGATTACGTCCGTATGGAACCAATATGTTGCAACCAGAAAATTATCTGTCACATAGATTCCATGATAATGAAAATATAATTTATCGCGTAATTCTGTATTGAGCTGTTCGATCACAGCACTTCTACGCCCATAGGCACGCAGCTTCTTTGCCTGCGGATTCTTGTATGGCCGCATCCACAACCGGACAACATATGCCAGCACAAAGACATACAGCATCGACAACGCCGCAACAATAATATACGCAATCCCCGTATACACATATGGGAAATCCGGTTCACTGATGACATAAGAATCATAGAATCCATCTAAAATGTTCATCGGAACCTCTCCATTTTTTGACAATCCGGCTATGATATGATCTGTAACTACCTCGTCCTTTACGATACGTCCCTTCACTGTCCGCTTATCAATACTGTTTTGTGGCTGTTTTGTTTTAATAAGCAGAAACACCATATGATCATCTTCAAAGCAATAATAATAGGCACCCTTGATTTTGTTTTCCACCAGATAATTATATCCCGTGTAATACAGATTCTCCGCATTGTACCGGACACTTGTAGTGCCATCTGAATATAGCTGCGCAATCTGATCCTCAATCGGCTCAATCTTCGTAAGCTCATAACATTGCACCACATGGAACAACGAATAACGCACCCCCACAAAAATGAGTACAAGCAATAAGACCATGATAGGGAGCATCATCGCCAATGTATTTTTTATCATTATGATTTCAAACTTCTTGTGCTTCATCGAATCCTGTCGCCTTTTGTCAATTTTCTCTATCTTAACATTTAACGAACTTCCATTCAACTTTTTTTAACACTTCGCAGGCAGGCGCATAGTATAAACCATAAGAATTTTTAGCGGAGGCATCTCATGAGCGATTTGTCAGCTACACAGTGCGGTTGCGGCTGTGGAAATGGTTTTAACATCGGAAATGGCAGCAACTGTTCCTGCATCTGGATTATCATCCTGTTGTTATTGTGCGGTGGCTGTGGCGGCGGAGGATTCTGCGGTGGAAACGGTTGCGGTTGCGACAATGACTGTATCTGGATCATCCTGATTCTCCTCTTCTGCTGCGGAAATAACAATGGCGGCGGTTGCGGCTGCGGTTGTTAATAGAGGAATTCTTCGGGACTCCCTTGCAAGTTCACTTGTAAGGGAGTTTTTGTTATCTGTTGTACGACAGCGGTTGCATCCTCTTCCTCCGGCTCATATTTTTACAGAGTCGCACATATATTAGACTAACAAGATTTCAGAGCATCCGCCATGCTGCATAATCATCCGCTCGATCAACTGATCCATGACGACTCCCTGTTTTTCTTGGAAGCCATGATTCCTTTTGTGGACTATGCCTACAAAAAACCGTTGATCCTCTTAATCAAATATCAGGAAATCCGCGCCCTGATGCAATGCTTCGACCACCCGGACTATGTTGCCTCCTGCGGGTTCGACTGTCACCCGGAAAGTTCCGAAGAAATGATGGAATGCATGTGCCGTTTCCTGCCGGGCGATTTTGCAGGCAATATCAAGAACATGCAGCAGATGCTCAAAATGATGCAGGTCATGCAGGCGATGAACGATTCTGGAGCACAGGAACCGCCACCAAATAATAATTGTGGAAATCCCTGTGATTTCCCGCCACAACCGGGCTGCGGTGCACCACCTCCGCCACCGGACTATGCGCCGCGGCAGGACATTGGTAGAAATCCAGATCATAATTGCAACAACCAGTCAGGCAGGCACAAGGATCTTTATTCCAGCGTCATGGATATCCGAATTCCCAATAAATAGAAAGGTTCTCCTATGTTTGAACAAAACCCGAAACTTCGAAACATCCATCCAACCAAATTACGAATTATCAACGAGATCAAAGAGCAGAGCAAATACCAGCCGCCGAGGAGCTGTTGCCGCAGATTCTACAGATCAATCAGGAATTAAAACGCCGGAACTTAAGTTTCACGAAAGAAGAATCCGCGTTGCTTCTCGAAGCGATGGAAGAAAGCATGTCCCCGGCGGAGCGTCAGAAATTCCAGATGATCAAATCTTTTTTCCTGTAACAAAAAACGGCTGCCTGACACGGTACAAAACCATTGTCAGACAACCGTTTTCTTTCTATTTCTTCAGCAAATATTACTTACATACAATATTTACGATCTTACCCGGTACGTAAATTTCTTTTACGATGTTGCCAGTCAGCTTATCAGCGACGATCTCCTTTGCACGGGCAAGTACGGCATCCTTATCCTCGTCCTTTGCGACAAGAACCGTTCCTCTTACCTTACCGTTGACCTGTACACCGATCTCGATCGTTGCATCAACGGTCTTTTCTTCCTCGTACTGTGGCCATGCACTGACAGACAAGAAATCTTCATGTCCGAGAGACTCCCAGATTTCTTCTGTCAAATGTGGTGCAAACGGGCAGAGAAGCTTGATGAAGATCTCAAGCTGTTCTTTGCTCAGCTTACCAGCACTGTAAACAGTATTGGTCAGTGCCATCAAGGTTGCGATTGCTGTATTGAACTTTGTTTCCTCGATATCACTGCTTACCTTCTTGATTGCCTTGTGGAAGCTTACCTCCAAAGCATCTGTGGAAGGATCATCAGATACCATATCTGTCATACCTGCTACACGCTCCAAGAAACGCTTACATCCCTTTACAGAGCTGTCACTCCAAGGAGCTGCGGCTGCATAATCACCCATGAACAATACATATGTCCGGAGCGTATCTGCGCCGTAATCTTCTACGATGTCAAGTGGATCGATAACATTTCCCTTGGACTTACTCATCTTATCACCATCTGGTCCTAAGATCAGTCCCTGAATCGTACGCTTTGCATATGGCTCCGGTGTATTTACCTCGCCGAGGTCATACAGGAAACGATGCCAGAATCTGGAGTAGATCATATGTCTAGTTACATGCTCCATACCACCGTTGTACCAGTCAACCGGCATCCAGTAGTCGATCTTCTTACGATCTGCAAATGCCTTATCGTTGTTTGGATCAATATAACGCAGGAAATACCATGATGATCCTGCCCACTGTGGCATAGTATCCGTCTCACGCTTTGCATCACCGCCACACTTCGGACACTTGCAGTTTACATAGGAATCAATCTTTGCCAGTGGAGACTCACCGTCCTCACCCGGCTCGAAGTTCTTCACATCTGGAAGCTCCAGAGGAAGCTCCTCATATGGCACGGCTACGACACCACAGGATGGACAATGTACCAGAGGAATTGGCTCACCCCAATATCTCTGACGGTTGAATGCCCAGTCCTTCATCTTGAACTGTACGCCTGCTTCGCCAACACCCATCTTCTTGATTTCCTCAACCATGCGGGCGATGGAATCCTTCTTATTTGTAAATCCATTCAGGAACTCTGAGTTGATCATCTCACCGTCACCCGTATAAGCTTCCTTCGAGATATCGCCACCCTTGATAACCTGAATGATATCAATGCCAAATGCCTTTGCAAAATCATAGTCACGCTGGTCATGAGCCGGTACTGCCATGATCGCACCAGTACCATATCCCATCATAACGTAGTCAGCAATGAAGATCGGAATCTTCTTGCCGTTCATCGGGTTGATACCCATAAGACCTTCGATCTTCACACCTGTCTTATCCTTGACAAGCTGTGTACGCTCGAACTCGGTCTTCTTCTGGCATTCCGTACGGTATGCCTTGATGGCATCCATATTTGTAATCTTGTCAGCATATTTATCGATCAGCGGATGCTCCGGTGCGATAACCATGAAAGTTACACCGAACAATGTATCTGGTCTTGTTGTATAAATCTGAAGCTTCTCATCTGTTCCATCGACATCGAAGTTTACAAATGCACCAGTAGACTTACCAATCCAGTTTTCCTGCTGCTGCTTTACATTTGCAGGATAGTCGACATCCTTCAGGCCCTGCAGAAGCTTATCTGCATATTCTGTAATCTTCAGATACCAAACCGTCTTCGACTTCTGTACAACCTCGCTGTGGCAGATATCACACTTACCTCCCTGACTGTCCTCGTTGGAAAGAACAACCTTACAGCTTGGACAATAGTTAACGAGTGCTGTATCACGGAATACAAGTCCCTTCTCGAACATCTTCAGGAAAATCCACTGTGTCCACTTGTAGAACTTCTCATCGGTTGTATCGATCACACGGCTCCAGTCAAACGAGAATCCAACCCGCTTCAACTGCTCGGTAAATCGCGCGATATTCTGATCTGTGATCTGACGCGGATGGGTACCTGTCTTGATTGCATAGTTCTCTGTTGGCAGACCAAATGCATCGAATCCGATTGGGAACAATACGTTGTAACCCTCCATACGACGCTTTCTGGATACGACTTCTACACTGGAATAAGCCTTGATATGTCCTACATGCATACCCGCTCCACTTGGATAAGGGAACTCTACTAATCCGTAGAATTTCTTCTTGTCTGAGAAGTCCTGTGCTTCAAACACCTTGGCATCTTCCCATTTTTTCTGCCATTTTTTCTCGATTACTTTGAAATTGTGTCTCATAATGTCTCCTTTTACTAAATCCGCCTCTTATACGAAACGGTTTAATTTATCATCATATTTATAATCCACAGCCGCAAGTTTTTGCTCGAGATCTTCTCTTGCAGTCCGGAATTGTAAACAAAAGCTGTCCAGATTGATGCCGTCATCACGCAGTCTCGTATTCACAAAGCTTAAGAGCATCATCGGATCCTTCGGTAAATTTTCGATTGCCATTATAACACCTCTCCGGTAATCAGCCAAGGGGCTGGTTGATTTACAAACATACTATCTTTGTTTGTCTTTGCCACATTGATCTGCAATACCTCCATATTTGAGATACCGTACTTATCAAAGAGTGGCTTGATGCCAGACAGGATATTTAACTCCAATGTATAGATGACAAACTGCATCTTCGGATTCTTCTTCAGCAGTCTCTGAATATCTTCTTCGAGATGCTTGTTCGCAACGATAAAGGAAAGTCTTGGTGTTGGAATCTTCGCCATAGATCCCTCGGATAAGTCTGGGATGATCTGGACGTTGTGCACGCCAAACTGCTTCACATTATCCTCCATCGTATCCTTGGCGCCCTTATCATTCTCCACACAGATGATTGCGCCATCACTTGCCACAAAAGCTGCCTCGATTGCGATACTCTCTGCATCAACTAAACAAATCGTATCCTGCGAATCCACACCGAGCAGACTCATGATGACGGCACGGATTTCCTTGCCAACATACTTGATCGGTCCCTTCGAGAACATCTCGTTGCGCATACCGATCCGGTACGATTCTCTTGTCTTCTCATTCAGAATGAAGATTACTGTCGGGCCTGTGATCTTTCGGTTGATCACCTCTTTGATCTTGACATGTTTTACCTGTCCTTCTTCCTCGATGCCAACCGCATACCACATATCATAATCGCCAAAGCCTGCCTCCCAGAAATCATAGAACAGATCCTCATGGGATTCATCTGCAAAAATCAGCACACGTTTGTGTCCTTCCACGGTCGGTATTACATTTTTCTGTTTTCCACAAATATCCAGAAGTTTGATCTTCTCCGGACTTACCTGCATCTCTTTTGAAAAATACTCCATCCAGTTTAAGATCTGCTTTGTTGCATAACTACCTTTTGCCATACTCGCTCCTCCTTGTCTCTCTATGTTTGTAACCCTTTATTTCTCGTCTTTCTCTGTTTCTTTTTTCTCTGCTTCCTTCGTCGCATTTTCATGCTTTTTCAGATGCATCTTCTCCATCCAGCGGCGGAACACCTGCTTCATCCGGCTTTCCCTCAATGTCTTTCGCTCATCGTGGCGCTCCTGGTAAATCGGCTCTCCAGTCTCCTCGTCGAATTTCTTCAAGCGGATATAATCGCCTGTGGCTGAAGATAAATCTTTCGCACGCAGCTTGTCCCGGAGCTGTACTGCGAAAAATGCATACAGACACGCAAATACCGGAACACCTAAGATCATACCTGCCACGCCGAACAGATCACCACCCACTAAGATTGCAAGCAATACCCAGATACCGGAGATTCCGGTTGCATCGCCTAAGATCAATGGTCCTAAGATATTGCCACAAACTGCTGCAATACAATGATCCAGATGATAAATACCACGAACATGATTGGATCATCCATCAGTGCTAACAACGCACCCGGTACCGCTCCGATAAACGGTCCGAAGAATGGAATGATATTTGTCACACCGACAACCACACTGATCAGCACCGCATACCGCATGTGTACGGCTGAAGTAAATATAAAGCATATGATTCCAATGATACAGGAATCTAAGATCTTACCATTGATAAATCCGCCGAACACGACATTTGCATACGAGCATCCTTCCATGATCTTGTTACCTGTCTTCTTGGAGAACAGACAATAGATCACCTTCTTGCACTGCGCCAGCAGCACATCCTTGCTCATCAGCAGATAGATCATAACGATCAGACCGATCAGGAAATTCATGACTGCCTTGATTCCGACAACCACGCCGGAAGAAAGCGTTTTCACGATTGTGTCGAGGTTCGGCATGATCTTATCCTTCAGAATCGTAAACACATTATTTTCTGCATAATCAAGCACCTGTGACAACTTATCCTCAATCATCTGATTCTGTGCAAATACTTTTTTGATCCACGCCTCAGCTGAATTGATATAATCCTCTGTGCTGTTCACAAGATCTGTCAGACTCTCATACACACGTGGGATTACCAGCCACAACAATCCAACCAGCAATCCAAGGAACAAAAGCACCGTCAGAATCAAAGCCGGAACCTTCACCTTCTTATAAACCCTATCGTATTCCGCTTCTTTCTTAATCTTACAGATCAAAAAGGAAAGCCCGCGCCGGATATAGATCATGATTGGATTCAACATAAATGCGATCACAGTCCGATAATGATCGGTGTCATCGCAGAGACAACATTCCCGAAAAATCCGAAAATAGACTTCCACTGCTTTATGACTTCTGCAAACAAAATACATGCACAGCCAGCAAGTGCAAGCATAACCCCAAGTTGAAGAATATTTTTATTCCACTTATTTTTCACGCATCTGTCTCCTTCTACTCATACAATAATTACGATTTATTATAGCATTTTTAATTGGTAGAAACAACCTAATTCTTGTTGACACTCCCTATATTATTGACTAAAATATTTTCATATAATACGCAAAGGGGTGTATGCACAGATGTATCGGAATATCATCAACGACTTTGCTAACTGGTACGACCAGACAAAGCGCAAAATCTTATATGTAAAGGGCGCAAAGGGTGTCGGTAAAACATGGGCGGTTCGCGATTTTGCCACAGCCTTTTTCAAGCAGCAATGCTATATCAATCTGGCAGAAGATTCTGCCTGTCAGGATGCCATCGCCGGCGATTCCAATCTGGATCTGCTGCTGTCTCAACGTTTTCCGTTTGGAAACGCATCAGATTGTATTTTTATCTTTGACGAGGTACAGGCAGTGCCGGACTGCGCGGAATTTTTCTATGCTTTCCGCAAGAATCATCCAGATTACACCATCTGTCTGATCGCATCCTCGATGGAATTTACAGAGTTTGAATACAGTCACCCGGACGTTTTTGAGATCTTCCGCATGCGTCCGATGACCTTTGAAGAATATATGATTGCAAGCAAGGCACATCCTTTCATAGATGCAATTTCAAAGCATAAGGACACGCCGCTTACCAATCTTGAAATCGGCGCAATCACCTCTATGCTCCGGGAATACCTGTTAGTTGGCGGTATGCCGGGCGTAGTCCATGCGTATCTGAAGAACCGGGATCTGTCCATCATCCGTCCGATGCAGGAGGCACTGTTGGAAGACTATGTCCAGCTTATGAAACAGACTTACCCGGTCGCACTCTACCAGCGATGCAAGCGCATCTTCCGGAGTATCCCGGAGCAGCTTGCCCGCGAGAACAAGAAATTCATGTACAAGTCCGTCGATTCCAATGCACGCAGCCGGGAATACGCCGAAGCAGCACAGGCATTATGCAACCTCGGAATCGCCCGGAAACTGCCACGTCTGACATCTGGAAATCTTCCTTTGGAAGAGCATTTGATTACAAATCCTTTGAGCTGTTCTTCATCGATCACGGCCTGCTCCGTGCTGCTTATGGACTTCCTATGAACGAGGAGATTGATGTGAACGATATCCTGGCAGAAAAATGTGGTGCGATTGCAGAGCAGTTTATCTTCCAGGAGTTAAGCTCCAAGATTCCGTATCTGTACTATTGGGTATCCGGCGCAACCGCGCGCGTTCCGTTTGTCTATGAAGGAGAAGATGCCCCGGTTCCGGTCGATATCCGTTTCGTCCCGAATTCAAAGGCACAGAATATTAAGACATTCCGAAGTAAAAATTCAAATACAAACATTGCAGTGAAAGTAAGCTTCAATCAGGTGTCTCTCGATGGAGACACCCTGAATATCCCAGCTTACGGTCTGTGGAACATGTAAGCTACTTCATCTCGATCAAACGGATGAAATCCTGATCGGATACAGCCTTACTGTAATACCACCCCTGCATAAAATGGCAGCCAATGTCGGCAAGGTGATCGCGCATCTCCGCGGTCTCCACGCCCTCTGCCACAATATGTAACTCTAATTCATTCAGCATACCGATCGTATGCTTCAACGTAATTCCAGCTTTCGTGCTCTTAAATGCATCCCAGATAATATACTTATCCAGTTTGATGATTGAAAATGGCATATGGTTGATATAATCAATATTCGCATAGCCAGAGCCGTAATCATCCAGAGAGAATTTAATTCCATACTGTACGAGATCCATGATATTTGCATTGACCGTATCCGCCATACTGATGGTCGCAGTCTCCGTAATCTCAATGTTAATCTGATTCGGACGCACATCGTATTTTTCCATGATCTGTTTTACCCGGTCTGAAAAATGCTGCTGCATCAGCTGCACCGGACTGATATTGACCTCGATGTACTCTACCATCGTCTGCGCCAGCTTGAAATCATGAATAAACCGGCACACCTTATCCAGAATCACTTCTCCCATCTCAATAATCATACCGTTCCGCTCCGCGATCGGGATGAAATCCTCCGGTGATATCCAGCCAAGTTCTTCATCATGCAAGCGTACCAGTGCTTCAGCGGAGTTATAAACGCCCTTCTCCACCGAGAAGATCGGCTGATAATATACCATCAGCTCATCCCGGTCGAGTGCCTGCTTGACCGCCTTTTCAAACGCTTTGTCCTGTTTGATCTTGCCTAAATCGTAATCCTTTGCATACGTGATTCTACCCTTCTGCAACCGCTTCGCCATTGACATAGAGTAATCCATAACCTCGACCAGCTGTCCATATGCAGACGCATCTGTCGGAAATTCACACAACAGATGGATGCAGACATCATAATGCCTGCCTGATTCTCACTGTACCACGGATGGCGGAACCGCTCATGTACCGTCTGTGCCACCGCGTCAATCTGATCCAGATCCTTGTATAACACGATACAGAACTGGTCTGCGCCCAGACGGAACACCGTCTTGGCAAATGGAAGCGTCTCCATGAACCGCCGATCTGCCGAAGCAGATTATCTCCATTTTCTACGCCATAGGTCTTATTGATAAACTTGAAATCATCCATCGCAACGACTACGATTCCAAATGGTTTTTCGTTAATAAAAAAGGTGTGCAGATATTCGCCAAAAAAACGCCGGTTAAACTGCTTTGTCACCGTATCAATGACCGCATTTGGATTCTGCAGATAATAATAAATCGTCAGACAGACCGTTGCTGTCACAAAATTCAACAGCAATACATGTGTTTTTAACTGCAAAAAGACCGCTAACACAACAAGCAGCATATGAAACAGTACAACCATTGCCTTGGCAAACAATGTATGATTCACCCGGTGCAATGCCACGACCGAGCTTGCCACAATTGCAGCTATCGCAACCGTGATCAGCACCAGCACTCCATAGTCATAGGTATACTGCCAGCCTTCCGCCTCGTATACCCAATGGGTATATGGATTCGTCACCAGTGCAGCCACATCAACCACGCCACACAATGCCAGCATCCATTTGGCATGCAGCATCTGCTTTGCATTGATATGTACGATCTGCAGCACGTAGTATGCAAACAGCAGTGGAATCGCATTCAGCGCCAGATGCTGCAAGGTGCTTGTCACCCAGAATCCAGCATTTCCTTCCGTGCCGGACATTTGTGCCAGCTTCGTGCTGACGATCTCCAGTCCCGTTGAGACAAAGACTGCGGCAAGTGCCACTAAAAATGTCCGGTGACTCGCAAGCGGTATTCTTTTTTCATGAAAATACCATATGATTATAATAAGCAACAGATAAATCGCCGCATAATCATATGCCAGATCCCAATTCAACATAGGCACTCCCCGTTCCTAATAAACACTACCTTCCATCCATACATTCAAATCCAGTTCCTGTCCGATTCCTGCGATCGTGCCAGTTCCTGTATACTGCCAGCCAGAATACAGATATGGGAAATCCGGCTGATTCGCATAATGTGCCAGCCACAGCTTATAATCTCCCAGTCTTGTCATATCCAGCTTCTGTACAAACCAGTTCCGGTTCGAATAAATCATCGGTGTGTAGCCTGCGCTCTTCACGGTCTCGCAGAATCCGACAACGCCATCCGTCCGTGCATCATTAGAGAGGTCAGCGGTTCTCGCTCCGTCCGCATAGACCTCCTCTGTATCAATCACAACCGGCATATCGAGCGTATATGCAGATGCCAGATTCAGCGCAAACTGTGCTTCCTCCACACCTTCCTCGTAGCTGATCGCCTGGCTGTAAAAATAAATTCCTACCTTGATTCCGGCTGCTTTGGCGCCCTCTATATGCGTCTGAAACATCTCATCTGCCACCAGTTTGCCTTCCGAGCCATAGCCCCGGTATCCAACCCGGATAAATGCGATTGTAACGCCTGCCTGCTTCAACGCATCCCAATCCAGTTCTGCCTGATAGGAAGACACATCCACAGCAAGTTCAGACAGCCGGCTGCCATCTCCGGCATGGTATGCCATGATCGTGTTGTCGCCGTCCTCCATGTAGAAATTATCTGTCTGGAAATCGTTGCGCGGCACTTCCTTTACAATCTTATAAAATTCACAATTCGGAATATCGCCAACCAACACATAACTGGCTTTCGCAAACTGCCAAAAGTTCGTGTAGATCATCTGCGCTTCTGCGCCCGGCTGCAATGTCCATGTATACCCTTGTCCCGTCACAGGAACCGGCTTATATTTCTTGCTTTTTCCGATATTGACACCTATGACTACACCGATCAGGACAAGCACGAGTGCAATGGCGCCAACCAGTATCACATGTGGCCAGTATATCTCATAATCTCTTTTTTTCTGCTTTCCATACTCATTGGTGAACCTTTCTTAACCTACTTCCTATCATATCACAAACGGGCATCTGACTCAACCGGAAACGCCTTATTTTTCGAGCGTTTTATTATATATACGCCGAGCACACACAACCCGACTCCGCCGACAATCAACACCAGAGCCGGCACACCATTCTCTGAAAAAATCGGCAGGATACGCGCAATCTGTTTCGGATAAAATCCAGCTGTCACGGACAATGCATTGTTGAAAAAATGCATGAGCATGCCTGGAAGCAAACTCTCCGACTGTACTGCCACATAGCAGAGTGCCATACCAATCAGTGCTGTCGTCGGTGTCTGCACCAGATTCATATGATACAGTCCGAAACGATCGCAGCCGTCAGGATTGCCGCCCGTTTCTTCATCGTATGCTCCAGCGAAGATAGCAGAAATCCCCGGAACAAAAGCTCCTCGCACACCGCCGGAAGCAGAGCAATTAGCGCAGACAGACTCCATATCCATATGAATAGATCGCTTCCATAGATCCTGTCATACTCTCCGCGCTCTCCGGAAACAACATGCTTGTGATACTTGTCAAGAGCATACCTACCAGAATTGTTCCCATCATCAGCACAAGTCCGCCAAACAGAAATCCCGGACGACAAAGCCGGATGCGAAATGTCTTTCGCATATCCTTCTTTGTATACCACGCCGTCAGAAGCGGAACCCCACCGACAATGCCCTGTGTGACAAGCAATCCAACAAGCATACTCTTCGCACTGGCAAAACCGCCGGCATAAATCATCAGCACAAGCACGACCGGCAGTACCAGACAGGCATCTCCAACCGATGGGACACCACCCTTGATCATATTGCTTCGGCGTTCAAAGATCTGCACATTTCCAGTTCCATCGCCAAACAAAATCGCTTCACTGTTGTAGAGCTTTCCAAGCACAAGCACCGCAATAATTCCGTATGCTACATTGCTGAACAGCACAATCGTAATCGATGAAAAACTGAACTTAAACGCCAGCAGATCCCGGATCAGCAGACAGATATTGGCAACCGGAACAAGTGCCATATTCCGGGTAAGTGTGACATTTGGCATAAACCCAATAAATGATGCAAACATCACAAGCAGCATAAGCGGCGTAATATAATTATTTGCCTCCTTGTAGGTCTTTGCAAATACGCAGAAACACATGGAAAGCGCACTGATCAAAACTGCAAAAGCAAGAATACACAGGCAGCAGACTAAGATTGCCGGAACGAATTTTGACACCTGTATTTTCGAAACCATACTGGTCGTCTGTGCCGCCAGTTTGTACAGATATACACCAATTCCACCCATTGAAAGGGCATTTAACAAAGCAGATGCCACGCCAATCGTTCCAACGGTCAGGAACTTACTGAAGATCAGTTCCTGATTCGTGACCGGCAGCGTCAATATCGTCTCAAGCGTTCCGCGCTCCCGCTCTCCGGCTGTCGTGTCGATCGCCGGGTACATCGTTCCCATCAGAAGACTCACAACAAGCATAAATGGCACGATCACACCGAGCAGACTTCCGGTCGTCTCCTCAGTACTCGCGCGGTCGTCGTCCTCTACCTCAAATGGATGTAACACCGTATCCGGGTCTAATCCTGCCGCCTCCAGACTCTGATTCGTCAGGGAATCCGAATACGCTGAGAGTACCTGACGCACCTTCTGTTCCGCATAGCTGGAATTCGTAACCGAGGACAGATACGCGATATTATATCCAGTTCCATCTTCATTTTCATATACGATCGCATTGATCTTTTCTCCCCGCAGGATCATCGAAATATCTGCATCCATAACATTCAGATCGCACAGCTTGAAATGCAGCGTGTCATCATCCGGATGCAGAAACATCTCGACGAGCTCCGGATTCGTATCCATAAAATCAACCGCAATTTCATATGTCTGTGTATCCATCTGTGTTGTCACTTTTGACATCATGACCATACCGCCAACAAACATCAGCGGATAGATCAAAAGTGGCACGATCACCATCATAATGATCGTCTTTTTATCCCGGAGGACGTCTAATATTTCTTTCTTATACAGTTGTTTGATCACCTTGAAATTCATGACATTTCCTCCTTTCCTGCAGGTATCAGCTTTTTAAATGCATCCCGTAGATTCGTTGTTTCTGTCTGTGCATAGATCTCCGGCAGAGTCCCCTCTGCAATTACACGTCCATGCGCCAGCATCAAAATCCGGTCACACAGAAGTTCCGCTTCCTCCATGTAATGTGTGGAATAAAGCACTGCCTTTCCGCGCTCCTTCTCCGCCCGCATGAAATCAACAATCGCACTGCTGCTCACAATATCGAGTCCCAGAGTTGGCTCATCAAAAATATAGAGTTTCGGACTGTGGATCAGGCACCGGGAAATAGAAGCCCGCTGTGTCTGTCCGGTAGACAACTTCTCGATCCGGTTGTCGATAAAATCCTCCAGCGACAAAATCTGTGCAATCTCTTCAATCCGCGCCTGAATCACATTCTCCGGCAATCCGTAGATGTTCCCGGCAATCGTCAGCAGCTCCCGCGTGGAAAGTCTGCCATACAGCTTCGTATTGCCCGACAGATAGCCAATCTGCCGTTTGATCTCTGTCTGATCAGTGATAATCCGGTCGCCATCGGTATATATCGGACTACCCCCTCCGTCGGCTGCATCAGACAGCCAAGCATCCGCAGCAGCGTCGTCTTTCCTGCACCATTTGGACCTAATACCCCGACGATCTCGCCCTCCTTTATGTGCAGACTTACATGATCGACCGCTGAAAATAATACCTTCTTATGCTTCTTCTCATTCTTTTCAAACTGTTTTACCAGATTTTCTGCCTCTAACATTCCTTCTCCTTTCCCAATTCATCCATACTATATGTTCTG
>ERZ859937.510-NODE-510-length-16266-cov-2.899328_pt1 | contig 16266 bp, 18 predicted proteins | sample MGYA00509985_ERZ859937 | MGnify/ENA primary metagenome ERZ859937 (study PRJEB30046, sample SAMN00715169) | human gut metagenome | study: EMG produced TPA metagenomics assembly of the A metagenome-wide association study of gut microbiota in type 2... | reverse complement strand
GGGCCCGCCTCTTTTTTTCGGGCGGGGGGCCTAAAAGGGTGGGCACCCCCCGCCGTATCCATACCGTGGCCAAACTGCAGGAAAAGACGACGGAGATCCTGACCGAGGCCCGGGACGCGCAGGACATCGCCGACGCGGCCCGTCTGGCCGTCCGCGCTCTGCTCTACGAAGTGACCACCACCCCAAAGCCCGGCCTTGTGGATCGGCGCAACGCGGAAGCCACAGGGACATGGATGTGTTCACTTTCATGGACAGCGCCGCGGCGCTCTACCCCTATTTTGAAGCCTGCGCCCGGACGGGCCGCGAGACGGCGGAACAGCCCGCGCCCGAGACCTTCGCGGCCCTGCGGCCCCTGGGTTGTGAGGCCGAGGGCGAGATGCTGGACGCCACCGGCGGCGTCAACACCCACAAGGGCGCGGTCTTTTCGGTGGGCATCGTCTGCGCGGCGCTGGGACGCCTCGACCGCTCCCTCTGGGCCGAAGCAGCCCGCGTTCTGGCGGAAGTATCCGCCATGACGGCGGGCCTGACCGAAAAGGATTTTGCAGGCGTCACTGCCGAGAACGCCGCCACCGTGGGCCAGAAGCTTTATATCCAGTACGGCATCACCGGTGTGCGGGGGCAGGTGGAAGCTGGACTTCCCACGGTGCTGAATGTCGGTCTGCCGGTGCTGGAAGAGGGCCTTGCCAAGGGGTACGACTTCGACCGCGCCAGCGGCGGCGCACTGCTGGCCATCCTGGCCAACAGCACCGATACCAACATCATTGCCCGCTCGAGCCGGGAGCGTCAGCTGGCCCTCACCGAAGAGCTGAAAGCCCTTCTCGCCCAGACACCTTACCCGGATAAAGATGCGCTCGCGGCGCTGGATGACCGCTTCATTGCGGAAAATCTCTCGCCCGGCGGCAGTGCCGACCTGCTGGCGCTGACCTGGCTGCTCCATTTTGTTACTACTGAGGGGAATATCAATGAGTGAATATACCATTTTGCAGGTCTATCCGACCGATAAAACCGTTCTGGCCCAAATCGACACACTGCTGGGTCAGGAGGGAATCCGCCGCGACGGCAATCTGGACTACATCTGCGCCATGTTCGACGAGGAATACAACGTCATCGGCACCGGCAGCTGCTTCGGCAACACCCTGCGGTGCTTCGCCGTCAGCAGCGCCCATCAGGGCGAGGGTCTGCTGAACCAGATCATCACCCATCTCATCGAGGTGCAGTGCGCGCGGGGGAATATGCACCTGTTTCTCTACACCAAGGTAAAAAGCTCCAAGTTTTTCGGCGACCTCGGCTTCTACGAGATCGCCCGGGTGGAGGATACCCTTGTCTTTATGGAGAACCGCCGCGACGGCTTCGGGGCTTATCTGCGCGATCTGGAAAAGACTAGGACCGAGGGCAAAAGTGCGGCCCTCGTCATGAACGCGAACCCTTTTACCCTCGGTCATCAGTATCTTGTGGAAAAAGCCGCTGCCGCCTGCGACACGCTCCACCTGTTCGTGGTCAGTGAGGACGCCAGCCTCGTGCCTTTTGCCGTGCGCAGGAAGCTGGTGGAGGCGGGCGTGGCCCATCTGCCGAATGTGGTGCTCCACGACAGCGGCCCCTACATCATCTCGAATGCCACCTTCCCCAGTTACTTCCTGAAGGATGAGGCAGCTGTCATCGATGGCCACGCCCGGCTGGACCTCGCCGTCTTTACGAAAATCGCGGCGGCGCTGAACATCACTGCCCGCTATGTGGGCGAGGAGCCTACCAGTCAGGTGACGGGGCTTTACAACCAGATCATGTGCGAGCAGCTGCCCAAAGCGGGTATCGAGTGTGTCGTTGTACCCCGCAAAGAAGCAAACGGCAAGGCCATCAGTGCTTCCACCGTCCGCCAGTGCCTGCAGAGCGGCGACTGGGATACCCTCGAGACGCTGCTGCCCAAGACCAGCCTCGACTATTTCCGCAGCCCGGAGGCAGAGCCGGTGCTGGCACGCATCCGCAATGCGGGCAATGTCGTGCATTACTGAGAAAAACTTCCTCTCTCTTTGTGGTCATGACAACAGAAATAGGACGAAGCATCTGTTATAATAGGCCCATCAAGAAAAGGAGAGTGTGGATATGATTCGTAAAATCATTCATATAGACGAAGAAAAATGCAATGGCTGTGGTGCCTGTGTCACTGCCTGCCATGAGGGTGCCATCGGCCTCGTGAACGGAAAGGCCAAGCTCATGCGCGACGACTACTGCGACGGCTTCGGCGACTGCCTGCCCGGCTGCCCCACCGGTGCCATCACCTTCGAGGAGCGGGAGGCCGCTGCCTACGATGAGCAGGCTGTGCTGGAAAACAAACAGAAAAAGGCTGCTGCCGCTGCCGAAAAGCCCGTCTTCCACGGCTGCCCGGGCAGCGCCATGCGCCAGTTTGACCGCCAGCAGGCCGCACCGGCTGCAGCTCCTGCCGCCGCCCAGCCCTCGCAGCTGGCCCATGGCCCTGCCAGATCAAGCTCGTGCCGGTGAATGCACCCTATTTTGACGGTGCCAAGCTGCTTATTGCCGCCGACTGCACCGCCTACGCCTACGCGAACATCCATCAGGAGTTCATGCGCGGCCATGTTACCCTCATCGGCTGCCCCAAGCTGGATGCCGTGGACTACAGCGAGAAGCTGACCGAGATCATCCGCAATAACGACATCAAGAGCGTTACCGTCCTGCGGATGGAGGTGCCTTGCTGCGGAGGTCTCGAACACGCCGCCGTCACTGCCCTCAAGAACAGCGGCAAGTTCATCCCTTGGAATGTCGTCACCTTCTCGGTGGATGGCCGTATCCTCGACCGGTAAATAATCGCAAACAAAAAAGCAGACGCTGCACAAAGCGTCTGCTTTTTTTGTATCATTCAGTTTGTGGTCTGGGTGGCGGACTGTATCATCTTCCAGACAGACTCGACGCTCTGGCGTATCTGAGCCAGCGTGGCGATGTCCTCATCGCTCATCCGGGAAGCCGGGGGAGAGAGCACCGTCTTGGCAGAAGTCACCGTGCCGGTGAGCTGGATGTGGACGTTGTGGTCCGGGATGGTCAGCAGCACATGGATGGGCGTGGTCTTCGAGAAGAGAGCGTCCGTCGAAAAGCCGAGCGCGAGGGTCGTGCCGTCGGCTGCGACGGGGAACTGATAGTAGCGGTAGCCGTCCCGTGCGGCAGAAGGAGAGACTTTTTTCAGCCCCTTGAGCGAGAGGGTGAAGCCGGAAAGCTCCTGAAGCTCGACCTTGTTCGTCTCGACGCCCAGCACGGCGGAAGCCTGCGTCTGGGAGATGTAGTCTCCGAGGCTCCACTCGGGCAGAAGAACGCTTGCGATGGAGAGTTTATCGGTGACAGCCTGACGCAGAACGGTGTAGAGCTGCCCGATGTCGAAGAGCGTCTCTTCCGAGTCGATATAGACCCGGGTGAAAGGAGACGTCTTGACGGAGTCGTCTTCGTTGAGCTGGTAGAAAGAGAGCTGCAGCTTTCCGGGCGCATACTGGCCGCTGACACTGCCGCTGGAAGCGTTCACCCGCTCGAGGATGTTCAGCAGCGGCGGCTTATCCGGGCTGTTGGGCGCTATCTCATACCGGAAGGTGAAGGATGCACCGGTTTGCAGAGCCGAGATTTTGCTGTGCAGCTGGAAAAAGACCACGCCCACAGCGACCACTACGGCCACCAGCACGACCGCTAAAGCAACAAAAAGCGGATCGACACGTTTTTTTGGAGATGCCATCTGCAAGACCTCCTGTCATAGACTCTATGATTATAGCATACGAGCAGGCAGACGAAATGTCAAGCCGGAACTTGACGTTATCAGACGGTCAGAGTATACTGGCTGGTACGTCTTATATAAGGTAAAAGGAGAAAGGGATGAAAATAGCGATCCTAGGTACCAGCGGCAGCGGGAAATCCACGCTGGCAAAGCGTCTTGGGGAGAGATACGGCCTGCCGGTGCTCCATATGGATACCGTGCATTTCCTGCCCGGCTGGGTGGAGCGGCCCTTCGCCGAGGAAGAAGCCATTGTCCGGCAGTTTCTCGACGAGAACACAGGCGGCTGGGTCATCGACGGCAATTATAGCAAGACCTGCTATGCCCGTCGGCTGAAAGAAGCGGATAAAATCATCGTGCTCTGGTTTCCACCGCTGGTCTGCCTCTGGCGGGCGGTACGGCGCTGGCAGCAGAACAAAGGCCGTGTGAGGGAGTCGTCTGCGCCCGGGTGCGAAGAGAAGATAGATGCCGAATTCGTCCGCTGGATCCTCCACGATGGGCGCACAAAGCAAAAGTGGGCACAGTTGGAGAGGATCGGGGAAAAGTACCCGGAGAAATATGTATTGATTCGGAACCAGCGGGAGATGGATGGGTTCTTGAAGAAACTTTGAACTGGTTCTCGCGCCGATGGCGCGGGGGCAGAGCGCTTTTGCATTGGGGCTAAGTTCTCTTTTGCGTGCCAAAAGAGAACCAGAAAAGCACCCGCTACTTTCGAGGCGCGGGAGGCACGAATCAAGGGCTGCTCGCCCTTGATAATCCCGGAGGAGTTGTCGAAACGGAAAAAAGCTAGCCGCTGCGCTAAACGCTTTTTTCTCGTTTCTCCAATTTGCTGCTTCGCAGCGGGTGTTACGTCTCTGCTGACGGTAACGTCCAGCAGATAGGTGAAATCTTCGGCGGAGCCGTAAATAGGAGAAGCACAAAAAATGCGTTTAGCGCAGCGGCTAGCATTTTTGGGCTTCGACTTCCGCTTTGGGGTCTGAAAGGGGCGAGCAGCCCCTTTCTCGTGGATCCAGCGCGTCGAAATCGCTGGTGGTTTTCTGGTTCTCTTTTGACATCAAAAGAGAACAATTAGCCTTAATGCAAGAGCGCTCTGCCCCCCCCGCGCACCGGCGCGTGATGCCGTCAATCAGTAACAATTTCAAAATCTGCTTTCTTTTCAATGCCGTATTGCGCAAAATACCCCTCTTCCAGCGGGATCCACCGCTCCACAAAATTCGAATACAGCTCCCCCTCCCGTTTGCGGAGCCGCCGGGCCTGCTCATCGGGAGAGCAGGTGACGAATATTCTTATATCATAATAGGGTGCAAGGCTGGGATGATGGCTGTAGCTTCCCTCCACGATGACCAGCGGCGCAGGGCCGAGGGGACGCGGCGGCAGATAGGCACCTTCGCGGCAGGAGTAGGCCTGATAGGAGAATGCCTGCCCTGCCCGGGCGGGAGCGACGACCTCATTCCGCAGGCGCCGGATGTCCATGTTGGCGCAGGAAATTTTCTCCCAGCCTGTGACTCGTCGGGATGGCGGGAGATAGAAGTCGTCGGTGTGGACGGTGATGCTTTGAGGAAAACGCTCTGCCAGCTGTGCGGCCAGCGTCGTTTTGCCGCTGCCGCAGCGGCCATCCAGTGCGACGAGGACGGCAGGCTGTCGGGCCAGACGGTCGGCGATGGCCGAGGTCAGCTCTTCGGGTGAGATAAGATGCATGGGGATACCATTCCTTTTTATCGTAAGTCAAGAAATTAACGCAACATCCAAACAGCATAGCTGCGATATGCAATCCAACGCTGTTGCTGCTGCATTAAAAAGTTGAATTGCTATATCAGCTTTGGCTCAGTATAGCACGGCGGAGAAAATGGAGCAAATATTTTTGCAAAAAGGTGTTGACACAGAGCTGGACCTATGGTAAGATAATGCCACGTTAGAAATGACTAACCAAGAAGCGGAAGAAGCTCGAGATGGGCAAGCTGCCGCATTCTTTTTGAAGTTTTAGTTAGCTCTTTCTAACTATATCTCCTGCATAAGCACCACACAGCAGGAGACAATAGTGGAAAACGGGCAGGGAGGCCGAAGACATGGAACGCAACTTTGAGACAGTCATGATCGAACAGTGCGCCCCGGTGCTGGCCAGCTTAAAGCCTGCGGGACTTTTCCGCTACGAGACGAGCGACTGCGCCGACCTTGCCCGCCGCGTCCGCAGCTGGAACGAACAGCTGGGCGAAAAGGGCCTCTGTGTCCGCGTCCTCAAGGGCTGTGTGCGGACCCATCGGTATCTGGTGTATGTCTACCGCGAGAGCAAGCTCCGCGCTCTGCTGGCCCAGCCGCAGGTGCGGGATTTCCTGTGCAAGGAAGGCTACACTCTGTCTGAGCAGTCGGACGACTACGCGCCGCTTTTGCGGCAGCTGTCCCGCCGGCTCTGCTGCGAGGCTGATTTCCCCCATGAGATCGGCGTATTTCTGGGCTATCCGCTCCACGATGTGGTGGGCTTTATCGAAAATGCGGGCCGCAACTTCACCTGCTGCGGCTGCTGGAAAGCCTATGGTGATCCCAGTGCCGCCCAGCGGCATTTTGCTCAGCTGAACAAGTGTACGGCAGTGTATCTCCGTCTGTTCCGCAGCGGCACACCCATCCAGCGTCTGGCTGTCGCAGCCTGACGCTCCTGAATTTTGACATTCTCTTCCAAATACTCTCTTTTTATCCTGGCGCCCGCCAGAGCGAAACCACGCACTGGCGGGAAGAATCCTCCTTTTGACACGCGGCCGCTCGTTGCAGAATACCCCCTGCACCGGGCGGCTGTGTCATTTGCGGGGAGTGTAAAAGAGAAAAATCGTAAATATGCGCAAACAAAGTTAGCATATAGAAACTGTAAAAATCTTCTTGAAATAAGGGAAGAAAATTTGTTTGTTCATACAAACTAACTTTTTTGAGCCGGAAAATGGTTGACAATGCGGGTTAGTAAGTATAAACTATCAATGCTGATAGTTGCGACTGACTAACTGCCGTAGCTTTTCGGAGGGGGACGCGGGCATGAGCGAGCGCGTTGCGGCGTCTGGCTGGTGCGACCATCCCCGAGGACGAAAAAAGCGAACTGAAAAGCTCCCTGCAGAATGGGGAGCACGAATGGGAGTGGAACAATTATGATGCCTTTGACTATGGCAAAAGCAGGCGACACCGTCACCATCCGGAAGATCACCGGCAAGGACGAAGTGCGTCTGCATCTGGCGGAGCTGGGTTTTGTGGTGGACAGTCAGGTGACGATCGTCAATGAGATCGCAGGCAACCTCATCGTTCAGGTCAAGGAGAGCCGTCTGGCCCTCGACAAGACGATGGCAAACCGCATTATGATCGGCTGAGCAGCGGCAAAACGCTGTTTGGGAGACGCTCCGAAACTGGATAGTCTCTGAATAGAAAGACAAGCAGAGGAGGATTTTTATGAAGACTCTGAAAGACGTTAAGGTCGGCGAGACTGCCACCGTGGCGCGCCTGCACGGCGAAGGCCCGGTGAAGCGCCGCATCATGGACATGGGCATCACCAAGGGTGTGGAGATCTATGTCCGCAAGGTGGCCCCTCTGGGTGACCCGATGGAGCTGACCGTGCGCAACTACGAGCTGAGCGTGCGCAAGGCCGACGCCGAAATGATCGAAGTCGTTTGATCGCAACGAGAGGAAAGGAGCTGCAATGAGTATCAAAATTGCACTGGCCGGCAACCCGAACTGTGGTAAGACTACCCTGTTCAACAATCTGACCGGCTCGAACCAGTACGTCGGCAACTGGCCCGGCGTTACCGTCGAAAAGAAGGAAGGCAAGCTGAAGGGCGAGAAGGATGTCATCATCCAGGACCTGCCCGGTATCTACTCCCTGTCTCCGTACACTCTGGAAGAAGTCGTCTCCCGTACTTACCTGGTCAAGGAGAAGCCCGATGCCATCCTGAACATCATTGATGGTACCAACATCGAGCGTAACCTGTACCTGACCACTCAGCTCATCGAGCTGGGCATCCCCGTGGTCATGGCTGTCAACATGATCGACCTCGTCCGCAAGAACGGCGATAAGATCGACCTGAAGAAGCTGAGCGCCGAGCTGGGCTGTCAGGCTGTTGAGATCAGCGCACTGAAGGGCGAAGGCACCGAGGCTGCTGCAAAGGCTGCTATGGCTGCTGCAAAGGCTGGCAAGGGCGGCGAGCTGCCCCACGTCTTCACCGGAAGCGTTGAGCACGCCATCGCTCACATCGAGGAGTCCATCCAGGGCAAAGTCGATAACCGCTTCCTGCGCTGGTACGCTGTCAAGCTGTTCGAGCGCGACGACAAGGTCATGGATGAGCTGAAGCTCTCCTCCGACCTGATCGCTCACATCGACCAGCACATCAAGGACTGCGAGGCTGAGATGGACGATGACGCCGAGAGCATCATCACCAACCAGCGTTACGCATACATCAACGGTGTCGTCGATAAGGCTGTCAAGAAGAAGGCCCGCGTCGAGCACCTGACCGTTTCCGATAAGGTCGACCAGATCGTCACCAACCGTGTGCTGGCTCTGCCCATCTTCGCAGTCATCATGTACCTGATGTACTCCCTGTCTATGGGTACTTCCATCGCCGACGGCGGCTGGGCCATCGGCACGTTTGCGACCGACTGGACCAACGACGTCCTGTTCGGTGAGATCGTCCCCAACGCGCTGGGCGGTTTCCTCGAGAGCATCGGCGTGGCGGGCTGGCTGTACGGCCTGATCATGGACGGCATCGTCGCCGGTGTCGGCGCGGTCCTGGGCTTCGTTCCCCAGATGCTGGTCCTGTTCTTCCTGCTGTCCATCCTGGAGGACATCGGCTATATGTCCCGTGTCGCCTTCATCATGGACCGTATCTTCCGTAAGTTCGGCCTGTCCGGTAAGAGCTTCATTCCCGTGCTGGTCGGCACGGGCTGCGGCGTCCCGGGCGTCATGGCTTCTCGTACCATCGAGAACGAGCGCGACCGCCGCATGACCATCATGACCACCTGCTTCATCCCCTGCGGCGCAAAGATGCCCATCATCGGCCTCATCGCAGGTGCGATGTTCGGCGGTTCTTCTCTGGTGGCTGTCTCTGCTTACTTCATTGGCATGGCTGCCATCATCTGCTCCGGCATCATCCTGAAGAAGACCAAGGCCTTTGCGGGTGACCCCGCTCCCTTCGTCATGGAGCTGCCCGCATACCATATCCCTGCCTGGGGCAACGTCTTCCGTGCTACCTGGGAGCGCGGCTGGTCCTTCATCAAGCGTGCTGGTTCCGTCATTCTGGCTGCTACCGTCGTCCTGTGGTTCCTGCAGGGCTTCGGCTTCGAGAACGGCGCCTTCGGCATGGTGGAGGATCAGGACAACTCCGTGCTGGCGGCTATCGCAACCAAAGTCGCTTGGATCTTTGCTCCTCTGGGCTTCGGCAACTGGAAGGCTACCGTCGCTTCTGTCTCCGGCCTGATCGCAAAGGAGAACGTCGTCGGTACCTTCGGCGTCCTGTATCACTTCGGCGGCGAGGAGTTGTCTGAGAACGGCGATGAGATCTGGAACCTCGTTGCGGCAGATTACACCGCTCTGAGTGCTTACGCATTCATGATCTTCAACCTGCTGTGCGCTCCCTGCTTCGCTGCTATGGGCGCTATCAAGCGTGAGATGAACAACGGCAAGTGGACGGCATTCGCCATCGGCTATATGTGCGCACTGGCTTACTGCTCCGCTCTGGTCGTGTACCAGCTGGGCGGCATCATCACCGGCGAGCTGAGCTTCAACTTCTTCACCATCGTGGCTGCTGTCATTCTGGTGGCCTTCATCTACCTGCTGGTCCGTCCCAACAAGTATGTGAACGACAACGAGGTCAAGATCGACGTTTCCAAGATCAAGTAAAAACTTCTCAAAACGCGCTGAAAGGAGTGCATTGTTATGATGGAGTTCCTGGCTGCTAATTTCAATCTGCCGACGATCATCGTCGGAGCCATCGTGTTTGGCGGTGTAGGCTGGATCACCTGGCACTCTCATAAGCATGGCGGCTGCAGTGGAGGCAGCGGCGGCTGCGATTGCGGCGGAAGCTGCAGCAGCTGTAGGGGCGGCTGCCACTGAGCAATAATGGAAGAGAAGGGGGCGCGGGTCAAGGCTTTGGCCCGCGCCCCCTTTTGAAAATCGAGAGTTAGCGTGACAGAACGAAAAGAGGGTGATACGAGATGGAACTGACGTCCGCACACCTGCGCTATCTGCTGGCCATCTATGAGGTCTCGCAGACCCATCTGGACATCAGCTCCCGCAGCATCGCCGAGAAGCTGGGTGTGACCAAGCCCTCAGTGGTGCGGGTGATGAACCTGCTGATGGAGCGGGGGATGATCGTCAAGGAATATTACGGCAAGATCTACCTCACCGACCGGGGCATCTTCGTGGCCCGGGAAGTAAAACATCAGCTGGATGAGGTGCTTGCACATTTCCCGCCGGTGGAGGAAGAGCTGACCGATGAGGAGCGGTTCACCGCCGCCCTCGCCCTGACGGCGGCCCTGCCGGAACGGGTGTTCACCGGCCGGTACGACCAGCTGATGGGCGCAGAGGAAGCGCCTCCTGCCGTAGGCTGATGCCGTGAAAGACAAAAGAACCGGACTCCGCGGAGTCCGGTTCTTTTCGTATGCGGGTCCTCAGACCAGATAGCCCTCAAAGCAGTGGAGGTCTTCGGTCTTGACGATGCCTTCGAGGTAGAGGCCGTCTTCGCGGTACTCCTCGAGCTGGACGCTGCCGCGCTCCCGCATGGGGGCGGCGAGGCCCAGCTTATCGTAGGGCAGGAGAATGCGGATGGTGTGGACGCGGTCACTGAGGGTCTCGTCCAGCTTGGCCAGCAGCTTGTCGAGGCCGTAGCCGGTCTTGGCGCTGGTGAGCAGGATGTCGGGGTCGAAGCTCAGCGCGCCGGGCTTGTCGCACTTGTTGTAGACGGTCAGGCGGGGAATGTCGGCGCAGTCGAGGCCGTCCAACACTTCGTCGGTGACGGTCAGCTGCTCCTCCCGCTGCTCATCGCCGGCGTCAGCCACCCGGACGATGACGTCCGACCATGCGGCCTCTTCCAACGTGGACTTGAATGCTTCCACCAGATTGTGGGGCAGACGGGAGACGAAGCCAACGGTGTCCACCAGCAGCACGGCCATGCCGCTGGGCAGGACGAGCTTCCGACTGGTGGGGTCGAGGGTGGCAAAGAGCATATCGGCTTCGGCGACGCTGGGGCCGCAGAGGGCGTTCATCAGGCTGGATTTGCCCACATTGGGGCGGCCGATGATGGCGACGGGGATGCGGTCTTCCTCCACGACGGTCTCGCTGAAATCGAGGTGGGCGCAGACGGCGTCCAGCAGGTCGCCGGTGCCGTGGCCGTGGACGGACGAGATGGGCATGACTTCGTCGAAGCCGAGGTTATAGAACTCGTAGAGCTCCATGGGGGTCTCGCCCACATTGTCGCATTTGTTGACAGCGAGGATGATGGGCTTGTGGCTGCGGCGCAGCATATGGGCCACGTCCTCGTCGGCGGCGGTCAGGCCGTTGCGCACGTCCACCACCATGATGATGCAGTCGGCGGTGTCGATGGCGATCTGGGCCTGCTCGCGCATGTGGGCCAGAATGCCCTCGGTGGCCTTGGGCTCAATGCCGCCGGTATCCACCAGCAGGAACTCGTGGCCGCTCCACTCGCAGTTGGCGAAGATGCGGTCGCGGGTGATGCCCGGGGTATCCTCCACGATGGCCAGACGCTGGCCGCAGAGCTTATTGAACAGGGTGGACTTGCCCACGTTGGGGCGGCCCACCACAGCAACGATCGGTTTGCTCATAGGGGGTTCCTCCTTTCACAAAAGGGGTAAAATTACGGTTTTCTCCGGCGGGCGATATGCAGGCCACTGCGCAGCAGGGCCTTGGCCTCGTCGCCGCCGCTGGTGGGCAGGACTTCCACCTTCACGCCGAGCCGCTGGCCCAGCTGCTCGATGGTCATATCATCGAGGAAGGTGTCCTTCTCCTCTCGCAGCATCACGGCAGGCACGCCCAGCGTGCCGCTGGACAGTCGGCCCTCGCACTGGGCGATGATGTCGGTCGCCGTGACGAGGCCCGCCACGCCGACGTTGCCGCCGAAGAAGTTGTTTTTGATGGGATGCACTTTTACTTCTATCATGGGGTACTGGCGGCGCAGCTCGTCCATCATCTCGGTGATGAGGGGCGCAGCCATGGTGCCGGTGACGACATCCATCTTTTTGGTGCCATAGATGCGGTGGGGCTTTTCCAGCTCGGCCAGAAATTCCTCCCGGAAGAGGCTCATCATGCCCACGCCGTTTTCCAGCTGGTCGTAGTCCTCATAGAACTCCGGCTCCGGGATGGGGCGGCCGGCCTTGAGGTACCACTCATCGCTGGGGTAGATGATGCGCTTGCCGTGGCGGCGCTTGCACTCGTCGCCGAACTCTTCCATGATGTCGATGACGGCGGCGCTGGTCTCAGCGTCGTAGGGCGTCTGCTTGAAGAGGTTCTGGCGGTAATCCGTCACGCCGCAGGGGACTGCCGCCACGCTCTGCACCATCGGGGTCAGCTCCAGCAGGTCGGTGAGGGTGCGGCGCAGCTCGTCGCCGTCGTTGATGCCCCGGCAGAGCACCAGCTGGCAGTTGACGGCAATGCCGCCCTCCACCAGACGGGGCAGGTACTTCAGCACCTCGCCGCCCCGTTTATTCGCCAGCATCCGCACGCGAAGCTGGGGATTGGTGGTGTGGACCGAGATGTTGATGGGCGAGATATGCATCTTGATGATGCGGTCGATCTCGTGGTCCTGCATGTTGGTCATGGTGATATAGTTACCGAACAAAAAGGACAGGCGCTCATCGTCGTCCTTGAAGTAGAGGCTCTCACGCATTCCCGGGGGCAGCTGGTCGATGAAGCAGAACATACAGTGGTTGGAGCAGGAGTGCTTCTGGTCGCCCAGATAGGTGGAGAAGTCGCAGCCGAAGGGGCCGCGCTCTTCCCGCCGGACGTCCCACTCCCGGATGCCGTCCGCCACTCTCGCTTTGAGGTGGAAGCTCTTGCTGTCGGTATAAAAATCATAGTCCAGCGTGTCGTTCAGCTCGTTGCCGTCCACGCTCAGCAGCTCGTCGCCGCCAGCGAGGCCGAGGGCTTCTGCCTCGCTGCCCGCGTCCACGCGGTCGATCCTGATGGCCATGCTTTCACCTCACAATTTCGTTTTCAAGACAAAGCAAGAAGGGGAAGGCATTGCGCCCTCCCCTTCTGTACATAACACCAATGTGCCACCAATTCTGCGCAAATTAGCCCTTCTTGATGACTTCCTCGCCCTTGTAGTAACCGCAGTTGCCACATGCCTGGTGGGGGAGCTTCAGAGAGCCGCAGTTGCTGCACTTGACCAGTGCGGGGGCCTCCAGCTTCCAAACATTGCTGCGACGCTTGTCGCGGCGGGCCTTGGAAAGATGTCTCTTAGGTACTGCCATATTTTTGCACCTCCTTGATGGGTTTCTCAGTTCAGCAGTGATTTGAGTATCGCTAGCCTTGCGTCTGCGGGTTCGGCCTCAGCTTCTGCCGGAGGGCAGGTACATTCGGCCATCTTCTTCCCGCACCGGGGACACAAGCCCGGGCAGTCAGCGCTGCAAAGCAGCACCGTCGGTATCTGGAACATGAATTCCTGACAGAGCCATTCATCCACATCCAGATGTCCTTTTTCGTTGAGGGGCAGGTCGAAATCCGGGTCGTCCAGATCGCGCTCCCTGACCGTCCACTCTGCTTGCACCGTCTCTTCCCGTTCGACGGGGTCGAGGCAGCGGGCGCACTCTCCGTGCACCAATGCGTTTGCCCGCAGCGTCATCCGGATCTCCTCGCCATCCGGCACCGCCTCAAAGCGGGCCGTCACAGGCTGCTCGATCCTTGCACCGGCAAAATCCTTTGCAGACAAATCACACTGAAACTCTGCGGTGTAGGGCTTCGTGCCGGATACGATAAACTTTCTCAGGTCAAATTGCATAGTACACCTCATAAAAGGCTGCTTTGTTAGTATAGCGCCAACACAGCCCTTTGTCAACACCAAAACAGGCAGAAAACCGAAAAAATTTCAAATTCTCCGGTTTCCTGCCTGTCTGGGATGCTTCAAATCAGAAATTTCAGAGTTATTTTACAGGTACTTCTTCACATCGTGGGGCAGAGCAGCCTCGTCAGCGCTGACAGTGACGGTGACCTTGATGGAGTCGCCGGCAGCAGCAGCGATCTCGTCCAGAACGACGCCCAGACGGTTGATGTCGTGATCCAGCACCTTCAGGATGCCGTCGATGTACAGGTCAGTGATGTCATAATTGCTTGCCAGCAGGCCGGCCACGAAGCCGTACAGCATCTCGCCGCCGGCGATCTTGTACTCGTCCAGGTCGATGAGACGGGCGGCGTTGGGGACCTCATAGGTCAGCTTCATGCCCTTCTCGACGACAACGACGTTGCCCTTGGAGGTCTTGACCGAATCATTGATCATGTCGATCATAGCCTTGGTCTTACCGGAGCCTTTGGTGCCAACAATCAGTTTAATCATAGTTCTGTCCTCCTGTATTTTCCACGCCTCACGGCGGGAGATCATTTTTTGTTCCGCTTGCTCTTACTTCAGCTTTGCTTCCAGCTCGGCGGTCAGGTTCTCGTAACCCGGCTTGCCCAGCAGAGCGAACATGTTCTTCTTATAGCTCTCGACACCCGGCTGGTTGAAGGGGTTGACGCTCAGCAGATAGCCGCTGCAGGCACAGGCACGCCAGAAGAAGTAGATGAGGTAGCCCACATTATAAGCGGACAGGTCGTCCACCTCGATGACCACCTCCGGCACGCCGCCGTCGGTGTGGGCGAGGATGGTGCCTTCCATGGCCTTGCGGTTGACCACGCTCATGTTCTGGTCAGCCAGGAAGTTCAGGCCGTCGAAGTTGCCCTCCAGCTTGTCGATGAAGAGGTCCTGTGCGGGCTTCTTGACATCCACGATAGTCTCGAACATGGTGCGGGAGCCTTCCTGGATGAACTGACCCATGGAGTGCAGGTCGGTGGAGAAGATGCAGCTTGCGGGGAACAGACCCTTGTTGTCCTTGCCCTCGCTCTCACCGAACAGCTGCTTGTACCACTCGTTCATGAGGGTGAAGTTCGGCTCATAGCACTCGAGGATCTCGATGCTCTTGCCCTTGCGGTACAGGATGTTGCGGATGGCCGCATACTTGTAGGCGTCGTTGTCGGGGCTGAGCACGGAGAAGCGCTCCATAGCGTCGGCTGCGCCCTTCATGACGTCGTCGATGCTGATGCCGGCAGCAGCGATGGGCAGCAGGCCCACAGCGGAAAGGACGGAGTAGCGGCCGCCGACATCGTCGGGGACGACGAAGGTAGGCCAGCCCTGGGCGTCAGCCAGCTGCTTGAGGGTACCCTTGGCGCGGTCGGTGGTGGCGTAGATGCGCTTGTTGGCTTCTTCCACGCCCATCTCGTCTTCCAGCAGCTTGCGCAGCACACGGAAAGCCAGAGAGGTCTCGGTGGTGGTGCCGGACTTGGAGATGACGTTGATGGAGAAGCGCTTACCCTTGCACAGCGCGATGATGTCATTCAGATAGGTGGGGCTGATGCTGTTGCCGCAGAAGTAGATTTTCAGGCCGTTGTCCAGCTCATTGTGGTACATACCCTTGACAGCTTCGATGACGGCGCGTGCGCCCAGATAGCTGCCGCCGATGCCGGCGACCACCAGAACGTCGGAATCCTCACGGATCTTAGCAGCAGCTGCCTTGATGCGCTCGAACTCTTCCTTATCATAATCACGGGGCAGATACATCCAGCCCAGGAAGTCGCTGCCGGGGCCGTTCTTGGCTTCCAGCGTCTTGTGCGCGGCCTCTACCTGGGGGTAGATGGCCTTGTATTCCTCTTCGTTGATGAAACTGGAGAGGTGCTTTGTATTCAGAGCGAGACTCATTCTATCAAAACCTCCAAAACATTTTACGGGCTCTTTGCCCGGCGAGGGTTTTTCTTGGTATAAGTGTACCGTTCCCGCCGGGCAAAGTCAAGGCCAAAATCCTCGCTTTTCATACAATTTTAATAGTGTTGTTTTGTATGCTCTTACATCTTTTATACAAACGTCCAAGCCATTCTTTGCCCTCGCTGACCGTTTTTGACCGGTAGTGCGCAATTTTCAGTCATGCCGCGCCGGTGAGGCTCTGCCACAGCAGGCCGATGGCATCCCGGACAGTCATCCTCGGCGCATCGGCGGCAGCACGCACTTCGTACTCTTCCAGAAGTGCTTCCCCCTGATAGACCGCGGCTTTGCCCAGCGTCTGGCCCCGCTCCACCGGGGCTTCCAGCTCCTCGGGCAGGGTCAGCTCGGTATGCAGGGACGCCCCGCTCCCCTTCTCCACCAGCACCGTCTCCGGCAGGGCCGAGTAATCCAGCGGGACGCTGCCCGCCGCGCTACCCCTGACCGTGATCTGGAGCGGCTGTGCCTCGAGTTTTGGCAGCGGCGCGGCCTCATAGGCCCCGAAGCCATAGTCCAGCAGAGTCG
>ERZ859937.508-NODE-508-length-16333-cov-1.620285_pt1 | contig 16333 bp, 19 predicted proteins | sample MGYA00509985_ERZ859937 | MGnify/ENA primary metagenome ERZ859937 (study PRJEB30046, sample SAMN00715169) | human gut metagenome | study: EMG produced TPA metagenomics assembly of the A metagenome-wide association study of gut microbiota in type 2... | reverse complement strand
GTCTGCACATTAAAGTTTTTCGTATCCAGGACAATGCCTGCATACAGAGCTGTTGCCTCTGCCGGCGTAATATCCAGTCTGTCGTCAAAATAACCTATCAGCTCCGTTACCAGCTCACTGGTAGACGAACTAGAAGGCTCCAGATACAGCAGCGTTGTATCACCGATAATATCCTCGGCACGACGATGATGGTCAATAATAATGCGGTTCTTGGCTGCCTGCAGTACAGCCTTGCTGGCCGAAAGCACCTCACGGTGATGGTCGACAATAACCAAAAGGCTCTTATTGGTAACCAGCGGCAAAGCCTCCGCACCGCTCAGCATAATATCTATATACTTAGTTTCGTTAGCCGAAAGAATGATGTTCTCATTATCCAGCACCTCGGTAATACGCTTATAATAGGCATTATGCTCGCTGCTGACAATATAGGTTTCCTTGCCCAGCGACAAGCCCAGCTTAGTCATACCAATGGTAGCGCCTATGGCATCGTAATCCTCATTAACGTGTCCCATAACAAAGATACGGTCAGCCTGGAGCATCTGCTCATGAATCGTCTGCGCCACGATACGGGCACGTACACGCGTACTTTTGGCACCGACCTGCTCGTGCCGCCAAAGAACTGCGTATTCTTATCCTTCATAACAACAGCCTGGTCGCCGCCGCGTCCTAATGCCAGATACAGGCTCTTATTGGCATTGCCGATAAGTTCCTCCAGCGTAACGCCGTCACAGGCTACGCCTATACTTACAGTCGGCGGTATTTTATTGCCGCTGCGGATTTCGCGCACCTTATCCAGAATCATGAACTTATCTTCCATCATATCCATTACGGCAGACATGGAAAAGCCCATCAGACTGCTTTCCTTGTTCATACGGCAGATAAAGCCCTGCTTGGAGGCAGCCCACTTGGTCAGCAGCTCGTTGATTTCGCCATTCAAATTGGCCATATTGGTTTCGCTCAGACCGCGCATAACCTCTTCGTAGTTATCAAAGCGCACATAGGCCAGGCACAGCTTATCATTGCTGTATTTCTGGCGCAAAAGCTCATAATACGTGATATCCGTCAGATACAGCATCAGGCCGCTGGAGGTATTTTCCTTTTTGCTGTGACGCTCCTGCGTTTCTACACTGTAATAGCGCATACGATAATAGTGATCCTCAATCTGAATAACCTGCTCTCCGTCACGCACGCTCATCAGCTCAAAAGCATTCTGTGCCAACGGCAGAATTTCCTCCGGCTTTTTGCCCTCCAGATTACTTTTGCCTGTCCAGGCGGCAAATAATTCATTTTTCCATTGCAGCTTGCCATCTTTGGAAAAAACTGCAATGCCTACATCCAGCTTGCGCACCGCAAAATGGTTGGTACGTTCAATATTGCGTATAATATTATCCAGATAACTGCTGAAGAAGATTTCCCTGTTAATAAGATTCTGGCGGCTGAAATAATAGATAACGCCAAAAAGAATCAGTGCAGGAAAAATCAGCTTTGGCTGCAGATAGCAGACTAATATTGCCAGCAGCACAATTATCAGCAAATAAATATTAGTATCCGCTTTGGAATTCATATTCCGGTTAAACCTACTGAACATTATTTTCACCTCAAATCCGGCACAGCTGCCGAACTTTACCTTTGTTTTCTGAATCTGCTTGCAGGACGGATTTTCCTGAAGTCCATAACAATATCAAAGGCACCTACATAAACCATAATCTGAGTAAAGATAGGCACTATAAAGAGCAGCGCTATACCGATATTGGCCCACCAACGCGGCTTGTGCTTTGTTTCTACAAACCAGTACAGCAGCACGATGCCCTGCAAAACCAGCACAAAGCTGCAGACCGTCTGCACGTTGACAGACAGCGTATACATCCAGCTTGCCTGATCATGCTGATAATAATAGGTTACCGCAAACAAAGACGCAGCATAAGGCCACAAAATCCAGCCGGGAACCTGCAGCATCGTAAACGGAGGAAAGGCTTCAAAGCTTTCACCCAGCTTCGTAAGAATCTTTTTGGCAGCAGTATAGTTCACAAAGGCCATCAGCGGCGCACACATCATGAATGCACCCGGCATGATAATGCGCATCATGCGCAGCATTTCAGCATAACCGTCGACAGTCTTTTTGATATCGGCCTCGCTCATGCCGTGCTCACGATAATAAACCGTCAGCTGCTCCAGGCTTTGGTGGAAGGAGCTGAACATCATCTCAATCGGGTCAATACCCAGTACCCAGAAGCTCAGCACGATATTCAGAATAAGCGCAATAACTGCGCCGACACTGCCGTAAAGCATCATTTTCATCGGTGGCAGATGACGTCGCATGCACTCGCCCAAAATCAAGCCCAAAAGGCCGAAAATCGCTGCCAGGAAAAAGGCATTAATCGGACTTATAATCATCGCGATAATCACGGTAGCAACCAGCAGCGTCATAATGCTCCATTTCAATCCGTGACGGCAGCCGCAGATAACTATCGGTAAGGGCCAGACGAAATTAACAAAAGCACCCAGCACAGGCACATACATACTTATCAAAGCCATAACGATAGCAACGGCAGCCAAAATACCGGCCTCAACCATGGCTGATGTTTTACGAATCACAGAGTATCCTCCTTTATGGATATATTTCTTCAATATATTATTGTACTACATCAACCGCTGAAAAGCAAAGGCTTTACGCCTGCCGACAAGCCGTATTGTGTATTTCATACAAAAATGGTATAATATATATAACGTTCTTGTACAGTAATGACTACCGTACATAGGCGTCTTTTATTTTTTCAAAGGGGTTCTTAGCTTGCACAAGCAATATTTTCCGCAGCGCTGCTGTATGTTTCTCGTCGGCATCTTTACCATGACCATCGGCATCGCTCTTTCCTGTAAAGCTGATTTAGGCACCTCACCCATTTCCAGTGTACCATGGGTTCTGAGTATGTTTACACCCTGGAGCATCGGTGAAATAACTATTGTCCTGAATCTGCTTTTTATTATTGCCCAGCCCATTCTGCTGCGGCAAATTTACTGGCGTGAGCTGTTGGGCCAGCTGGTAACACTGCTCGCCTTCGGCTACTGCATAGATTTTTCGATGAACTGTTGAGCTGGGTAGCACCGGATACCTTGTTTTGGCAATGGTTTGACTGCATACTTAGCACCATCATCCTTGCCTTCGGCGTTTTTCTCTGCATCCGCGCCAAAATTTTTGTTGCCGCCGGTGAGGGCATCGTCCTAGTTATCGCCTTCGTCAGCAAAATTAAATTCAGCATCATCAAAAACTGCTTTGACTGCACACTCGTTGCTATCAGCCTGGCAATTTCCTTTATGCACTTCGGTGCTATGCGCGGCGTAGGCGTAGGCACGATTGCCGCAGCCATCCTCGTCGGCCGCTGGATACAGCTTTACAGCAACAAGCTGCATATTTTCGACAAATGGAGCATCTTAGAGTAAGATTTTTTCTTACTCTAATTATTTCGTTTTAATTTTCTGAATTTTTCTTGTTTTCTGCAAGATTGTATGTTATAATCCATTACAACAGCTGTTAGTATAATATTTATCAAAGAAGGTGCTAATTTATGCTCAGTATTGGTACAGTAAAATGGTTTAATAATAACAAAGGCTATGGATTTATAGAAGCACGCAACGGTCAGGAGGTTTTCGTTCATTTTTCAGCCATCCGTTCCGACGGCTATCGCTGTCTTCAGGAGGGCCAGCGTGTTTCCTATCATCTTTCACGCGGTAAACATGGTCCCATGGCATTGAACGTGTCGCCGATTATTTAATACGGACAAAAAAGCTTGTTATGTGCTTTATGTACTAAAAAACCGTGGAAGTTTACCGTTAGGTAAGTTTCCACCGGTTTTTCTATTTAAGGCTGAGTTATGTCCCAGCAACTTTTTATGCCATTTTCACTCTTCTTTTAAATCTTTACGTCCAGCGAAGCGCTCACGCCCACGCCCTGTACACGGTTAACATTTTGATAGGACACATTGTCTACCGGAATCAGCACCTTGCAGCGTACTCCTAACAGCGTCTGCTCAATCATCAGCGCCGCCTTCACCTGATCAACCTTAGACTGCGGGCCGGAAACCTGCGCCGCACCGGCACGACTGCCATCACCGACAGAAATAACCGGTACTACTTTCGTAGCATCCGTCGAGCTTACACCGTACTTGGCCGTTACAGAGTTAATTGCATTATTCAGCGCCGGAGCGGTAGCATCTACAGCATAGCCGATAGCGCCACCCTTGAGAATCTTATCAAAAATACCGGCCTGCGCTGCAGGCATACTATTACCTAAAACAAAACCGCACACAAGTGCTGCCGCAATCCATTTCTTACTTTGCATAGTGCATCCCTCCTCTAACATTTATGATATTCGACAAACGTTATAAAAAGCCTTGCAAGTATTCTGTGAAATTACTACGAACAAAATATGCTATGCTGTATAGTCAATCCTTCATTCTTCAATACCAGCTAATAATCCCGGCATTTGTAGTTGCTCGTAATATTGTGGATATACTGAACTTGCTAAAACATATGCAGCTTCTGCAGCATAATGTGACACACAGTAACGATAATATTTATCTGGCAAAGCAATAATCTGCTTATTTTGTACAGCCTTTAAAGTCATATATGACGGATCATGGAGGATTTCATCTATAGCAGTTTTACGTTTGCTATCTGCCATCATTCTGGTAGCAGTCGGTAAAAGAATAACGTCCGGCTGCAATTTTACTATACCTTCCTTTCCAATACGTGCACCAGTTGGCAGTTCAATATTTCCAGCCGCATTTTCTATATATGCATAATGGCATAAATCATCGAACAATCCACCTTTTACGCCAAATGCACCTTCTACAGATACAGCAAGTATTTTTTTCCGTTCAGTCACTGGAATAGATGAATTAGTCTTTTTTATCAGCTCAAAGATACTCTTCATGTTCTGCACAATAGACTTTCCCTTTTCAGCTTCACCTACTGCTTCACTTACATCTAATATACATTGCTCTATTTCTTGCATATTATGCGGTGCTTTAACAACGAAAACCTTTATTCCCATAGAGCGCATCGTTTCAATCTTCGTCCTGTCGGCATTATATGGCACCAAAACCAAATCTGGCTTAAGCTTCATTATTTGTTCAACAGGAATAATACGTTCTGTTTTTATCGGCACTTTTTTTGCTTTATCTGCAATAAACGACACTTGCGCATCAGAAAAATACTTTGGCAAAGCCAATATACGTTCTGGTCCAGTAAGATCCATTACTATATCAGGCACACCAACACCTAATGGTAATATCCGATGCGGTTTCTCTCTAAATCTTATATTAACGCCTGTAGCATCTTGAACTGTATATAAGGCTTCCTCATCATGTGTTTTCAGCCCTTTCCCGCAAGCCATCGCCAAAAGGGCTAAGGCTATAAGATTATTACACAAATTAGTCGCTTCATCTTTCTGCCTCAATTATTTTATCATATCGCATTTGTATATACTGCTGCCAAAGCAGTTTTTTTAAATTATAGTAACCTGTTATTCCTGCAAGCGGCATACAACTGATGTCATCATAAACTGGCTGGGATATTGCAATAAAATATGCTCTGCGTCCTGCTCGGCGTATATACTGCTCACTTTCAATGCTACTACCTATAATAAGAATTACTGTACCGCTATTTTCTTGTAGCACATCATCCATATCCCGAACAATCTTATATGGACCATCAGCATTTTTCTGCTTCATATTTCCGTGAATAATTAAGTACATTTTATCAAATCCTGCTAATTCCATTGTCAGACTTTTTGCCAAAGCATATGCAACTGACTCTGGCGCCGCAACTACTATAATCGGGAAATAAATGCCACCCCACTCCCTTTGCAAGCTAAGTTCATCAGCAGTAAACATCTTATAAGTAGCCTCAGACTCTTTTTTCAATACTTTTAGTCTATCCGTAGAAAGATTGCGTTGTTTTGCTATCTTTTCTAGCCATTGCCAAGTGCCAACATAACCATATGGTATACCTGATGCAAGTATTCCTTCATTCCCTTGGGATAATTCTGATGCTATTACAGGAAAATCCTGATACTGCAAATTCAACCCTTGACGAAGTAAACGACGAATTTCCTGCATATCATAATAAGCATTATAATAGCACAAACTATACCCACGCAAACAGCCAAATGTTACTTTTAGGCCTGCCTGCTCTACCATCTTAAATGCATAGTTATAACCATCCCAGAAATCGCCAGTCATAGCACCGCTTTCCATACTTAAGCAACACACATCAGGAATTTCTTCTGCTACAATGCCTAAAATGTCATCACCTATTAAACTAACAGCACAAGAATTGACAACACCTATACATGTTATTGCTTGCTTTTGTGTTTTAATCTGCCTCAAGACCTTTTTTACTTTGCCTTCTGTACCAAAAACAATGGCGTTTTCGTCAACATCACTACAATATAGCCTGTCTTCAATACTAAATGGTAGCATTTGCTGAAGTATTCGTTTCATTTGCAAGTAGCAAAATCGCGGTCCATTAACCAACACAACGGCTTCCCCAATATGCTCAAGCAAGCAGGCAATTTCTCCCACACCTGCACAATAATTTGTTTCTTTTTTTAATTCATATAAGCGTTTATTCATAATAGCCTCTATGCTTTTTCTGTACTATCATTCTTTTGATATCTTCTATTACCATTTGCAGGCCTTCTAACCCAAAGCCCATATTCATGTATGGTAACGACACGGCAAATGGTAATAAGTCTCGTGGTACTCTCACAGAAAGCACATTTTTGCCATCTAACCTTAAGCTGATTTCTTCTATGGTAAGATAAAAGCGGTCTATGTTTGAAAGCCTTGGTACATCATGCAGCAAAGTATCTAGGACATTTCCGTTCGCCATTGAATTATCCTGATCCATATAAATGCCTTCTACTTCCAGCTGCAAATCATCCAACAGCTCATTCAGCCATGTAAAGTTGAGTATAACCTTAGCATCTCTGATAACTATGCTAACCTTATTCCCTTTACCAGCTATAGCTAAAAAATCATTTATGAATTGACTATATTGCTGTTTTAACTGTTCGCAAAGCATCTTGTAACTGTATTCTGGCGATTGCAGAGCAATATGTATTCTTTCCAGCCAAGTCAATGTTTCCTTAAAACCTGCCGGATCAGCATAATCTAGTATCTGGATTCCAAGTTTTTCGTTAAGTAAATTCGCCGCTGACTCATAATCCGCTACCAACATGTTATTATGATCGATAATGACACCATAGCGGCAGGTACACAATAGCTTTATTTCTTCCAAACTAGCAGCTCCCGGGAATAATATAACTTTCTTCAGACCTAAGAAGTAAAGATATTGCTCTATGGTGCGGAATGCCGCAGAGTGTTTTCCTTCAAATGGAGCTATTATAACTATTGTATCGTCCCGCTTTTCTTGAAGTATACAAAATCGATTGAGCATTATGCTGACAGCAAGCTTAAAGCCATTAGAGTAAGCGCCATTCATAAAGCCAAAACTATTAATCGAAATGACTGGCACTTTATAGGTAACTTCTGCTTCCGCAGCTACTGCTTCAATATCATCACCGATAATCCCTACCATACACGAATTAACCACCAAGATATAGGCAGGGTTATATAATTCCGCAACCATACCTATTGCAGCAGCCAGCTTTTTTCCGGATCCGTATATGCAGTCATCATTAGTCAAATTTGTATATACAATCCTTCGACCAATGCTGTTAAACATTCCACGCATAGCGTTGGTAGCCTGATAGTTGCGTTCCAGCTCCCTGTCACGCAAAATATGTGCACATCCCAGTGGGCTGTTTAAGATTACTACCACATCTTCCGCATACGCCACAACGCGGCAAGCCCCTATCATGCTACAACCATAGCCTTTAAATCTTCGCAAAAGCTGTTGTCCCATTATCTAACACCTTTAATCAGAAAGTATATTCCATGCCAACCATATAATTTCTTCCTGGTGAAGCATACCATGCCTCTGGATCCAAATCATATACTCTTTCAGTATAGTTGGTATTAAAAATATTTCCTATTTTGCCGAACAATTTGATACTATTGCTACATTTATAATTAGCACTTATATCCCACACCCAAAAGCTTGTAGACGTATGCACCTTAGCTGCTTTACGTCCTTCCCTGTTAATAACTCCACGTCCGTCAAAATCTACCGCCAAGCGGTCATTGTCATAGCCGATGTTAAAATTCCATACACCTCGTGGCAAATATCCGTTTTTATTAGGGTTCTTATTTGGTTGCGGGTCAACATAAATATAAGTATAGCCAGCACCAAAATTAATACAGTCATTAATACTCTTATTAACTTTTACGCTAAAACCTTTTGTTTTTTCAATATCATAGTTAGTATAGATACTATCATCACTGCCATCATTTTTCTTTACCAAACCGATAGCATCGCTGGATTTACGTCTATAGGCATTCAAATCAATAGTGGTATTCTTATCAAAGTAATGCTTCATGCCAAGCTCATAAGTATAGCCTGTTTCGTATTTCAAATCAGGATTGCCGGAACCGGAAGAATACAGTTGGTTTACTGTTGGTGCAATAAAGTACTGCTTATAAGACGCATAAAAATTTGTCTTATCATCAGGAGTAAAACCGATAGTCGCACTACCGCTAGTATGGTTGCCATACTTGGAATGACTGTCATAGCGCAGACCATATGTTAAATTGTATTGTTTGGAAAAATCCCAAATATCTTGTATATATAAAGCTGTATTATGGAAATCCTTGTTTTTAATAGTCTGAGAAGCTCTATCAATACTATCTTTTGTATATTCAAAGCCACCTACCAAAGTATGATGTTCACCTATTTTATTTGTTAATTGATCATTAATACTAAGGTTAGTTTGTACATATTGTACTGGTTTTCTCGCGGTATAATTGTCATTTATATCCTTGCTATTCCTGCTGAAGCTTAAAATATTATTGCTACTCTCAGAAAACTTATGATTATAGCTCATAACAAAATTATTGTTATCCTTAGTTCCATAAATCGGAGTGGCTTTTTCATAAACTTGTCCTTTTTTAGGTTTAATTCTGGAATAGTCAGATTTATACTGCGTGTACATTAAGCTCAAGTCATTTTTTTCATCAAAAGTTTTGCCCAACTTAACATTAAAAGTTTTGGCATCAACAGTTTCCGGTACCCTTCTTCCTTGACCATCTTTGAAGCTACCAGATTTTTTATTTTGTGCAGCAATATACCAGTTCAAGCCTTTTTCAGTACCGCCAGCACTCAAACCTACGTGGCTTGTCTTAAAGCTTCCGTAATCTGTGTGAAGTTTACCATACCCATTACCAATCTGCTTTCTAGTAACAATATTAATAACGCCACCTTGCGCGTCAGAACCATATAAAGTAGAAGCAGAACCTTTAAGCACCTCTATACGTTCTACTAAATTCATATCAATGAAGTCTGCGCTAGAAAATTTTTCAGCATCGCCTCCATTAAAATTTATTCTTACACCGTCAATTAAAACTACAATATTTTTTGAACCATTAATATAAAGAGTGTTATCTGCATAAGCTTCACCACTGCCACCCATGTTCTGAACATTAACACCCGGCAAGTTGCGAATTGCTTCACCAATATTATTAAAATGCTTATTTTCTATTTCCTGTCTACCTACTACATTAACGTTCGCATTAGCATTAAACATTGTCGTAGGTACCTTTGTCGCACTAACTACCAATTTCTCTAATGAAAATTCAGGTAAATCTTCTGTAGGCATTGCATTTGCAACATTAGTAATAGCGCCAACAGCCAACATCAATATTAAACTCTTATAACCACTTGAAATCATTGCACTCACTCTCCTATAAGCTTCAATATTCGATTGATTTTTTTAGCTTATGTGATATTATATACTATATAGCGCTATACACTCAATATGTTTTTCAAGGGGATTTAGTATTAAAATGAGTAACACAAACTACTTTTCTGTAAGTGAACTCGCTGCCTTAGGTAATGTATCTCGACAAACTATTCTCTACTATGATAAGCACAATTTACTAAAACCTAATTTTATAGACAGCAATGGTTACAGATACTACCACTTCAAAGAATATCTTATTTTAGAAATAATATTAAATTTTCGCAAATTAGGTATGTCTGTAGACGAAATAAAGGCTTACATAAATGAAAAAAGTCCAGAAGCTTTAGATAACATACTAATGAACAAAGCAACAGAATATGAGTTAACTATAAAAAAACTAAAATGTTTATTAGCAGATATCGAAATAGTTCGCACAAATTTAGCAGCAATCAATAAATATAACGTCGGCAGTCTAACTATTCACCAACAAGAGCAAGAGATTCTAATACTTAGTCCTTTGGTTGATAAAAAAGCACCAATCAAAACAAGAATAAAAATATTAGGAAACTTCAACCTACCACTATATAAATCAAATCACTTTAAGTCCTGCAAAGTCAGTTGGATAATTACAGCAAATGATTTTCTTAATGGTGAATGCAGGAAAAAACGCTACTACTGCTCACCAACATATGTTGATTCAAATAATAAAAAAAAGATTATCTTACCTGCTGGAAATTACTTAACATATATTTTTCAAGGAGCTTTTCAACCGCAAGCCACAAAAATCTATGATATTATTACCCAATATCTGCATAAGCAACATTTAAAGATTATTAGCCCGATAAAAATTACTACCTTGAAAGATTTTTGGACAGCTAAGACAAGAGATGACTATATAAGTATGCTTTCTGTTGCGGTAGAAAAGGAATGAAAATATTTAGCTTATTACTATATTTTGACTTGTTTTCCTTTATAACCGAATTGAATTCCAAGAGATTATAACCCAGATAGTATTACCAATAAATTCTATTTTAAACAACAAGGCTGTTGCACCACCCCGCAGGTACAACAGCCCTTATCATTTTGCTTATTATATATTATATTCTCATCTATCTTTCCGCTACCATCAGTCCGTTATCATGAACGCGCAGAGGCACCTTCAAAACCTGACCGGGATAAATATGCTTAGAGTTAAGTTTGTTCGCCTGTTCAATGCGGAAAATAACCTCACGCACATCCTCACGCGCTTCTGTATGACGACCGGCAATTTCCCACAGTGTTTCGCCCTCAGCGACAGTCACCGTATATTCCTTATAAACAGGTTCATCAGCAAACACAGCACTATATCCGGCATAAAGGAAACAAGCACAGCAGATAATACTTAAAAACTTTTTCATATCTATCACCACCTAGTAAATCTCTGTTTGCTTATATTATAGTGTGCCGCACGAACTTTGTCAACACTTTTATGAATTTTTGTTTGTTAATTGTCGATTCTTTGCGAACATATCTCCAAACATCAATATTGTTTATGCGTCATATATAAAAATCAACGCAGCAAAAAAGGCATCACCTCTCGGCAATGCCCTTTTACTTAATATATGCTACTCTATATTGAAAATTTTGCCCGGATTCAGGATATTATTGGGATCCAGGGCTTTTTTAATCGCACGCATCATTTCCAGCTCATCTGGATTAGTGAATTCTTCCATCAGCTGTTTGCGTTTATAGCCAATGCCATGCTCACCGCTCAAGCGGCCGCCGTGCGCATAAATAAAGCGGTACAGCTCCTGCTGGTTGGCTTTGACTCTGGCATCCCAGTCCGCATAATCCTCTGTCTCCTGCTTCAGGATATTCAGATGGATATTACCGTCACGGCGTGGCTGGCAATGCGTGTTACCAGCTGATATTTATCGGCCAGTGTAGGATTTCTGCAAGCAGCGCAGGCTCGTGGTCTACCGGGCAGACAACGTCCTCCTTGCAGACAATCAGGCTTTCCGCACGCACTGCTTCAGCGAAGGCCTTGCGTGCCTGCCAAATTTTATCGTGCTCCGCTACCAGCACATCGCCGGCACCATTTTCCGAGCAGATTTCATCCATCGTACAAGCCTTTTCATCCAGGTCATCCTCGCTGGTGCCTTCCACTTCTACGATAAGATAATTGCCCTTGTCACTGCCCTGCAACGTTGTACCGAGATAACGCTCTACGGATTTTATAGTAATATTATCCATGTATTCTACGCAGGTAGGCATAATACCGGCCATAATCAGCTTGTTTACCGTGCCGATAGCGTCCTCAGGTGCTTCAAAAACTGCCAGCAGATCCATGCTATATTTAGGCAACGGCAGCAGCTTCACAGTAATCTGCGTGATGATACCCAAGGTACCCTCGCTGCCGATTATCAGCTGCTCCAGGCAATAGCCGGTGGTCTGCTTTTGCAGGCGTGCGCCCAGCTGCACGATTTTGCCGATAGGATTTACCACCTCAACGGCATATACCTGATGCCGCGTGGTGCCGTATTTAACCGCACGGTTGCCGCCGGCGTTGGTTGCCACATTACCGCCGATAAAGCAGGAATCACCGCTGCAGGGGTCGCCTGCATAAAAGGCACCCTTGGCGCAGCCGCAGCCTGCAGGTCCGAGGTGCGCACACCCGGCTCTACAACCGCATACATAGCATCAGCATTAACCTCGATAATTTTATTCATCTTTTCGAGCGAAAGCACTACACCGCCGTAAATCGGCACTGCACCGCAGGCAAGACCTGTACCTGCGCCGCGGGGCACAACCGGGAAGTGATATTCATTAGCCAGCTTGACCACGGCTGCCACCTGCTGTGCATTTTCCGCAAACACAACAGCCTCAGGCATATGATGATAAGCCGGGTCAGTTACTTCATCATGGGCATATATTTCCATCTGCTCTGCATCCGTCACTACATTCTGCACGCCGACCAAAGCCTGCAGCTTGGCAATTATTTCATTAGACAGCTTGTTATACTCCATAATTCAGTCCTCCTCATTTGCAATATTTATATGTTAAACTACTCTACGCTTATTTTATCACAAACAGCGACATTTATAACAGTAAATCTTTTTAGTGTTCCAGCCACATATAAAACGGTATTGCAAAAACTGCCAACACCGTACTTACCGCCGTCAGCATGGCAGCATATTTATAATCGCCGCCGTAGCCTTTAGCAACAATCGCCGTATTTGTCATCGCCGGCATCGCCGCCATAATCACAAACACCTTTTCCATCATCGGCTCCAGATGGAAAAACGGCAGAATAAAGAAAACTATCCATGGACAAATCAATAGCGTCCCAGCATGGCAAATACCAGCTCCTTGCCTAAAGCAATCTCTTCCCAACTGGTTTTGCTCATCGCAATACCGATGAACAGCATCGCCAGCGGCGTAGTCATACTGCCCAGATAATGAAAGGACTTGAAAACCGGCTCAGGCAGATTCCATTCCAGCAGTACCATCACTACGCCCAGCATAAAGCCCATAAGCGGCGGCGACATAATGCTTTTCAGCGTCTTACGGCTGAAAAGCGGCATTGCTACGCCATTGCTGCTCGCCAAATCATGAAAGCCGATAGTCCAGAAAAGCGTTGTGTTCACCATGTAGTAAATCATAATATAAGGAGCGCCGGCATCACCGAACAAGGCTATACCTAAAGGCAGGCCGATAAAAATTGTATTGGAAAAGCTGACGCAGATAGAAAAAATTCCTCTGTGCTCCCGCGGAACACCTATCAGATGTCCGAGCAGCCTGCTGATAAAATAGCCTGCCAGCATTGAAATAACCGGTACAATCAGGCCATGTGAAAGCGTAATGAGCTGGTCATGCTTAAACTGCCCCAAAATATTGGTCAGCATATATGTAGGCAGGCAGACATAATTCACCAGACGCGAAATCAGCGCCACACTTTCCTCGCTGAACCAGCCCCTGCGCTCTAAATAAAAGCCGACAGCAATCATCAGCATAATGGTCAACACACCATTTAGTGCATGTAAAACTATTTCCATTCTCTTCCCCTCATAAAACAAAAATTGCCGAAGCTGCGTGCTTCGGCAGTAAAGATTTTAGTTTTTGGATTTTTTTACTTCTTCCAGTTTGTTTTTCATCCAGTCAATCATTGCTACCTTACCAAAATCATGCCAGGTTTCGCATTCAGTATTTTTAGCAATATATTCATTCCACTTATCCTGATTAACATTTTCTACTTCCATCAGGTTCATAATGCCAAAACCGCTGCGCCAGATCATATCATCCATAGAAGTAAATTTGCTGTTTTCCTGCAAAAACTTAGGATTGAATAATTCCTGGAAGGATACCTTGTTCAAAATCTTGCCCAGTTCCTTATCCTCGGTAAAAATTCCCAGATAATGCTTAAAGGTTTTATCTAATTTATTTTTTTCCATCTTACTTCCTCCAAAAATAGTTGTATAAGGGTATTTTAACACAAAAGCAATAAAATGGCACTAGCATTTTCATATTCCGTGTGCAGAATCATTAATTTATGCCCGCATAACACAGATATGATAATCATTATTGAATTCCTACTAAATTCATAGTAGAATATAGTCATTAGAAAGGTTGTGACCGTAATGAAAATTTCTACCAAGGGACGTTATGCCCTGCGATTGATGCTCGATTTAGCAATCAACCACACCGGTAGCTATATACCCTTAAAAACAGTTGCCCAACGGCAAAATATTTCCGATAAATACTTAGAGCAGATTATTCACCAGCTGAGTAAAGCAGGCTTTGTCCAAAGCGCCCGCGGCGCTCAGGGAGGCTATCGTCTGGCGCGCACGCCTGATGGATACACTGTCGGCGAAATTCTGCGCACAGTCGAAGGCAGTCTGGCACCCGTATCCTGTCTGGATGCAAAACCCCCTGTGATCAGGTTGATTCCTGTATCACATCGGTCTGTACAAAAAAATTCAGCAGGCCATTGACGGCGTAGTTGACCACACTACGCTGCACGATATGATTAATGATTACCGTGCCAAGCATCCGCAGGCTGAAAATATTTAAAAGCGAGCCAAGCACCCGTATTTTATAGAAAAACAACAAAGCATTAGGAGGACAATAATATGAACAGAGAAGAAGCCTGGAATTTATTACGTCAATATAACAAGGAATCCTTTCATCTGCGTCATGCGCTGACTGTAGAAGGCATTATGCGTTACTTTGCCAAGGAGCTTGGCTATGCAGACCAAGAGGAATACTGGGGCATTGTAGGCCTGCTGCATGACCTGGATTTTGAGCTGTATCCCGAGGAGCACTGCGTAAAATCCCAGGAGCTGATGCGCGAGCACGGCGTAGACGAAAGCATTATCCGTTCCACTGCCAGCCACGGCTGGGGCCTGACTGCCGCTAACATCGAACCTGAGCATCAGATGGAAAAGGTGCTTTTCGCTATCGATGAGCTTTCCGGCTTAATCGGTGCCGCTGCCCTGATGCGTCCTTCCAAAAGCGTACAGGACATGGCGCTGAAATCCCTGAAGAAAAAATTTAAGGACAAACACTTTGCAGCCGGCTGCAGCCGCGATGTAATCAAACAAGGTGCCGATATCCTGGACTGGCCTTTGGGCGAGCTGATGGAAAAAACCATCGCCGCTATGCGTGTAGACGAAGCAGCCATCAACGAAGTCTGCGATAAATTATGAGGCGCACAGCCTTAATCTGCTCTTTGCTGCTCAGCCTTACAGGCAGCAGCTTCGCGGCCACAGCTGAAGAGATGTGGCAGGATTATCAACAGAAACCGGCCATAATTTCCAATAATCCCACCAAACAGGCTGAGCCGACGGAAGCCGAAAGCAGTATTGACACTTCCCAAGCAGAGGAAACCGCTGCAGACAATAACATCGTAAGCACTGCTCCTACTGTACCGGCAACGCCAAAGCAGGAAGAAACAGCAGCCGAAGCGCCCACGACAGTGAATGAAGCAAAAGCACCTATGGCAGAAGTGCCAACAACACCAGCTGCTGCAAATACTGCAGTTAAACCGCCTGTTATCAGCAATGAGCCTGTGCCGCCTGCAGATAAGCCCAAGCCTAAACCAAAGCTGAATCTGGTAGGCAAGCCGCCGCTGCCCAGGCAGTTCATGCGTACACCTCAGGCAAGCGATTTCATCAGCGTCAGCAGTGAAGCCGGCGGCTATAGTATGGCTGTGCCCAAGGCCTTCGGGGAAAAAGCCCGCGGCCAGCCCTGCCGCAAGCCGAAGGAGCTATGCTTGTGCGCACTGCAGGCAACACTCTGATGCTGGCAGTAACCGTGCTTGACCCTGCGGATACTGCAAGCTTTAAGGCAACAGAAGCTCTGCCTGTCTATGAAAATGCCAAAGTATACTGGCAATGGCAGCATGGCAATCAGTTAATTTGGACCTGCCGCCTGAGTGCCCACAATGACTATCACGGCAACAAGCTGCTTTTAACCGCAGAAGCTCAGCAGAACGGC
>ERZ859937.506-NODE-506-length-16431-cov-18.850757_pt1 | contig 16431 bp, 13 predicted proteins | sample MGYA00509985_ERZ859937 | MGnify/ENA primary metagenome ERZ859937 (study PRJEB30046, sample SAMN00715169) | human gut metagenome | study: EMG produced TPA metagenomics assembly of the A metagenome-wide association study of gut microbiota in type 2... | reverse complement strand
GAAAATGAACCATATTAGTACTGATATATATAAATAATTTAGATCACTTACTTAATTTAAATATTCTACCAATTAATAGGAGCATTTATTTTGGAGCAATCAATACCTATTCGCAATAGTTTACGAATAAAAACTTTGTCTTCTCCTTTACTATGGAAATATATCGTCCAATCAATGTCTGCGGCATTTTTATTTGCTTCAATTATGGCTTTAATATAAGGCATATCTATTTCATTAAAAGAAAACCCCATTATTACTATATGTCTAATTTGGGAGTATACATCGAAAAATCGGTCTTTGTGATTCTCAATTATCATTTTTACATTTTTGGAACCTTGTGCAATTTTACGATTAACTCTATCTACAAAATCAGAACTGACAATATAGTTTGTTTTATTGCTTAAATAAGTAGAAAATAGTTTTCTTTCGTCGCTATCATGCCCGATAATAATATTGTCGGGATTATCGATAGAGTTATGTATATGCCATACTTTTTTTTCGTCAACATGATAAGTTCTTTCTAAAACAAGGGTATAATTGAAAGAAAAGAAAAGTGCATCTGCATCAATATTGAGATCTTTGTCTATTTGGGGATCTCCTCCAATTTGTTTAATCCATTTACCAAAGAGTGGAGGTAGCATACCTTTAAACAAATTTTGAACTTTTTGCTCCCCTATAGCAAATCCATTGTTTGATAGTGCTAAATTATCATAATTTACGCATCCTAGCATATTTTCAAAATCACTCCACCACATATCGTTATTTATCACATCTCCATATATTTCTGATAAAAATCTCCATAATGATGGGAGTAAACTAGCACAGTAATTTCGAAAATTCAAATATGAAGTATTTAATCCATGGTGGAGATCGAAACCATTTCCTATTATATATAATGTATTTTCCATAAATAAATTTAAATTAAAGATGTTTCATCGCTTCCTTCGGCACATACGCCGTAGCCACCAAGCATCCATCAAACAACTCAACTACTACGCGCTGCTGCCCTGCAATTCTTGCCACTTTGCCATGAATGCCCTTGAATTCGCCTACCGTCACAACAACATTATCACCCAACTTGAGCTGGGTGTTATCAGAAGTGACGGGAATGATGTGCGGATTCTTGATTGAGGTGAGGCGGATGAAGTTGTTCATGGCTTCATTATGTATAGTTAGTGGTGGATTGCGGTCAGGATTGTCTTGGCTATGGATGGTGTGATTGAAGTAGTAGCTGAGTAAGGCTCTGCTTTCATTTGCAACTACCTTGATGTCGTGGAGCAAAGTTTCAACGTGTTCTGCTGATGCATGGACGAATATTAAAGAGGAGAGGAGTGGGGTGGTGATGATTCGCTTCTTGCCTTGCTTCTTAATCTCTTTATATTGCAGAGGAACATAACACTCCATTCCTTTTGCCTCTACAAAGGTCTTTGCTTTGTCAATGCGTCCATACGAAACGCGTAGAACGAACCATTGCTTGTTTCCGGCAGGCACATTCTCTACCGACACCCCATTCCTGACATCATCAGAAATGGAGGGCGTGCGAGAGGTAAGTCCAGCACTTGGACACGATAAGCCTGTGTCGGTAGGCTGCCCATTATACAATGAAGCGTCAGCCGTTAAAGGCTGTTTGGTGTTATCTTCCAATGTTGTTCAGAGGTTAGATTAAAACCAATAGACTTATTCTTGATAGAATTTTCGTCTTTTGACTACAAAGATGGGAAAACTAAACAAGAAAGGAAAAGGAAAACAAAGAAAAGATTAATGTATAGGAGTTCTATGTAAGCCCTCGTGTAAGGGAATGATAGAAATTGTCTATTAAAGTATAGCTGACATCTTTTATGTATCTATGATAAAAGCATTATCTTTGTAGCCGAAATCAAAATAACAAGGAAAAACAACAAGGAAAAATAATATGGAAACAAGAAAAGACATAGCAGCTGAAAAGAAGCGTTGTGGTTCGCATAATTGCACTCAGGCTGTGCTCTGCACCTACCACGACTTCGCCGGAATGGAAGAAGAAACCATTAAGAATGCTGGCAATGCCTTTGCGGCAGGTATGGGTAATATGGAGGGAACTTGCGGAGCCATCGTAGGCGCAGGCATCGTACTCGGACTTGCCACTCAGGACAAGGCGAAGTCTATAAAGGGTATGAGACAGATTATGGATAAATTCAAGCAGCGCAACGGTGCCACACAATGCAAATTGCTAAAAGGTGTGGGCACCGGAAAAGTGCTTCGCGAATGCCCTCTTTGCGTGGCAGATGCTTCTGAATTTCTGGAAGAAATCCTTGAAAAGGAAGGCGAACGGAAGTAACGACATGGCTAAGTATAAAGCAATTAACGAGCAAGACCGCTGCGTGGCATGTGGTGTTTGCGTGAAAGTATGTCCTAAGGATGCTTGGAAATATGGGATAAGGCTATAAGGATAATGTGTGGTATAAGAAAAGGGAGCACCAAAACTCAGTGTTATGAGTCTTGGCGCTCCCTTTTATTATGTCTATGCGTTTCGCTTGGTTACGAATTGTGTTTCGCTTAGTTGCGGAATACGAGTCCGTTCTGGTCGGCATCGATGGTGATTGGCTGCTCGCGCTTAACCTCGTCAGAGAGAATCTTCTTAGAGAGGTCGTTGAGTACGCAGCGCTGGATGGCACGCTTTACCGGACGTGCACCAAACTCCGGGTCGAAGCCTTCGTCGGCGAGGAAGTCGATGGCGGCAGGAGTGATGTTGAGAGTGAATCCCTGCGGCTCGAGCATCTTCTTCACGGCGTTCATCTGCAATGTCACTACCTGGGCTATTTCTGCCTTGGTGAGTGGCAAGAACATGATGGTCTCGTCGATACGGTTGAGGAATTCGGGACGTATGGTCTTCTTGAGCATCTCCATAACCTTTGCCTTGGTGTCGCTTATGACGTGGTCGCGGTTCTGAGGTGTGATGCCTGCAAACTGACCTTGTATGTACTGGCTGCCAAGGTTTGAGGTCATAATGATGATAGTATTCTTGAAGTTGACCGTGCGACCCTTATTGTCCGTGAGTCGACCGTCGTCCAATACCTGCAAGAGGATGTTGAACACGTCTGGGTGAGCCTTCTCAATCTCATCGAACAGTACTACAGAGTAAGGCTTGCGACGTACTGCCTCGGTGAGCTGTCCGCCCTCGTCATAGCCTACGTATCCTGGAGGCGCACCGATGAGACGGCTTACGCTGAACTTCTCCTGATACTCGCTCATGTCGATACGCGTCATCATCGTCTCGTCGTTGAAGAGGTATTCAGCCAAAGCCTTAGCCAGCTCGGTCTTACCTACACCCGTTGTGCCGAGGAAGATGAACGAAGCGATAGGACGTTTCGGGTCCTGCAGACCGGCACGTGAGCGGCGCACAGCATCGCTCACCGCACGTATAGCCTCGTCCTGACCAATGACACGGTTGTGAAGTTCCTCCTCCAGATGCAGCAACTTCTCGCGTTCGCTCTGCATCATTCGCGTTACGGGTATTCCGGTCCAGCGGCTTACCACTTCGGCTATGTCGTCGGCAGTCACCTCTTCGCGAATCATGGCGTTGCCGTCTTGCGTCGACTTGAGCTGGTTCTGTATCGACTTGATGTCGTCGTCGAGCGATTTGAGTTTGCCGTAGCGTATCTCAGCCACGCGTTCGTAGTTGCCTTCGCGCTCGGCACGTTCAGCCTCAAACTTCAACTGTTCAATCTGCTGCTTGTCCTGCTGTATCTTGTTGACAAGAGCTTTCTCGCTTTCCCACTTTGCACGGAACGAACTCTCCTGGTCTTTCAGTTCGGCAATGTCCTTGTCGAGCTGTGCAATCTTGTCGGCATCGTTCTCGCGCTTGATGGCCTCGCGTTCAATCTCAAGCTGTTTCAGCTTACGTGTAATCTCGTCGAGCTCCTCCGGTACGGAGTCGCGCTCCATACGCAGTTTGGCAGCAGCCTCGTCCATAAGGTCGATGGCCTTGTCGGGGAGGAATCGGTCGCTGATGTAGCGCTCAGAGAGTTTCACGGCAGCTATACAGGCATCGTCCTGAATACGCACCTTGTGATGGTTCTCATAGCGTTCCTTCAATCCACGCAGTATTGAGATGGCCGAAAGCTCGTCAGGTTCGTCTACCATGACCGTCTGGAATCGGCGCTCCAGAGCCTTGTCCTTCTCGAAATACTTCTGGTATTCGTTCAGGGTTGTGGCACCGATGCTGCGCAATTCGCCACGTGCAAGAGCCGGCTTCAATATGTTGGCAGCGTCCATAGCGCCCTCGCCACCTCCTGCACCGACAAGAGTGTGAATCTCGTCGATGAAGAGAATGATGCGACCGTCGCTGTTGGTCACCTCCTTGATGACGCTTTTAAGGCGCTCCTCAAACTCGCCTTTGTACTTGGCGCCAGCCACAAGCGCACCCATATCCAACGAGTAGAGCTGCTTGTCCTTAAGATTTTCGGGCACGTCGCCACGTACAATACGCTCAGCCAGTCCCTCGACGATAGCCGTCTTACCTGTACCCGGTTCGCCTATAAGAATAGGATTGTTCTTGGTACGGCGCGACAGAATCTGAAGCACACGGCGAATCTCCTCGTCACGGCCTATAACCGGGTCGAGCTTGCCCTGGCGGGCTTCCTCAACGAGGTTCTTGGCGTATTTCTCAAGACTCTGATAGTTCTCGTCGCCCGACTGCGACTGCACCTTCTGGCCTTGGCGAAGTTCCTGAATGGCTTTTACGGTTTCAGCCTCAGTCATGCCGGCATCCTTCAGAATGCGGCTTGCAGTAGAATTGACTTGAAGCAGGGCGAGCAATATCGGTTCAACGCTTGTGAACTCGTCGCCGTTCTTAGTGGCGAAGTCCTGCGCACGCTGAAGCACGCTGTTGGCGTCGTTAGAGAGATATGGCTGTCCACCTTGAACACGTGGCAGTCGCTGTATCTCGCTGTCGACAACTGTGTCTATTTGATTGGCATTGACTCCGAGCTTCTGGAAGATGTATGTGGCTACGTCTTTGGCCTTCACCATCACACCCTTCAACAGGTGCACCGGCTCAATGCTCTGTTGCCCTTGGCGCTGTGCAGTGTTGACAGCCTCTTGAACAACCTCTTGGGCTTTGATTGTGAATTTGTCGAATGTCATATTATGTTCTCCTTTCTTGTTTATATTCTGATTTTTTGTTTTCATTGACTCTAAGCGCAAACCATATGCCCATGTATTTTAGATATGACAAAATGTCGTATTTTATGTATTTGTATTATAAAAAAAGCTGACAAAATGACATAAATACACTTATTGAAGTGTAATTTTGTAAATTAGACATGTTGGATAAATAAAAAAATGCTATATTTGCAATTGTTAAACATAAAATAACTAAAACCTAGCTTTATGAAAAATTACCTTTTATTTTTATTACCTTTCTTTTTATGTGTTCTTAATGTAAGTGCACAGAAGTATGAGATTGAATGTGCTCGTGGCGATTCTGCTAACGTATATCCAGCTTCCATTGAAAAAATGTATAACGATGGTCGTGTAGATACATTCTGGAATGTTGCTTCAGAAGACGTGGCTTTTCGAATTGCTGAGGGCGAAATAGTAGAAGCGATAGGACGGAAGGACGGCTCGCAGAACATATCTGGAGGTTTCAAATTATCTTATTTAATCTTCAAGAAAGATGGCAAGTTATGGGGCGTTTCAACTGAGGATGTGGTGTTCTCCGATGAAAATCCTGAAGGTGTGAAAGATTGCCTGCTTTCGAAAAATGACATTGTGAAGCACACTTGGCAAGGCAAACTTTTCAGGTCGTATATACCTTATATAGTAATAGCCTTACTGTTTTTAGGTGTTATTTTGTTCAGTGCATATTCTCTAAAACACAAAAAATATCAGTCTTTGGCTCGGATTGTGATACCTGCTGGTATTATGGTTGGGTCGCTTCTTGAGATATGGGCTTATTGCGTGCTTGGTACAGAGTGTTTCTGGTGGTGTGACCGTGAACATTTCGGATTTTGGTCGTCATTGTTACGCATTATACCGTTTGCATTGATTGTTTTGTATCAGTGCATGAGTATAAAGATATATGAACAAATTCTTTTTGGAGAGGATTTTAATGGTGATGTAGATGATGGGATATCTATAAAACCTGCTCTTTACAGTATTTTAGGTGTTGTGCCAGCTATTATCGTTGTGACTTTGATACAGTTGGCGCTCGGCTTAAATAATACTATTCTGGGTGATATTATTATTCTCATAGGAGGATTGGCTGCTCTTCTTGGAGGTATCTTGCTTTCAGCAAAGCGAAACAGTGAGCGGTTGGGAAGCTTCAAAATGGGTTTGGCTGTCACTGTATTTGGAATTATATATATAATAGGTTGTATAGTTGCTGTTTGGGGACTTATTGTTGTGGTGTTCAAACTAATCATTCAGATAATAATGGTAGCTGTGGCTATTGGATTTGTATTATTTGTATTGCCAAAAGATGTATTTAATAGCAATGGTGGTGGAGGCGGCGGTTCTTCACAGCCTATGTGGAGGGATGATGATGGCGGAATGCATGTGTCTCGTGGTGATGCCGAGAGAGCAAATGAAAGAATAGCCGAACGTAAGAGTGGAAAAATATAATTTTGTACATATGTAAAAAGGCGAAAAGACTGCATACAAATGTGGTTTTTTCGTCTTTTGTTTTATTCGTATAATTCTTCTGGTTGTATCAATTTATTAAAAATCGCAAATAAACTAATTGTAATTAAAAAATATTTTATTTAACTTGCTTGGTTTAGAAAAAAAGTATACTTTTGCAAAGTAAACATCAAATGCAGGCATAAGGTATCGTCTGCATAACTAATCGAATAAACTAAAACCCAATTTTAAGAATACACTAACTGATAGAAACTGATGAAAAGAAGTAAGTTTTACCCGTGGGTAGTCGTAGCGCTGCTCTGGGTTGTGGCCCTTTTGAATTACATGGACCGTCAGATGCTCTCCACAATGCAGGAGGCTATGAAGGCCGACATCGCCGAATTGAACAAAGCTGAGGCTTTCGGTGCATTGATGGCGGTTTTCCTTTGGATATACGGAATTGTAAGCCCCTTTGCCGGAGTGGTAGCCGACCGCGTGAGCCGAAAGAAGCTCGTAGTAGGCAGTTTGTTCGTCTGGTCAGCCGTGACATATCTTATGGGCTATGCCACCGACTTTCAGCAGCTCTATTGGTTGCGTGCTCTTATGGGTATAAGCGAGGCACTTTACATCCCGTCGGCACTCTCGCTCATCGCCGACTGGCATGAGGGCAAGTCGCGCTCATTGGCTATTGGTATACACATGACCGGTCTGTACGTAGGACAGGCTATCGGTGGATTCGGTGCTACAGTAGCAGCCATGTTCTCATGGCACTCTACATTCCACTGGTTTGGTATTATCGGTATAGCTTATTCGGTAGTGCTCGCTCTGCTTCTTCACGACAAGCATAAGGGTACAGCAGCTGTTGCTGCAGCCAACCCCGCTGCCAATCAGCCTAAGGAGACCGTCTGGCGCGGACTTAGCGTGGTGTTCTCTACCTGGGCTTTCTGGGTAATACTCATCTATTTTGCCGTTCCGAGTCTGCCGGGTTGGGCCACCAAGAACTGGTTGCCAACGCTGTTTGCCGAGAATCTCGGCATCCCTATGTCGCAAGCCGGACCTATGTCGACCATTACCATTGCCGCTTCGTCGTTCATCGGCGTTATAGTTGGTGGTATTTTGTCGGACAAGTGGGTGCTGCGCAACATACGCGGACGTGTCTATACCAGCGCCATCGGATTGGGTATGACCATCCCTGCACTCGTATTGCTGGGCTTCGGCCATAGCATCGTGGCTGTAGTAGGAGCCGGACTGCTCTTCGGTATGGGCTACGGAATGTTCGATGCCAACAACATGCCTATACTCTGCCAGATTATTTCTGCCAAGTATCGCGCCACAGCCTACGGTGTCATGAACATGGTGGGCGTGTTTGCCGGTGCTGCTGTGACACATCTGTTGGGTAAGTGGACCGACGGTGGCAACCTCGGACTTGGTTTTGCCGTGTTGGGCTGCATCGTGCTCGTGGCACTCGTGCTGCAGCTGAGCTGCCTGAAGCCTACTACCGACAACAAGGAGTAATTCATTTATAGATACATATTATAATATATAAGGTTTCATATTTCAAAATACAAACAGACTATGGAAAAGATTATCGGACTTATCGACGCTCCGTTTACACCTTTCTATGCAAACGGTGACGTCAATCTTGAACCAATCGAGGCTTATGCCAAGATGTTGCAGAAGAACGGACTCAAGGGCGTGTTCATCAATGGTTCGTCGGGCGAAGGCTATATGCTCACCACCGAGGAGCGCATGCTGCTTGCCGAGCGTTGGGTGTCGGTAGCTCCGGAGGGCTTCAAGGTGATCGTGCATGTAGGCAGCTGCTGCCTGCGTGAGAGTGTGCGTCTGGCCGAGCATGCACAGAAGATAGGTGCATGGGGTATCGGTTCGATGGCTCCTCCATTCCCGAAGATCGGTCGTATAGAGGAACTTGTAGAGTACTGCGAGACAATTGCCAATGCAGCTCCTAATCTTCCTTTCTACTACTATCATATCCCTGCATTCAATGGCGCATTCCTGCCCATGCTCGACTTGCTGAAGGCTGTTGACGGCCGCATAGCCAACTTCGCCGGCATCAAGTACACATACGAGTCGCTCTATGAGTACAACCAGTGTCGTCTCTATGCCAACGGCAAGTATGATATGCTCCATGGTCAGGACGAGACAATACTCCCCAGCCTTGCACAGGGTGGCGCTCGCGGTGGCATCGGTGGCACAACCAACTACAACGGACGTGAGCTTACAGGCATCATCGAGGCTTGGAACAATGGCGACATCGAGACTGCACGCGAGAAGCAGAACTTCTCACAGGCCGTTATCAACGTCATCTGCCACTTCCGCGGCAACATCGTTGGCGGCAAGCGCATCATGAAGCTCCTCGGTTTCGACCTCGGACCAAACCGTGTGCCGTTCCGCAACATGACCGATGAGGAAGAAGCTCAGATGAAGAAGGAGCTTGAGGAGATAGGTTTCTTTGAGCGTGCCAACAAGTTCTAAACCATCGTCGGCTGACGAACAAACTATAAAGAAATGAACGTAAAAGAATATATTCAGTCTTGGGCAGACTCATACAAGAAGGATCTGACCGAGAACATCATGCCGTTCTGGATGGAACACGGTTGGGACCGGGTCAATGGCGGAGTCTATACTTGCGTAAATCGTGACGGATCGTTGATGGATACAACCAAGTCGGTATGGTTTCAGGGCCGTTTTGCATTCATTTGCGCCTACGCTTACAACAATATCGAGAAGAACCAGGAGTGGCTCGACGCAGCCAAGTCGACACTTGAGTTCATCGAGAAGCATTGCTTCGACGAGCAGGGCCACATGTATTTCTCGGTGACAGCCGAAGGACAGCCATTGCGCAAGCGCCGTTATGTATTCTCGGAGACATTCGCCTCGATAGCAATGTCGGAGTATGCACTCGCCACAGGCGACCAGCATTGGGCACAGCGCGCACTCCAGGTGTTTGAGGATACGCAGCGCTTCCTCGCTACTCCGGGCTTCCTGCCTGCCAAGTTCGAACCGAGCGTACAGCTGCAGAGCCACAGCATCATCATGATTCTCATCAATGTGGGCTCTTGCATACGCAAGGTCATCGACGACCCGAAGCTCACAGCGCAGATTGACGAGTCGATAGAGAAACTCAAGAAATACTTCATCCACCCCGAATTCAAGTGTCTGCTTGAGACAGTAGGAATGAACGGCGAGTTCATCGACACCAACGAAACCCGCACAATCAACCCCGGCCATTGCATCGAGACATCATGGTTTATCATGGAAGAGGCAAAGCTGCGCGGTTGGGACAAGCCTATGTTCGATATGGCCCTTCAAATTCTTGACTGGTCATGGGACTGGGGTTGGGACAAACAATACGGTGGAATCATCAACTTCCGTGACTGTAAGAACCTCCCTGTGCAGGACTATTCGCAGGACATGAAGTTCTGGTGGCCGCAGTGCGAGACCATCATCGCCTCGCTCTATGCCTACCTCGGCACCGGCGACGAGAAGTATCTGTATCGCCATGAGCGCATCAGCGAGTGGACATACGCCCACTTCCCCGATGCCGAATACGGCGAGTGGTATGGCTATCTGCATCGCGACGGCACCGTGGCACAGCCCGCTAAGGGCAACCTTTTCAAAGGTCCGTTCCATATTCCGCGCATGATGATCAAGAGCTATATGCTCTGCCAGGAGATATTGAAGAAACTTGGTTAGTATTACAATTAAATGATAGGGTGTGGCAAAAGCTTGACGTGCAAGCCGTGCCACACCCTTTTATACTGCAACAAACCTATATATTGCCCAATGAAAAGAATCTTATTCCTCATCATATCGCTCGTTTCGCTTTTCCATACATCGGCTTCGGCACAGCACGTACGCCCCGTCTTTGGCTTTCCGGCTACCGAACCCGGCTATTCGCTCGGTGTGTCGGCATGCTACGCCGGACAGATAGGCGACTGGATTGTTGTGGCTGGCGGATGCAATTTTCCCACGCCTGGCAAGAAGACGTATTATGCCGGAATATATGCGGCACCCGTTGACGGCGACGTTCTCAACTGGCGACTCGTCGGAATGTTGCCCGAACCGGCTGCCTATGGAGTGACTGTAGTGAGTGGCGACAGCCTTCTGTTCATCGGAGGCAACAACAGCACTCATGCGTTGAAGTCGGTTTATAGCATCCGTCTCGATGGAGCGGGAGGGCGTGCCGACGTTAAGCGCCTTGCCGACCTGCCCTGCACGGTAGACAATATGGCTGTGGCGCAGAGCGAGGACAACGTGTTTGTGGTGGGAGGCAATCACGACGGCAAACCGTCGGCTGACGTTCTGGCTCTCAATTTGAACGCTGCCAATCCCTCATGGAGCAATATCGGCAGTATGCCGGGCTCAGCCCGAGTGCAACCCGTAGCCGCTGCGCTCGACGGAAAGCTTTATGTTTGGGGCGGATTCTTTGCCAATGGCGACCGGAGCGAAGTGCATACCACGGGGTGCTGCATGAATATTGCTACCGGAAAGTGGACGAGTGTGGCTGCACCGAAGTCGGCAGAAGGCTGTGAGATGACTCTGGCAGGAGGTATAGCGTGGACCGACAATGGCAAGATTTACGCCACTGGCGGTGTCAACAAGGACATATTCCTCGATGCTATAAGCTGCCGTTACGAGCTGGTTAAGCAGTCCGACTATCTCAATCAGCCCATCTCTTGGTATCGCTTCAGCGGAAATCTGTACGAATACGATGTAGTCAGCGAAGCATGGGTTAAAACACGATTTGCCGACAAGGGCTTGGCACGTGCCGGAGCGCAGATGGTTGTCACACAGAAGGGATGCTTCTACATAGGCGGCGAACTGAAACCCGCATTGCGCACGCCCCAGATTGTAATCTTATATAATAAGTAACACAAATACCAATATAAACGGCAAATTGAAACAAAAAACCAAGTAAAAACTTTTTTATTCCAACGTTATTTGTTACTTTTGCCATTGGTATAGGCTCACAGCCAGTGTAAAACCCGATTTTATGATAAAACTAAATCTAATAAAATAAGATTATGAAACCAACTCTTTTTCTCCTCGCTGCAGGTATGGGCAGCCGTTATGGCGGTCTGAAGCAGCTCGATGAGCTTGGTCCTCATGGTGAAACCATCATGGACTACTCTATCTATGACGCTATCAATGCAGGCTTCGGCAAGCTCGTATTCGTTATCCGTAAGGATTTCGAGGATGCCTTCCGCCGTGTCGTTCTTTCAAAATACGAGGGCCACATTCCTTGCGAACTCGTGTTCCAGAGCCTTGATGCACTGCCAGATGGATTCACATGTCCGGCTGACCGTACAAAGCCTTGGGGTACAAACCACGCTGTATTGATGGGTCAGAACGTTATCAACGAGCCGTTTGCAGTAATCAACTGCGACGATTTCTACGATCGTGACTCGTTCAACGTAATGGGCAAGTGGCTCAGCGAGCTTCCTGAGGGTTCAAAGGGCAAGTATGCTATGGTAGGTTTCCGTTGCGGCAACACATTGTCTGATAGCGGTACAGTAAGCCGTGGCGTATGTTCTAACGACGACGCTCATCACCTTACTTCTGTAGTAGAGCGTACAAAGATTCAGCGTATTGACGGTGTTGTGAAGTATCTCGACGAGGATGGCGAGACATGGGTGGCTATTCCTGACAACACTCCGGTTTCAATGAACTTCTGGGGCTTCACTCCTGACTACTTCGAGCACAGCAACGAGTTCTTCAAGACATTCCTTTCTGACCCGAAGAACATGTCAAACCTCAAGAGCGAGTTCTTCATTCCTCTGATGGTTGATAAGCTCATCAACGACGGCACAGCTACTTGCGAGGTTCTCGATACTACATCTAAGTGGTTCGGCGTAACTTATCCTGAGGATCGTCCCGGCACAGTCGAGAAGTTCCAGAAGTTGCACGACGAGGGCGTTTACCCTGACAAGATGTTCTAATCATCAATCATGCAAACAATATGTGGCTTGCATGGCTGCATAAACAAAATAAGGCGGAGCTCCTGCAAAGGATGCTCCGCCGTTTTTGTTTGGGCTCTTTCCGCATGCCGTAAGGCTTATGCCTTATTCTTTATTTGTCGGCAAACTGTATGCACACGGGTTTGCCGAGCTTTATGTCATTGTGTGTGTTAGTAAGTTTTCCGGTCGTAATGTCGCGTCGGAACACCTCAATCACGTTGCTGTCGCGGCACGCTACAAGCAGATACTTGCCGTTTGGAGTGATGGTAAAATTGCGTGGATGGGCACCGGTTGGTTGAAATCCAACGTTGGTGAGCAATCCTGTCTTTGCATCTACAGCGTGAATGGACACTCCTTCGTCCTTGAGTCGGTGTGAAGCGTAGACAAATTTGCCGTCGGGCGATATATGAATGTCGGCACTTCCCGCTGTCTTGGTCAGCGAAGCCTGCACACGTTGCAACTCACGCATATTGCCGTTGTTGTAGCCAAGTACCGTAATGCTGCCGTCAAGTTCGCCAATCAGGTAAGCCACATCGCCCTTCTTGTTGAACGCAATATGTCGCGGACCAGTGCCTTTGGGTGCTGTGTATATCTCCTTTGGGTTGCTTAGGAATGCTTTATCGGTGTTGCTTGAGTATGCTTTATCGGCGTTATTGATGTCAAAACGCCATATACAGTCGTTGCCAAGGTCGTTGGCTATCATGTATCGACGGTCGGGAGTGATGCGACAGCAGTGTATATGAGCATCCACATTGTTATTCTTGAACATACAAAGATACTGGCTTTCCGGACTGATAGAGCCGTCTTCATGGATTGGAAACACCGAGATGTCGCCACCGTTGTAGTTGGAAGTCACCAGATGTCGGCCGTAAGCCATTATGTTGCACGGCGCTGCGCCAGGCATATTCTTGATGTGTGAGGCTGCCGATGTGCCGCAATGCTGGCTGTTGATGAGCGAAAGCTTACCCTTGGAAGCGTCAAAACTGAATGCACTTGCACCACGTCGCTCGTCGTCGTATTCATTGACGGCATACACACGAGTAGCATCTTCGTTGAAGATAAGAAACGATGGATTGCCCGTTTTAACGCTGCTGACGGCTTCAGCCTTTCCGTTGTCTTGATTGAAGCGATACACATACATTCCTTCAGAAGTGCTCTGGTCGGTGTAAGTACCTACTATCATTGTGAGATTGTTGCCGGCAAACGATTGTAATCCGGCAAAAGCGGCAGCTACGGTAGCTGCCAATAGTCTTTTTGATCGGTTCATTTCTATATATAATTGTTGTCTGCAAATTTAAATATATTTTCCCGGTTTAGCACAGATTTATAGTTACAAAGTTGTAACTTTGCAAAATATACTACGAACGAAACAATTAATAACAAATAACACTATAACATGGAAAAAGAAAAAGAGCAAATCCAATTGCCCGACAACGCCTTCACCGAGTTGAAGCCGGGCGAGGAGTACAAGCCGATTATGTCGCCTGGACAGACCTATCCTGAGGTGAACATATGGTCGGTGACATGGGGTATCATCATGGCTATGCTGTTCTCAGCCGCCGCAGCCTATCTCGGACTGAAGGTAGGACAGGTGTTTGAGGCTGCCATACCTATCGCCATCATTGCCGTAGGCGTATCTACAGCCGCCAAGCGCAACAAGGCTTTGGGCGAGAACGTCATCATACAGAGTATCGGAGCCTGCTCGGGTACTATCGTAGCCGGTGCCATCTTCACCCTGCCTGCTATCTATATCCTGCAGGCAAAGTATCCCGAGATGAGCGTTTCGTTCTTCAAAGTGTTCTTCTCTTCGCTGTTGGGCGGTATACTCGGAATCCTGTTTATGATTCCGTTCCGTAAGTATTTCGTCAAGGACATGCATGGCAAGTATCCTTTCCCTGAAGCAACAGCCACCACACAGGTTCTCGTCAGCGGCGAGAAGGGCGGTTCGCAGGCCAAGCCGTTGCTCGTAGCCGGTCTGGTAGGTGGATTGTACGACTTCATCGTAGCTACAGTAGGCTGGTGGAACGAGAACTTCACCACTCGCGTAATGGATTGGGGCGTGATGGCAGCCGACAAAGCCAAGCTCGTATTCAAGGTGAATACCGGTGCCGCCGTGTTCGGTTTGGGATACATCATCGGTCTGAAGTATGCGTTCATCATCTGCCTTGGCTCGTTTGCAGTATGGTGGCTCATCGTGCCGGGAATGTCTATTGCTTTCCACAACGAGGTGTTGAACATCTGGAATCCGGAGATTATACAGACTGTAGGCGCAATGTCGCCTGAAGAGATATTCAAGTATTACGGCAAGAGCATTGGTATCGGTGGTATAGCTATGGCAGGTATTATCGGCATCATCAAGTCGTGGGGCATCATCAAGGGGGCAGTATCGCTTGCAGCCAACGAGATGAAGGGTGGCTCAAAGGCTTCTGCCGAGACCGTACGCACACAGCGTGACATCTCATTCAAGATTATCGCTATAGGCAGTATCGTCACTCTCATTGCTACATTCCTCTTCTTCTGGTTTGGAGTGATGGAAGGCAATCTGCTGTTTGCAGTTGTAGGCATTCTGCTTGTAGCCGTTATAGCGTTCCTCTTCACCACAGTTGCTGCCAATGCCATAGCCATTGTAGGTTCTAATCCCGTTTCGGGTATGACGCTCATGACCCTCATCCTTGCTTCGGTAGTGCTTGTAGCCGTTGGACTGAAGGGTACAGGCGGTATGGTGGCAGCGCTCATCATGGGTGGCGTTGTATGTACAGCGCTGTCGATGGCTGGCGGTTTTATCACCGATTTGAAGATTGGTTACTGGCTCGGAACGACTCCCGCCAAGCAGGAGACATGGAAATTCCTCGGCACACTCGTTTCGGCTGCTACGGTAGGTGGCGTTATGATTCTGCTCAACCAGACTTACGGATTTGCAAGCGGACAGCTTGCCGCTCCTCAGGCCAATGCCATGGCTGCCGTAATCGACCCGTTGATGAACGGTGTGGGTGCTCCGTGGGCGCTGTATGCAGTAGGTGCTGTCATTGCCATTGTGCTCACCTTCTTCAAGATTCCTGCCATTGCGTTTGCACTCGGTATGTTCATCCCACTCGAACTGAACACTCCGCTCCTCGTGGGCGGTATCATCAGCTGGTATGTTTCTACCCGTTCGAAGAACGCTGAGGTAAACCGTGAGCGCAACGAGAAGGGCACTCTGCTTGCCAGCGGTTTCATTGCCGGCGGTGCGCTGATGGGTGTTGTATCGGCATTGCTGCGCTTCTGCGACGTTCACCTTGTGAGTGACGCATGGATGGAGGGCTGGCTTGCCAACCCACTCTCGCAGATTGCTTCGCTTGCAGCCTACTGCTGCTTGATAGGCTACTTCGTTGTGGCTACTAAAGTGAAGAAGTAAACCGCAGGACAGCCGCATGGCTCGCGAGCATTTCCTTAAGCATAGCATGCTCACTCCGGAGTTGCTTGCCCATCTGAGACAGCTCAATGCTCAGCCGAGTAGCAAGGCAAGACGCTTGCCGAAATGGCTCTTAGATGGTAATCTGAAATGCGTTGCAGAATAAGAAAAACAAGTATCGGAAAACCGATTTTCAACAACGGTATTTTAAAAGGAGTCCTTTTACATTCTAAAAGGGCTCCTTTTGCGTTCTAAAAGGACTCCTTTTGAAATCCGTTTTTGAGTCCTTTTGTAAAACGAGGGGAATTGAGCCACCAGTAAAATCCTGTGTTTGATAATTAGAGTAAAACTCAGGAAAATAATCATGAAAATCAATATTTTTCGTAACTTTGTATCAAAATCAAACAACCATAACAATGGAACCATCTATATACAGTTTTTCACTTTGTACCGCACTGCCGTTAA
>ERZ859937.504-NODE-504-length-16488-cov-1.510558_pt1 | contig 16488 bp, 10 predicted proteins | sample MGYA00509985_ERZ859937 | MGnify/ENA primary metagenome ERZ859937 (study PRJEB30046, sample SAMN00715169) | human gut metagenome | study: EMG produced TPA metagenomics assembly of the A metagenome-wide association study of gut microbiota in type 2... | reverse complement strand
TCGTCGTTCAGCACCTCCATCCAGCGTGCCATGGCCGTGCGGTCGGCATAAGGATAGGTATCCATACGTATGCCGTTAATGCCAGCAGTTTCTATCCACCACTCGCTATTCTGAATAAGATAAGTCATGAGGTGCGAATTGCGCTGGTTCAGATCGGGCATAGTGGGAACAAACCATCCGTCAACCGTCTCCTTCAGGTCAATTTCGCTGGCATAGGGGTCGAGCACTGGCGTAAGTTTATAGCTGGTTTGCAGGTACTTGTCGTTCACCTGTGCGGCTCCGTCAATGGTTTTCGTTGTCTTGTTATGGGCCTGATTTTCAGGTAACAGCCACTCGGGCGTGTTCAGCCAGTCGTGCGATGGCATATCGCTCACCCACGGATGATCAAAGCCACAGTGGTTAAAAATCATATCCACACCACCTTCAAGCCCTTTTGATGGGCCTCATCAATCAGCTGAATATAGTCGTCGTTAGAACCAAAGCGAGGATCTACGCGATAATAGTCAGTGGTAGCATATCCATGATAGAACTACTCTTACCACCATCGGGCAAATTGTTTTCCAGCACAGGTGTAAACCACAGAGCCGTTACACCAAGTTCTTTAAAATAGTCGAGGTGCTGACGTATGCCATTGATGTCGCCACCATGACGCAAACTGGGCTCTTTCCGATTAATGGTATAGGCTTTCATACCTTTAATATTAGAGCGGTCGACACCCGACGAAGCAAATCGGTCAGGCATCAGCATATAGAGCACATCGGCATTGGTAAATCCAACACGTTGCTCGCCACTCATTTTTCGATTGTTGAGCGTATAGGGCACCGTTTGCTTTACGCCTTTTCCGTTAAACTTCAGTTGCATGGTTCCAGCCTTAGCATCCTTCACATTCATATAAATCAACAAATAGTTGGGCGAATCAAGACGCACCAAACTATCAATGCGCACGCCAGGATAGTCGGTCGACACCTCTGCCGAACGTATATTCTTACCATACACCATCAGTTGCACCTGTGGGTTCTTCATGCCCACAAACCAATTGGTAGGTTCTATACGATCAATTTTGTTGGCAGCCGACATTGTCAATGTGGCGCCCAGCATAACAGCTGTTATGATTTCTTTTTTCATATTATTGTTTATTGTTTAAGTTAGTAAAAAGAAGGTGGCGCACGATGCCTCGCAAATGGCGAGACATCGCACACTAAGTTATTATTCGTTACTATAGATAATGAGGGCGCGTTGTGCAGCCACCTCCACCTTGTCGGCATTAATCGTGTCGCCTATGCCCTCGGCCTTTACCACGCCATCTTTCACCACAGCGGTATATTGGTTTTGAGGAATATTGATGGTTTGAGGCGTACGGTTAGCGTTCAGTATCACAACGATGTTGTTCCAGGCATCGCCCCCCGCATGGTTCTTCAGGCGGAAAGCCACCACCCCGCTGGGAGCTGAAAGGAACTCAAGATGCTGGCGAACAGCCTCTGCATTGCCTAAACGGAAGGCTGGATGTGCCTTACGCAAAGCAATAAGTCCACTGTAATAATCAAACACCTTAGGATATTTCTTCAGGTTGTTCCAGTCGAGATGATTAATACTGTCAGGCGAACGGTAGCTATTGTGCTCACCTTTCTTGTCGCGCAACATCTCTTCGCCACAGAGCATGAAAGGCACACCTTGCGATGTAAACACGGCTGTTTGAGCCAGAAGGTCGAGACGTATCAGTTCGTCATTGCTAATGCCTGGTATGCTGGTGCGCAAACGGTCGGTAAGACACATATCATCGTGGCAACTTACATAGCTTACCATCTGTGCGGGCGAATTGGTCCACGGTGCTTTGCTATAGTTTACCTTCGTCATATCCACTTGCGGATGCTGAATGGCACCCACAATGCCAAACTTGATGCTCTCTTCCTGGCCAGACACGCCCGCCAAGAAGCCACCCTTATGGTCGTCGCTGAAGGGGCCACGCAGCGCATCGCGCATCTCATCGCTGAAGGCGCCTATGCCGCGAGTTTCTGAGCATTAGCCTTCATCGCCAATTTCTCTGTGGGATAAGCACAAGAGCCGGCGCTCCATCCCTCACCATAGATATATATTGAGGGGTCGATGTTGTTCACCTCATGGCGAATCTGGTTCATGGTTTCAATGTCGTGCACGCCCATAAGATCGAAGCGGAAGCCATCAATATGATATTCGTTCACCCAATACTTCACACTCTCAATCATATAGGTGCGCATGAGCGGCTTCTCTGATGCGGTTTCGTTGCCACAGCCCGAACCATCTGAGTATCTTCCGTCTGCAGTCTTACGATAATAGTAATCGGGACTAATGCGCTGGAAATTGCTGTTCTTGATATTGAACGTGTGGTTGTAAACCACGTCAAGGATAACCCTGATGCCAGCCTTGTGCAGCGCCATCACCATGGTTTTAAACTCTTTTATGCGGCGCGTGGGCTCGTAAGGATCAGTAGCATAGCTGCCTTCGGCACATTATAGTTTTTAGGATCGTATCCCCAGTTGTATTGCGGCTGATCAAGACGTGTTTCATCTACCGAAGCGAAGTCGAACGATGGCAAGATATGTATTGCGTTCACACCCAAACGTTTGAGATAGTCGATAGCCTTGGGTTCGGCAAGGGCAAGAAACTTACCTTTGTTTACCAATCCCGACGATGCATTGATAGAGAAGTCGCGATGATGTAGCTCGTAGATGACGAGGTCGCATGGCGACTTCAAGCTGGGACGCACATCATTGGCCCATCCCTCTGGGTTCGTATCAGTCATATCTACAATGGCAGCGCGGTCGCCATTGGCACACACGGCCTTGGCAAAAAGGCCAGGACACTCACCGTTACCAGTATCGAAGGTGTAAAACTTGCCCTTAAGGTTGCCTTTTACCGTGGCCACCCATTCGCCATTGCTGGCTTTCTTCATCTTCACGGTTTTGGCCGCTTCGGTGTCAGAGCCATTATCATAAATACGCAATGTGGCTTCTGTGGGAGCGTTTAGGCGAAACTCTGTCATACCCTGTTGGTACGACATTTCATTGAAGATGCCTTGTGCAGACAAGGTCTGTGCAAAGAGGCCGAATAATGAGGTCATCAATGCGGTTTTTAAATTAATTGTAGGTTTCATTATTTAGTTGACAAATTGACAAGTTGACGAGGAGATTACTTTACTTTGTAACAAGGCTTGCAAGTAAGCTTATTACGAAACTTACTATGAAGCTTATTACGAAACTTACCATTAAGTTTGTTACAAAAACTTACTCTTAAGCTTTGTTACAAAGCATTGTATTAAGCTTGCTCTCGACCCGTCTGTCGTATGAGTTCTTTAATATTATCGTTATACTCTTTGTTAGCAATCAAATCTTCAATATTCAGGTGCATACGATAGCGCCAATAGTGGCGTGGGTTGGCAGGAATATTGATGCGCTCGGCATTGGCATCAGCAAAACGCAGTTTCTCATCAATGGCAAACCAGTCTTGCAGCAACAAGACGCAAAGCATTGACGGACAGGCGAGCTGGTTTACAACAATTTCTTTAGCCAGCCATCCGGGCAGCGGATGTGGGGCGGCACCAGAGCGATACAACTGCGAGTTATAATAGTCTTGTGTGCGCTCCATATCTTCATCCCACCACTGTCGCAAGGTGGGCATATCGTGGGTAGACAGTGTACATACGCTGCGGTAGGGGTTCTTCCACAGTTCGCCAAAGCGCACGCTGGGGTCTTTAGGCATCTGCTGCAGTTCAAGGCTCAGTATGCGCAACTCGTTCATCACCCATGCCACACAATCGGGCACCATGCCTAAGTCTTCAGCACATACCAACATACGGGTAGCCTGCACCAGCACGGGCAGTTTCTTCATAGCTTCGTTATACCAGAAGTTGTTGTTGCGGCGATAATAATAGTTGTTATACAAGCGGTTAAACTTCTCTTTATCGCTATCAACTAAAGCCTCATACATAAAGTTGAGCTGAGCCGTGATGCGCGGATGGAACTTGTTGCTGTCGTTAATGTCGCGCACAAACAGCACGTCGGAAGCTAATGCATACAAGCCATCACGAATCCAGATATCATCGGTCGAATTCTTTCCTACAAAGGCAGCCTCAATCTTACGCTCGGTGTCATATTCAGGCTTCAACGAGAAGATGTCGTCGTGCTCATGGTTCAAATATTTTTCTACCACAGCATCGGCATGAGGGCCAAACACACGGTCTACCACCCAACGAGCAATAAACGGTGTGGTGAAAAGTTTCTCTTGGAAGTGCAAGCCGTAGCTTTCAATCTCCTCACGTGTCATGGCCAGCGAGGGTGCAAACTGTCCCAGCAAAGCGTGTACGCAAGTGGTAGGAATGGCCCAAATGCGGAAGAAGCCCAACACGTGGTCAATGCGATAAGCATCAAAATATTTCGACATATTCTGGAAACGGCGCAACCACCACTGGCAGCCATCTTCAAGCATACGTGCCCAGTTGTAGGTAGGAAATCCCCAGTTTTGTCCATTTACCGAGAAGCTATCGGGCGGAGCACCAGCCTGCAAGTTAAGGTTAAAGTAATGAGGTTCATGCCATACGTCGCAGCCTTTACGGTTTACGCCAATGGGTATATCACCCTTCAGTATCACGCCTCGTGCCATAGCATACTCGTGTGCGGCGCGCATTTGCACATGCAGCACATACTGCACATAATAGTAGAAAGCCACCTCTTTATATTCTTTCGTGCGAGCATTAAGCAGCGTTTCGCGGTCTTTCTCATGCCATACCTCATGGCCTTTCCATGTATTAAAGTCTACATTGCCATAAGTATCGCGTAGGTGGCAATACTGTGCGTAGGGCACCAGCCAGTGAGCACTTTCTTTCAAGAAGGCCTTGAAGCCAGCCGACTTCAGCACCTCGCCACCCTCTTGTTCAAAGATAATGCGCAGATACTCTATCTTAGCATTGTTCACACGTTCATAGTCAATCTGGGGCAACTGGTTCAGCTCTTCGCGCAGCGCCTCAAAGGCGGCAGCCTTCTCTTTGTCGGCCACGGCAGGCAACTGGCGCAAGTCGGCAAACTGAGGATGAATGGCAAAGATGCTGATGCACGAATAGGGATACGAGTCGGTCCAGGTATGGGTAGAGGTGGTATCGTTGATGGGCAGCACCTGAAGCACCTTCTGGTGTGTTTCACCACCCAGTCAATCATCATTTTCAGGTCACCAAAGTCGCCCACGCCAAAGCTGCCACGGGTACGCAACGAGAACACGGGTATGAGGGTGCCCGCCAACTTACGGTCGCAAATCTCGAAGAAGGCTTGATCCATTTCCTCCACACGCACCTCACCATTAGCCATCTCTGGTATAGCGAGTGTGCGGTTATAACCTGTCTCCCACAGCACATCGCCATTATCGGTGGTGGCAATAAATTTCAGTTCGGTCTCAGCCTCATCAAAGGCATCAACATTCATGTCTACCATCCATTCGTTATAGTTGGCTCAACCATCTTCAAGGCACGATCGGCATGCCAGTTGCCCAGGCACAAGCTCTCGCCCGTAACATACAGGCGCTCGCCCTTTCTCAGTTGGGGGGCACGCACAATCAGGCGCAATGTCTTTTCATATTTTATGGTAGGCAAGGCCTCGTGGTGACGACGATTTACGCAATCAGTAAAGGCCGAGCTATAGAGAAACGAGTCGTACGGAATGTCTGTCCAGCGGTTATATATTTTATATTCGCTGGCATTAGGCACATTCATCTCTAAGCGGTGAGTAACAGTTTGCCACTCTTGTCGCTCTTCCTTGCCCCATTTATCAATACTATAAAAATAGTTGATGCTTTTGGGTGCTTTCTCCAGTTCTATCTCACACTGCCACATTTTTCCGTCAACAGTGGTCATTGCATAAACTGTGTTTTCTGAGGCTCTGTCGCCCTTAGCAGTCGTTTCGCCCATGATGTTCAGACGCAAGTCTTGACCAAAGATCGTATCGTATTGCAAATAGAAAAATAGTTTCATAATGGGATAATATCTAATTTTATAGTTTATTTCTTAATCCATGCTACGCTCAAAGCGCCCAGCAGCAACAACAAGGCAGCCACAAGCATCATGTTAAACTGGTGCGAACCCACCATTGAGAGCACGGTGCCACCTACGGCAGCAGCAGCAATCTGTGGCAAGCAGATGGTGCCGTTGAAGAGGCCGAGATAAGCGCCTTTATGTCCGTAACCCTCAAGGGCATTGGTAACAAAGGTGAAAGGCATGGCCAGCATAGCGGCCCAAGCACAACCAATGAGCAAGAAGGGTATGATGAGCAAGTTCTTGTCAGCAATAAAGGGTAACGCAGCAAAACCAGCAGCGCCAATGAGCAAGCTAATGGCGTAAGCCAACTTGCCGTTAGGAATCTTAGGCAGCAGCATAGCCCATATCACACTGCCTATCGCTTGCCAGAAGAACAGCACGCCTACCCAGTTGCCAGCCTCTTGATATTGGGCCGAAGCGGTGTCGGTGGTTTGCCATACAGTTTCGGCAATAGTGCCATTGGTGTAGGTCCACATATACATAAAGGCAGCCCAGCAGAAGAACTGCACCAGTCCCACCTTCCAGAACATCGTGGGCGCATTACGCAGCAGCGTTATCCATCCCGCCTTCTGTTCTTCGACCTCAGGCTTGCGCTCGTTATATTCGGCATACTCTTGGGGGTTCCACTCCTTTACCTTAAAGGAGGTGTAGAGCACACACAGTATGAGGATAGCAGCGCCAATGTAGAACGAATAGATAACTGAGTCGGGCACAACACCCTTAGGTGCCTCATTAGCAATGCCTAACGCTGTAAAGATGAAGGGAAACACATAGCCCACCAGCGAGCCACTGTTGCACAAAAAGCTTTGTATAGAGTAAGCCACCGACTTCTGTTTCTCGTTTACCATGTCGCCCACCAGCATTTTAAACGGCTGCATGGCCATATTAAGGCTGGTGTCAAGAAACATCAATGAGAAAAGACCAAATATCATGGCCGTACCCACAGCCATACCAAACGAGCCAGCATTAGGCAACAGGCACATCACCGCTACAGCCACGGCAGCACCTATAAAAAGGTAAGGTATGCGTCGACCAAAACGGCACCAAGTGCGGTCGCTAAGCGTGCCCACAATAGGCTGCACGATAATACCCATCAGTGGGGGCAAAATCCAGAAGTAACTCAACGAATGGGGGTCAGCTCCCAATGTTGCAAATATACGAGAAATGTTAGCGTTTTGCAGAGCATAGGCAATCTGCACGCCGAAGAAACCAAAGCTAAGGTTCCATAGTTTCCAAAAACTTAAATCGAGTTTCTGTTTCATAGGTTTATGTTATTATTTTTTGTTATGTTCTGTTAAGGTATTTATTATATGAAGTGTGAGGTGAGCGGTGAATTATCGCGAGCTCCCTCTTACCACCAAACGGGTGCGCACCACACGTTTCTCAATTTTATCGATGGGCGATATACCCTCCACCTTATTTATAAGTACATCGGCAGCTTCTCGGCCCACCTCCACCCCTCGCTGTTCAACAGTGGTAAGTTGTGGGTCGCAAGCTATGGCGCGTTGTCCGTTAGTAAATCCGCATACCGACACATCTTCAGGAATACGCAGCCCCATATGCTTTGCCGTATACAGCACCCCTATGGCGGTGTCGTCGTTCACACAGAAGAAGCCATCGGGGCGGTTTTCAGTGTTCAGCACGCAGGGCGTTATGTTCTCGGCATCGTCGCGGTTATCACATTCAAATATCAAGTTATCGTCGGGTTGCATACCCGCCTTCAGCAGTGCGTCTTTATAACCATTAAAGCGGTTCTTACCTATCAAGGCATTGCCACGCATACCATAAAAGGCAATGCGTTTGCACCCAGTCTTAATAAGGTATGTTACGGCGTTGAAGGCACCCATATAATCGTCTACCACCACCAGGCTGGCATTAACGCCCGTGCAAATGCGGTCGTAAAACACCAGGGTGATGCCTTTATCGATAAGCGATTGAAAATGGTCATACCGCGTCGTGCTCTTTGCTTGCGACACGATGATGCCGCACACCTGATGGGCTTCAAACACTTGGCACATCTGCACCTCGCGCTCATAGCTTTCCTTGCTCATCGTTATCATGATGCGGTAACCACGTTCTGAGGCACGCTCTTCAATGCCCGATACCACCGACGAGAAATAATAGTGGGTAATTTCTGGTACAATAACGCCAATCACCTTTACGGGCTGACGCTTTGAATAACGTAACGATTTGGCAATATCGTTAGGATAAAAATTGTGTTCGGCAGCATACTTCTGTATTGCCAAACGTTTATCTTCTCGCACGCGCTTGCTTCCGCTTAGTGCTCGCGAGACAGTAGAAATAGACACGCCAAACTCCTCGGCGATGTCTTTCATTGTTGTTAAATTGCCATCGATCATAGGTTATGCAGTATTTACGGCTACAAAGTTATAGTAAACTTTTTAATGTTGTTGCACACAAGGCCTTCAAATTTGCAGAAGAACGTGCAAACGTTTGCACACTAAAAACAATACATTTATGCTTGAATAAGTATTAACGTATTGTAATTCCTCCTAAATTTGCAACTGAAATTAAGAACGCCTAAATTTAAGACAATATTTAAACAATAAGATTGAGTGCCCTTTTTAAATGATAACACATCTACAAAAGACATTCTATATTATTTATACTTTAGCATTATTTATAACCATCTAATAATAAAAATCGAAAGTAATGAAGCAAGTTAAATTCAAAAATGCCTTAAGGGCAGTAGCCTTGACTGGCGGACTGTTCCTTACGACAAGCGCCTTCGGACAACAGGTTGTCGTGAAAGGCCATGTGAAAGACGCTTCTGGCGAACCTATCATTGGAGCCACAGTACGCATTGACGGCACTCAAGGCGGTACCGTAACCGACATTGACGGCTACTTCACATTGAAGGCCGACGCCAAGTCAGTAATCAAGATTTCGTACATTGGTTACGCAACCACTACTGTAAGCGCTGGACAAAACATTAACGTTATCCTAAAAGAAGACACCGACCAGAACCTTAACGAGGTTGTCGTTATTGGTTACGGTCGTGCAAAGAAAGACGACCTTACGGGTTCAGTAACAGCCATGAAGCCTGATGAACTGTCGAAAGGTATCACCAACAACGCCTCTGATATGCTTGTAGGTAAGGTGGCTGGTGTCGACGTTCAAACCACTGGTGGTGCTCCTGGTGCTGGTGCACAAATTCGTATTCGTGGTGGTGCATCGCTCTCAGCCAGCAACGACCCTCTGTACGTAATTGATGGTTTGGTGATTGACAACAATACCGCTAATGGTATGAGTAACATCCTTGCCAACGTCAATCCTAACGATATCGAAACCTTCACCGTATTGAAAGACGCTTCGGCCACAGCCATCTACGGTTCACGTGCCAGCAACGGCGTTATCATCATTACCACCAAGAAAGGTGCGCCGGACAGAAAGCACAGGTTTCTTACAATGGCGACATCACCGTGTCTACCTCACGTAAGAAATATGAAGTACTGAACGCTGCCGAGTATCGCAAAGTAGTGGCCGATAACAACATCGACGTATCATTGTTAGGCGATGCCGACACCGATTGGCAGGACGAAATACTTCGCACCGCTATTTCTTCAAACCACAGCATTAGCGTTACTGGTGGCTTGAAGAACATGCCTTACCGCGTAAGTGCTGGTTACAACATTGGCAACGGTATCCTCATTACCAGCTGGATGCGCCGTTTCAATGCCAGCGTTAACCTTGCTCCTTCGTTCCTCGACAAGCACCTTAACTTTAACATCACTGCTAAGTATATGTACGAGAAGAACCGCTATGCTGATCCGGGTGCCGTCGGTGCTGCCTTAGCTATGGACCCCACCCGTCCCGTACGTATGAGCGATCCCGACTATCAGTTTGTTGGTGGTTACTACCAGACATTGTCTGATGCCAGCTACAGCGATCCTTCATGGAGAAAGAGAGGAGCCAACAACACGACAAATAACCCCGTTTCCATGCTTAACACCAAATACGACTTGGCCAATGCTAATGACTATAGTGGCAATGTTGAAGTTGACTATAAGATTCACGGCTTTGAAGACTTGCACTTGCACGCAAGCTTGGGAGCACAATACACCGACAGCCGCGAAAACATAACATCCAGCCGCTACTCACATAGCGATAACTATTATGGAAGGGTTGAAAACATTGGTTACTGGAAATATAATATTGTAGCTAACGCCTACGCACAGTATGCTCATAAGTTTGGTGTACACGACATCGACATCATGGGTGGTGCCGAGCAAAGCCACTACCACCGTACAGGTACAGGCAAATATGGCCAGGGCTTCGACTACTACACTAACGAGCCTTATAACGCCACAGCAAGAAAAGAAACCGAGTGGGCTACACACAACTCACTGGTATCTTACTTCGGTCGTTTAAACTATAACCTCCTCGACCGTTACCTCATCACCGCTACCTTCCGCGCCGACGGTTCTTCACGTTTCGCCGATGGCCACAAGTGGGGCTACTTCCCCTCAGCAGCCTTCGCATGGAAGATCAACAAAGAGTCGTTCATGAAGAACTTGCATTGGGTTGACGACTTGAAGCTACGCTTAGGTTGGGGTAAAACAGGTCAGCAGAACGGTATTGCCGACTTCTACTATGCTCCGCTTTATGTACGCGGCGACCAGTATGCACAGTATCCCTTCGGCGACAACTACAAATACACCAACCGTCCGAACAAATACAATGCTGAGCTGACATGGGAGAAGACCACTACCTACAATGCTGGTATCGACTTCTCGGCACTGAACAACCGCTTCTCAGTAAGCGTTGACGGTTATCTGCGCAAAACCACCGACCTGCTTTCTGACGTATCAGTAGTATCAGGTGTAACCTTCGGCGATAAGCTGTTGCAGAACATCGGCTCGCTCGAAAACTATGGTCTTGAGCTTGCCTTCGACGTTAAGCCTATCGTAACCAAAGACTTTACATGGAACCTGACCTACAACGTAGGCTGGAACAAGAATAAGATTACCGAGCTGAAAGCCGGCGCACAAGACTGGGTATGGGTACCCGACATATATGCAGCCCGTGGTAGCATGCGTCTGCAGCGCAACAAGGAGGGTCATCCCCTCAACTCATTCTATGTATACCAGCAGGTTTACGACGAGAACGGCAAACCCATCGAGGGTGTTTACGTTGACCGCGACGGCAATGGCCAGATCAACGACGACGACCGCTACTACTACAAGAGTCCCGCTCCCGATGTAACAATGGGCCTCACCTCTAAGTTCTTGTATAAGAATTGGGACTTGAGCTTCTCGCTCAGAGCATCTCTCGGCAACTATGTTTACTTCTCGGCACTGGCCGACAAGGCTCAGGTAAGTGAAACAGGTCTCTATAACCACGGAGCCTTCTCTAACACAATGCCCGAAGACGTAGCAATAGGCTTTACTGGCAAAACAAATATATCATGCAGTTTGAGCGACTACTTCGTACGCAATGCTTCATACCTGAAGTGCTCTAACATCACACTGGGTTACACCTTCCCCGCATTGCTCAAGTATGCTGGCCGAGACTACTTCTCAGGACGCGTTTACGCTACTTGCCAGAACCCCTTCATCATCACCAAGTATAAAGGTCTTGACCCTGAAATTGCTAACGGTGTAGATAGCAACCCCTATCCACGTCCTATCAGCTTCCAGGTGGGTGTAAACTTCAATTTCTAATCAACCGCTCGAAAGAGATTAATGGTAAAGAAAAAATTTAAAGATATTACAACTATGAAATATAAGACAATAAAGACCGCAGCAATGGCCTTTCTCGCACTGGGTTTGGTGTCATGTGCTGACGAGTTGAACATTAAGTCAATAGATAAAAAATACTCAACAACCTATAATGTTGAAGAGCTATTGGCTAAACAATATGGCGCACTGGGCCTCACAGGACAGAAGGGTGCTACAGGCGATGGCGACGTTACCGATAAAGAAGACGAGAGCGGTTTCTACCGCACCGTGTTCAACCTGCAAGAGCTGAACAGCGACGAAATTCTGTGGGCATGGCTCGAGAACACCGACATGTCGCCTATCTGTTTCTTTGCTTGGAACAAAAACTCTGAGCGTGCCAACTGGTGCTACCAGCGTCTGGCATACAACATCACACTGTATAACCAGTTTATCAGCGAGCAGGATGGTAAGATTGACGCTGACCAGATAGCCGAAATCCGTTTCCTCCGCGCTATGATGTACTTTAATTTCCTCGACCTCTTCCACAAGGCTCCCTTCAAAGATACCTTCAATGCTGAGCTGCCTGTTGAAAAGGGTGGCAAAGAGTTATACGACTGGATTGATAAAGAGCTGACCGAGATTGAGCCCCTCATGAAAGAGGTAGGTGCTTACAACAACCGTCAAAACTTTGGTCGCGCCGACCGTGGTGCAGCCTATGCCCTGCACGCACGTCTCGCCCTCAACTCGAAGGTATATACCGACGGACAGGTAACCGACTATGCCAAAGCTAAGACTTATTGCGACAAGATCCTCGAGAAAAAAGTTTACAAGCTCTCAAAGGCCACTAACGCTAACGGCTACAGCGGCTATCAGCAGCTCTTCATGGCCGACAACGACGAGAACGAACAGGCCATAAAGGAGATTATCTTCCCCATTCGTCAGGATGGTGCTAAGACACGTGAAGACTCTGGTTCTACCATGCTTATCAATGGTTCGCGCATGTCGGGCATGCCCTACTATTATCAGAGCAACCCCTGGCAGTGTATCTTCGCACGCAAGACCCTCTTGCAGAAGTTCATCCCCAACGAGGCTGACATTCCTGTAGCTTGTGCTGCCGACGCTGCTCCTGGCAAAGACGCTGCCGAGACATTGTCAAACCGTCAGGCTGTTTACGACAAGTACATCGCTGCTAACAACCTCGACAAGAGCAACCTGTCAGAGGCTAACGTTATTGCTATGGATAAGGCGCTGGGCGGAAGCCCAGCCGAGTTTATCAAGAAAGCCGACGACCAGCGTGCCCTGTTCTCTGTGGCGTAGGTGGTGGTTTGCGCACCATCGAGCCCGCCGAGCAGGTAACAGGCTTCACCAATGGTGCCTCTATCGTTAAGTGGACTTCAGTACGTTCTGACAACGGCACTGTACACGACATCAACTACTGCGATACCGACATTCCTCTGATTCGTCTCGCCGAGATTTACCTCACACGTGCCGAGGCCATGTGGCGCCTGAACGAGGGCGATAAGGGTCTGGCCGACCTGCAGGAAGTGCAGGGCCGTGCTGGCAAGACCAACCTTTCAAAGTCTGTAGATGCACAAACACTGATCGACGAGTGGTGCAAAGAGTTCTATATGGAGGGACGCCGTCGTAGCGACCTGAACCGCTTCGGCCTCTACACAGGCAGCAAGTATCTGTGGAGCTTCAAGGGTGGTGCTAAAAACGGACGTGGTGTTGACCCACACTTCGCTATCTATCCTATCCCTGATGGCGAAATCAGTGGCAACCCCAACATGAACCAGAACCTCGGTTACTAATAAAAACATTGTGATAAAACAATATTGTAAAACAAACAAAGACATTGTATCATGAAATCGATATATAAATTAATGATGCTTCCGCTCATGGTCTTGCCGCTTATCTTTGCATCATGCGACACCGACGATGGAAGCAACCCAACGCTCGACTTAAGCCATGTGTCTGAAGGCTTCGTGCTCAACACACCTGCTTATGCTGAAAACAATACTTACGACCTGATCAACTCGGAAGGCGTATGGCTCACATGCACACAGCCCAACTATGGTGGGGGCGTGCCTTATGTAGTAAACTATTATGTACAGGTATCACTCGACCCCACCTTCGCACAAGGCAACGCCGACGCTGCATACACTGAGCTGCCTTCTTCTTACAACCTTGCAAAGATGCAGGTAAACGCACGCGAGCTAAACGATGCCGTGGTAGAGCTCTACCAGAAGGCACACCCCGATGCTGTGACTGTGCCCGAAAAGGTGACCACCTACATCAAGCTGCGCGCTTGCATTGATGGCGCATGGACAAGAAGCTGGGCGAAACCTTCTCAAACGTTATCACCCTGCCCTCAGTACACGCTACATACGTGGCTCCCGATGCGGAGTTTAAGCCTAACCTCTTCGTCATTGGCTCATCAATACAAGAGGCATGGACAAGCTGGAAGGAAGTGCCCAAGCTGGCTGGTATCGATGGTCAATACTTCACCGTGATTTATGTTCCCGCTGGCGGCGAGTTTAAGTGGGGCACCGCTGAAGGCGACTACAAAGACTATAACGCCTTGAACAGCGTTACCGATAAGGCCAACGCTGGCGCTCACGCTAACGGCGATTTCAATAACATTCAGTTTACCAACGGCGGATGGTACACCCTCTACTTCAAGGGCACCATCACTCCTGATGGCAAGTCAATCGACTACGACCTCACCATCTATCCCGCTGAGGTTTACATCTTCGGTAACAGCAACGGTGGTATCTGGGAGTTCAACGATAGCTGGAAGCTCACCGCCCCTGCCGACGCAAGCGGCGTATGGGAATCACCGGCCTTTGCTGCAGCTGGCGAGCTCCGCGTTTCTATCAAGATTCCTGGTATCGAATGGTATCGCTCTGAGTTCACCATCTACAAAGGTAACCTCTTCTTCGGCAATCCTGCTGACGACTGGGCTAAGAACTTCGGTTCCGACTACTCAGTACAGTGTGCTCCTGGCAAGAAGCTGTATGTAAACTTTGACAAGAACACTGCCGAGGTAAAATAATACTGAAAATAATTTAACTTGTTGAGAAGTGTGATAGGCCCCTTTTCCTGCAAGGACAGCAGAAAAGGCTTACCTACAAGAAAAGGGGACCTCATCCACACACACGCTCGACGACACTAAAAACAGAACAACAATGAAAAAATCATTCATATATGGTTTAGCAGCTATGGCATCACTCGTGTTTGCCAGTTGCAATGGCGACTATGACGATTGGGCTACACCACAGAAAAACGGCCCCGAAGCAGCCATCACACTTCCGGGTTACACAGCCACGGCTGCTGCCGACGTTAACCTTGCCAATCCAGGCGAAAACGTAAAGGTGTTTAACCTCTCTGAGGCAGCCCTGCCTGCAGGCACCACACTTGATAAAACACGCATCACCATCACGCCTACCGACCCCTCGGCCACCGACGTACAGCCTCAAACGATTGACGCTAACAACGATGGCACCGTCGACAGCACGGCGCTGCAAAACGCTGTAGTAAAGGCTTACGGCAAACGCCCCTCGGCAAGAGCGTTCAAAGCACATGTCTATTCAAACGTAAACATCTCTGAACAAAGAATGTTGGTCGATGCAGGCGAAATTAACATTAACGTTACGCCTAAGGCGCCCTTCATCTCTTCTGCCTACTACTTCATTGGCAACGTAAACGATTGGTCTGAAGACGTTAATGTATTGGCCAACTATAAGTTTGCTCACTCTGGTCAGGATGTATATGAAGATCCTATCTTCACCTTCACCGTAACCACTACTAAGGCCGATCAGTACTGGAAGATTATTCCGCAAGAGAATATCGATGCCAATAAGATTTGGGCTAATGGTGTGCTGGGACCAGTTGAAAACGGCTCTATCGCCGCTCAGGGCACACTGGTAACAACCAATCCTCAGGCTGGTAAGATTGCCGAGGCTGGCACATACGTTATCACCCTGAACATGCTCGATTACAGCTACAGCATTGTAAAAGCCGACTCTTACTATATGGTAGGTGGCGTATATGGCTGGAACGCTGATGCTGCTGCTAAGCTGGCTTTCTTTACCGATGGTGGTTCAAAAATATCTATGACCACACAGTGGACTGGTGATGGTAACCTGAAGATATGGAGCCGCAACGACCTGAACAACTGGGACGTAGCATGGGGCACAGCAAAAGATGGCGACAACAGCGAGGCTGGCGAACTGATAAACAGCAAAGCACAAGCATTTGTTTGTCCTGAGAAGGGTGCCTTCTACACGCTCGACATCGACATGGCTACCAAGACCTACACATGGACAAAGCTCGAGAACCAGGCACCCGATTCTTACGAACATGTAAGCATCATGGGTAGCTTTAACGATTGGAAAGGCGATGTTGACATGGAGCAGACAGCACCACACAACTGGTATGTACGCAAGGAATTCAAAGAAAAATTCGAAATGAAGTTCCGCGCTAACCACGACTGGGCCACAAGCTGGGGCGGCGTAAAAGCACAGCTGGCAAACATCATCTACCTGCCGAGGTTAATGGCGACAACCTGAAAGACATTCCTGCTGGCACATACGATATCTATTTCAACGATATCACTGGCAAGTTTATGCTCGTTGCCATCGACTAATGGCATGCTTCGAAAGAAGTAAAAACAACAAATAATAAAAAAGCTACGCACCATTTTTTTGAGTGCGTAGCTTTTTTTTTATATATACTTATCGAGTTATCGAA
>ERZ859937.503-NODE-503-length-16492-cov-1.863783_pt1 | contig 16492 bp, 25 predicted proteins | sample MGYA00509985_ERZ859937 | MGnify/ENA primary metagenome ERZ859937 (study PRJEB30046, sample SAMN00715169) | human gut metagenome | study: EMG produced TPA metagenomics assembly of the A metagenome-wide association study of gut microbiota in type 2... | reverse complement strand
CTATCAATATTTCTCTTTTGAGCATTTATGATTATACAATTATGATTATAATAAGTAAAAAGTATAATTGATATAATTGAAATATCATATTATTATATCATTAGTATCTGTGTATCATCGAAAAAATGACCGGTAAAACGATAATAAAAAGGAGGCTTTAAATATGGATATAAATTTTGAGTACTACAAGATATTTTATTATGTTGCAAAATACTGCAATTTCACAAAGGCTGCGAGGGCGCTCGGAAACAGCCAGCCAAATGTAACCCGCGCCATGAACAATTTGGAGCAGCAGATAAACAGCATACTTTTTATCAGAAATAACAGAGGTGTGCAGCTCACACCGGAGGGAGAGCGTCTGTACGCGCATGTATCTGCAGCGATGTCACAGATACTTGCTGCGGAGGAAGAGCTGTCAGACAGCACAGGACTGTCACACGGAAGCGTATCAATAGGAGCCAGTGAGACAGCTCTAAACATATATCTGCTTGACAGGCTAAAACCTTTTCACATGGCATATCCGGGTATCAGGCTTAAGATATATAATCACTCCACCCCACAGGCTATAAATGCCGTAAAAAACGGCATGATTGATTTTGCAGTGGTATCGACACCGGCTGAGGTAGAGGCCCCTCTTAAGATGATAAAGCTTGGTTCGTTTCAGGAGATTCTTGTGGGTGGAACCACCTTTACTGCACTCGGAAGCCAGACTCTGTCATTAAAGGAGCTGCATAATTATCCGCTTATCGGACTGGGGCGGGAGACCATGACATTTCAGTTTTTTAACAGGCTTTTTATGTCACACGGACTTGAATTTGCGCCTGATACAGAGACCGCAACGACAGATCAGATACTGCCACTTGTGAAAAGTGAGCTTGGTCTTGCCTTTATGCCAAAGCCTATGGCAGAGGCTGCGATAGCAAATCGCGAGATTGTAGAGATTGCTCTGGAGGAGGAGATACCGCAGAGAAATATATGTATGGTATATGATATACATCAACCGATTAGTGCGGCGGCAAGAGAGTTAAAGAAAGTTATATCAGACAGCCATAAGGTGTGATTGGCAGTCGGTGGGATATACATAGGTAACCGGCAGGTTACATATTGCAACAGGTATGTTACACATTGGCAGGTTTGTAACTTACATCTCGTTTAATACTTTGTTAAAATATAGTCAGGCAGATAAGTTATAAGAATTTATCGGCAGAGTTTTTTAGGAGTATTATTTAAAATTGGAAGGAGATTTTACACTATGGCTAACAGAATCATGTTAAACGAGACATCTTATCACGGATCAGGTGCAATCCAGGAGATTGCAACAGAGGCAAAGGCGCATGGCTTTAAAAAAGCACTGGTATGCTCTGATCCTGACTTAATCAAATTTGGAGTTACAGCAAAGGTAACAGATATCCTTGATAAGAACGGATTGGAATATGAGATTTATTCGGAGATTAAGCCAAATCCAACAATCGACAACGTAAAGCATGGCGTGGAGACATTTAAGAAATCAGGAGCTGATTACCTCATTGCAATCGGAGGCGGCTCTTCTATGGATACATCAAAGGCAATCGGTATCATCATCGCAAACCCGGAGTTTGAGGATGTAAGAAGCTTAGAGGGTGTTGCACCTACAAAGAAGCCTTGTGTTCCTATCATAGCAGTACCTACAACAGCAGGAACAGCAGCAGAGGTTACAATCAACTATGTCATCACAGATGTAGAGAGAAAGAGAAAGTTTGTATGTGTGGACCCACATGACATGCCAATCATCGCAATCGTAGACCCAGACATGATGTCATCAATGCCAAAGGGACTTACAGCATCAACAGGTATGGACGCACTCACACATGCTATCGAGGGCTACACAACAAAGGCTGCCTGGGAGATGACAGACATGTTCCATCTCAAAGCAATAGAGATTATTGCAAGATCTTTAAGAAGTGCAGTTGCCAATGAAAAAGAGGGACGTGAGGGCATGGCACTTGGAGAGTACATTGCCGGAATGGGATTCTCAAATGTAGGTCTTGGAATCGCTCATTCAATGGCTCATACACTCGGAGCTGTTTATGATACACCACACGGAGTAGCATGTGCTATGATGCTTCCAATCGTAATGGAGTACAATGCAGACTGCACAGGCGAAAAATATCGTGAAATCGCCCGCGCAATGGGAGTAAAGGGCGTAGATGATATGTCTGTAGAGGAGTACAGAAAGGCTGCAATCGATGCTGTAGCGCAGCTCTCTGTAGATGTAGGAATCCCAACAAAGCTTGAAGCTATTAAGGAGGATGACTTAGACTTCCTCGCAGAGTCTGCTCACGCGGATGCATGTGCACCTGGAAATCCAAAGGATGCAAGTGTTGAGGATTTGAAGGCTCTTTTCCGTAAGATTATGTAATTCTGCAACAGCTTACAGGGATGTAAAAATCCGGGAACTGTCAATTGACAGCAGTCCCGGATTTTTACTCTGTTATAAATTGGTGGCGAAAACCACATATTTTACTTGAATTATATCAGGTTTACCTCGCGAAACACGTCGGCAAGCTCCTTTGGCATAGCATCAGCGAGCAGTCCGGCAAGCTCCTGAGGGGTGAAGTTTTTATTGCCAAGCACCCACTGTGTTGTCATAAAGACAGAGCCCTGACAGTACATCTCAAGCTGGAACAATAGCTTGTCGGATATTTTCCGGTGGCTTTTTCCTTCGATCTGGTCAATATAAAACTGACGAATCAGCTCAAAATCATGCTCCTTTAGATTGTTCTGCTCATCATTTTTAAAAGCAGCCTTAAAGAAAAGGTGCTCCATCCGGATATATTCAAATTTTTTAACAAGGCTTTCGTACACGGTACTGCCCTCACCCATCTGGTGGAAGGATTCAATCAGTATCTTATCAAAATACCAGTTTATCAGGTCATATTTGTCCTGAAAATTTCTGTAAAAGGTTTGTCTGGTCACACCACATGTGTCGCAGATTTCCTTAACCGTAATTTTCTCGACAGGAGAGGAAAACATGCATTCCTTCATGGCATTGGCCAGCTTGTATTTTATATCGTTGTTCATAATGTCTCCGAATTATAATGCAGATATCTAATGAGCCTTAAGCTTTGACATAAGTGCTTCCTGCAGTGTTTTTGAAAAATTAATTCCCTCTTCCTGCGCAGCAGTATTTAGCCAAGCCGGAATGGTAAGGGTTTTTCGGACCGATTTATCGAAATGCTCTTTGGCATATGCCTTAACATCTACTGAAACCATATTGGTAAATGCATCGGTATATGTTCCTGTTATGTCTAATTCGTCAGATAGTCTGTCAATATTGATATCAGATAATTTGGATGCTTTAGGAAATTTTTCATTATCCATCTTAGCCGTATACAGATATCCTGCAAGACAATCAACAGCCATGGCCACAGCATCTTCAAGGGTATCTCCTTGTGTTGCAAGATAATTTAAATCAGGAAAGATTACAGAGTATCCATTATCTTCCTTAAAAAAACATGCCGGATATATTGATAACATGATGAGTATACCTCCTTATGATTATTTGATTCCCGCTTGCTTACGGATAGAATTTTCAGTGATTTTGTTCAGTTCTTTGCCTTTATGAAAAGGAATAGTTACTTTTCCGGGCTTTGAAGGATGAATATAATGCCGATGTGATCCGGTTTGGTTTTTGAAAATCCACCCATCGGCAAGTATTATACGTTCCATTTCAGTTGGTTTGATCGGCATATTTTTATCCACCTTTCTTTAGTATATATATAATATAACATATGATACGTATAAATTCAATGCGTGTAAATATAATATATATAAATTTAATATGTATAATTATTGCGTATATAAACTATATATTGTTGTTTATATTTTAGTATGATCAGAAATGATTATATTACCGATTAAAAAGATTGAATTTTAAAATTTATCTGCTAATATATTGATGAAAATATTTTGAAATATACGAGGATATACATACATGAAAGACCTTACAAAAGGAAAACCATCAAAACTCATACTGGCATTTGCCATTACAATATTTATGGCAAATATACTCCAGCTCACATACAGTATAGTTGACACGAGAATAGTCGGATCATATCTGGGAGAAAACTCACTGGCAGCAGTCGGAGCCACCACGACACTCAGCAATCTGATGATAGGATTTTTGATGGGAATGGCTGTGTCATATATTTTTATTATAATAGCAGGGCTTGTAGCGACATTTTTGTATGATGCATGTGCGGCGGCACTTAGGGCACTGGGCGATACAGTTACGCCGCTTGTATCAAGCTCACTTGAGATGGTAGGAAAGATTGTCATTGCATTCACACTTGTGCCACTGCTTGGCTATACAGGAGTGATAGTGGCAGAGCCGATAGTATGGTTTATCATGGTGATACCGCTTTTGGTGAAGATATACACAATGCCGGTGCTTAGGAAGCAGGGGCATGGGATTTGAAAAAAGAGTGAAGCAGGCTTTACTCCAACACCAGAAGAAGTCCCATCTTGAACCTTTCGTCAGCGGTTACGCTGTGCAGTCCGTTTTTGTCAAAACGGAAATTTTCGCCTGCTGAGATTGTGTAATCTTTGCCCTCGTAGTCTATTACAGCCTTGCCCTCGAGTGCGAAAATTATTGCATTTCCAGGAGCGCGATGCGGTGTGAGACCGGTGCCCTCATCGAATGCCATAAGCACGAATTTCATTGTGTCGTTGCTTACCACATCAATGTTCGTGATACTGCCATCCTCATATGAGATAAGATCCTTAAGCTTCATGACCTCGCCTGGTTTGATAATTTTGTTCATATTGTTGTTCTCCTTTTTTATGATGATTTCGGTGTAAATACAGCCGGTTTCTGTTGTTACTCCGCAGAGTGTTTTCGAAGGGACTACCAGCATATCACCTTCTGATATGGTATGCTTTGCAGCATAAGCTCCGATAAGAAAATCAGGTTATGGGTGTTTTGTCACTTAGCCTTGAATTTCGTGAGATGGTCATCTCGTCGCGGATAGGGCGTAAATCTTCTATTTTGAAAACCTTGTCCATAGGATTTCTTGTCCTTCTTTCTTGAATGTTGATTTCATTATTTATAATACAATATTACTATAATTTTGTCCAAAAATATGTTGCATATACAACAAAAACAATATAATAAAATACAAACCGCTTGCTATTTCTTTCACATATGTTAAAATATAGTCAAAGCAGTTTTTCTATAGCAACCTGTGCGGTCGTTGGCACATTAATTACAGATATGACTATATGCTCTGTAAATATGTGAGGCATAATAAGATGTCGTCCGGCGATAAGGGCGTGCAGGGTCTTCAATACCTTAATTATTTTTCATATTCCCTGAAATTCTTGCTTTTAAATGTTTCATTATTTTATTTAAAGCAGGATAAGAGGGCTTTTACCACACAGATATTTCCTGCTTTAGTGTTTTCAAATGAAGGAGGATTTTATATGAGTGGTAACAGAGAGTACAAAAGTGATGTTTTCAGTATGCTGATGCAGGATAAGGAAAGAGCCTTACAGCTGTATAACGCAATGAATGGGTCTAGCTATGACAATCCGGAGGATGTTGAGATAGTGATTCACGATGGCGGCATTTCACTTTCGGTCAGAAATGATGCATCGTTTATCGTGGATGCGAGATTGAGCATATATGAGCATCAGTCCACAGTTTGTCCTAATATGCCGGTGAGAAGTCTTATTTATTTTAGTGTGATATTGTCAGATATGCTCAGCGACAAGAAAAAAGGAACAAAAAGTGGCAAGAACATCTATGGCAGAAGACTGGTAAAGATACCGACACCACATTTTGTGGTATTTTACAATGGTGAGGAGGAACAGCCGGAGGTTCAGGAGCTTAAGCTGTCCGATGCGTTTGAGAAGCCGACCGATGAGCCGAATCTTGAGCTTAAATGTAAGGTGTACAATATAAACGACGGAAAGAACAAGGCTATTATGGAGTCATGTGGCTGGCTGAATGATTATATGACATTTGTAAATAAGGTCAGAGAGTATCATGCAGACGGGGCATTTGATGATCTTGCTATAGATATTGAGAAGGCTATAGACTATTGTATTGACAATGATATTCTGAAGGAGTTTCTAAAGACTTACAGAAGTGAGGTGACGAAGAGTATGCAGTTAAATTATGAATTTGACAGGCAGCTTGAGCTTGAAAGAGCTGATGCTATCGAGGAAGGCTTAGAACAAGGAATAAAGCAAGGCTTAGAACAGGGCTTAGAAAAAGGTATAGAAAAAGGTGCAAATAAGATGCTGTTTACTCTGGTAACAAAGGGCAAGCTCGATATTGATACTGCAGCAGAGGAAGCCGGTGTCAGTGTCAGTGAGTTTGAAAAATTAATGAGTGAAGCAGGCTATAAGGTGCCTGAGACTGTGTAGCATCAGGCATGAATAATTTATCAAAATGTAAATAGCAAAAATCCGCTAACCATTGTATTTGGTATAGCGGATTTTTTGTGCCAAAAAGTATCACATCCGACTGTTATCGCATGAAAAACGCTTGCGGTACTCCTTTCCGTCTACAGTATATGTGTATCTGGCAGCCCAGTAGCTGTAAGCGGATTGAGAATTATTGACAACGAGCCTCTTCGCATCCTCCTTCACAATCATGCCTCTCGCCACATGTCCACGCTCCTTTGCAAGTGCTATCTTGCGCTGTAAACCAATATTTAATTTGTCGAAAAACTTAAAATCTATGATATACAGTGGTATTAGTGAAAGCACACCCACATTTACCTGCCATGGGTAGCTTGCGATAGCCTTAAAAACTTCTGAAAAAGTGTCCATTGAAAATCCCCTTTCTTAATATGCTGCATTTGAATATATGGTATGTGAATATTATAGAAATAAGGAAGGAAATTGGCAATGGGAAAAAATATCAATTTGTAGAATCTTTGGTATCGAAAAGTCCTTTTTCGAGTTTCAAATAGTATTCGGCAAGCATAAGGGCATGTTCTACATTGCGTTGGGGGATAAGACTTGTTTAGCCTTTCTAATGTGAGCTGTAGTGAATTTGGTTCTTTGTTATCACCGAAAATCAGGTAATCGATGGAAACATCAGTGATTTCAGCTATATGAACAAGAACATCCAAATTTGGAACTCGCTTGCCGGCTTCAATTAATGCTAAATATGATGGTGATATGTAAAGAATATCAGCAAAATAGGCCTGTGTCTTATTCTTCTTAAGCCGTAATTTGCGGATGCGCTCACCCAGCGCCTGAGCGTCAATGTTGTAACTATTCATAAAACTTCCCAAAATTAATTTATAATATATGAAATTGTATTAGGATTTTAGAACAGTAGATTTATTGGGAGTAAACAAAAATATGATAACTGAAAAGATAAAGTATAAAATAAGTATGTGTATATATTATGAAAATATTAACTGTTAGTAAAGAAAATGTTGACACATAGTAATTAAAGTGGCAAAATTTAAAATAAAAAAGAAGGACTGTCTACTAACAGTTAAGGCTGGGGATGCTGGAGCCAAAGCAGATATTGGTGTTCAGTTATATGGTGAAGATGGAAAACTTAAACCTCAATTCGGAGCTAGTGCAAAAGCTGAAGCCACCGCGGCTGAGCTGGAAGGCTCATTAGGAGTAAATGTACTTGGAGGTGAAGTTGGTGTTAGTGGAAGTGTAAGTGTTGGAGTAGGTGCACATGCGGATGTGGGTTACAAAGATGGAGTATTCAAATTTGATATAGGAGCTTCTATTGGATTGGAGGGGTTCTGTAGGATCAGAGGTAGATATTGGAGGTATGGTAGATACTGTTTGTGATGCTGCCGAGTCTGCATGGAATGGATTAGAGAAAGGAGGGAAAACCGCAACAAACTGGTTTAAATAGTTCATGGATAAAATAAGTACAACAGGAGTCATAGATCAAACAATTTATAGTGATGGAGGAAATGTTATGTATATTGTGAATGTTGAATTAAATGGTAATATAGTAAAAGCACAATCTATTCATTATTCATCTAAAACAAAAAGTTTACCTAATGGGAAAAAAGTTTCTGTGAATTATTGGGAAACACCCAAAGGAAGAAATAGATTGGTTGAAATTTTAGATGAAAATATTGTTCCTTGCAAGGATGATTTGTCAGGTGATTTGAGATTATTGGCATCGTTTGGTATATTGGTAATTATTGTTATATGTATTTTTATGGTAAAAAATTAATCTAGGATATATTATGAATAATTACCTATTGGAAGTGTAGTCTTAATTGGAAATAGTAAAAAGAAAGTTATGATTGTTGGTGTCTGTCAGAAAGGTGGTCAGGATCCTAATGCAATATGGGACTATACGGCGTTATCTTTCCGGAGGGATATTTAGATGCAGAGAAAATGTTTTTATTCAATCGTGAGTAAATTTCACATGTATATGCTTTGGGATATCAAGATGAAGAACAGATGGCATTTAAACAAATGGCAGATACAAAAATTAGAGAGTTAAAAGGAGAATAAAAAATGAAAAATTTATTAAAGAAGCTTAGTTGTATGGTGTTAATTGTAGGAGTTGTAATTGGCTGTTGTGCTTGTTCTACTAATTCGTCAAAAGCATATACATTCAAGGTTGATACAGGGGATCAGGTAAAGGTTGAGCTGAATACAGCAGATGGATATGATATTACCTCTGATTTACCATTTGTTATATCAAAGGATAATAAAACCTTGAGCCAGGGTACTTTTATTACAGCTGATGATTATGATTCATATGTCAGTGTGGTTAATGACACAGACACAGCAACCGTTATTGACAAAGGAGATAATGAAACATACGAGTATATCATGTGGAATAACAATGATGAGGAATATGATTATGCAATTCACCTCAAAGATTCTAAAACAGGTATTTTAATTGGAAACAATGTTTCAGAAAAATCTGCTAAGGAATGCTTTAGTCGTTTGACCTTTTCAATTGTAAAATAGAATTATTAAGTACGCTAAAAAGCCGGCACTTTTGTGCCGGCTATTTTAGCGTATATTAAATGCTATCTATATTTACTGTGTGTAAATATAGTATTAACAAAAGATAAAAATAGTGACAAAATGAAATAAGAATAAAGTACCATTACAACTTCTTGAGAGAGGGTGTGCGAGATGACGAGAGATGATATAAGGAAAAAGCTCATTTACAATCAGAATCAAATTGGAAATATTCGAACCACTATAAATGAGCAGGAGTCACAGATTGAAAATCTTGAAGGACTCAGGAATAGTTTTAATAGATTGCTTTATGATTTTAATTATAAACATAATATGCAAAACGCTAGAATTTCAGATATAAATAATATGTCATATATTAATTCAAAAATTGTAAGTTCATATACTTCTGCCATGCATGGGGTAGTAAATGGAAGTGAGTATAGGAAAGCATGTAATGAGATATACAGGTCTATTGATAAGGTTAATAGTCAGATAAGAAAATTACAGAATCAAATCAGTAATAATTATAGTTCGATAAAAAGATTCTCTTGTAATATAGATTATTTGAATAATCAAATGCGTTATGTTGGTAAATAGTTTTGTTAGGAGGAACGTTCATGAGTAATTTGAAATTTGACGAGAATTATATCAATGAAGTTGTGAAGTTTAATTCGGAATGTGCGGCTGAACTGGAGGATATATTTACGGAATATCAAAAAATTCTTGATGAAGTCATTCGTTCTGCAATTAAGGAGGGAAAAACAGCAAACTCACTCAAGTTATATAAATCATGTACTAGAAAAATGAATGGACAAATTGATAGTTTGACTCGTTTTATAAATATTTTTATACAGGCTTATAAAATGCAGATGAAATGTTGTGATAATTGTAATTTTTAATAACAAAGAATAACAAAACATATTTGGGGTGATGATATGGCTGAAATAAAAGTTAATATTAATGGTATTGATGATGCTCTAGATAGGCTTAAGAAACTTGAAACCCTTTGTAAAAGTGCTTCAATGAAAAAAATTCCACATGGTGATGTTTCAGGACAGGTTATAAATCAGCTTACAGATATATCCAATATTTATTTGGATATGTATAGCAGTATGGCTAAGATAATAGATTCAACAATAGCAGTTATGAGTAAACAGGAGAAACGTTTGAAGAAACTGATAAACAGATATCTATGGCTATAAAAAGTATTTAATATAGGGCAGGGAATGTTTTATGAGTAAAGATTTTTCACAACAGGCAGAAGAACAATTACAAAATGCAATTTCATCTGTAGAACCATGTAATGATTATGAATTTACAAACTATAATAGAGATGGTTGGTGTTATTATTCCGAATGGATTAATAGATTGGGGCTTAGAAACAGTATAAATGCGGTTAATTCTTACCAGCATAAAGTTACAAGTAAAAAGAAAATGCAAAGCGTAAAGTTTCAGATATATATGAAAAAGCGCAATCTATAGATGTACGATATGGGAATATAATAGCTGGACTTAAGGATAGGGTGGTTCAGAAAAAGTCTTGTTTGAATAAATTGGATTTAGGTTTGAATTATATTTTTTTTCCAAATTATACAGAAATGGGAGCATTGGAAAGTGTTGAGTATTTAAAGAAAATTGATAACGATATGTCAGAACAGCAGGATATTATGGAAAAGCTGCAAATGCTGTTATATATAATATCAGGGACGAATAAGAAAACCGCAAATTTTAAGTCAGTTAATACTGTAATAATAGAAATTTTAGGATGTCAGGTACCTAGGTTAATAAAACCAATTAAATTTCCAACAAATAAATGGCTTGTAGATACAGACGATTTTATGTATACAATGGAAAGTCTCTTGTCAAGGATTAGAGATATAAATGGAAAAGTTAGTGATTCATGGTATAAGGTTTATATAAAGAATATTGAGAGCACTATTAAAACTATTGCAGCAATAGACAAAAAAACTAAAAAACTAGACAGTTCATCAATGATTTCAAATATAGCATCATATGTAGGAACTCTTTGTGGAATAGTTGATAATAAACCAAAGAGTGGAAGTGAAGTTATATCTAGTTGGTTGAAACTGGGAAAATCGTCAATTAAAGTTGAAAAAGGTATATATGATTATTTCATAAAAACATTGACACCATATGAAGCCTCAAAATTAGGTGAAAAATATGGAAAAGGAAATATTGTACTGTCTGCAATTTCGAGTGTTGCTGAAATTGGTGAGAATAGTGTAAAAATGCATGATGTAATGGTTGATGAAAATAGTAACGCATATGACAAAGTTGGTCAGGCGATTAATGTAGGAGGTTCATTAGCTGATTTTTATGGAAAACTAAAAATTGCAAAAATGTCTGGTACAAAATCTTTACGAATAGTGAATAACTTAGAAGGCTGTTCTAAAGGAGTAAAAAATCAGATTTTAGCAACTGAATCATCATTAAAATACACAACTGCTGCAACAGTTGGAAAGAAAATTTCAACGGCGAGTACATATATTGATATATTTGATGCAGGTGTTAGTGCAGTTCTAGTGGAGTGAAGCGTTATGGACAGGTATCCAAAGATGGAAAAGTTGATATTGTGGATGGTGCGTCTGTAGGTATTTATTCTGCAACAAATGGTCTGAGTAAGTTGGCAAGTTCAGTGACTTTTGGAGTTGTATCTTTCGATGGTGATAAAACAGCTAAAGAACTTGAAGATGATGTTACAAATATGGTTAACAGTAATAGTAAGCTTGTTCAATATATTGGAAATAAAAATAATCCTATAGTATTGCGAGGATTAGCTGCGGGATGTGGCGCAGCTGAACTTGTAGGAAAAAAAGTAGTATCAGGTTTTTGTAAAGTGGCAGAAAAAGCAGGTAAAGCTGCACAGACAGTTTGGACTGTTTATGATGAATTGAATAAAGCATATGGTATGTAATGTAAGGATAATGGAGGTAGACATGTTTAAAGAATTATTGCCGATAGGAAGTGTAGTGTTATTAAAAGGTGGAATTAAAAAAATAATGGTTACTGGTATTAAACCAGTATCAAAAGATGATGATGGCACAGAACAAGAATATGACTATATAGGAGTAATATATCCGGAAGGTTACCTAAATGATGAGTTCAATTTTTTGTTTAATCATTCTGATGTAAATGATGTTGTATTTAGAGGATATGAGAATCCTGAAAGAGTTGAGTTTATAGAATATATGGAAGAAGTATATAAAAAGGGGAAAGATAATCAATAAATTTGATTATAAGTTTAAACATGGCATTATTAAATTATGAATTCGACAGACAACTTGAGCTCGAGAGAGCCGATGCGTATGCAGAGGGCTTCCTGAGAGGGTATAAAAAGGGCTTTGAAAAAGAAATGCGTAAACAAATGGTTTTTAACATGTATGAAGAGGGATATTCGGTCGATCTGATAGCAGATATTGTGGTGGAATTGACTAAAGAAGAAATAGAAGATGCTATAAAAATAAGAAAGAAATGATTTTGAGCAAAAAAAATCAGTTATTAGATATATTTAATCTTTACACCCAATTTACCTCCACACACCTTTCGACTTTACAACTTTAAGTTATAGTAATTTCAGCAGCTGTGAAACACACTAACTTAATTTTGTGGAGGAAAATATGAGAAAGAACAAGAACATACTGAAGAAGGGCATGATCCTTGCAGCAGTTTCAACAATGGTAGTTACCATGGCACCGGCAATTCCGGCTTATGCTTATGGTGAAGCAGATTCAAAAACAGGTCAGGCGGCTTTTAATGCGGCAACAACAGGTTCAGCAGATTATCAGAGCTGGTTAACCGGTACATGGCAGGGTGGCACACAGGACTTTGCCAATACCAATCAGATTGCGCTTACACCGGGCTCTACAGCCAAGGATCTGGGCTTTGCATGGTATTCAAAGACCAAGGGCACACCGGCTGTGATGGTATGGAAGGATGGCTCAAAGGCAGGTGCACAGATTGTAAAGGGTACTGCAACAGATATAAGTGCCACAAACTGGCAGCAAGAAGCCTATGCTGCTTCAAATAAAGTAAGCATCAATGGCTTTTTTGAACCAAATACAAAGTATGTTTATCAGTATACAGACAATTATTCGGACAATAGCGATACAGTATGGTCAGATGAGTATACATACACCACACACGCTACAGATACATTTTCTGTAATCCTGACAGGAGATCCTCAGATTGGAGCATCCGGCAGTAAAAGTGATAAAGAGGCAAACGATATGAGTGTTGCACAGGATGCCTACAACTGGAACAAGACAATGCAGAAGGCTATGGAGATTGATCCGGATGCGTCATTTCTTTTATCGGCCGGAGACCAGATAAATGAGTCAAATGCAGGATCAGAAGAGACGAAGAAGACCAGAGAGAGTGAGTATGCAGGATATCTTTATCCGTCAGTATTCAGAAGTCTTCCTATTGCAGCCACAATCGGAAACCATGATAAGGACGGCTCTGACTACACTGCACATTTCAACAATCCGAACTCAGAGGATAATCTGGGAAGCACCGGTGCCGGCTGTGATTTCTACTTCAATAATGGAAATGTATTGTTCATTTCTTTAAACAGTAATAATCGTAACCAGGCAGAGCACAGAGAGTTTATGAAAAAGGCTGTTGCAAGCAATCCGGATGCAGCATGGAAGGTAGTGGTATTTCATAGTGATATCTATGGCTCAGGACAGCCACATGCAGATACAGATGCTACTACAAACAGAATTATCTTTGCACCGCTCATGGACGAGTTTGATATCGATGTGTGTCTTACAGGTCATGATCATACATATTCAAGAAGCTACCAGGTACAGGACGGAAATGTTATCGACTATGATTTGAGCAAAGGTTCGGTTAACAATCCGGAGGGAACTCTTTATATTACAACAGGCTCAGGCTCAGGTTCAAAATACTATAATCTGTTAAATTACACTCCATATTATATCGCAGAGAGAACCAATGCTTGTCTGCCTTCATTCTCTACTATAGATTTTTCAAGTGGAGCAATGACAATAAAGACATATGACTACAACGGAAATAAATATGCTGATGATTTCACAATCACAAAGACAACAGATGCGCAGAGTGCCGATGAGGTGATTGCGGCAGCAGATGCTCTTGTAAACAGCACAGACGTAGCATACACAGATGAGAGCATGGAAACATTAAAATCAGCACTTGCCTCTCTTAAGGAGCTTAAGGCATCCGGCACAACAGCAGATGATCCGATGATAAGTGATATCACAACAAATTATGGAACAGCAAATGACCGTGTTAAGGGATATGGCTCTATAGCAAAGAATGATGATAAAGATGGTGCAAAAAATCGTTTCAAGAAGGGAATTTCTACACTTCTTGACAAGACAATCTATACTCAGGTAGCTGAAGGCAGTGAGGAAAACCTTTCTGATTATAGTGCTGATAAGGCTCCGGTTGTAAAGGGTATTGATGAGGCAAAGAAAGCAGTTGTAAATGCAATAAATGCTTTACAGGTTAAACAGACTGCTCCAAGTGGAAATCAGAACGGAAATGCAGACCAGAGTGGAAACGGAGCACAGGGTGGTGCAAATCAGAACGGAAACGGAGCACAGGGCAACGCAGGTCAGAACGGAAGCACAGGTCAGCAGGTTGCAGGAAATAATGCAGGCGGCTCAGGAAACCAGAATGTCAGCACATCAAATTCAGGTACAGGCAAGTCGGCTTCTAATAGCGCAAGTACTTCAAAGAGCGCTAAGGTAAAGACAGGAGATGTTAACCATGGCGGCATATATGCAGCACTTGGAGTATTAGGTGCAGCAATCCTTGCAGCAGTGCTTGGAATGAGAAAGAAGGGTAAATTTTGGCAAAAATAATTGACACATTTGGCAAATACCTGATTGTGGCTCTTATTACACTGGCAATGTTTATATTCTTTCGAAGTGTTGAAAGAAAACCGCTTCTTGCAGATGACAATACGTCGTTTGTGAGGGCGGTGGTTACGCAAAACGACAATGAAGACCTTCAGGCTGAAGCATCACTAGACAGTGGCGACAGCCAGAAGGTTGTTTTGCTTATCAAGTCAGGAAGCCACAAGGGGGAGACAGTTGATGCATACAGCTTAAACGGATATTTATACGGTGCCAATTGTAAGTAGGCACAAGGGTTATTGCGAGCCTGTCGGAATATGATGGCAGTCTGTCAGCTAATGTTTATAACTACGACAGGGAAAATGAGATATGGGTGCTTCTAGCGGCATTTTTTGGACTTATGTGGCTGGTTGGCGGAAAGAAGGGCTTTAATTCCATTCTTGCGCTTATATTTACCTTTGCAACTGTTATATTTTTGTATATTCCGCTCATGTATATCGGAGCATCTCCGTTTATTGCGGCAACTGCTTCGGTTGTCATTATCACGGTTGTCACGTTCACACTTATAGCGGACTGGCAGATGAAATCCATAGGTGCCATGCTTGGAACTGTTTTTGGAGTTGTGGTCTCCGGAATAATAGCATTGTTTTTTGGACACTTCGGACATGTGACGGGCTACAATGTGGATGATATTGAAAATCTGATTTATGTTGGACAGAACTCAAAGCTCGATATCAGCGGCATGCTGTTTTCCGGCATACTCATCGCATCACTTGGAGCTGTGATGGATGTGGCGATGTCTGTAGCCACATCACTTCACGAGATAAAAGAAAAGAGCCCGGAATATCTGCAAAGGAGATATTTAGGTCGGGTATAAATATAGGCCGAGATATGATTGGAACTATGTCAAATACGCTGATTCTTGCCTATGTGGGAGGAAGCCTCGGGCTTGTGATGATCATATATGCATACTCGTATCAGATGCACCAGATACTTAATATGTATTCTATGGCAATCGAGATAATGCGAGGCATATCAGGCACAATGGGAATTATCCTGACTGTGCCGATTACATCGCTTATTATGTCTTTTCTTCTGACAAGGAAAAAATAAGTGACTGAGTAGCTGAAAACGCTAAACAATCAAAAGTTTGTTACGACAAGGTATATCACACCAAGCCCCCAGCTTGAAAATATGCCGTACAGTATCACGGGTCCTGCAATCTTGAATATCTGACAGCCTATGCCAAATACCTGCCCCTCCACCTGAAATTCACATGCGGATGAGCATACTCCGTTTGCAAAGCCTGTTATAGGAACGAGAGCGCCGGCACCTCCCCAGTTTGCGAGTGGTGCATACAGGTTTAGCGCTGTCAGTATGCAGCTTATGAGAATCAAAATCATGCTGCACCAGGCAGAGGCTTCATCGCTGCTTAACCCAAAGTATTGTGTGCAGATATTTACTATGAGCTGTCCGATAGTGCATATGATTCCGCCGAGTATAAATGCCTTTAGCATGTTTGCAGAAAGGCAGTGAGTAGGTGTGACGCGCTTTACATATTTGTTATATTCATCATTTCGTTTTTCTTTTTGGTCAGTAGTCATGTTTTCAGACCTCCTTTTTTATAGGATGACCGTATTTTTTAAATGTATTCATATATGTGATTTTAGTTG
>ERZ859937.502-NODE-502-length-16495-cov-2.466849_pt1 | contig 16495 bp, 13 predicted proteins | sample MGYA00509985_ERZ859937 | MGnify/ENA primary metagenome ERZ859937 (study PRJEB30046, sample SAMN00715169) | human gut metagenome | study: EMG produced TPA metagenomics assembly of the A metagenome-wide association study of gut microbiota in type 2... | reverse complement strand
AGGACGGTCTGGTGGGGGATGAGGTTATAGCTCTGGAACACGAAGCCGACGGTGTGGTTGCGGTAGGAGTCCCAGTCCCGGTCGGTGTAGCGGCGGGTGGAGATGCCATTGATGATGAGCTCGCCGTTGTCGTAGCGGTCGAGGCCGCCGATGATGTTGAGCAGCGTGGTCTTGCCCGAGCCGCTGGGGCCGAGGACGGCGACAAATTCGCTGTCGCGCAGGTTGAGGCTGACCCCGTTGAGCGCTGCCTGTGTCAGATCGCCGGTGGTGTATTTCTTTTCGATATTGATAAGCTGAAGCATTGGCCTGCCTTTCCGGCAGCAGAACGGGGGAGTGTCTGCTGGCCTATTCCGCCCGACATTTGTGGACGGAGAGGGAAACATAGTATCTGTTTGATTTTATCAGAAGAATATGAACAATTTATGTCGTAACGGGTGCCAAGTTCTGTGTTTTCTGCCGAAGGATGGAAAAGCGTTGCATCCTGCGCGGAAAAGCGTCCCAAACCAGGAGGATGCGGCAGATGTGTCTTGATTTTTGGAGCGGTTGATGGTATTCTTGAGACAATATCCATGTTAATATTTTTAGTGTTTCAAAATTCGACGAAAACTGACGCAAATTTGTCATTGCAACTCCTTTCGACGCTCCATACAATTTTATAGTATGAAGTAGTTTGTCCGGCATAAGTGGAAGGGCCGGGCAGATGGGGTGAGGAGGATGCAGAATGAAACAGAATGTCCCATTGGTGAGGAATTTTTCGGCGTTGGAACCGTATCAGGAGGCATATACCCTTGCCTGTTCTCTGGAGACGGAGGGACAGGGCTGCTGGCTGACCGTGAGCCGGACAAAAGCTCCGGACGACCCAGCAGACACGGCCCGTACATGGGTCCCGGCCCCGGAAGAGGAATGCGGGCGGCTGCTGCAGTTTTTGTATGAGAACTCGGTCCAGCCGGAGCTGTGGCAGGATGCTATTTCCTGCTGGTATCCGCAGACGGAGCAGGCAGAAAACCTGCGGGAAGGGGGCGCGTCATGTGAGTTATGAGGAACAGGACGCCATATGGCGCGTAGCTCTGGCCAGCTATGACCCCAGAGAGATGCGGGTATGGACATGCTATCTTGAGGAGCGCAACCCGGCCATCCGCTGCACGAGCTACCGCAGCAGCCGGACGCTGCTGGAACGGCTCGAGCAGGGCGATGTGGACGTTCTGGTGCTGGGCGGCAGACTGGAGGACATGGACAGCATCCAGTTCCTGCCCAGGATACGCGGCCTTGCCCGCAAGCCTCTGGTGCTTCTGCGGGACGACGGACGCAATGAGAAATCGGCTGTGGAGAGCCTGAGTCAGGAGGACGCATGCTACCTCATCCGTCAGGCCACACTGGAAGATATGCTGCAGGAGCTGCGCGCTCCGGCCCACCGCCCGGCGGAGAGTCTGGAAAAGCGCTGCGAGCGCATCTATCGCAGCTGGGGTCTGAGCACCTACGATGCCAACAAGCGCTACCTGACCGGTGCGCTTCGGATGATGATGGGCTCTGACCACCGTCTGGCCATCCGCAAGGAGATATTAGGGCCGGTGGCGGAGGAATACAATCTCACCGTGGCGGCTGTGGACAGCGCCCTCCGGCGGCTGCTGGAGACGCTGGACGAGACCGGTACCCAGACATGGCGGGATTTTCGAAAAGAGTATGGCTTAGAGCGCAGGAAGGTGACCATCGGCCGCCTGCTTTATGCGCTGGAAAGTAAACTGAGTCAGCAGTGAGGTGCTGACCACACGACGCGGAGGTAGAGCAGAATGCGCAGGCGAAACGATGGAGCAGGAGTCTCCCCTCAGGAGGAGTTTGGGGATGTGTGCTTCCATGCCCTTGGCCTCATCGACCAGAACCGGGAATATCTGCAGATGCATCTGCTGGCGTCGGCCGACCTGCCCACCCGGCAGGCACTTTCGGACATCCAGATAGAGTCTGCCCGGCTGGACCGCACGATACGCAATGCCATAACGCTTTATCAGCTGGAAAATGAAGAGCTGAGCGAGCTGCAGCCTCTCGACCTGTGCAGTCTGCTGGAAAAAGCGGGCCGTCTGGCCCCGGACATCCAGCGGTCGCTGGAAATAACTCTCACGACGGAGAGCGGGGGCATCGAGCACTGCGCCGTCATGGGCGTCCCCGATGAGGCCGAACAGCTGCTGCTCCACCTCATCTCCAACGCGCTGCGGGCCTGCGATGCAGGCGGCAGGGTGTGGGTGAGCCTGAAACAGAAAAAGACGGGCGTCGCGCTCCGGGTAGAAGACAACGGCTGCGGCCTGATGGAGGAAGACCCCATCGAGAACAACCGCCGCTTCCTCAGTGGCGCAAAGCTGGGTCTCCGCATCTGCAAGCTCATCTGCCGCCGTGCAGGCTGGAAGCTGACGCTGACGGCCCGTCCGGGCGGCGGCACCCGGGCGCAGGTGGTGTTCCTGCTGGCCTCCTGCGAGGACATCCCGCCGGAAATGGAACTCCATTCCAGCGAGGAGAACGACATCCGCGCAGCGCGGTTCGCAAGCCGGGCGGCACAGGAGCTCCTTCTGCTGAGGAGATATTGAACGAGACAAAAAGGCATCTGCAATGCGGCCGGGACGGCGCAGCGCAGATGCCTTTGCTTTGTGTGCGGGACAGGGAAGAGAGCGGAAAAAATGACAGGCGGTAAAGAATCTTAGTAGAAACAGCCCGAAATTCACAGAAAAGTTTGCGAAATTAACAAAATGTTTAACTTTGAAAGGTGATTTTACTGTTTTTAAGGTGTAAAATAATCCCGAATGATTGATTGTCAGCCGGATTTGGTTTATAATACCCATGTATGCGAGTCTGAAATCTGATTCGTTAGCAAACAACTTCTGCCCGGGCCGGAGAGCCCTGTGTGCAGAGGGAGAGTGCATTGTCCTTCAGGAGGAAAAACAACTGTGAGAGTAGGTCTTGACATCGGCAGCACTACCATCAAATGCGTGGTGCTGGATGAAAACGATACCCTTTTATATTCGACGTATGAGCGCCACTACAGCCACATTCTGGAAAAGGCACAGGAGCTGCTGCGCCGCATCGACGCAGAGCAGCTGCATGGCCGGAAAGCGCTGCTCAGCATCTCTGGCTCCGCCGGCATGGGCTTGGCCGACAGCTGCGGCGTGCCTTTCGTGCAGGAGGTGTTCTCCACCCGCGTGGCGGTCAAAAAGTTCGTCCCTGCGACGGACTGCGTCATCGAGCTGGGCGGTGAGGATGCAAAGATCCTGTTCCTGACCAACGGCACCGAAGTCCGCATGAACGGCAGCTGCGCCGGCGGCACGGGCGCTTTCATCGACCAGATGGCGACGCTGCTCAAGATGAGTGCCGATGAGATGAACAAGGCGGCCGAACAGGCCACCCGTACATACACCATCGCATCCCGCTGCGGCGTTTTCGCCAAGAGCGACGTGCAGCCCCTCATCAATCAGGGCGCAAAGACCGAGGACATCGCGGCCAGCATCTATAAGGCCGTGGTCAACCAGACCATCGCCGGTCTGGCACAGGGACGTCCCATCCAGGGCAATATCCTCTATCTGGGCGGTCCGCTGACCTTCAGCACCGTGCTGCGCAAGAGCTTCGACGAGGCACTGGGCGTCACCGGTACCTGCCCCGAGAACAGCCTGCTCTACGTCGCGCTGGGCGCTGCCCTCTACGCCGACAAGGAGTTCGTCCTCCCGGACGTGGCCGCTGCGCTGGATGAGTACGCCGCCACGGCGACCTACGCCAGCGAGCCGCCCCTCTTCGCCAGCAAGGAAGAGTACGAGGCATTCCATGCCCGCCATATGTCCCACAGCGTGCCGCGGGTGGCGTTCAGCGCTCAGTGCGGCCCGGTGCATATCGGCATCGACTCCGGTTCCACCACCGTCAAGCTGGTGGTCGTGGATGAGCAGAGCCAGATCCTCTACACCAACTATCAGCCGAACCTCGGCAACCCGCTGCCCCTTATCCGGCAGCAGCTGCTGAAGATCTATAAAGAGCACCCCGGCCTCAAAGTGGCCAGTGTGACCACTACCGGCTACGGCGAAGAACTGGTCAAGAACGCCTTCCGCTGCGACTTCGGGCTCGTGGAGACCGTGGCCCACTTCACGGCAGCAAAATACTTCATGCCGGACGTGGACTTCATCATCGACATCGGCGGTCAGGATATGAAGTGCTTCAAGATCGAGGATGGTGCCATCAGCAACATCTTCCTGAACGAAGCCTGTTCTTCCGGCTGCGGCAGCTTTTTGCAGACCTTCGCGCAGGCACTGGGCTACGACGTCAAGGAGTTCGCGGCCCTCGGCCTCTTCGCCGACCGCCCCGTGGATCTGGGCAGCCGCTGCACCGTCTTTATGAACAGCTCGGTCAAGCAGGCCCAGAAGGACGGCGCGTCCATTGAGAATATCTCGGCAGGCCTGTCCATCAGCGTCGTCAAGAACGCACTGTACAAGGTCATCCGTGCGTCCAGCCCCGAAGAGCTGGGCCGGAAGATCGTCGTGCAGGGCGGTACGTTCTACAATGAGGCCGTCCTCCGCGCCTTCGAGAAGGAGATGGGCGTCGAGGTCATCCGCCCCGACATCGCCGGTCTGATGGGCGCTTACGGTGCGGCCCTCTTCGGTCTGCGCCAGTGCCACAAGAACGGCCAGACCACCTCCGCCATGATGAGCGAGGAAGAGCTGGAGAACTTCGACCAGAAAGTCGTCAGCGTCAAGTGCGGCGGCTGTGGCAACCACTGCCAGCTCACCGTCAACACCTTCGCCGATGGCCGCAAGTTCATTTCCGGCAACCGCTGCGACAAGCCCGTCACCGGCAAGAGCGAGGACAACAGCCTCAACCTCTACGCCTACAAGCAGCAGCTTCTGGCCAGCTACAAGCCCGTGGCCGGAAAGCGCGGCTCCATCGGCATCCCGCTCTGCCTGAATATGTACGAGCTGCTGCCGTTCTGGTACGCCTTCTGGACCAAGCTCGGCTTTGCCGTCCACACCAGCCCGGTGTCCAGCCGCGGTCTCTATCTGGCCGGTCAGGCTACCATCCCCAGCGACACCGCCTGCTTCCCGGCCAAGCTCAGCCATGGCCACATCAAGGCCCTGACCCAGATGCATCTGGACGCCATCTTCTACCCCTGCCTGACCTACAACATCGACGAGGGTCTGGGCGACAACCACTACAACTGCCCCGTCGTGGCCTACTATCCCGAAGTCCTCGCCGGCAACTGCCCCGAGCTGGAAGGCCAGAAGTTCATCTACGACTACGTCGGCATCCACCGTCCGAAGGATTTCGTCCACAAAATGGCGAAGGACGTGCTGCCCAAGTATTTCGGCGGCATCTCCGAGAAGGAAGTGCAGGAGGCTGCCAACGCTGCCTACGCTGAGTATGAAGCCCACATGGCACAGATCCGGGTCAAGGGCAGCGAGATCATTGATGAGGCCCGCCGTCAGGGCAGGCGCATCATCGTGCTGGCCGGACGCCCCTACCATGTGGACCCGGAGATCAACCACGGCATCGACCACCTCATCACCCGCCACGGCGCGGCGGTGGTCACCGAGGACAGCATCTCCAACCGCGTGGAGAAGTTCCCCACCAGCGTGCTGAACCAGTGGACCTACCACAGCCGCCTGTATGCCGCCGCCAAATACTGCACCACCCAGAAGGATATGGACCTGGTGCAGCTGGTGTCCTTCGGCTGCGGCGTGGACGCCATCACCACCGATGAGACCCGCGAGATCCTGCAGGAGGGCGGCAAGCTCTACACCCAGCTGAAAATTGACGAGATCACAAACCTGGGCGCTGTCAATATCCGCCTGCGCAGCCTGTTCGCCGCACTGGATGAGCGAGACGAAGATAAGAAGTAACATAGGAGGAACCTATGGAATACAATTACCCCAAATTCACCCCGGAGATGAAGAAAACTCACACCATCCTCATTCCCAACATGGCCATCACCCAGTTCCGCCTGCTGGAATACGCCCTGCGCTACGACGGCTACAAGTGCGAGATCCTTGGCAACTGCGGCAGCGCTGTGGCGCAGCTGGGCCTGAAATATGTCCACAACGACACCTGCTATCCGGCACTGCTGGTCATCGGCCAGTTCCTCGACGCGCTGAACAGCGGCAAGTACGACCTCGAGCACACGGCCCTGCTCATCACCCAGACGGGCGGCGGCTGCCGTGCCTCCAACTACATCCACCTGCTCCGCAAGGCGCTGGTCAAGGCAGGCTATCCGAACATCCCGGTGGCCAGCCTGAACTTCTCGGGTCTCGAGAAGGACAGCGGCTTCCAGATGACTCTGCCTCTGGCCCGCCGGGCTATCGCCAGCGTGTTCTACGGCGATATGCTCTGCGCCCTGCGCAATCAGGTCGCTCCGTATGAGAACGAAAAAGGCGCTGCCGATAAGATGGTAGACCTCTGGGTCGAGCGTCTGGGTCGTGTGCTGCTGGCGGGCAAGGGCTTCACCTCCCGCGAGATGAAGCACACCTTCCCCCTCATCGCAAAGGACTTCAAGTCTATTCCCGTCACCCGTGTGCCGAAGGTCAAAGTCGGCGTCGTGGGCGAGATCTACGTCAAGTACAGTCCGCTGGGCAACAACGACCTGCAGAAGTTCCTCGAGAGCCAGGACTGCGAGGTCAACTTCCCGGGTCTGATGGGCTTCGTGCAGTACTGCATCTTCAACATGGGCGAGGACCATGTCCTCTACGGCGGCAAGCTGGCTATGAAGATGGGTACCGACCAGCTGCTCAACTGGCTGGACGGCGTGGAGCGCTCCATGCTCAAGGCCGAGGCCGACGCCGGTTTCTACGCCCCCGGCCCCTTCAAGGAGCTGGTGGAAAAGCCCGAGGGCATCATCTCGCTGGGTGCCAAGATGGGCGAGGGCTGGCTGCTGACGGCTGAGATGATCGAGCTGGTACAGGGCGGTTACGGCAACATCGTCTGCGCACAGCCTTTTGGCTGCCTGCCGAACCACATCGTGGGCAAGGGCATGGTAAACAAGATCCGCGCGATGTACCCCAGCGCCAACATCACCCCCATCGACTACGACCCCAGCGCCACCAGGGTCAATCAGGAGAACCGCATCAAACTGATGCTGGCCGTAGCAAAGGAGCGTCTGAACGCCCCTGCCGAGGCGAAGCCGCTGACCGCCGAGGAGATCGCGGGCGGTGCGCCCAGCCTGTCTCACGTCTGAGAAACCACAGAAGAAACAAAAAAGCCGCACAGTACAGTTTTTCGCTGTACTGTGCGGCTTTTCTTATGCGCCGGAGCGCTTATTTCTTGTGATACTTGCGGTCTTCCTGCTCATAGGCGGGCTCGCAGGTGAGGTACATCCCCAGACGTTTGATGGTGTCCGTATCCACGCTGGACAGGATGACCGTGGAGTGCATGTCGCAGCCCTTGAGCTTGGAGAGCTGCTGTAGAGCGACAGCAGCCGTCTCATTCTCGGCGGCAGAGCTGGACAGCGCGATCAGGATCTCATCGGTGTGCAGGCGGGGATTCCGGCTGCCGAGGTAGTTGGTCTTGAGGGTCTGGATGGGTTCGATGGCGCGGGCGGAGACCAGGTCGATCTCATGGTCGATGCCGGCCAGCTTCTTGAGGGCATTGAGCAGGGCAGAAGAGGCTGCGCCCAGCAGGGGACCGTTCTTGCCGGTGACGACGGTGCCGTCCGGCAGCTCGATGGCGGCAGCGGGTGCGCCGCCGGTGCGCTCGGCCACGGCGTGAGCCTGCTTTTCCACGGCACGGTCGCCGACAGCCAGACCGGCCTGATTCAGCAGCAGCTCAAGTTTGAACAGCTCGTTTTCGACATTCTTGCCGGTCTTCTGGTCACAGAGCGCCTTGAAATAGCGGCGGATGATCTCGTTGCGGGAGGCCTCGCGGCAGGCTTCGTCGTCCACGATGCAGTTGCCGGCCATGTTCACACCCATGTCCGTGGGGGACTTGTAGGGGCTCTTGCCCGCGATGAGCTCGAACATCGCGTTGACCACCGGGAAGATCTCGATGTCGCGGTTGTAGTTGACGGTGGTGACGCCGTAGGCTTCCAGATGGAAGGGGTCGATCATGTTCACGTCGTTCAGGTCGGCGGTAGCTGCCTCGTAGGCGAGGTTGACCGGGTGCTTGAGGGGCAGGTTCCAGATGGGGAAGGTCTCGAACTTGGCATAACCGGCCTTGACGCCCCGCTTGTGCTCGTGGTAGAGCTGGGACAGGCAGGTGGCCATCTTGCCGCTGCCGGGGCCGGGGGCCGTGATGACGACGAGGGGACGCTGGGTCTCGATGTAGTCGTTCTTGCCGTAGCCCTCGTCGCTGACGATGCGGGCCACGTCGTTGGGGTAGCCGGGGATCTTATAGTGGCGGAAGGTGCGCACGCCCACGCTGTTCAGCTTGTGCTCAAAGGCTTCGACCTCGGGGGCGGCGGTGTACATGGTCACGCAGACGCTGCCCACGAACAGGCCCATGCCCTGGAAGGCATCGATGAGGCGGAGAACGTCGAGGTCGTAGGTGATGCCGTAGTCGCCGCGCACCTTGCTGCTGATGATGTCCTGCGCGCTGATGACGATGACGATCTCAGCCTGCTCCTTGAGCTGCAGCAGCATCTGCAGCTTGGAGTCCGGCTCAAAGCCCGGCAGCACGCGGGAGGCGTGGTAGTCGTCGAACAGCTTGCCGCCAAACTCGAGGTAGAGCTTGTTGTCGAACTGTGCGATGCGCTCCCGGATGTGCTGGGACTGCATCTGAAGATATTTCGCGTTGTCAAAGCCTTTTTTCATGGAATGCTCCTCTTCCTGATTCTACAACTTCATCTCCGGCACGTCGGTGGTGCGGCGGGCCGAAGTATCACACAAACATCTTATAGTATAGCATACGACAGGCTTCGGCGCAATTATTTTTTGAGGGCTTCCTCGTGCTCCAGGTGCTCAAATTCTTCCAGCTCCTCAATGTCCTCTTTCAGGAACATCAGGCAGAAGCTGATGAAGAGCAGCAGGCAGGAAAGCCAGATGGCCCGGCTGCCCATGGGGGCCAGTGCAAGGCTGCCGAGGCCGGCACCCAGCGCGAACAGGAAGATGATGGCGAAGTAGTGCATCGCCTTGCCGAAGGCTTTGGTGTTGCCGCCCACCAGCCATGCGCAGAGGGAATCCATGCCGCTGCGCAGATTGCCGATGCACATGGTGCTGGCGAAGGCATAGCCGTTCACCTTGCGGAAGGATTGTACCTGCATGGCGCAGGAGAAGGAGACGAGGGAGTTGGCCAGAAGATTCAGCTCCTGCGGCAAAAAGCCCACGACGAAGAGCATCAGGATCTCGAACAGCACCACCAGCTGACGCCAGTGGAGCCACTGCATCCGCTTGAGCTTGAGGCGGATGAACTCAGCCACAAAAATGCCCAGTGCAAAGGCGCAAAGGGGAATCAGGTAGCGCAGTGCCTCGCCCCACTTGCCCGCAAACAGCTTGACGGCCATCAGCACGATGTTGCCGGTCTGGGCGTTGGCGAAGACCTTGCCGCGGTATAAATAAGTATAAACATCCTGTAAGCCGCCCGAGACGGAGAGAAACAGAGCGGTGATAAAAGCTTCGGACATCTGTCCGTGAGGTTTGAGAGATGGCATAAAAGCTCCTCCTTATATCCAGAAAATAATTCCATGCCATACTATAGCGCAAAACCGGCGTTTTGTCAAAAACTGCGCCATATTTTTTATAGATAATGACGATTCCGGGCGGGTATCGCAGGATGCGCTTTGTTTTGCAATGCGGCGCAGACTGTGGTAGAATATCGCTAACGCGATATTCTAGTTTTATGCGCAACGCCTCGCCGCTTGCTCCTGCGGAGCTGTACGGCAACCGGCTTTGGATGCGCAATTATACCATTTCACTGCGTTCATGGTATAATACACAAAAAACAGCTTTTCAGGAGAAGGAGGGGCTTTCTGTATGCCCAATATCATCGAGATCACGGATTTCCACGCGCCGGAGCTGGACCCTTATGCCCGGCTGACCCAGAACCAGCTGCGCAATCGCCTCGAGCCGGAGAAAGGCATCTTCATCGCCGAGAGCCCCAAGGTCATCGACCGTGCGCTGGACGCAGGCTACAAGCCCGTGTCCCTGCTGATGGAGCGCAAGCAGATCACCGGCCCGGCAGCGGGCATCCTGAGCCGCTGCGGCGACGCGCCGGTGTACACGGCAGATCGGGAGATGCTGGCAGAACTCACCGGCTTTGAGCTGACCCGGGGCGTCCTCTGCGCCTTCCGCCGCCCGGCACCCCGCCCGGTGGAAGAGCTCTGCAAAAACGCCCGCCGGGTGGCCGTGCTGGAGGGCATCGTGGACTCCACCAATGTGGGCGCCATCTTCCGCTCGGCGGCGGCACTGAACATGGACGCCGTCCTCATCAACCCTTCCTGCTGCGACCCGCTCGCCGCCGCGCCGTCCGCGTCAGCATGGGTACGGTGTTCCAGGTGCCTTGGGGGCAGCTGGGCGAGACTCCGGCAGACTGGCCGGAGAAGGGGATGGACATCCTCCACTCCCTCGGCTTCAAGACCGCCGCGATGGCCCTCAGCGACCGCTCAGTGAGCATCGACGATGAGCAGCTTGCGAAAGAACCGAAGCTTGCCATCGTGCTTGGCACCGAGGGCGACGGCCTCGCCGCCGACACCATCGCTTCCTGCGACTACACGGTCAAGATCCCCATGTCCCACGGCGTGGATTCGCTGAATGTCGCCGCCGCCAGCGCCGTTGCGTTCTGGCAGCTGGGCAAACAATAAACGAAAGAGTAATGCCTCCCCGGCGGGGAGGCATTACTCTTTATGCTCAGATATTTGCTAAGAATCGCTCAAAGCCTGCGCGGCCTGCCGTGTCCATCTTGTAGACGCCAGCGTCTACGAGGACTTCGGCAAAGACATGGCCGATCTCGTCCTGCACGATGGTGTGGACATTTTCGGCGTTCAGCTCCGGATGGCGGGCGAGGATGTCCATCGCCCACTCGGCGTGCTTCTGGATGTTCTCGCCGTACTCAGCGGCGGGGGTGCGGGCCACGAGGGCGGCTTCCACATCGGCCATCTCGGCTTTCAGGCGGCTGGGCAGAACGGCCAGACCCATGACCTCGATGAGGCCGATGTTCTCCTTTTTGATGTGATGGAGCTTTGCGTGGGGGTGATAGACGCCCAGCGGATGCTCCGGCGTGGTGATGTTGTTGCGCAGCACCAAATCCAGCTGGAATTTTCCGTCCCGCATCCGGGCGATGGGGGTGATGGTGTTGTGGGGTTCGCCGTCGGTCTCGGCGTAGATAAAGCAGCTCTCGTCGGTGTAGCCCCGCCATGCGGTCAGAATCTGATCGGCCAGCTCCACAAGGCGCTCGTCGTCGGCACAGGTGAGGCGGATGCAGCTCATGGGCCAGTGGACGATGCCGGCGTCCACATCCTCAAAGCCGGGGAAGACCCACTTCTTCTCGATGGGCGCTTTGGCCATGGCGAACTCGTAGTGGCCGCCCTGGAAGTGGTCGTGGCTCAGGATGCTGCCGCCCACGATGGGCAGGTCGGCGTTGCTGCCCACGAAGTAGTGGGGGAAGAGGGCCACGAAGTCCAGCAGTTTGCGGAAGGTGGCCCGCTCGATCTTCATGGGGGTGTGCTGGCTGTTAAAGACGATGCAGTGCTCATTGTAGTAGACATAGGGGCTGTACTGGAAATTCCACGCACTGTCGTTGATGGTCAGCGGGATAATGCGGTGATTTTCCCGGGCGGGATGGTTCAGCCGACCGGCATAGCCCTCGTTCTCCACGCAGAGCTGGCACTTGGGGTAAGCGCTCTGAGGAGCCAGCTTTGCGGCTGCGATGGCTTTGGGGTCTTTTTCGGGCTTCGACAGGTTGATGGTGATGTCGAGGTCGCCGTAGGGGGTCTTGGTGACCCACTTGACGTCCCGCTTGATGCGGTAGCGGCGGATGTAATCGGTGTCCTGGCTGAACTTGTAGAACCAGTCGGTGGCGGCCTGGGGGCCGTCGGTCTCGTACCGCTCCTCAAAGTTGGCGCGGACGATGCTGGGGCGGGGCGTCAGCACACCCATGAGCCGGGTGTCGAAGAGGTCGCGGGCCGTGGGGCTGTCGTCGCAGACGCCCCGGGCTGCGGCATCATCCACCAGCGTTTTCAGGATGCTCTCGAGGTCGGCGTAGCAGACGTCGCCCTCCGGCTCCGTGAAGCTGTCGAGCTGCATGGTCATGAGCAGCTGGTTGCGGATGTAGATCTCGTCGTCAGGCAGGATGAGACCGGTGTCCAGACCGTAGTTGACGAGCTGCTGGATGGCAGTGGAGATCACAGGACAGCGCCTCCTTCCGGGCGGATGGACAGGACGTGGCAGCGGCCCTCGCCGAGGATGGCTTCCATACCGGCCTTGAACTCGTCCAGCATCTCCACAGGCACGAAAGCCTGCACCGTGCCGGCGAAACCGCCGCCGTGGACGCGGACAGCGCCCTTATCGCCCAGCAGATGCTTGGCGGCAGCGATGGTCACGCCCACTTCCTGATGCTCCTTGTAGCCTGCGGGGATGACGTTCTGCAGATACTCCCAGCTGCTGCGGCCGGACTCGTTCACGAGGCAGAGGAAGGTGTCGAAGTCGCCATCGTGGAGTGCGGCCACCTGCTTTGCCACACGGTCATTGTCGGCGTAGATGTGGAAGGCGCGGAGGACGGCGCGGTCGCCGCACTGCCTGCGGCACTCGGGCAGCTTTGCAAGGAAGGTCTCGAACGGCACATCCCGCAGCACCTCGCCGCCGCAGACAGCGGCTACGGCGCGGCACTCAGCCGGGATGGCGGCGTACTCGTCGGTCAGATCGGCGTGGTCTGCGCCGGAGTCGAGGATGCAGAGGGCCAGACCAGCCTTGGAGAAGTCCACAGCCACAGGCTCTACCACGGGCTTTGCGGGGCTGGCGAAGTCGATGGTGATGATGTTGCCCACGCTGGAAGCCATCTGGTCCATCAGGCCGCAGGGCTTGCCGAAGTAGACGTTCTCAGCCCACTGGCCGATCTGTGCGATGGCGATGGGGGAAACCTTCTCGGTCATGAAGCAGTCGTTCAGGATGACGCCGATGAGCACCTCAAAGGCGGCGGAAGAGGAAACGCCGCTGCCCTTCGGCACGTTGGAAGAGACGTAGACGTCCAGACCGGCCAGCTTTGCCCCCGCTGGGCGCCCCGCTGGGTGAAGGCGGCGCACTCGCCGCGCAGCAGGGCGGCGGTGGTGTTCTCCTCTTCCTTACGGGCCTCGAGGTCATTCAGATCAATGACGCACAGATCATAGCCCTCGCTCTGGACACGGAGCTGGTTCTTATCGTTGGGGGCTGCAGCGGCGATCATGTCGATGTTCACGCTGCCGGCCAGTACCCGGCCATGCTGATGGTCGGTGTGGTTGCCGCCGATCTCGGTGCGGCCCGGTGCGCTGTAAAGGCCGGCCTCAGCGTGGGAGCCGAAGGTCTTTTCCAGCCCGTCCAGCACAGCGGTGTAACGGGCGGCTTCGGAGGCCGTCTCGGCGGGAGAACAGCAATACAGGGAGGCGAGGCGTGCGGCGTGGACGCCGTCGGACAGCTCCTGCTTCCATACGGGAATGGACTTCATCATGGAATCTTCCTCCTGACAGACAGATACTTTTTTATTTCGTGTGGGCGATACAGCCCGCTTCTATTCTTATAGTAAAGGATTTGCCTGGAAAAAACCATGTGTTATTGTTGCATCTCAATGAAAAGTTGCAAAAAATCTCCGCCGGACAGCTCCGGCAGGGATGCAAAGCAGAAAACTTGAATCAGGTGCAGCTGAGACAAAAGTTTTTTCGAAACCGGAAAAGCATTGTATAACTGCGCCAAAACTTCCCGCTGCCGCGTCCCGGCGGGGGAGAGGGCCGCGACATGGAGAAACCTTACTGCGGCGGGCAGTGCAAAAGAAAAGGCCGCGATCCACTTTTCCAGCGGAGCGCGGCCTTCTTGTTAAGGGAAGAAAATTATGATGTCAGGCGGAAGGCGAGGGAGCAGCGCCCTCCGGCCCGGGAACACAGGGAAAGATCACTGCATCAGGCTGCAGACGGCCTCGGCGTAAGCGGCGGGGTCATCCACGGGCAGGCCCTCGATGAGCTGTGCCTGTGCGTAGAGCAGAGCGCTGTACTTCTTGAGCTTCTCGGTATCGCCAGCCTCCTGTGCGGCTTTCAGCACAGTGAAGACGGGGTGGTTGACGTTCAGTTCCAGCACCTTGTCGCTCTTGACGCCCTCACTGCCGGGCTGCTTGGACAGCACCTTCTCCATCTCGATGGACAGCGGGCCGTCGGCGGACAGGCAGACGGGGTGGTCCTTCAGGCGGGTGGAGACTTTGACCTCCTTGACCTTGCCGTCCAGAGCGTCCTTCATGGCGTCAAACAGAGCCTTGTTGGCAGTGGTAGCCTCTTCGGCGGCCTTCTTCTCGTCCTCGGTCTCGAGGCCCAGATCACCGCTGTTGACGTTCTTGAACTCGACGGTGCCGTCCTTGCCCTCGGCATCCTTACGGGGATAGGTGCGCATGATCTGCAGGCAGAACTCATCCACATCCTCGGTCAGGAGCAGGACATCGTAGCCCTTGTCCATGACCAGCTCAGCGGCAGGCAGCTTTGCCAGACGATCGGTGGAGTCGCCGGCGGCGAAGTAGATGTACTTCTGCTCGGCGGGCATCTTGTCCACGTACTCCTGCAGAGTGACCATCTTCTGCTCCTTGGCAGACCAGAACAGCAGCAGGTCGCGCAGCAGCTCGGCGTGCATCCCGTAGTCGGAGTATGCGCCGAACTTCAGCTGACGGCCAAACTCCTTCCAGAAGCTCTCGTACTTCTCGCGGTCGTTGGCCAGCATGGCGTGGAGCTCGTTCTTGATCTTCTTTTCCAGAGCGTTGTGGATGAGCTTGAGCTGATTGTCCTTCTGCAGCATCTCACGGCTGATGTTCAGGCTCAGGTCCTGGCTGTCCACGATGCCCTTGACGAAGCTGAAGTAGTCGGGCAGCAGGTCGGCGCACTTCTCCATGATGAGGACGCCGGATGCGTACAGAGCCAGACCCTTTTCGTAGTCCTTGGTGTAGAAGTCATAGGGGCGGTGGCTGGGCACGAAGAGCAGGGCGTTATAGTTTGCAGTACCCTCGGTGCGGCTCACGATGACGCGGGCGGGGTCGGCGTAGTCGCTGAACTTATCCTTGTAGAAGTTTGCATACTCCTCGTCGGTGACTTCGCTCTTCTGCTTCTTCCAGATAGGCACCATGCTGTTCAGAGTTTCCAGCTCGGTGTAGGTCTCCCACTCGGGCTTGTAGTCGTCGGGCTTGGGGTCGGGTTCGGGCTTCTGACGGCTCTTCTCCCGTTCCATCTGGATGGGGTAGCGCACATAGTCGCTGTACTTCTTGACGATGGCCACGATGCCGTACTCGTCGAGGAAGTTGTCGTAGTTGTCGGTCTCCGTGTCGGGCTTGATGTGGAGGATGATGTCGGTACCGGCAGTCTCCTTCTCAGCAGGCTCAAGCTCATAGCCGTCAGCACCGCTGGACTCCCACTGCCAGGCCTCGTCGGAGCCGTAAGCCTTGGAGATGACCGTCACTTTGTCGGCCACCATGAAGGCAGAGTAGAAGCCGACACCGAACTGACCGATGATGTCGATGTTCTCATCCTTGTTGTCCTTCTTGAAGTCGAGGGAGCCGGAGTGGGCGATGGTGCCGAGGTTCTGCTCCAGCTCTTCTCTGGTCATGCCGATGCCGTTATCGGAGATGGTCAGGGTGCGGCTGTCCTTGTCGCGGGTGAGCAGGATGCGGAAATCGCCTTTGTTCATGCCGACAGAAGTGTCGGTCAGGCTCTTATAATACAGCTTGTCGATGGCGTCCGAAGCGTTGGAGATCAGCTCGCGCAGGAAAATTTCCTTGTTGGTGTAGATGGAGTTGATCATCATGTCCATCAGCTTTTTGCTCTCGGCCTGAAATTCTTTTTTCGCCATAATACAAAACCTCTTTTTATCAGATTTTAGCGTCCCGGCGGCAGGAACTGCCCGGGCGCGTGTCGCATCAGGATTTGCCTGTGGAGAGTGCCGGAACACGGAGCGGAAAACCACTTGTGAAAACTTAGCACTCGTAACTTCCGAGTGCTAATATACACCGCTGAGAGACAAAAATCAAGGGGTTTCATAAAAAGTTCAAAAAACTTTCCTTTCGGGGCCAAAGCCGCCTTTACTTTCCCGCGCCAAAGCCGTATAATGGGCCGGAATGACAGACCTGTTTATAAGGAGGATGAAGGATGCAGCAGATAGAGCTGGAACTTGCAGGCGGCGGTGTGCTGACGGTTTCCCTGCGGGCGTCGCTGGACGCCATGCCCGCCGTGAAGCAGCGGCCTTTGGTGCTGGTGGTGCCGGGCGGCGGCTACGACCATGTCAGCCCTCGGGAGGGCGACCCGGTGGCCCTGCAGTTTGCGGCGGCGGGCTATCACACCGCCGTGCTGACCTACAGCGGGGGGGGGGGGGGGCAGACCCTTTCGCAAGGCGTAGCCGCCCAC
>ERZ859937.499-NODE-499-length-16542-cov-1.698793_pt1 | contig 16542 bp, 15 predicted proteins | sample MGYA00509985_ERZ859937 | MGnify/ENA primary metagenome ERZ859937 (study PRJEB30046, sample SAMN00715169) | human gut metagenome | study: EMG produced TPA metagenomics assembly of the A metagenome-wide association study of gut microbiota in type 2... | reverse complement strand
ATTGAGATAAAAGACGAAGTAGAGGTGTGTATGATGATCAAGGATTCCATTGATGACGAGAAAGTAAGCAGGCAGAAACAATTTGACCGGTTCTGTTATTACTTAGGTGGGATAAAACAGCTTCTGGACAAAAAGGCTGCATAGGCAGCTGGCATCCTGTAGATAATATGCTACGGGATGTATACATATATTACGGGACTTCATTCATAAGAGTGGAGTCTTTTTGTTTTATTCTTTCATCTTGGAAAAAGTTTTGGTTGAACAGAGGTTGGAATGATGATAAGATTTAGTTGGGACAATATGAACACATGTGTTCACATTTCATAACTAAGAAGTAATGGATTGGAGAGGTGCTTATGGCAGATAAAATTGGAACCGATGAATAGGGGAAATACTTATATATCAGACTGATGATGGGCAGACAAATATAGAAGTTAAAATAGAAGATGATACAGTATGGCTGACACAACAGCAGATGTCAGAGTTATTCCAAACTTCTCGAACAAATGTAGTAGAACATATTAAGCATATTTATGAGGAGGGTGAATTAGACGAAATTTCAACCTGTCGGAATTTCCGACAGGTTCGAAAAGAAGGAAATGGCGGAGGAAATTACTGGAAAGAGTTACTTGACAGAATCAGGGATATAAGATCTTCAGAAAAGGTCTTGTATCGTCAGGTTCTTGATTTGTATGCTACCAAGGAAGTAAAAAGGAGATAACATCTGATGAGGGTAAATCTGGCAAACGAGAATTGGAACGTCAGATTGACAGCGGATACTATGAAAGATATATGCTGTCGCAGAAACCATTGACTCCTGCTATCGAAGGATCCAAAAGAGCAACGGGCAATGTGGGGGATGTGTGTTTTAACATGGTATGTTTACGGGATGTTAGGGATGTTACCGCCGACATTCGGATGTGGGAGAAGTGAGAATATCAAGAATAGGAATGATATTTGAGATTATAAAAAGAGTTAATTTAATAAAAGTGCCGCATACGGCAAAAATATTAAATGGAGGTTGCGATGGAAATAAATAGAGATGTATATCTAGAGCGACTTATTGTTAGAAAACACAATGGATTTATTAAAGTAATTACCGGAATACGAAGATGTGGAAAATCGTATCTGTTAAATACATTGTTTTATAATCATTTGAAAAGTGAAAATATACCAGAAGATCATATTATTAAATTTGCTTTTGATACAGCACAGGATTTAGTAAAAATAGGAGAAAACCCTATTATTCTCGATAACGAAAAAGAAGACCGAAAAATAGATCCTTCCAAATTTCTTAACTGGTTAATGCCACAGATAGAAGGGGATGTATTATCTTTTGTTAGATGAGGTGCAGAAGTTAGGTGCATTTGAGTCCGTATTAAATGGGTTCCTTCGTAATAGTAAGCTGATTGATACAACAACTGAATAATAGGAATGTTAAAAAGAACATCGCTATGTGTAAACAACATGGCGGTGTTTTTTGTCCTTTTCCAATACATAGCTGTCGGAAGAAGCAATAAATTGGATGAAATTGTATATATGCTTGACGACGAGTGGGCATCCACGAAGAAGTTTAATGATATCCATCGTTATCATGAATGTATATCGACAGCAAGCAGAAATGTAAAAATCTGTTGCAACGGAAAATGTCGCGTAGTATTATAACCAAGATATTGGAAAAGCCATGTTCAGGTGTGCATTTCTGAAAGGGTGGAATTGTATGGAGAAGAAAATAAAAGAAGGGATACATTTGAAGAAAAACAAAAGGTTTGTAAAACAAAAAATATCAGGAAAGATCTTTGTGATTATGGGACTGTCTATCATTCTGGCTATAGCAGCATACACATTTATTCTGCAAAGCGCCTATACTAAGACCGCACTGGAAACAGAAATCTCCCGTGATCGAGCAAGTGCAGATGCAGTCCATAAACTGGTGGATGGAAAAATTGGAGGGGAAGATTTTTCACAAATCAAGGATCGTTCAGATGAAGAAACACAGTTTTATAAGGATATTTCCTGCTACCTCAATGAGATCCGGACATTGAATTCTACAAGATATATTTACATTGCTACGAGAGATGAAGAGGGAAAACTGATCTATGTAGTGGACGGTTTGGATCCAGATGCCGGGGATGTAAGACATCCTGGGGATTATATAGAGGATGAAATGATTCCCTATATTGAAAGGGCTCTCTCTGGAGAAAACGTGTACTCCCAAGATATTGTGGACACAACCTGGGGACCGATTTTCACGGCTTGTTATCCGGTACGTTCAAATCTGGATGGAACGGGAGATATTGTAGGTGCATTCTGTATGGAAATGGATATGCAGTCTGCGTATGGCATGGTAGTGAAAACAAAAAAAATTTCTGCAATCTGTGGCTCGATTGTCGGATTGGTGTTGATGATGATCTGTTTGAGCACCTATTTTATATACCAGAAAAGTAAGGAAGAAGAACGGAAGCAAAAGCAATTATTGTTGGAGGCTGCGGAAAAAGCAGATGCTGCCAGCCAGGCAAAATCTACATTTTTACTTAACATGAGCCATGATATCCGAACGCCAATGAATGCCATCATTGGATTTACCAATATTGCATTGCACCAGAATGTTGTTGCAGATATTCATGGAAGTCTGGAAAAGGTACGGGAAAGCTCAAATCATCTGCTTTCATTGTTGAATGATGTTCTTGATCTCAGTCGTATTGAGAGCGGAAAAGCAGTGTTTTCTCCTGAACCGGTGGATATTACCGGACTGACAGATAATGTTCTGGCAATCATGAAAGGTCTTCTTTATAACAGAGATTTGAAGTTTGAAGTATACCGTGATAGACCAAAGAATCCCTATGTTCTTGCAGATGCTGCACGTATTCGGGAAGTTCTGACGAATCTTCTCAGTAATGCTGTGAAATTCACAAAGGATGGTGGAATGATAACCCTGGATATCAGCAGTCATCCGGGAGAGGATGACAAGCATATGATAGTCCGTTATATTGTGAAAGATAACGGTATTGGGATGAGTGAAGGGTTTCAGAAAAAACTATTTAAACCATTTTCGCAAGAAGATGATAGCGGTGCCAGAACACAATATAAAGGTACCGGACTTGGAATGGCCATTACAAAGGAATATGTTCACATGATGGGTGGCAAAATTGACGTTGAAAGCAAAAAGGGTATTGGAACCACTTTCACAGTGGAGATTCCGCTGGAGTTGACAGAGCAAGATATTCATCAAAAGCAAGAAGAACCGGTGTATCGTGATTTGACAGGGGTCAATGTTCTTATGGCAGAGGATAATGATCTGAATGCCGAGCTTGCTACGGTGATGCTGGAGGATGCAGGCATGGTTGTGACACGGGCATCCGATGGAAAGGAAGCGGTCGAACGATTCAAAAATCATCCGCGAGGCACTTATGATATTATTTTGATGGATATTATGATGCCGAACATGGACGGACATCAGGCTGCGAAAACGATCCGGGCCATGGAGAAGGAACGACCGGACGCAAGTTCGATTCCGATTATTGCCTTGTCCGCAAATGCGTTTGCGGAGGATGTCAAGGCTTCCGTGGATTCTGGTATGAATGGACATATTTCAAAACCATTTGACATGGAAGAAGTAACCGCTACCATTGCAAAATACGTCAAACCTTAGAACAATAATAAAACTGTTATGCGGACTTGCGGAGTTTCATGCTATATTAGTGATTCTGATCCCGCCAGTTTTTTGGGGAGACACCATATATATTTTTAAAAGCTCTTGAGAAATGCAGTTGGTTTGGATAGCCGCTGCATTTCCTATATCTGCAATTGATAATTTCGTCATTTTCAGCAGTTCTGTTGCCTTGGACATCCGATAGTTTATTAGAAATTCCTGTGGCGTTTTGCCAATGGAGTCATGAAATATCTTTCCCAGATAGCTGCGGTTGATGCCGCAACAGGCAGCTATATCTTCGATAGAGATGTCATAAGGAAAATTCTGCTCTACGAAGTTGATTGCTTCTTTTATATAGTAATCGCTCATTTTACCGGTTTTTATCATCCGGGTAGAGGAGGTGGAACGGATGAGTGCATCCAGAAAAAGATAGGAATGACCAATCAGGTGAAAAGGCGGTTCATCTGGGTGCTTGGCAATATAGAGCATTTCATTCATCATGATTTCCCGGTATTCCTTTGAGGTGGCATGATAGATCGGCTGGTTTTTTGAGAAACCGGCAATGTCCAGTGCTTCTTTTACCCGTAATCCATCAAATTCCAGCCAGGCATATTCCCATGGGTTAGTCTTATCTGCGATATAGGTGCTGATCTGTCCCGGATACAGAAGAAAGCCCTGTCCGCTTTTGATCGAATAATTTCTAGTCTCTCCTTTTTGATCCTGAGCCATTAAAAGTCCGGTTCCGGAGATGACAGAATGAAACGATAGTGGGTTCTGGCAGCCGGTCCGAACTGATGAGCCGGTGTACAGCGTTCCCATCCGTACTGATATAGTCCAAGATCTATAAATTTCTCATTTGGAAATATAGAAAAAAGGTATTCATGCATAAAAAAACCTCCTAAAATTAAAACAAATACACGATATAAACTCTACTGTTTTCTACTATATACCAAAATGCTAGATGAATGCAACAATGAGACAAAAATAATGCATTTTGGTATAAAAATGGCGATATTACGATATTTTAACAAGCATTATGATATGTTAAAATGAAAATAACTTAAAAAAGCATATTATATAAAGAAGGTAAAAGAAGGGAGAGATGCATTTATGCTAAAATGGAAAAAACCATTATTTGTACTTACGATGATGACTGGTTTCTGCTTACTGACGGGGTGTGGCAAGAATAACAAAGACGGAAAAACAGTGATCGAACTGGTACAGTACAAGCCGGAAGCAACCTCTTATTTTGAAGAAGTTGAGGAACGGTTTAATGCCAGTCATGATGATATTGAATTGAAGATCAGTTCTCCGAACGATGCAATGACGGTGTTGAAGACCAGATTTGTTCGTGAAGATAACCCGGATATCATTGGTATTGGCGGTGACATCAATTATTCGAATTTTATTGATGCCGATATGTTGATGGATATTTCTGATTTTGATGGACTGGCAGATATTAAGGAGAATTATCTCACAATCTGTGAGAACCTGAAATTTATTCCAACAGAAGGAACATACAGTGTTCCATATGTGGCAAATGCTGCCGGTATCCTGTATAACCGGGATATGTTTGAAGAACATGGATGGGAAATCCCGGAAACATGGGATGAGCTTCTTGCATTATGCGATGAGATTGAAGCAGAAGGAATTCTTCCGTTTTATATGGGCTACAAGGATACATGGACCTGTCTTTCTCCATGGAACAGTGCAGTAGCTTCATTGACATCCCCGACCGTATGTAAGGATGTTAATAAGGGAGAAACTACATTCTCCGATCAGTATGTTCAGGTTGCGGAAGAAATGAAAACCCTGCTTCAGTATGGGGAAGCCAATCCGGTTGCATATTCTTATAATGATGCTTGTACAGCATTTGCAAAAGGTGAGTCGGCAATGTATATGATCGGAAGCTACGCTGTACCGCAGATTCAGTCAGTAAATCCGGATATCAATATTGATTCATTTGTATTCCCGTCTTCGAACAATAAGGAAGACATGGTTTTGACATCCGGTGTAGATCTTCAGTTCTGCGTGATGGAAGACTGTCCGAATAAGGAAGCAGCCTATGAAGTCCTCCGTTTCCTGTTAGAGGATGAAAACGTACAGGACTATATAGACAATCAGAATGCAGTACCTTGTAAGAAAGGTGATTTCAAGCTTGCATCTATGTTAGACGGTATGCGGGAATATCTGGACAACGGAATCGTGACAGATTATCAGGATCATTTTTATCCATCTGAGATGGCGGTAGATGCAATGATTCAGACTTATCTGTTAGATGGAGATACAGAAGCGTTTTTGAAGAAATTTGATACGGAATGGAAACGGTACAATCGTGATCTGATCACAAAGGTTCGCAAATATGAGCAGGAGCATTCCGGAGAGGAGGAATAGAAATGGATACAAAAAAGACAGAAGATATGAAGTTTGTTAAAAAGAAAAAGAAAATGTCCGGAAAATCCAGAACATTTATGTTGATCACAATTCCTATCGTAGCATTATTCTTTACATTCAACACGCTGCCTTTGATTCAGGGTGCGATTTACAGCTTTACCAATTTCCGTGGGTATGGCAGCTATGAGTGGGTTGGTTTTCGGAATTATATTGATCTTTTTCATGATGCAAGAGTTGGTTCGTCCTATCTGTTTACATTTAAGCTGGCCGTAGTAACAACGATCATCGTAAATGTTGTCAGCCTGATTCTTGCGATGGCATTAAACAGCAAGATTCGTTTTAAGAGCGGTCTTCGTGGACTGTATTTCCTGCCAAATATCTTAGGCGGTCTGGTTGTTGGTTATATTTTTAACTATTTCTTTACTTATATTCTGCCACAGATCGCAATCATGCTCGGTTTTGAGGGAAACAGTATGCTTGCAAGTTCTAAAATGGCCTGGCTTGCAATCGCAGTCGTATGTGCATGGCAGTCGATCGCGATGAATACAATCATTTATATATCCGGTCTTCAGACGGTTCCGGAAGATGTATACGAAGCAGGATCTTTAGATGGTGCAACCGGATTTGCAAAATTCCGTTATCTGACATTCCCACTGATCCTTCCGTTTTTTACAATTAATGTAGTTCTTTGTATGAAGAACTTCCTGATGGTATTTGACCAGATCATGTCGTTGACAAAGGGTGGTCCTGCGCAGAGCACAGAATCTATTTCCTACCTGATCTACAACAATGGTATGAGCGGCGGACAGTTTGGGTTCCAGAGTGCAAATGCAGTCGTGTTCTTTATTGAATCGTAGTGATATCTGTATTACAGATGCATTTCCTGGGTAAGAAGGAGGAACAGTTATGAAAAAATCGCAGAGACAGATCAGAAAAGAATATAAAGAAAAGGGGATTAAGACAGGAAAAGAACGATATAATATCGGGGTTACGATTCTGTTGATCCTTGGTCTTGTAACCATCCTGTTCCCATTATATATGACGGTTATGATCGCATTTAAGCAGCCGTCTGAGATGACAAATGATATCCATGGAATCTTATCCTTTCCACAGCACTGGAGCCTGAGTAATTTTAAGGAAGCTATGGAGGTGACAGATTTCTGGCATTCTCTCGGTAACAGTTTATTTATCACACTGGCAACGATTGCATTATCGATCGTAATACATTCCCTGATCGGTTATGTACTTGGACGAAGCAAGAAAAAGAATCGGATCTATAATGGAATTTATCTTTATCTTGTCAGTGGTATGTTCGTACCATTCGCTATTTTGATGATGCCGCTTGTAAAACAGACAGCAAAAATGGGACTGGCAAATATGGTTGGCGTGGTGTTACTTTATACAGTATTTTATCTTCCGATGAACACCATGTTATATGCAGGATATCTGAATAATCTTCCGCTTGAACTGGAAGAGGCAGCTTATGTTGACGGATCCACGACATGGACGACTTACTGGAAGATTATCTTCCCGAATATGAGACCAATGCATGCAACGGTTGCAATCCTTACAGCCCTTGGTACATGGAATGATGTTATGACACCGCTTGTAATTATGTCCGGTGATCAGAATACACTTCCGCTTGCACAGTTGAATTTCCAGACTCAGTTTGGAACAAATTACAATCTGGCCTTTGCATCTTATCTGTTAGCGTTACTTCCGATTCTGATCTTCTATATTATTTGCCAGAAACAGATCATAGCAGGTGTGGCAAACGGAGCAGTAAAATAAAAGGAGACCTAATTTATGGCTATTATATATAACAAAGAGAAAAGAATATTTTCACTTCATACGGAGCATACCACTTACCAGATGATGGCAGACGCACATGATTATTTGCTCCATCTGTATTACGGAAAGCGCCTGGATTCGGAAATGGATTATATACTGACGTACTACGATCGCGGTTTTTCGGGAAATCCATATGATCTTGGAAATGACCGTACGTATTCCCTGGATGCGCTTCCTCAGGAATTCCCTGTTCTTGGAACCGGTGATTACAGAACAACGGCAGGAAAGATCCGTGAAGCAAATGGCTGTATGGCACTTGATCTCCGCTATACAGGCTATCAGATTCAGAACGGTAAGTATGATCTCCCGGGACTTCCGGCAGCACATTCTGAAGCTGCACAGACTCTGTGCATATATCTGAAGGATGAAAGAGTCGGCGTAGAAGTGACATTATTATATGGTGTGTTACCTGACTGCGATGTAATAACCAGAAGTGTAAAAGTTACAAATGTCGGAAGAAATGAAATCTATCTGGAGAAGCTTTCCAGCGCATGTCTTGATCTTCTGTATGGAGATTATGATGTATTGACATTTTATGGACGGCATGCAATGGAACGGAATATGCAGCGAACACCGGTACACATGGCAGACAGGTGATCGGAAGTAATCGCGGTACGTCCGGCCATCAGTATAATCCATATATGATTCTTGCGGAACACGGCACAACAGAGACCGCCGGAGCCTGTTATGGTGTATCACTGGTGTACAGTGGAAGCTTTGAGGGAAGCGTAGAATTAGATCAGTTTGACCAGATCCGTCTGGTTATGGGTCTTCAGGAGGATTTCTTTTCCTATCAATTAAAGCCGGAGCAGACATTTTATGCTCCGGAAGCAGTTCTGTCATATTCCGCGTATGGAATGGAACAGCTATCCAATCAGATGCATCATTTGGTGAGAGAGCATATCTGTCGCGGAAAATATAAAGATCAGATCCGCCCGGTTCTTGTAAATAGCTGGGAAGCCTGTTATTTTGATTTTAATGGTGAAGCAATCGTTAATCTTGCGGAGCAGGCTGCAGCACTCGGCGTGGAGCTTCTGGTCATGGTGATGGCTGGTTTGGCACAAGAGATGATGATAATTCATCTCTTGGTGACTGGATTGTAAATGAAGATAAGCTGGGCTGTTCTCTTGCGGAGCTGACAAAACGTGTTCATGACAAAGGTGTTCAGTTTGGTATCTGGATAGAACCGGAGATGGTTTCAGAAGACAGTGATCTTTACAGAGAACATCCGGAGTGGGCAATTCAGGTTCCCGGTAAACATCCGGTACATGGCAGAAATCAGCTTGTACTTGATTTTGCTAATCCAGCGGTGGTGGATTACATCTATGAACAGATTGCAGCTGTCCTTAGGCAGGGCGATATCAATTATGTGAAATGGGATATGAACCGGAGCTTATGTGATATATATTCCGGCAGTATGGTATGGCAGGGAAATGTAATGTATGACTATATGCTTGGTGTATATGATCTGCTGGAACGACTGACGCAGGCATTTCCGGATATGTTATGGGAAGGCTGCTCCGGCGGTGGCGGAAGGTTTGATATGGGTATGCTGTATTATACACCACAGATATGGTGCAGTGATAATACAGATGCAGTTGATCGTATCCGTATCCAGTATGGTACATCGTTTGCTTATCCTTTATCCACGATGGGAGCCCATGTATCTGCGGTGCCGAATCATCAGACCGGCAGGGTGACGGATATGAATACCAGAGGTGTGGTTGCCATGACAGGCGCATTCGGATATGAACTGGATCTCGGAAAGTTATCGGAGGAAGATAAGACGGCAGTCCGTGAACAGATCAAAACCTATCATGAAGCAGCACCGGTTATTTTAAAAGGGGATTATTACAGATTAAGTAATCCGTTTGAGGCGGAATATGGAGCGTGGATGTCTGTCGATGAAGGGAAAAAACATGCAGTTGTAGGAGCTGTTTTATTAAATACACATGGTAATCATCCTGTATTTTATATTCGATTGAGGGGGCTTGCTCCGGAACGTCCTACCGGGATAGGAAAACAGGTGTTGTATATTCAGGAGCTGCTTTGATGGAGCTTGGTATGCCATTTACGATAGTGTCCGGTAATTATCCAAGCTATCAGATCCTGCTTGATGCCGTAGAATAAGAATAATCAGGACTCCCCGGTTTCTGCTTGCAGAGATCGGGGAGTTTGGCAAAAACAATAGAGTAAAAGATATATAAGATGATCAGAAATGAGGTGACGGACAGATGGATACGAAAGAAATTACAGTATCAGATCTGGCACGGGAACAGATCAGAAATGCAGAACGATTATTTCCGTTGATTTTGAAAAAAACAGAAGAAAGAAAAGAGAAAAAAACAATCATATCGGTATCCGGAGGTTCTGGTGTTGGTAAGACCGGAATGGCTTTCTTACTTCAAAATATGTTTGAAAAACAGGGAAAGAAATCACTTATTATAAGCGGGGATAATTATCCACATCGGATTCCCATGTATAATGATGCGGAACGAATTGCGAGATTTCGTATGTCCGGATTAAATGGACTTATAACCGAAAGGCTATATACAGACGAAGTAAAAGAAAAACTATTAGAGCTTCAAAAAGCCGGAAGGGATGCAGAAGAACAGGAGGACATGCAGTGGTTATCCATATATCAGAAGTATGGAGACAAGGCTCTTACAGACTATCTGGGTACGGATCAGGAACTGGATTATGAAGCTGTGTCGAATCTTCTCATGCAGTTTCATGGAGGAACCTCGCAACTGCTACTGCGTCATATGGGAAGAACCCCGGATGATATCTGGTATGAGCGCCGAGATGTATCAGATACAGATATTCTGATCCTTGAATGGACACATGGAAACAGTACATACCTGCAGGGGGTGGATGTATCGGTTGTATTGATCAGCACGCCGGAAGAAACACTTGAAAACCGAAAAAAGAGGAATCGTGACACTGCTATTGACAGTCCCTTTGTAGCCAGAGTATTAAGAATTGAACAGAAAAAGATCAATGATGGACTGGACCGGGCAGATATCATTCAGGATATGCATGGCAGGATTTATACGGAATAGTAAGTGAACAGGAGGCTGTAGAATATGAGGAAAACAGAAATAGAAGAAAAAAATATGACTGATATAAATAAAATGGAAAATGGCCCAATGCTGAATCTGTATCCGGACAGTCTTGGCGGAGATCTGGAAGCGGTTGCGGATTTATTTGAAAGAGATGGATTTGCAGATGCATTTTCCTCAATATATATACTACCGAGTATTTACCATTCTGATCTGGATCGCGGCTTTTCTGTAATCGACTATGATCTTGAGGAAACATTTCATTCTGAAAAGGCACTATTACGGTTGGGCAGACAGAATATTGATCTGAAGCTGGATTTTGTTTTAAACCATGCGTCTGTACAGTCGCCACAGTTTCAGGATCTGTTGGAGAATGGCAGTCAATCGGAATATCGTGACTTTTTTATTGACTGGAATGCATTCTGGGAAAACTGTGGAGAAATGACAGAGGACGGATATATACAACCGGATCAGAAGTATCTGGATCCGATGTTCTTCCGCAAACCGGGATTACCTCTGTTGATGGTTGAAATGGCAGATGGCAGCCGGATTCCATACTGGAATACGTTTTATCAGGAGATTCGGGATACGGATGATATCATACCAGATATTTAGGACAAATGGATCTCAATATAAAATCAGAAAAGGTTTGGGACTTTTATCGTGAAACTATAAAAAAACTGGCAGGTTACGGAGCAAAGATAATCCGTCTGGATGCATTTGCATATGCCCCAAAAGCACCGGGGCGTGCCAATTTCTTAAATGAACCGAGACATGGGAATTCCTTGAACAGATCCACGAGCTCGCAAAACCATATGGAATCCGCCTTCTTCCGGAGATCCATGCCGGATATAAAGAGAAAAAGTATGAGCTGATAGCACAAAAGGGATATCTGACGTATGACTTTTTCCTTCCGGGATTGATTCTGGATGCTCTTTACAGAGGCGATGGCACTTATCTGGAGCAATGGGCAAGGGAACAGATAAAGGAGAATATTCATACTGTGAATATGCTTGGATGCCATGATGGAATACCGGTACTGGATCTTGCCGGATTGTTGCCGGACGACAGGATTGAAGATTTGATCCGGCTGCTTGTGGAACGCGGTGGTTTTGTAAAGGATCTTCATGGTAATAAAAAGATGTATTATCAGGTAAATACGACATATTATAATGCACTTGGCGAAAATGAGCAGGCATTGTTATTGGCCAGAGCATTACAGATCTTTATGCCCGGAAAACCTCAGGTCTGGTATCTGGATCTGTTTGCCGGATCTAATGATTATGAGGCAGTGAAGCGTGCAGGTGCAGGTGGACATAAAGAGATCAACCGGACGAATTTTTCACAAAAAGATATAGAGTCAGGTCTTGAAAAGGAGGTCGTAAAAAAGCAGCTTGAAATGTTGAAATTCCGGAAAGAATTTCCGGCATTTGGATTTGATGCGGAAATGGAAATCCGTACAAAGCCTGCAGCGCAGATCTCTGATCAGGCAGAAAATGCTTTCCATTTTGCAAAAATACCGGATGAGCAGATGTATAACCGCATTTATATCACCTGGAAAAAGGACGGGTATCTTGCCCGTCTGTCTGCAGACCTAAAAGCCCATACCTATCGGATTCAGGCTCTTGATCCATCCGGCAACCTGATCTGGCAGATGTAATGTGTAAATTCCCTTAGGCAGATTGGTATGAACGGTGCTTTTTTATACTTTACTCCCCATCCTGTTTCTCTGGCTCTGCATTGGAGTGATCGGGTCTTTGCAGGTCGTGCAGCGCGTATTCGCAAGCTTGGATGACAAAGCTGGAGAAGGTGACATCCTGATTTTGAATCGCTGCTTCTATTTTGTGAATTAAAGGAATTGGAAAACGAATCGTTTTGTTTTCCGATTCTTTTTTATTTGGTTTTAATTGAAATGCCATAATTACACCTCCGTTTAAGTTATATTATTGCAAATAACAGATGAAGTATGCATTGCAAGATGCAATACAGAATATATTGCAACAAAGAACCGCTTATGCTATAATGGGCAAAGAAATGGGGAAGAAAAAATTGGTAGTTCCCTCTTGACAAACAATTTAGAATGCGGTACTCTACCAACTACAGGTGGTTCGAGCCACCATTTCGAGAGTTTACCAATTTCTAATTAAACGAGTAATACGAATTCAAGTGATCGAGAAATACGAATTTCCCATTGAAGTACAATGAAACCAGAGACGAGGGTGTACCCACATGGTCGGATAATGTGCGGTATAGCAGAGGAGGATGAATTATGAGAAAAATGGCACAAAAGATGATTGCGATTGCAGTTGCAATGGTGATTGTACTGGGTATGGCATCTGTGACGCAGATGGATACGCTTGCGGCGTCGTATTCTTTCGAGGGAGAGGCGCATGTGCAGACATACGGCGACAGAGCGGGCGTTTACAGGAACAACACGCTGATACTTGGCACAACCGGACAGGCGAAACGGTTGGAGCGGATCAAGATCAGGTTCAACAATCAGACCGGGTATGATGGCTCGATTGAATACCGGGTTCATCGTCAGACATATGGTTGGACAAACTGGGTGAAGAACAACCAGTTTGCGGGCACCAAAGGAGAAGCGAAGCGGCTGGAGGGAATCCAGATTCGTCTGACAGGGGAGATTGCGGAGCATTATTCGATTCGTTACCGGGTGCATATCCAGACGTATGGATGGAGTCAGGGTTGGCAGTATGATGGCGCGCTCGCGGGTACTGAGGGCGAAGCGAAGAGACTCGAAAGTCTGGAAGTGCAGCTGGTTCCGAAGTCTGAGACGATGGGACTGGTGTACCGCGTACATCGTCAGACGTATGGCTGGGAGACATCGTACAAAACGATGGGACAGGTTAGCGGCACAACGGGCGAAGGAAAACGATTGGAAGGCATCGAGATCGCTTTGACCGGAAATGAATATAGCGGAAGCATCGAATATTCTACCCACGTACAGAGCTATGGCTGGATGAATGAGGTGTCAAATGGTATGATGAGCGGCACTTCCGGGCAGGCAAAACGACTGGAAGCAATCCGAATCCGTCTCAAAGGAGAAATCGCAAACCATTACAATATCTGTTATCGTGTGCATGCACAGACCTACGGATGGCTTTCGTGGGCGTGGAATGGAGATTCGGCAGGTACGAGCGGTCTTGGCAAGCGGTTGGAGGCAATTCAGATCGTACTTGTGAAAAAAGACGACGGTGTTTTAACGGATCTAAATGGAATCAAGAGCAAAGCGGCTTTTCCATATATTACTCCACATGATTGTAAGTGGAAAACGGTTGTAGATGAGCCAGCGCATGAAACACCAATTTATGAGGAGCAGGATGTGTATGAGAATCACAGCTACTGGCCTGATGGAACTATTTGCGACGAATTGGGAGATCCAGGTGCTAAAGTCCAGTGGTGTATCGACCATTGTATCAGCTGTTTCCCAGATTGCCCAGATCCAGATCCACAGGGAAGATGTGCGCTTACCATTTTGTGGGGTTCCATTTATGTAGGAACAAAGAAAGTACAGATCGGTACCAAGCGTACCGAAGCCATCACGCACCAGGAGTGCAGTGTCTGTGGCCTTAGAAAGCAGTAACCACAAACAAAAATCAAAACCCCCAGTCTCGAAGCCGAAGAGGCTGGGGCGTCTATCAACGAGAATCACGAATACAAATACAACGAGAAAAACGAACATCCATTTTTAAACGAGCAAATACGAATTTTATTGTAGGCAGATACTGTTAACTTGTTTGGAAAGGGGTGTTTTTTTCATGGAAAAATTTTTAACATTTATAAGAGAACATGTAAGGAAAATCGTAGGGAGACTGCCATGGAATAAAATGGCTGCGAACACGCAGAAGGATGCGTCAATCAACCCGGAGGTAATTGTTGCAATCATGGCGTGGATCGTGGATACACGGCTTTATCTGTTTTATGACAGAGAGCTGCAGCACTTTGGCATGGAACCGCGGTCTTACATGATGGAGCGGGTGCTGGATGTGCTGGAGTTGCCGGAGTCCTGCCTTGACGATATGTGGAAGGATTTGATTTATCTGATCGTCGCGTATCGGAATTCTGGGGATGTGGCATTGCAGGATAAGGCGCGGGAGGCAGTCTGGCTGTTGTCAGATATCGTGGATAACCACCGCCGGTATCCAATTTTCACGAAGGAGAAAATTGACATGGGAATAGAAAGTATACAGCACTGCGAGGACAGCTTTCCTGCGCAGCTGCGCAAAAAGGTTGCCATGCAGGATGCCTATCTGAACCTGAGACCGGAAGACCTGATTGCCTGTCTGGGGGATGCGGATGCCGAAAGCCGGAGGATTCTGGAGACATGCGCATGGAAGGGGACAATCGGCTATGAAATCAGTGACATCGACGAGATCGAGACTGGTGGTGGTTTCGATGACGAGTCAAGAATTGAATATTGTGAGCACATCTACGCGATGCTGATTGCGCCATTTGCGGTGTGGCTGGCAAAGACCGGATATAAACCGGACGACGCATTTTTAAAGAAAACCTTGTTGTGATGTCAAGTTCGGATATTCGGGTATATATCAATGGGACATCGTATAATATTAACAGTAGTCGTATCACGTAGAATTTGCTATAATATACATATTTGTTAGAGAAAGGACGACAGTTACATGCAGGAATATGTAATGGGAAATGGAGCGATCGCGCTCGGCGCATTGGCAGCAGGTGTCAATCTTGTGTCCGGATATCCGGGAACTCCATCTTCCGAAATTGTGGAAACGATATCCAAGTACCCGCACGATGGGGTGCATTTGGAATGGTCAGTGAATGAGAAGGCAGCGATGGAGGTTGCGGCGAGTGCGGCATATGGTGGCGCACGGACGATGGTGACGATGAAGCAGGTGGGCTTAAATGTGGCAGCCGATCCGCTGATGTCGCTTGCGTACGTGGGTGTAAAGGGCGGCATGGTTGTTGTATCAGCGGACGATCCGGGACCGATTTCTTCCCAGACCGAGCAGGATACAAGACGGTTCGCAGACTTCGCACGGATTCCGGTGTTTGATCCATCTTCCCCGGAAGAAGCATATGAGATGATACAGGATGCATTTGCGTACTCGGAGAAATATAAGACACCGGTTTTGTTCCGTCCGACGACACGTGTCTGCCATGCGTATGCGTCGATTGAGAATCCGGTTAACAATGGACCAAAAGCATATGATGGTTTCGTGAAGGATTCCAAGAAATGGGTCATCTTCCCACGGTTATCTTATATGAATCATGCGATGATCGAGCAGCGGAATGTTGAAATCGGAAAAGATTTTTCTACATATAAATGGAATTGTGTGGAAGGCGGAAATTCCAAGAAGGCAGTGATCACGTCGGGAATCAGCTATGCTTATGCGAAAGAATATCTGAAAGACCACACCGATATCAAGCTCATCAAGCTTGCAACTGCATACCCTCTGCCAGAGGATTTTCTGCTTCAGGCACTCGAGGGCGTGGAGGAACTGCTTTGTGTGGAGGAGCTTAGTCCGTATATTGAAGAACAGATTCTGAAGCTTGCCGGGAAGCACGCGCTTGCCATCAAAGTGTCAG
>ERZ859937.498-NODE-498-length-16569-cov-1.665920_pt1 | contig 16569 bp, 19 predicted proteins | sample MGYA00509985_ERZ859937 | MGnify/ENA primary metagenome ERZ859937 (study PRJEB30046, sample SAMN00715169) | human gut metagenome | study: EMG produced TPA metagenomics assembly of the A metagenome-wide association study of gut microbiota in type 2... | reverse complement strand
TTTGCACCTTTATTAAAAAATGTAACTAGAAAAACCCAACTTTCTAGGCTTATAATTATCCAAGAAAAAAAATCATAATCTTTTTTTATAATATATTCTATAATTAAATAACAAAATGCCAAAAAAGTTATTATGTTATAAAATTGCAAAATATTTTTATATAAAGTAACACAACTAGGTCTAAATAATGGTAACAATAAAACAAAAAGAATAATAGCATTATTATTTATTTTGATTTTTATCGAGTTAATTCTCACAATCTTTCTCCAAAAATAATATTTATTAGTTAACGATATATATCTATATAGTACTTGTTTATTTAATCTCTCTTATAATTTTCGCTGGAACACCTGCTACAACACAATTAGGAGGTATATTTTTAGTAACTACAGCATTTGCCCCAACAATACAATTATCACCTATAATAACATTCGGCATTATACAAGCATTCTTTCCAATCCATACATTTTTTCCAATATGAACTGCTCCTTTACTATATAATAGTCTATCATTAGGTCTTATGTCCAATTCATCTACTTCACTTTTCCCATGAAAATTATCTGTAATAAAGACATTCCCTCCACATAAAACTCCATCTTCAATTTCCACCTTATTGATTGAAGAAATGTATACTCCATCGGTAAAAGTAACATTATTACCTATAATTATTTGTGGTATGGTATTCAAATGCTTTCCACAATGGCTATCATAAGCATGGAGCTTTAAATTAATACCTCCAATAAAATCATTTTTTATTGAAATATATTCTGCTCCTTTAATCGAAAAATTTTTTCCACCCATGTTCCTTTTCCAACATACTTTAATTTTCTAGAGAAAACTTTCCATTTAATTCTTATAAGTAGTTTCTGAGGATGAAATAAATAATTAATAACTTTAATAATTTTATCATTCATCTTCCACAATTTCCTCTCTAAGAACATCCAAATATTGATGTCCCCATACAATATCAGGTTCCATATAAGATCCCTCTCCCCACTCATTCCAAGAATTAAGGAATAGTATTTTATGTTCGTCATCTTTATCCTTTATTTTTTCAAGAGCCATTTTTATAGCTATTCTAAATTTTTCCGGAGTACTCCCTGTATATACCAAAGCATTTTTACCTGCTCTAGGCGTTTTGTCTTTTCTCGGTGTAATTTGTGGATAAACATAATCTAATTTATCCTCATCAGTATAATAATGCTCTGTCAATTTCATATAATCATGACTATTTAATGCATATCCAAAGATCTTCCGTCTTATATTCCTAATAATTTTTTTAAAAAAACCTGTAGCTAATATTTCTGCCCGTCGAAAATTCATTGAACTTACAGCATCAAACCCCATATCTATATATCTATCATACCTAGCTTTGACTTCATTCATAAAATTCTTTTTATATATTTCATCAGCTTTTCCAATTGAATCTGCTCGTGCCACAAAATGAATACCTGGAATTCCATTCTTCTCTGCAAGATGCTGCCAAAGTTGAATAAACTCTTTCATATCAGGACACGAATCTGGATCGAATACATAAAATAATGGTTTTTCATCAACTTTAATATATCTATGATCCCTAAACATCGGAAGCAAATAATAGAAATAATCCGTATAATCCTGTTTTCCAAGATACTCCTGCTTTAAGAAAACTGTATCTTTTGTGAATCTTTTAGTCTTTTGCCATGTTTTATTTGACCAGTCATGATTTGCCCATCCAACGCAGAACGGAAAGTCTGGTTTAGCAGTACGCATTAGCTCTTCAATTGGCATTTCTAAAATTTTCTTTCCATTGCCAAACCAATAATTCCAATACATAAACCCCTCTACTCCATTTTCTCGCGCCATATCGGCCTGAGCTTGACGTATTTCTGGCAATCTTAAATCATAAAATCCTAAATCTGCTGGAATTTGTGGTTGATAATGTCCCCTATATTGAGGCTTTGCTTTTGTCACATTAGTCCATTCAGTAAACCCTTTTCCCCAATATTTATCATTAATCTTAGTTGGGTGAAATTGTGGTAAATAATATGCAATAACTCTTGCTTTTGTTTTCATTAATTTATACTTCCTTTATTTTATTATCTATTTTGAGCTTATTTTTCAAAGTATATGATATTTCATATTCTATTTTTCTCCCCCAAGAACAGATAATATCTTATATAAAATTGCTTTTATTTTTTGATTAAAGCATTGTTTTGGTAATGCCTTCTCCACCAACTTGTTGTATGGTATATTATTCTCTAATCCGTTAAAAAAGACATCATATCCTTTAGGTTTCTTCGACGCAATTTCTAATTGATGATTATGTGCAATTGCATTTTTCAGATCTACTCTCTCTAATTTAATTGAAGCATTATCTAACAAATATTTTCCTTTTTCATTCATACACAGTGCAAGCGATATTCCCTTTCTTTTCTCTTCATCGCATAAATCACTCCCCCATGAATCACCAATTGTCAAATCAGAAACCCTTTCAATTTTAGCATATTGACAATTATAACAATTTTCCGTGTAATTAATTGAATTAAGAAATGCTAATGTATACTTATCAAACACACCCTTTGGCGCAATATCTCTTACATCATTTCTTATTTTAAAATCGCTTTTTTTCCTAAAACTAATATCAGTAATTTTATTTAAATCACATCCATATTGTTTTAAAAAAATATTAAGATTTTCAAATGATGGAGTGCCATGACAAATCAAATCAATAGAATAAAAATTCATCATTAAAGCATTTCCTACATAATTTTTAGCGGCTGCAACTTGACATGGCAATGCAATAAGCAGTACCTTTTTTCCACTTGACAGTAATCTTCTTATCTCCTTATAAATTCCAATTGGATTACTTTTAACATATTTAGAACCACAAAATTTTTCCAATTCTCCTACATTGTCACTAAAATGAAACTTAAATTGTCCATCTAGAAATTTACAACTACAAAGAACTCCTCCATCTTCAATAAAAGCCTTTGAAATTGATGTAGCAAATCCCCCTGATGAACCTTCTTCTCTAATTTTTTTATCCAATGCCCATCCTTGAAACCATTTTTCTGGATAAGCACTTAATACAGGATTTAAATTTTGACATACTTTTCTACATGCACCACAATTTATACATTTTGTTTCATCAATCATAGCAACATAATATTTCAAATGATCAACCACCGAAATTGCATTTTTCTGGCATGCATCTACACACGCCATGCATGCTGTACACTTGCTCTTATCACATACACTGCCCATTTGTCATTTTTCCTTCTTTTAATATACTTCTTTTCAGATAATCTTTAGAATCATTTATTTTTTTATTAAGTAATTTGTTAACTACACTATAATCAACTGGATTACATAAGATGGGAATTAAATCTTTTTCATTTTCTTTGTAAACTGCTTGTTTTAACAATGCCAACTCATCTAATAGTGACTCAACTTTGCTAATTCTATTCTTTTCTGTTAAAAACGATACAAAATTACGATTATACTTTATCGCAAAAGAAGTTCCATGAAACGTGCCGGTTATTACTCCCCAGGCATTTTTAAATAAAAAAGCCCATTCAAATGGTGAAATATTCTCTGTCTGTACACTTGTATACCATTTGCGATATTCTCCTGCTCCTAAAATGTTCAAATCATTTTTTTTAGCGAATTCAATAATATTTTTAATTTGTAATTCTGTTAAATGACAATCATAAATCAAAATGTATCTTTTTGCTTTTACTATTTTTACTATTTTAGATTTAATTTTCAAATTATAATCATATAAAAAAATTGGATCAAGCGTTCTCATTACATCAAATTGGTTCTTACATATAACATTTACCAACTTTTCACTATCTTTATCTCTAACTGAAATTGCTTTAAAATTTTTGATACCTTCTTTAATTTCATTTGGAATTATACTATCATCACTACTTCCTCCGGCACATGCCGAATATGAAATCAATGTTCCCTTTAGTCCATATCCAAATTTAATTGAATCATACGCAACATCTTTAAAATTCCAGACTTCATCAGCTCCAACAATAATTAAATCATACCCAATAAAATTAATATCATTGGCAGTGTATACTCTTTTACTTCGAGGCAATGTTATTTCATATTTATAATGCTTGAAAAATAAACACACTTTATCTATATATCCACAAAAAGTATCTCCGCGTTTTGGTTTAAAGCCAAAAAAATGTAATGAATTCATTATTTCATGTTTTTTTACTCTATAGTCAATTATTTCCACTCTTGAATTAGGAACTATTTCTTTAATAACATTCGTAAGAGCATATGCTTGCATAAAAGCCCCAAAATTTTTAACATAATGATGTGTTAAAATACCTATTTTCATATTTTTCCTTATCTTCTTCCATTAATAAAATTCTCAATCTTAGTACTTACTGTTCTATCGTATTTTTATAAATATTCATAAGTTGCTCATAATTTTCTTCAGGTCTATATTTCTGCATATAATCTAATCTTGCATTTTGACCAATTTCCGCAGATATTTCTGGCTTATTCCATAGTTTAATAATGCATTTCCTAAACGCTTCAATATCACCCAATTTTATCTTGTAACCATTAACTCCATCTTTAATTGCTTCTGTTGAAAATCCAAGATCTGTCGCTATTAATCCTTTCCCAAGACTTTCGGTTTCGATTTCAACCATAGAGCATCCCTCGTACCAAATCGAAGGAAAAACTACAAATTCTCCCCCTTTTACAATTGAGAGACATTTATCATGTTGTGTATATCCCTCAAAAAAAACATTACTGCGTTTCTCCGACCAACGTCTAAATTCTTCTTCAAGTGGTCCTCCCCCCATTACTACCAATGGAATGTCTGGTAAATCTTCCCATATTTTCATTAGAATTCTAATTCCCTTTTCTTCGCCAATACGACCATAAAATACAACATATTTTTCTGGTAAATTTTTCACTTTCATTACCTTTAAATTTGCTTCGGCATCTGGAACAAAATTATATTTCTTTGTAATTTTATTTTTTTCAAACCCTATATTCGTAAGAAGACGCATTTGATTCTCATTAAGGCAAATATAATGATCAATTTGCTTATAAAAACTTTTTCTTATCCTGTGATATATAAAAATGCTTGCTACAATAAAACTCTGCAATTTAGAATTTTTAAAACAACCATACTTACACATACGATAGTACTTTCCATCGCCACACTCATTACATAATTCTGTTCCTCGTAAAGAAGTTGAACACGGACATACAAAACGAGTATCATGTAATGTTGCCACAACTTTAACGCCACTTTTTTTTGCAGCATAAAGGATTGACGGAGACAGTAATGGGAAAAAGGTATGAACATGTACAATATCCGGCTTTTCTTTTTCAATCAATTGCCGTACATTTCTATAATTTTTAAAACTCCATAGCATTCCAAATGTTGCAGATAACTTGCCAATCACCCCTGCATCATCAAACTCATCATTAGACACTGTATATCTAATCACTTGATTTCCATGTTCCTCCAACAATGCAGTCTCGCTTTTAAACACCTGATCATCGCCACTTGCTGAACCTTTTCTATGGAAATTATGTATTGCTAATATTTTCATGATAACTGCCTTTTCTACGTATATTATTATTTTTTTCAGTAATATTGCTTCTACTTTCTTTTACAAACTTTTTATTATATCTCCACCATATTTGCAAAATACAATATATGTCATCTAATATTTCCATATGCATGTCTCTTCATCCAAAAAATTATTTCATACTTTCCACATATCTTATCCCATGTATATTCTTCTGAAACACGTTTCTTTGCTTTATTTCCAAGTTCCACAATATCATCTGGCTCCATAAAATCGACTCTATTAATCAAATTCGCTAGATCACCTTGGTTTTGACTCCAATATAATGCATTAGTCTCTGCAACCTCTTTATTAAACCCAACATCAACTAATAAATTTAAATTAGTGCTTCCCAATGCTTCTATAAGACTCGGATTCGTACCTCCAACAGTATGACCATGAAAATATGCATACGCATTCTCTCGAATTTTCTTCAACAGTTCCTGATCATAAACTGTCCCTACAAATTTAATCCTCGGATCCCTCCTAAAATGTAATTTGTTTTCTAATTCATTTAAAAACTTGTCATTCACATTTGTTATAAGCGCAAAATCTCTCTTTGATTTAGATTTCATAAATTCTCTAATCATTATTTCAAATGAATTTTCAGGCACAAATCTTCCTACAACCAAATAATAATTTTTCTTGCTCAATCCTTTTTCCTTATACCAACTCACAAGTTTTTCATCGTCATCAGATAATTTACTAGGTGTCAAATCAGCTCCATATGCAATGAACGTCGTATTAGGATTTTTACCATTAATGCCTTTACCATCATATTGCTCATGAATATATTTTTCTATATTTACCGAATCACAAATAGCCAAATCACAATATTTAACCATCATCCGCTCAGATACTTTCCAATATTTCCGTATAGGTTTGCTCCACTTAGCTCGCATCCACTCATGTCCGTCTGGATTAAGGTATACTTTTCCACCAAGCTTATGTAGTTTCCCATAAAAATGTTTTGCAAACGGTCCAATTCTACAGGCCATAATATAAACTATCGGGTTTTCTATATTATTCTTCTTTATATATTTGCAGCATTCTCTCAAAGCAGCAACATCATAATAAATAGCCTGTGCCGGACCTATCTGTGGAATATGAATTTTAAAACACCTTGCATTATGAAACTCAAACTCTGTATCAGAAATTCTTTTTATATCATCTAACTTAGTCTCATCCATGCATCCATCACCATTGGCTTTACATGCTACATGATACTTTATATTAGGATTATTCTGATGATATTCTGTAAGCTTGTATACAAACGTCTCATATCCACCATAGGCTCCAAGACTTTTTGCTCCAACCAAGAATACATTCTGGACTTTACTCATTTTTATACTGCTCCATCTTTATTCAAAACCTCCATAACTGTTTTGAATAATATCTTTATATCCCCCTTAACACTCCACTCCCCAATATACGGGGTATCCAGCTTCACCACTTCCTCAAAGTCCGTGATGTTGCTCCTGCCACTCACCTGCCACAGTCCGGTCAATCCCGGTCTAAATGACATTCTAGCTCTATGATGTGGTTCATACTTCTCCCACTCATCGAGTGTCGGTGGTCTTGTGCCTACCAGGCTCATATCTCCCACTAGTATATTGAAGAATTGTGGGAATTCATCCAGGCTTGTTTTCCTGATGAACTGTCCAATTCCGGTTTTCTTTTTTCCGTTTGGCAGCACCTTGTTGCCTATGATTCTCGGATCGAAATCCATCTTAAACATCATTCCGTCGCCCACTTTATTCTGTGCCGCAAGCTCCTTCTTTCGCTCCTCGGCATCCATATACATGCTGCGGAATTTGTACATCTTGAATTTTCTTCCGTTTCTGCCGACTCTCTCCTGCGCGAAAAATATAGGTCCAGGCGATGCTATGTATATCATAGGACCCACAAATATCATTATGATAAGTGTGAACAGGCAGCCCACCAATCCTCCGACTATATCCATCCCCCTCTTTACCAAAAGCGCACTAGTATTTGCATAGTTCACGCTGGATGTAACTACTGTGTAGTCGCCTATCTTTTCTATCTGCTTGTAGCCACCCTGAGCTGTACCGTTTTTTGCTATTCCTGTATGCACCGCTATTCCCATCTCCAGGAATATATCTGCCATCTTCTCAGGATATTCATCCTCGCTGCACGGCGGGATGAGCACCTCGTCCACCCACTCATCACATGCATAGTCCACTATGCCATCGTGGTTTGCAACAATCGGTATGCCGCATATAGTCTTGCCCTTCATGTCTGTATCCAGTGAAGCTGCTACTATCTTTGTATAGCCTATACAGCTTTTCTCCACTGTGCGCAGTGTATCACGTAGCATAGCATCGGGTGCTATGACAAACAGCGATTTCTTTGATGCTCCAAATCCCTTTTTCTTAAGGAAGCTCTTGAGCGCTAGTCTTGCTACATATGTTATTGTCACATAGATTGGAAACATGATATAAAATGATAATCGCGAGTATATATCAGCCATCTGTGTGGTGAACAGAAATAGTGCTGTCACCAGAAATACAAGCACTGCATGCTTACATGTCGATATAAATTCATCCAGATATCCGCGTTTTAGGACGTTCTTGAATGAGTCTGCCATTATCTCCACAAAGAAATCTATCAGAAGAAATGCTACCCCTAGTATACGGTAGTCCTTGTCCACATATGGGTTATTAAAGCCGAAGCGTATCGCATATGAAATAAAAAACGCAATAACAATGCATGCGATGTCTATAAGCATAAAATCTATATGCTTTGTCCATCCTCTGCCTTTCTTTCTGTACATTCTTTCCAAATTCTCCTTATGGTATCTTTTATTTTCCTCTATACCCACTCCATGGGAGGCACCTTAGTCCCCCGAATATTTTTAGCCTGTTTTTTTTGTGTTGTATCTAATTGGGTTTTCCAATGTCTTATTTTTACCTTTTTTTTATTTATTGTCAATGAATATTAGGTTTTCTTTATAATTTTCGACATATTCGATAATCGCTATGATATTACAGCACCAATAATTATACATTATTATATGTCATACTGCTTATTTTTCCTCAAACAGTCTCTGCTTCCTCTCTATCATCTCATCAATCCTTGCGATATACGCCCTACATCCTTGACATTCTCGCATCTGTCGATGCGGTGTGTGCCATCCGGATTCGGTACCGGCCAGACGCGCTTGGTGCTTGCTCCGGCTCCGCAGGCCACGATGGTCTGCTTTTCCTCCATTATCAATATGTTGTATACACCGGCCTTGCCCTTTGCTGCATAGCCCACGTTCTCCATGTTGCCTGCCATGCCCTTCTGCCTGTAGAGGTAGTATGGCTCAAGCCCCATCTGCTTACAGTAGGCTGCGCAGAGATCCATATGCTCCTGAGTGTTGACCATCTGCATATCGCTGTAGCGGTCCTTGAAGATGGTAAGTCTTGCAGCTCGCTTTACTGCGAGTGAGTGGATGGTGACGTTGTCAGGCGCCAGCTCCTTCACCAGCTCCATTGTGTGCCTTACATCATCGAGCGTCTCCTCGGGAAGCCCCATGATGAGGTCCATGTTTATGTTGTCAAAGCCCAGCTCACGCGCGAGCTTGAAGCTTTGTATCGTATCGTCTACCGTGTGGTGTCTTCCTATTATATCGAGTGTCTGCTGCTTCATGGTCTGTGGATTTACTGATATACGGCTGATGCCGTTTTTCTTCAGTGCCAGGAGCTTTTCTCTCGTGATGGAGTCCGGTCTGCCCGCCTCCACAGTAAATTCCAGGCAGTTCTTTAAATCAAAGCTGCATTTGATTTTTCTGATAAGCCTGTCAAGCTGCGCAGGGCTTAGTGTGGTCGGTGTGCCGCCTCCTATATATATGGAATTTAGCTTCTTGTGGTAGAATTTCTGTGCCGTGTAGTCTATCTCCTTCTCGAGTGCGTCGAGGTAATCGTCCACGCGGTTTTTCCACACACCGAGCGGGTATGAGGTAAACGAGCAGTATGCACAGGTGCTCGGGCAGAATGGTATGCCTATGTACAGGCTATAGCCGTTGTCATAGTCCACCTTATCGAGCAGTGCCTTCTCACGCTTTGCTATGCCTATTGAGAGGTCGATTTTCTCATCGCTTGCGAGGTAGGTTTCCTTCAGATAGTCGTAGATTTCCTTATCGCTCATGCCGTCCTCTATGCACTTCATGGCTATCTTGGTCGGTCTGATGCCTGAGAGTGTGCCCCACGGAAGGCTCTTTCCTGTGCCCTTTTCTATCATGGAATACAGGGCGAGCTTGAGGCGGTTTTTAGTCTCCTTGCGGTCTGTGCTGTCTACGGATATTTTTGTGCAGATACTTTCTCCGGCTGTTTTAATATCATTTTCGTCAGGCTGCTGCATCTCACCTGTCATGGAATTATTTCCACCGGCTCTATTCAACGTCCACTCCACTGCAATTTCATCGCCCACATAGTCTATCTTAAATACCTGTGAGGCATCCGCAAATTCCTTTACGCCATCATCTGTCATCTCGTGGTGTGTGCAGGCCAGGTTTTTCCCCTCCACCTCATCAGGTGGGCAGCTATAGTACATCTGCACGTCCTCCTGTGGGAAGAACTCCTTGAGCAGTGAGTGCACATCATATTCAAAATCCGGTTTATTAAATACTACTACTATCATAAGTAAGGGTTATACATCCTCTCGTTTTCTATGGTTGTTGTGTCGTTGTGGCCCGGGTACACCTCTGTATGCTCAGGCAGTGTCATGATTTTTTCCTTCACTGTGCGCACGAGGTCTGACATGCTGCCGCCCTTGAAATCCGTACGTCCGATTGAGCCGCAAAACAGCGAATCTCCCGTAAAGATCACGTCCTCATACGGGAAATAATAGCAGCAGCCGCCCGGTGTATGCCCCGGTGTGTGAAGCACTACTATATGAAAACCTGCGATGTCAAGCTCCTGCTTATCCTTCAAAAACACATCTGCATAAAAGGTTTTTGACTGCCCCATCATGTAGCTGACATTAAGCTGCGGGTCATCGAGTGTGGCTTTGTCTGCTCATGGATATATATCTTGATGCCGTAGCGGTCTGCGAGCGGCTTTGCATCAGTGGCATGATCAAAGTGTCCGTGTGTGAGCAGTATTGCTGCTGGCTTTGCGCCTGATTCGTCCACTTTTTTGGCGAGCTGATTAGCACACGCGCCCGGGTCTATTATTATCATTTCCTTTGTCTTTATATTGGTGACAAAGTAGCAGTTGGTCTGCACCGGTCCCACTACGAAGTGGTCTATCTTCATATTTACCATATGAGTGTACTCCTTGTCTGTTATATATTATGCTTCACGCAAGAACCACCGGGATTTAGCCGGTGGTCCTCTCTACGTCTATTACACTTTCTATCTGTCTGAGCTTCTCCACGAGAACCTTTATCTGGTCCCTGCCTCTGATATTGAAAAATACCTCGATTGTAGCGATGCCCTGCTTGCTGGTCTTGGACTGTATACCACTGATATTGATTTCCTTCTCGGTAAATATCTTTGTGATATCTACGAGCAGTCCCGGCCTGTCATGACAGAATATCTTTAAGTCTGCCTGATACTCGGCACCGTTGTCCATGAGGGTGTATCCTGCCACTCTGCTTCTATGAGCCTGTCCTTTTCTATCTTGGACAGATTGATAATATTCACACAGTCTGTCCTGTGGATGGAGATGCCTCGGCCTCTTGTGACAAAGCCCACGATTTCATCTCCCGGAACAGGATTGCAGCACTTCGAGAAGTGCACAGCCACGTCATAGAGTCCGTGTACCACAATACCGCTCTTTGACTTTGCTCCGGCTGTATACCTGCTGCTGCCTGCTGCTTTTCTGCGATGCTGCCAAGCACATCTGCATCTGTCACCGGCACCACATGATCCTTCTTGTACTCGTCGTACATCCTGTTGACTATCTGGCTCTCCTTGAGTCCGCCGTGGCCGACGGTTGCAAGGCATGAGTTCCAGTCGTGGAAGCCGTATTTGCGGCGTATTTTCTCCTGATACTCAGGCTTATTTATTTCAGCAAAGTTGATACCCTTTGCCTTGGCATAGGCTGCTATCAGATCCTTGCCGTGCTGTATATTCTCCTCCTTGAGCTCACTTCTGAACCACTGGTTGATCTTGTTCTTGGCCTGTGTGCTCTTTACGACCTTGAGCCAGTCACGGCTTGGTCCCTTGGAGTTCTGTGAGGTGATTATCTCTATCTGGTCACCGTTTTTGATGACATAGTCTATCGGCACCAGCTTGCCGTTTACCTTGGCACCGACCATCTTGTTGCCGACCGCAGAGTGTATGCTGTAGGCAAAGTCTATAGGTGTGGATCCCTTTGGCAGGTTCTTTACATCACCAGACGGTGTGAATGCAAATACATTGTCGGAAAATAAATTTAAATCACTCTTTAATAAAGTCATAAACTCCTTATTATCCGACATATCCTGCTGCCACTCGAGTATCTGGCGCAGCCAGCTGAGCTTCTCCTCCTCTGTGACAGTGGTGGTAGTGGCATTGCCGTTGTTTGCTTCCTTGTACTTCCAGTGCGCTGCGATACCGTACTCAGCTGTACGATGCATCTCATAGGTACGTATCTGTATCTCAAACGGCTGTCCGCTCGGGCCTATGAGTGTCGTATGAAGCGACTGGTACATGTTCTGCTTCGGCATGGCAATATAGTCCTTGAAACGGCCCGGTATAGGCTTATACTTCTCATGTATGATACCAAGCACTGCGTAGCAATCCGGTATGGTATCCACCAGAATCCTGATGGCAAAGAGGTCATATATCTGGTCTATAGTCTTGTCCTGATTGACCATCTTCTTATATATACTGAAGAAATGCTTTGCCCTGCCGTATATCTCTGCCTTGATACCGGCATCTGAAACATACTTCTTGACATCGTTTACCAGGCCCTGGATGTAGGTGTCGCGCTCTGTCTTTCTGAGGGCTACCTTCTCTACCAGATCGTAGTAGGCATCCGGATAGAGGTACTTCATACAAAGGTCCTCGAGCTCTATCTTTATCTTGCTGATACCAAGTCGCTGTGCGATAGGGCAGTAGATATCCTGTGTCTCTCTGGCGATACGCTGCTGTGCCTCCTTGGACTGGTACTTGAGTGTACGCATATTGTGCAGTCTGTCTGCCAGCTTTATGAGGATGACTCTGATATCCTTCGCCATGGCGAGAAACATCTTGCGCAGATTCTCAGCCTGCATCTCAAGCCTGTCCGCATTCTTGTCCTTCGGATCCTTGGTGCTGTCTGTCAGGTGCAGGTGCTTCAACTTCGTGACACCATCCACCAGATGTGCGACATCGTCTCCAAACTCTGCACGCATCTCATCCATGGTCATGATGGTATCCTCCAGCACATCATGGAGCAGTCCTGCTGCAATGGTTTCCTTATCCAGCTCGAGCTCGGCGAGTATTATGGCAACACAAAGCGGATGTATGATATAAGGCTCTCCTGACTTACGCGCCTGACCCTTATGAGCATCATAAGCTACCCTGTAGGCTTTGTCCACAAGGCTTGTGTCATCCGACGGATGGTACTTTTTGATTTCCTTTTTAAGCTCATCGTAAAGCTCCTCTGGGCTCGTAAAATCCTTTGTTCCCCTTATACCGCTGGTATCTGAGCGAAATTTGTCCGCTATTTTTTCTAATTCTTCTGTTGAGTAATCTGCCAATAGTCTCACCTCGATTGTAGTGTATCTTTAGTAGCCATTATATTTTATTTCTTTAAAAATTGCAATCTCATGTTGTTAGCCTATAACCATCTTTACTCCGCCATACATGCCGGCTGAGTTGCCGAGTGTGGCAAGCTTGATCTCTGTCTCACGGCTTGCATGGAAAGCATACTCTTTATAGTACTTTGCTGCTGTATCGATGATGATGCTGCCTGCCTTTGAAAGGCCACCGCCGACAACAAATACCTCAGGGTCCATAACGCATGCTACTGCTGCCATTGCCTTGCCGAGAAGCTTCATAGACTGCTCTACTGCAGCAATGCCCGCTGCATCTCCTGCCTTTGCCGCATCGCATACATCCTTGGCTGTGAAGCCTGCATTTAAATCAAGCTTTGTTGCCACATCCCTGTGTGCTGCAATGTATCTCTCTGCCACTCTTACGAGACCGTTTGCTGATGCATACTGCTCTAAGCATCCCTTCTTGCCGCAGCCACAGCACTCTGACTCATCATCTACCATAGGCATATGTCCTATCTCTCCGCCTGCTCCGTTTACTCCGGCTACGATTTTGCCCTCGCGGATGATTCCTCCGCCTACGCCTGTGCCGAGTGTGATCATGACTACATCCTGATGACCCTTTCCGCCACCCTGCCACATCTCACCGAGTGCAGCTACGTTGGCATCGTTTCCGGCCTTTACCTTGATACCGCCGCACAGTACTGAGAGTGACTGTGCCACGTTGAACACGCCCCAGCCGAGGTTGACACATCTTAATACCGTTCCGTCATCCTTTACAGGTCCCGGCACTCCCATGCCTATGCCCTCGATGTCACCCATCTCGATGCCATGCTTCTCGTTATTCTCCTTGATGGATGCTGCGATATCAGGCAGGATGAGCTCGCCGGAATTCTCTGTGCGTGTAGGAATCTCCCATGTATCGACAAGCTTTCCTGTTGTCTCGAAAAAGCCTATCTTTACAGTTGTTCCACCTATATCTACTCCATATGCGTATTGTTTCATTTTTTCGTCCTCCAAATCGTTAAACTATGTTTATATTTTATTGCCTAATCGCATATTTTTCAATGTTTTTCATTGTTTTTTATATTTTTTCTATATATAGAAGCGTTTATATCATCATCCATATGCCCGCTATTTGTAAATCCAAGCTTTTTGGCAAGACGCACCGATGCCGTATTTCTCTCATCTATCCGGCAGTAAAGCTCTTCAAAGTCTGTGTTTTCGCGCGCATAGTCTATTATGAAGCGGCACACCTCCGTGGCATAGCCTTGGTTCCATAATTCCGGCGCTATCATATAGCCCAGTTCATCGTGCTCAAGCCCTGCCCTGCCTATCAGCTTCCCTGTTCCCTTGGAAAATACAAGCCACATGCCATACTCGTAAAAGCCATACATGTTCTCTATATATGCTTTCTGGTATTCAAGCTCTGTCTCGTAGTCGTAAAGCGGTTCCACAAAGTCTGTCATGCCGGGCTTGTCATAGAGTTCATAGAGCGCAGGAAGGTCTGACAGGGACAGCTCACGTATCAGGCACCTGTCTGTCTCACCGATGTCCCACGGGATGTGATTATACCGCCTGCGCACCCGCTCAAGATACTCAATATCAAGCTCTGCAAGGCTCTCGACTGCATAGCGCGTGCCGCACTGCGGTTCTCCTACTGATGCTATGCCGAGCGAGTCGGCTATTTGCTTCTGCTGCCGGGTTGAGACTATCCAGATGCAGTCGGTGGGAGCTTTCTGTATTCTTAGATTTCCCGTATTAGCTTTCGCGGTGTTATCTGCAGATTCTGTATATCCTGAATTATTTTCTATTTCATACACACACAAATTATTATGCTGCTCATCTGGCAGTTTCTTCTGCAACTCACCAGCAATTTTCCCAGTAGTGCACCATACAGTTTTTCTTGCAGCTCATCAGGTAGTTTTTCTTGTAATTTTTCCTGTAATTCATATTGCTGCTCGTCATACAGTTTTTCCTGAAATTCATCATGCAACTCGTCTGACGCAGGTGACATATCGGCTGCACGCTTCCACTGTGGCTTGAAGCTATCGTCATGATAGTAAAAAGAGGCAAGTTTTTCGCTTGCCTCATCGATAATTATTATCATTAAACTGTCTCCGGCTCCGGATAGTCCACTCCGAAGGTCTCAACTGTAACTGTCTTCATGACCTGGGCCTCAAGTGGTTTGTCCATGTAGTCTGTGCGCACCTCGCGATCTTGTTTGCCACATCCATGCCCTCGATTACTTTGCCGAATGCCGCATACTCACCGTCGAGATGTGGTGCATCCTGATGCATGATGAAGAACTGGCTGCCTGCAGAATTGGGAGAAGAGGAGCGGGCCATGCTCAGCACGCCTCTTTTGTGCTTCAGCTCATTCTTCACACCGTTGAAGAAGAACTCGCCCTTGATGCAGTAGCCGGGGCCGCCCATGCCGTTTCCGTCGGGGCAGCCGCCCTGGATCATAAAGCCGGGGATGACGCGGTGGAAGATCAGGCCGTCATAGAACCCGGCGTTTGCCAGCGAAATAAAGTTGTACACGCTCTGAGGCGCGATATCGGGATACAGCTCGCAGGTGATGATGCCGCCGTCCTGCATCTCGATGGTGACGATAGGATTATTTGCCATAACCGTTTCCTCTTTTCTGTCGTTGTGTCAGCCGCGGTTTTTCTCCCGCATGGCGCGTTCCATCTCCCGCTTGGCGTCCCGCTTCGCCACGGCGCCCGCTTGTCGTAGGTCTTTTTGCCCTTGCACAGACCCACCTCCACCTTCACGCGGGAGTTCTTGAAGTAGACGGACAGCGGGATCAGGGCGTAGCCGTCCTGCTTTTGCAGGTCGTGGAGCTTCCGGATCTCCCGCTTGTGCAGTAAAAGACGCTTGGGACGATCCGGGTCGCGGTTGAAGATATTGCCCTGCTCGTAGGGCGATATGTGCAGGCTGTATGCGTAGATCTCCCCGTCCTTGGCCACGCAGAAGGAGTCCTTCAGGTTCAGCGCCCGTTGAGGATGGATTTGACCTCTGTGCCAAACAGCTCGATACCGGCCTCGTAGCGGTCCTCCACGAAATAGTCATGATGGGCCTTGCGGTTCTGTGCAGCGAGCTGATGCCGGACTTTTCCATGGCGGACCTCCTTTCCGGATTTGGGAGGGATTATACCACATTTTACGCCGGGACGCAAGAGGGGCGTCAGCAGGTATTTTGCTGGTATTTTGCCGCGGGGTGTGCTATACTGCGAAAAAACGACGGAAGGAGCGTTCAGCATGGAACTGACTGAAAAAACC
>ERZ859937.494-NODE-494-length-16601-cov-1.798562_pt1 | contig 16601 bp, 15 predicted proteins | sample MGYA00509985_ERZ859937 | MGnify/ENA primary metagenome ERZ859937 (study PRJEB30046, sample SAMN00715169) | human gut metagenome | study: EMG produced TPA metagenomics assembly of the A metagenome-wide association study of gut microbiota in type 2... | reverse complement strand
CCTCCGCTTCACTCCGGACGTAAATAACAACACTTTTTCTGGCAGAATCTCTGCTACCTTCGCAAGCAATCTATCTAACACTTCATAGTCAGGCAAAATATCCAGATAATCGCCACGAAGCTCCACCATATCAATGGCAGAGCTTCTCTGTGACTGTCTTATCTGATCCGCCTGCGCTATGATCTCCTCCGCCGACCGTCCGACCAGCGGCACACAGATCTTCGGCCGGTCAAAGCCGATGATACAATGTTTGATCTTACAATAACGAATCATATAATTTTCCTCTATTTTTACTGTATCTTCTCATAGTACTTGGATTCCAGTGCCTGCAACAGCTGCTCCACAGTATAGTCATCGTCATCCAGATAGATGCTTGCTTCCATACTCAGGAACACACCCGGTTCTACTTCGATCACGGCTGTAACATCCATACATTTCATCTGGAATGCGTTATAAGTCTGTACGTTATAAAGCACATCCTTGTCTTCTACTTTTGCTGTCTGGTTTAACTGTGTATCCAGAATCTCGTAGCTGTCGATGTTGGACATATCATAATAGACAGAATCCAATGCGTCGGATGCAGATTCTGCAGTATATAACCCATACTGTATCGTAGATACCTGCTCTGTCTCAAACATAACACCATACTCATTCGCATACTCGAAGTTAAATCCATCGATACATCCCTTGATCTTGTATTTCGCACTTCCATCATAGGTCATAACTGATGCATTATCGAGGGTAATCTCATCTGTATTATCGTCGCTGAAATCTGCATCGCTATAGGTAGCTGTGTCTTCGTCGATATCCTCTTCCACCTGATTAAGCAGATCGGAATTTGTTCCAAACAGACTGTTCAATGCATTTATCAGATTTACAAATGCTGTATTGTCAGATAAACGCTCTACCCAAGCATCCATCAACTTCTGGCTTTCTTCACCAAATGTCTGCAGATCGTCCTCTGTCATGGTTGCAAGATCATACACCTTTTTGCTTGCATCCATCTCCTGTACAGAAATCTTCGATGTATCGATCGTTGTATCAATACTTCCATTGCAGAGCGTCTGGTTGGCTGCCTTCAGCTCGAACGAATCAATCGCCACAGTATAGCCGACACCCTTGTTGATGTCTTTGTAAGCACCCTTGTAATTAAACACATAGGTATCTGCGCCTACAATATTGGCATTAACCGTATTCTCAAATGTATTGTCCGCCTTGTTAAATGTCTTCTCCCAGTCAACAGACAGGTACGAAGAAGCGGAGATCTTTACCTTTGTCGTAACTGTATCACCAGACTCTACAACATCCTTTGTGAAATCCAGTCCAATCTCCTTGTCACCGGCAAATGCCTTTACATTTCATATGTATTTCCGCTGATATCATGTGCCTCGAACTTCACGCCAACGGAAGTGTCTGACACATCAAAACTTAAGTTTCCTGACAGATCATCCTTACCAGCATCCAGCCAAAAATCATAATCGATCTTCACCATATTCAAGATGTTGATCTTATCGCTACATGTGATCTTAACAGCTCTCTTGCCCTTCACATATACTTTCACACACAGATCATGCTTAATGACACTTGGCACAGCCGCTTTCAACTGATCCATATAATATGTATAGTCGTCTGCACTCATACCAAGCTGATCAAGCGTATCCTGCGAACCTGTTACCGCTTCTGTCAAACCATCGATCGCAGATACACACGCATCCTGCAGATCTTCCTTTGCCCATGTCACATAATATTCCTTGGCTGTTACATTCTCGCCATTGACTGTGATCTTGGCACTTCCCTGCTTCTTAAATTCTGCAGCATCCCAGATTGTCTCCAGCGCACTCACATATCCACTTGTAAGACCTGATCCATCAGAACCAGATGCAAATGCGTTTAAACTGTATCCGGCAAGTGCCGATGCGTCCAGACCAAGTGACTGTCCAGCTGGTGAATTCGCAAGCGCGCCCATCGGATCGTCCGCCGGGTATACAAGATAACCTGCAAGCAACTCCGGTATACCGACTGTCATCGTATCTTCATCGCCAAAAACCTCATACGACAGAAGATCATCGCCTCCGATCGTTATCGCGCCATCTGCAGAAAGCTTCTTATTTTTCTGATCCACTGCGTTATTCTGATTCCAACCGATTGCGTAAGCATTTTCACCTTCACCAGCGTTAAATGTCAGGTTGAGACTGCTATCTCCACCTTTCTCATTATACGCCTTCATCACCTCATCGAATCCGACTACATCGTTTCTCTCTCCGCCAGTGCTGTAGGAAGAAAATGTCTCTTCCATCGCATCTAATACGACTTCCTTGTCCGACTTAAAAAGCTTTGGAAGGAAAATGACGCCACATACAACCAGTGCAACGATTGCAACGCCAGCACCGATCAATGCGCCCAGCTTGCCCTTTGTCATTGGCTTCTTCGGTTTCTTACCGCCTGTCTGTGGTTGCATCGGCTGCTGTCCGTAATATCCAGTCATGTCCGGCTGTCCCGGCTGTTGTCCGTAATATCCGGTCATATCCGGCTGTTGCGGATTTGCATATCCAGTCATGTCTGACTGTGGTGGATTCGTATATCCGGTCGTATCCGGCTGCTGTGGATTCACATTTCCGGATGGATCCGGGAATCCCCCTGGCTGCTGTGTGTTATTTTCGTCCATTCTACCCCTCCCATAAAACATTTTCTCTTAGTAAACCTTCGCTTCTTCCTCGCCATTTAATACACGAAGCGCACCCTGTGCCAGAGCAAGAAGCTCGTCTTCGCCACCGTATACGGTAACCGGTGCGATAAACTTTACTCTCTTTGTGATCTCTTCGGTTGCGTACTTGCCATATGCGATACCGCCTGTCAGGATGATCTGATCAACCTTACCGGAGAGAACCGCTGCCTGTGCTCCGATATCCTTCGATACCTGATATAAGAATGCATCGAATACAAGCTGTGCATGCTTGTCACCATTCTTTGCCATAGCCTCGATATCTCTTGCATCGTTGGAACCGCAGTATGCATTAAATCCTGCCTTACCAACAAGCTGCTTGATCATTTCCTTCTCTGTGTACTTTCCTGAATAGCACAGACGAACCAGCTCGCCGTTTGGAACACCACCGGCACGCTCCGGAGAGAATGCACCATCGCCATCCAATGCATTGAATACATCTACAACCTTACCGCCTGTATGGGCACCTACGGAAACACCGCCACCCATATGAACAACGATGAGGTTCAAATCCTCGTACTTCTTACCAACTTCCTTTGCATAACGCTTTGCAACTGCCTTCTGATTTAATGCATGGAAGATACTTGTTCTAGGAAGCTCCGGATGTCCGGAAAGTCTTGCAACATCCTGTAACTCGTCAACAACAACCGGGTCTACGATATAAGCAGGGATTCCAAGCTCATCAGCGAAATCCTTTGCCAGGATACCACCGAGGTTTGATGCATGCTCACCACGCTTTGCCTCTACTAAGTCCTTTACCAGCTCATCGGTAACTGTGTATGTACCACCCGGAATTGGCTTAAGCAGACCACCACGGCCCACAACAACATCCAGTGTCTTAATATCGAAATTATTCTCTGCTAAAACCTTTGCGATAACATCCTTACGGAAATCCTTCTGTGCAACGATCGAATCGTACTGTGCAATCTCCTCAGTCGAATGACGCAGTGTCTCCTCGAACAACAATGTCTCATCTTCAAATACACCAATCTTTGTAGATGTAGAACCTGGATTGATGATCAATGACTTATAACTCATTTTATTATCCTCCTTTATATGTATGCAAATGTGCAATAAATATGTGTATCGGTTGGGCATACGTATGTCCAACCATATCTGCTATATCTTTCTGCACATTTGAACATGCTTGAAATTACTGGTTCTTCTTTAAGTTCTCAGCTACGATTGCTGCAAGGGCAATCGAATTCACCTTTGTCTCAAATGTATCGGAACGGGATGTCAGGATAACCGGTGCCTTTGTACCTGTTAAGATACAGCCATTCTTAACCTTTGCTGTGTGAACCAGTGTCTTGTATGTGATATTACCTGCGTGAATGTCCGGGAATAGTAAGATATCTGCATCACCGACAATCTTACGGTTCGTTGCTCCCTTATGCTTTGCAGCTTCCGGATCAATTGCAAGATCCATGGAAAGCGGTCCGTCCACGATACAGCCTGTAATCTTACCCTCTTCATTCATCTTTGTAAGCTCAGCTGCGTCTACTGTAACAGGCATCTTCGGATTTACTACCTCTACCGCTGCAAGCGGAGCTACCTTTGGACACTCGATACCACATGCATGTGCAACTGCAACTGTGTTGCTGATGATATCCACCTTGTCCTCCAATGTTGGGTATGGAATAAATGCAACATCAGTCAGGAAGAACATCTTCTCGAAGCCTTCAATCTCAAACAGACATACATGTGACAAAGCCTTACCAGTTCTAAGTCCCACTTCCTTATTGAGTACACTCTTCAGGAATCCCTTTGTGTCAATGAGACCCTTCATGTACATATCTGCCTCTCCATCATGTACAAGCTTTACTGCTGTAAGAGCTGCTTCTGTCGGATCCTTCACGTCAATAATCTCAAAACCCTCTAAACTCATATCCATGCTTGCAGCGATTTCCTTGATCTTATCAGCATCTCCGACCAGAATCGCATCCGCGATATCTTTATCCTTTGCTGCCTTTACTGCTTCAAGGACTGCATCATCCTGTGCAACAGCTACGGCAAGCTTCTTCTTGCTACATGATTTAATCTGCTCAAGTAATCCTTCAAAATTCTTCATTGTTCTGTTCTCTTCCTTTCCTCTTCCATCCTCTTTTTATGAGTCTTTGTTGTTCTTTACGTCCAAGATTGCTGAAACGGTGCATAAAGCAATTGCTATAAATCCCATAGCATGATCAATATGCTTATTTATCTGCTTTCTTCGTTTTTCCTTAAGCTTCCGCTCTTTGCGCGACATACGCTTTGCAGGTTCTCTGTAAAGTGATTTCGCAGGCTTTGCCTTCTTCGGTTTTTTCGGAGTCTTCAGTCTTGACATCTGTTTCACCTTCTTTGACGAATTTATAATGTGTTTTCCGCATTATTCCGGCTTGTGTGAACACAGCCTATATAATGTTTATTATACCATTTTAAGCAGGCTTTCGCAACATCTGTTCCGGCGGCTTCGCGAAATAAGCCACCGTCAGCAGAATCGTCATGCAGACCCAGCTGATCGGTTCCGTAAGTGCCACACCGAAATAAGCAAGCCGCGGCACCAGAATCTTGCTGAAAGTACCTTGATTGTCATCTCAACAACGCTCGAGCACACCGGTATTACTTTCCGCCCCATCCCCTGCAGACTGCACCGCAGGATAAACAGCGGTCCTAACACATAGAAAAATACAATACTGATCCGGGAATACATCACCGCAGAATCTACAATTGTCGGATTATCGGTAGACGCAAGCCATGTAAATACCGGCCTGCCAAATGCAAAGCAGATAATTACAAGTACCGTTGTTATTCCCGTTGCCATAACAACGGCATGACGAATCCCTCTGCGAATACGTGCCGGTTCCCCGGCTCCCATATTCTGACTTACAAAGGTTGTCATTGCATTTCCCAGACAATAAAGTGATACCGTAAATATATCGAACACTTTTCTTGCCGCTGTATGCGCCGCAACGATTGCCGTTCCCAATCCATTGATTGCGCCTTGCAGCACAATCGTTCCGAAATTCACAACAAGCGACATGAATCCCATCGCAAGCCCCGTCGTAAGAAGCTCACTGTACTGTCCTTCCACCGGCTTCCACTCGTCCTTCTCCGGTATAATATCCCGGAACTTAAGCAGGATATAACCAAGACAAAGCACTGCCGAAAGTGCCTGCGAGATGATTGTCGCCCAGGCAGCACCCTGAATCCCCATATGAAATCCATTCACAAACAGCAGATCCAGTCCAATATTCACGAACACGGAAATAATCAGACAATAAAGCGGCGTCCGGCTGTCGCCAACCGCGCGCAGTACGTTTGCACACATGTTATAAACAGACACAAATATAATGCCATATAAAATGATTCGCACATACGCAAGTGCCGGGCTCATAATATCTTCCGGTGTTGCCAGAAGTTTCAGGATCGCAGGAATCAAAAGCAAGATTAACACGGTAAGCACAACTGCCCCTGCCAGCGTCAGCAACACAGTACCTGCCACCATGCGGCGCATCCGCTTATAATCCTTTCCTCCAAAACTGTTCGCAATCGGAATCGCAAATCCAAGTGTCAGGGAATTCAAAAATCCGATTAAAGTGTTCGATACAACACTTGTGGCACCGACAGCCGCAAACGCTTCGGTGCCAACAAATGTACTTACAATCTTACTGTCCGCAATATTATATAATTGTTGAAATATGCTGCCGAATATCATCGGGATGGCAAATAAAATTATCACCTTTGCCGGGTAGCCTTTTGTCAAATCTTTCATCCTGTTTCTTCATTCCTTACAATACAAATATTCTCTGGTATAAACACAACACCCCATTCTGCACAAGAAGTACGAATGGGGGTTGTATATATGTAGCATTAATTACTCTACCGTTACAGACTTCGCCAGATTTCTCGGTTTATCCACATCCAGTCCCTTTGCCTCGGATGTATAATATGCAACTAACTGCAATACAACCGCTGTTGCAAAGGATGTAAATTCACTATCCATCTTCGGAAGGCGGATATGCTGGTCACAGATACTTGGATCATTCACTTCCTCATCCATGCTGACAAGCACCACATACGCACCTCTTGCCTTTACCTCACGGATATTCGAGATGACCTTCGCATAGACATCCTCCTGGGTTGCCAGCGCGATAACCGGAACATTCTCAGAGATTAACGCGATTGTTCCATGCTTGAGCTCTCCTGCCGCATATGCTTCGGCGTGCACATAAGAGATTTCCTTTAACTTCAGTGCCGCTTCTAAGCTCATCGTGTAGTCCAGACCTCTTCCGATATAGAACGTATCGGTTGCAAACTTGATATGATCTGCCACTCGCTTGATATCATCCGCGCATTTCAGAGTTTCCTCAACAATATTCGATGCATTTGTAAGCTTTGTCATAAAGCGTTTTGCATCATACTCTGTGATAAGTCCCTTCACCAGTCCGATCCGGCATGCGATCAGATACATCGCTGCGACCTGTACCGTATATGCCTTCGTCGATGCAACCGCAATCTCCGGACCTGCATGTGTATATAATACATAATCGCTTTCTCTTGCGATTGTGCTTCCCTTCACATTGACGATAGAAAGCACCTTGGAACCGCGATTTTTCGCAAGCTTCAATGCCTCTAACGTATCAATCGTCTCGCCCGACTGGGAAAGCACGATTGTCAAAGTCTCCTCATCGATAATCGGATCTTTATACCGGAACTCGGAAGCACAATCTACATGCACCGGAATCCGAAGCTTCTTCTCGATCAGATGCTTTCCTACCATACCTGCATGCATCGCTGTACCACATGCCACAATAGAAATACGCTTGCAATCCTTAAATATTGCATCGTCAATTCCATCCTCTGTGAAATCCGGAAGTTCCTGATTGATACGTGGTGCAATCGTATTGCGGATTGCATCCGGCTGCTCATAGATTTCCTTGAGCATGAAGAATGGGTAACCACCCTTCTGTGCACTTGTGATATCCCAGTTTACAGTCAGCATCTGTGGGGTTACTTTGTTTCCCTTCAGATCCTGAATATCAATACCATCCTTTTTGAGTGTCAGAATGTGATACTCTGGTACTACGAAATACTCCTTTGAGAACTCGATTAATGCGGTCAGATCGGAAGCAATCACCGAACCTCTCTCGCACGACGTTGCAACCATCGGGCTTACATTCCGAATCGCGTAGATTGTATCCGGGATATCCTGGAACATAATACAAAGTGCAAATGCACCGGAAAGTACCTTCACTGTCTTCTTGATTGCCTTGACCGGATCACCCTCATAGAACTTATTCAAAAGCGCCGCAACGACCTCAGAATCTGTCTCTGATACAAGCTGGTCAGCCAGTCCGTACTCTGTCACGATCTGACGGTAATTCTCGATAATACCATTGTGAATCAGTACGACCTTTCCGACACGGTGTGGGTGTGCATTCACGTCCGTTACCCCGCCGTGGGTTGCCCATCTTGTATGACCGATTCCGCAGGTAGCAGGCATTTTCTCTGCCTCGCAGAGCTTCCGTAACTCCTCTACCTTGCCGGTACGCTTGCGCACCTGAATCTGATCGTTCGACAATAGTGCTAATCCTGCGCTGTCATATCCGCGGTACTCCAACCGTTCCAGACCGCCGATGATAATATCCTTCGCTGGTTCATTCCCCGTAAAACCAATAATTCCACACATAATATCTACCTCTATTCTATTTTTAATTTTCTATGATTCCATTACTGATTACAGAACTTTGTTTTGCAGTTACCCACATATTTTTTTCTGTATACGCACTCAGCTTGTACGGAAACGCATCCGCCGAATCTTTCGATCACGTTTCTCCTCGTCATCCTGAGTTTTTTCCGTCCCCTCAGGACCAGGCGCTAAGGTTCTTACCTTTCGAGTTCTGTGTCCTCCCATCTCACACAGTTGCCTTATTCTATCATACCAATATTTAAAATGCAAACGAAAAGAAAGGGCAGATGCACCTGAACATCTACCCTTTCTTCTCTGCGTGCTTCTTACTTAGAAGCTTCCTTGAGCAGGCTTGCGCGTGCGGCTGCCGGCTCCTTTACCTGATGCTGTGCCATGCAGATGCGCTATTTACAGTCTTCTTTGCAGTGTTGTAACCAATCTTTGCTACAAGTTCCTCAATCTTCTTCATACCTTGTACCTACCTTTCTTTTTCCTATCATTGCCAACACTGCTACAAAGGTTACAGTTCCAATATACACAGTGCCAACAATCACACATGATCTCCAAAGAAATGCCAACAAAGAGCCAATCCCTAAAACGAGAAATCCGTTTCGTTTGTTCCGCTTTTTCTGCACTGCGGTCAGTGGCTTATTGGCATGTGCAACCGGACCGAGTATCGCAAATACACACAGATCCGCGGCGAGCACGATCCAAAGCTCGAGTGGTACTTCCGCATATGCTTCCATGTACCGTGAAAGTATCATGACCACACCCCAGCCACCATAGCTGACGAGCATACAGACCAGCGACGTCTCCGCATGATACCCACCGAAAGCACTGCGAATCAGGTAAAATGTTCCCAAAAAAAGAGCGGTCTGTAACAGGTTCTTCGTAACTATCCCAAGCAGAATAAATCCGATTACCTGACACATCTGTTCAAGAAACACTGCGTATCCATATACATAGATATCGTAGTCCTCTTTCTGGATCACATCTCTTCGCAACAGATGATCTGTGATTGCATATGCAAGACGTTCCATGGACTTCCTCCTCACTTCATTTCCTGCTACTACAATACCTGATTTTTGACATTTTACAACCCGTCTGGCAAAGTTGGTTGTTTTTTGAGCATACTTTTTACTTTTTCGACGTTATACGACAATGTTCGAGATGAAAAACCCGTTTCGTTCTTCCTCATAGAAAGAACCTTCCATATCCCGGATCAGCTTCTTTACACTCTTTCTTCCAAGTCCGTGCAGACTTGCATCTGCCTTCCGCGTGCGAAGCTCCGGGTTGTTCTCCATAACCGACTGACTGATCCGGTTCCGGACAGTTACCAACAGCAAGCCCGCACTCTCGTAGATCTGCAGTTCAATCAGTTTGTCTTCCTCCAGCTCCTCTGCTTCAATCGCATTTTCCAACAGATTCAGCAGTGCAATCGCAAACTCCATCTGTCCTTCCGGCAAATGTGCACTGATTTCTGTCCGAAACGTGATCTGTTTCTGCCGGCAGATTCCATCGCAATGATTGAGCACAGCATCTAAGATTTCATCGCCTGTCATATAGACACCTTCTGGCTGAAGCTTCGTGTTTAAGACGTCCTCCACATATTTCTGTGCTTCTTCCACATTTCCATTCGCAAGCATTTCCTGAAAGAGCGTGAAATAATGGCGCAGGTCATGCCGGAGCATCCGGTTCTTCTCCTGCAGACGCATCATGCGCTCCATTCCCTCTTTCTGCTCTTCCTGCGACATACGGAGAAGCTGATTTTCCATCAGCAGCTTCTGGCTTTTATTTAATTGATAGGTTGCCACGTACACAAACACATTGATCGCCAGAATTCCGACCATCGCGATACCGATCGCAATCTTTCCCTTTTTGTCAAGATACGGGTAATCCAGCATAATATCTAAGATAATACCGATCAAAATACTGATTACGAACACAACAGCATTCATGACCGGCATCGCGGATTTCATCTTCGTTTTCTTCAGGATCACCATGACCAGAAGCGTGCACAGGATCAGATTCAGCTTCGAACCCATGATGTAATGCAGCCGATGTATCGCATCCATCTCCCATTCCATGCCATTTGTCCCGCGCACGACATACCCGTAAACTGACGCAAAGATCAGTCCACATACCATAAGCAGGATATTCCAGATTGCGACATAGATGATCTTCTCTGAGATTTTTCCATTCGTGCATACAAAACCAAAGAATATGGTAAGTAAAATATAGACAATATTATTCTCCGGACTATCCGGAAATACTTTCTGCAACACAACATTTGCCACAGGGACGATCAACGCCAAAACGACAAACAACCAGTTCGGCATGCTCTTCTTTTTCCCAAGTATCATCGTCAGAAACACGATACCTAATATAGCATCTAATGTATTTGCAAATATTTCAACGAGATTCTCCATACCTGATCCTCTCCAATAACATCTTATAATTCTTCATCGTCTCTTCCTTATAGCTTCCACTGATCGGCAATACAGTTTCATCTCTCAGAATCAGTTCCTTTTTGCCAATCTGCTTGATGTACCGTATGTTTACCACATACGCGACATGCACGCGTATAAAGCCATATTCCCACAGCTCTTTTACGATCTTTGCCATGCTCCCCTCGAGACGATCGCTTCATCCTCCGTATGATAGATGATCTGATGTTTGGCTGCCTCTATGTACATAATCTCTTCCACCGAAGCATCCATCACTTCATTCTTTGCTTTTTCGATCAAAACGTGTCCATCCGTCATCCGCTGTTTTGACAGATTCATCAATGCCGTATCAATCTTCCACGGTTCCGCCTTCTGAATAAACCGAAATGGTTTGTATTTGAGCATATCATAAACCATCTCGCCCCGGTTCGTAAAAAATATAATCTGGATTGACGGATACTTTTCCGTCAGTGCACTGGCAATCGCATCACCCGATATATGTGGCATGTCGATATCCAGAAATGCGACATCCATCTCATGTTTTTCCGCCATTGCCATTATCTCCGCCGAAGATTTTGGATTCCACAGCGTATAAATACTCACATCGATCTGCTGATCTTTGCCAAACTGCTCCACATGCAGTCGGACCATCTGCAGGTCGCGTCTTTCATCATCACATATCAATACATTCATATCGTTTCTCCTGTCTCATCATTCATCCCCCTGTTTTCTAAATGCCCCGGATATGCAGCCCTGCTGCCTGATATGCGCAAAGCTTCTCCACGGTCTCTGCCGTAATGATCTCCCCGGTATTCACGATGTAACTTCCGGGCGGATATACATAGATTGGTGCTCTTGCCAGCGTTCCCGCCAGTTTTTGCAATTCCTCCTGCCCGGCACATCGCTCCTTCTCATGATCCCCTTCTTTCGTCAGAGCGACATCGCACATCTGCAGTGTCCGGTATAACTGTTCAAAATCTTCCTGCCCGTCCCGCACCGTCGAGATCAGTACCACATGTTTTCTGCCTGCCATCTCACAGACGACATCCCCCTTATCCGCAAGCATCGCAAGCAGCTCCGGTCCCGGCACAGCTGCAGAATATACAAGCCGTGTCTCGTCATATCCATATGCACCTGCTGCACATACGGCTTCTTTCTCTATCATTGTGATCTGCGGAAGCTTCGCACAATTCTCCCGGAATTCCCGCAGATTGTTTTCATATTCCGTAAAATCATGGTCTGCCATATAGCAGATTGCCGCTTCCATATTCATCATGAAAATATACGACGGCGAAGAACTTAAGAATATCTCCAATGCCTGCTCCACCGGTTTCACCAGTTCTTCTGTACAGACATGAATCACCGCTGTCTGCGTCATCGCTGGAAGTGTCTTGTGCAGACTCTGTACAACGACATCGGCACCCATGCGGATCGCAGAATATTCCGGTTTTAAAAATGGCAGATGTGCCCCATGTGCTTCGTCCACGATCACCCGAACATGATGTGCATGTGCCACACGTGCAATCTGCGCAATGTCGGATATGACGCCCTCGTATGTCGGCGATGTCACTACAACCGCCGCGATCTCCGGATGAGACTCACACAGCCTTTCAACATCATCGGCATCGACATACCCATCAATAAATGATGTAAATGCAAAGGCATCTTCTGCCTCTTTCTTCCATGTCGGCTCCACATAAATCGTCTGTCGCTGCAGCATCGCCGCCGCATTGTAGACCGATTTGTGGCAGTTTTTTGCAATCAGGATCGCATCGCCCGGCTTCGTGCATGCCGCGATTGCCGTAAAAATCCCTCCCGTCGCACCATTTACCACGTAATACGTGCCACAGGTCTGGTAGATTTCCTTCAGCATGGCAAGTGAATCCCCGATAAATCCCTCCGGCAGATACAGATCATCTGTCCCCGGCACCTCCGTCACATCCCATGCGAGAAATGCGTCCTGAAAATCTCCATAGCAGGCTTTCCGCTTATGCCCCGGCATATGCCATACCGCATGCGCATCACTCAGATATTCACTTAGCCCATCCTTGATCCATTGTTTATGCATGTTATTCCAGCGTCTCTGACTGCACATCTGCAAGCGTGAGCTTCGTCAGATCTTCCTCTTTAAAATTATTCTCCGCGATCAGGCGGTTAGCCTGATTGTGAATCACGCGATCCAGATAATTACGCACCGAACGCGCATTACCGAAATTCTCCGGCGGACATGCAAGTATCCTTGTAAATGTATCCTGCACATACTGCACCGCGTCGTCCGTCAATGTATAATCGAGTGATTTTGCCCGGTTGGTCATGATCTCCAACAGCTCTTCCGCATCATAATTCGGAAATTCAATTGTCCGGTTGAAACGGGAACGAAGTCCCGGATTTGCATCCAGGAAATCCTGCATCTCATCATGATATCCTGCCGCAATGACGATCAGATCTTCCCGGTTATCTTCCATCGCTTTATTCAGGATGTCGATTGCCTCCTGTCCGAAATCACCCTGCTGTCCATTTGCAAGGGCATACGCCTCATCAATAAATAAGATGCCACCCTTGGCTTTCTCGATTACTTCCGTAACCTTCTCACTCGTCTGTCCCATATATCCAGCGACCAGACCAGACCGGTCTACCTCCACCAGATGTCCTTTGGAAAGCACGCCCAGCCCATGATAGATCTTCGCAAGGATTCTTGCCACGGTCGTCTTACCAGTTCCGGGATTGCCAAGGAACACCATGTGATTTGTAACCGGCGGCGTCTGCAATCCATTCTCCTGACGGATCTTACAGATCTTCAACAGATTGATCATATTGTTGATCTCCGTCTTCACGCTCTGCATGCCGGTCAGCTCGTTCAACTGCTTAAGTAATGCCTGTATATCCATCTCCGTATTAAATTCTTTTTTACGCTCTTTCTGATCCGGCAGCGTCTGTGCATCCGGTTGTTCCACCCGCATACGGAATGGCTTTCCAGTTTCTTCTGTATCTGCTGCCCGTACATACTCCGGTGTGTCCATATCTCTCCGGCTGTCTGTATCACTTACTGCCGGCGAATCTTCCTCCTTACGCTCCGGTGTAGAGATCTTCGTCCGCCGCATCTCAAGCGTATCGGACCAATACGAATAATCCGGCTTATCCTCCTGCTTAACCTTGCTTCCGGGCTTAAATGCGATCGTCGGCTTGTAATCCTCCATATCCCCACGTACACGATTGATTTCCTCTGTGATCAATTCAATATACGAGGACAATGCCTGAACCTCTGATGACGCAACCTCCTCGTTGCATGCAATCAGATCATTTCCAATATAATTAAAGGTTGTAACATACAACTGTAACAGATCATAATAACCGTCTGATATCTCCCCGGTTTCTGCTCCGATATTTGAGCGCACAAACGAATTTAACGACCGTGGCGCATGATCCCGGATGCTCTCACTCCGAAGTCCCCAACGGTCTGCATAATCACGGATCATCTTCTCATCAAACTGTGTTCCGAATAACAGATTGATGTATTTGATTTCTTCTTTGTTGACGGAACCATCCGAATATGCGAGATATATCAGGAAATGCAGCATATCTGTACGGAAGGTATGTGCCAGATCCATCCGTCCATCTGTCCGTACATAATCCGCACGCCCGATACTCTGTGCCCGACGCATACATAGATCAAACATGCGTCGACTATTATCTTTCACTTTTACGGTATGAAAACTCCACATTTCTATATCCTTACCCTCTCTGTCAATTTCGCCATACTTATCTATATTATACGCACAGATTCTTTTCTCTGCAAGAAAAAAGAGGCTGCCAAGCAACCTCTTTTCGTAACCACCTTGGATGATATTCCCTTATGTAACACCCTCTCTTTTGTCACATAAGGAAATACCACTGCTACACGTAACAAGACCTTCACATAACTTCGAGCTCTGATGCTCACGTGTATATTACAACATCACACTCCGTATCCCTTCCCCCTGTACGAAGCTATGACGCTGATATGCAAAAATCAAGCAACAACCCAACTTGTTGCTACATGTATTAGTGTAGCACTTTTAAATATTTTTTCAACGGCAGAATAGACAAATTTTATCTCTGTTTTTAGTCATAATGACAGTTTTTTCGTCTAATTTCTTTATTTCCGTTTATTTTCATTCAGTTTCAATCACATTTTTATTGTGAGATTTATTAATTTCTCACGCAAAACGTGATAAATTTTTGACAACGGCAATCCAACCACGTTCAAATAATCCCCTTCGATACCCTGGATATACTTCGCAGCTCCGCTCTGGATACCATAGGCACCTGCCTTGTCCATACAGTCACCCGTAGCGACATAGTTGTCAATTTCTTCCTCCGTCATCGGATAAAATGTCACCTTCGTATGACAGTGAAAGGTATTTCCATGTATCTCTTCCTGCGTATCGGAATCTGTCCACAGAATACACACACCGGTGAATACATCATGCGTCCGCCCAGACAATCGTGCGAGCATCTGCTTCGCCTCATCCTCTGTCTTTGGTTTTCCAAGCACACATCCATCGACAGCAACGACAGTATCCGCACCGATTACCGTGATTTCTTCCACGGAATCTGCTGCCTGATTATCTGTCGTTGATTTTTCCATATTCTTACTGCAGTTTCTGCGGTACACATCTTCCGCTTTCACACGCGCCAGTTTTTCAACCAGCTCCTGCGGTGTCAGATTCTCCAATTCTTCCGGTGGAATCTGTTCCTCTGCCGAAGATACGCACACTTCATATTCATATCCACCCAGCGACAGAATCTCCTGTCTGCGTGGAGACTGTGATGCTAAAATGATGTTCTCCATTGGTTCTCCCCTTTAAATTTCATTATCAACAAGGCGTGCAGCAATTACAGAGCAAATTTAACAGGCACATATCCATGCACCAGTTATCGGAACGCACATCCGGCATTCCATATCCCATGCCACGCTGCACATACCAGTTGCTGCCACCCTGCATACGCTGCTTCATCTGTTTGTATTCCATGTTGTTCGGTTCCATCGCGATTGCACGATCGATATGTTCCATCGCTGTTGCCTGATTCCCTGCTCCTAAGTTCGCAGCCGCACTCAAATAATACCATCTGCCCGTCCGGTCGTCTATATCCTCCAGCGTGCGAAGTGCCTCTGTAAACATCCGGTTCATGATGAAATTCTGCGCAGCAGCAAGATGGGACTCATCCTGACTCATGCCACCGCCTTCATTTCTGGCACGACGGAATGCATCTGAACCAAATCCGCCAAATCCATCAAACCCGCCATAGCTGCTGCCACCATACGATGAACCTGTATTTCCATCCATAATGCTCTTATATGCCGCCTGCACTTCCTTGAATTTTTCTTCTGCCTGCGCTGCGTTTGGGTTGTTGATATTGGCATCCGGGTGGTATTTCCGGCTTAGATTTCGATATGCTTTTTTCACTTCTTCTTCCGAGGCGCCATGTGGAAGCCCCAGAACTTCATAAGGATCTTTCATGCTAATTCCTTTCTTTCTCCCATAATTGCGAAACAACCAATTCATAGTAAACGTATATTTCCATATCTATTCATTCTATATACAATGTATTGAAACTAAGAAGTTCTAAATATTCTGATTTACGTGCTCATATTTTACGCCACCGTCGTGCGGGTATTGCCCCCTCGCTTTGCTCGGCGGCAGATTGTCGGGCGCATCCTAAATATGAACTTCGTTCATATGCGCCCTCCGCTCGCCGTCCCTGGCTCACTGGCGACTGA
>ERZ859937.493-NODE-493-length-16629-cov-1.730240_pt1 | contig 16629 bp, 12 predicted proteins | sample MGYA00509985_ERZ859937 | MGnify/ENA primary metagenome ERZ859937 (study PRJEB30046, sample SAMN00715169) | human gut metagenome | study: EMG produced TPA metagenomics assembly of the A metagenome-wide association study of gut microbiota in type 2... | reverse complement strand
CGATGGCTTTCCTGGCTGGCACTGCGAGTGTACGGCAATGGGACGCAAATACTTGGGCGCCGAATTTGATATTCACGGCGGAGGCATGGACCTCGTGTTCCCACACCACGAGTGTGAGATAGCACAGGCTGTGGCGGCACAAGGCAAACCTATGGTGCACTACTGGATGCACAACAATATGCTGACCATCAACGGACAGAAAATGGGTAAGAGCCTGGGCAACTTTATCACGCTGAACCAGTTCTTTACTGGCGACCACCCCGCGCTGACAAAGGCTTTCGGGCCGATGACCATTCGCTTCTTCATCCTCTCGGCACACTATCGTGGCACCGTCGACTTCTCAAACGAGGCACTCGAAGCCAGCGAAAAAGGATTGGAACGACTGCTCAACGGCATCAGCGACTTGGCAAGGGTGAAGGCTGAAGAGAAAACTGACGACGAAACGGCACGCTTCATTCAGGCTCTGCCTCAGAAGTGCTACGACGCCATGAACGACGATATGGCTACACCACAGGTTATCAGCCACTGTTTGAGGCTTGCACCGTGGTGAACAAATTAACCGACCATAAGGCGTCGGCCACTCAGCAAGACATCGACACGCTGGCAAACACCATGCGCACCTTCGCCTTCGATATATTAGGCTTGCGCGACGACCACCAGGCCGACAGCTGCGGACGCGAAGAGGCCTTCGGTAAGGTGGTAGACATGGTGCTGGCACTGCGCTCGAAAGCACGCGCAAATAAAGACTGGGCTACCTGCGATGAGATACGCGACGCCCTGAAAGAGGCTGGCTTTGAGGTGAAAGACACCAAAGATGGCTGCGTGTGGAAATTGAATAAATAGGTTTCGCAGGTTTCGCCTGCGAAACAGTTGACGAGAGACGAGTAGACGAGTAGACAAGGAGATTACTCTTTCTATAATAGGATATTCTTCTTTTGCTCACAGCAGCAATGCAAGTCTCCTTGTCACTGTAAACTGAAAGCTGACAACTGACAATACAAATCTCCTTGTCAACTCGTCAACTGAATACTGAATACTAAAGAAAAATAACTATTATAACTATCTTTCGCCACCACTTTGTGAAAAGAGATGACGAAGGCCGGCACAGTGGTGTCGGCTTTTTTTATGTTAAAAGTTTTCTTCATGAAGAAAAAAAACATTGAACAAACGAACGTTTTCTTTATTTTTATATTTATCTTTGCCTAAGTTACATTATACCACCTCTGTATACCTAAGGAGACGCTGCGCTATAATCTAAACAATAATCATACGTATGAGAGATAAGCACCTAATAAAAACACTCACATTTATCATAGGTTTATGGGCCCTATTGTTGCCCTTGCTGGCTGAAGAACCCTTCGGCCGAAACATGTTTATGCTTTCAAACATCAATACCGATGCGGGCCTTTCAAATGCTCGGGTGTGCAGCATTGTTGAAGCCGAAGATGGGGCCATGTGGGTAAGCACCAAACGTGGCGTTGACCGATATAATGGCGAACAGGTGAAAAACTATGTTCTGCCCACACTCATGCCCTTTAGCGACGCCTGTGGCAGAAAGATAAAACTGGTGAAAGATCAGTATAAAAACATCTATGCCTACGATAACAAAGGAAAGGTGTATATTTATGATAAGGTGGTAGATGCCTTCATAGAGAGATGCAATCTGGAAAAGATTTTTGACGAGAGCGTGGTGCTAAACGAACTATTGGTTGACGAGCAAGGCCGCTTCTGGATGGCTATCGACCGTGGCGTTTATGTATGGGCACCCACATCAACCCCCAAGGCTAAAAAAGAGAGGCATAACCCTTATGGGCATAAAGGCGTGTATGTTCTTCAAAACACATACGTCAGTCATATCAGGTTTGTGGGGCATCAGTTGTTAGTGGGCTCGCCCTCAGGCATCTTTGTTTGCGACCGTAACCAGGCACTATCCACACAAGGCAAGCATCAGCCCCGCTTGGTGTTAAGAAATTATTCGGCACTCTCGTCGTATCATGATGCCAAGGCGCACAAGATATGGTTAGGCACCTTTCATCGCGGCATCATCATCCTTGACGACCGAAACTGGCAACTGATAGACGAGCCCACATTATCTTCACTTTCGCTTCTTCCTGTTCGCGCCATCATACCTTATGACGAGCGCACCATGTTGATGGGCGTTGATGGCGAAGGCGTCTTTGCCTTCGACAAGCAAACCCATAAGGCATGGCTGCTGTTAAACACCGACGGCCGACCCGAAAACGTGCTTATGGGCAATGGCGTGTATGCACTGTGTAAAGACCGCCTTGGCGACCTGTGGATAGGTTCTTACTCGGGCGGTGTTGACCTGGCCGTGCCCATGAAACACACCCTATTGTTTGTACGCCATGAAAACTACAACAGCCAGTCGCTTATCAACAATAGTGTGAATGACGTATTCTTAAGCCAAGACGGAAAGATATGGTATGCCACCGACAAGGGCGTAAGCATTTACGACGACCACACGCAGCGCTGGCAGCATGGGTTACACAACAAGGTAACACTAACCCTATGTCAAGGCCCTGGCGCACATGTGCTGGTAGGCACCTATGGCAATGGCGTATATGAGGTAAGTGCCGATGGTAGCAGCAAGCAAGTATACTCGGTGGCAAACGGCACCTTGAAGACCGACTATGTGTATAGCCTCTTTCGTGACAGCGATGGCGGCCTATGGATAGGCTGCTTAGATGGCGACCTGGTGCACCTATCGCCCACCAGCGGCAAGCACGCTGCTACCCAAAGGCCACGACATATCTGCCCATCAAAGAGGTGCAAGCCATTACCGAGTCGGCCGACAAGCAGCATATTGCTGTGGGTACCACCCATTGTTGCTATCTGATTGACAAATATACCCATCAGGTTAGTAGGTTTTTCTACCCCACACCGCATCAAGAGCCCGACATCAACTATTTTGTTAATGCCCTTGTTTTTCAAGATGCACAAAACATCTGGATTGCTACCGATGGTGGCGGACTGTATCTGTATGACATGCGCCACCATAAGGTAACAAACTATAACACCACCCAACAATTGCCCTCAAACACGGTGTATGCCCTTACCAAAACCCCCGACGGCAAGCTGTGGATGAGCACCGACAAAGGGCTGGCCTTTCTGCAAGACGGAAAGGTAATAAACCTAAACTTCTTCAACGGACTGGAGTGCGAATATAAGCGCATGGCCGTAACACATGCTAAAGACGGTAGCCTAATATTTGGCAGCAGCAACGGCGCCGTTATCCTGTCGCCACAATTTGCCAAAGGGTTAGACTATCATGCCCCCTTGCGCCTAACCGAGATTAAGGTTGAAGGTATGAACCTAACCGGGGCACAAGAGCGAGAAGCCTGGAACGCTCACCTGTTTGAGATGTTGCAAGCCGGAAAGGTGCACCTAAGCCACAACGAAAACACACTGGTGGTAAGCTTTGAAAGCATTAACTATCAGTATCAACACGACATACAATATCAGTATTTTCTGGAAGGCTTCGACCACCAGTGGAGCCAGCCTTCGGACATGCAGCAAGCACGTTTCGCCAACTTGCCTCCTGGCCATTACACACTGCACGTAAAGGCTATAGGCCGAAGCAGTGGGCGTGTGCTCGACGAGGCATCCATCAACATCATTATTGCCCAGCCCTGGTGGAACACCTGGTGGGCATGGGCCTTCTACCTCATCATCTTAGGCTCGATAGCCTATTTAGGGTGGAATTATTATAAAGAGCGTTTGCAGCGAAAATATTATGACGAGAAGATAAACTTCTTTGTAAACACCGCGCACAACATACGCACCCCCTTGAGCCTGGTGCTCACGCCCCTTGCCGACCTGTCCAAAGACCACACCCTCACGGCCCAGAGTCGCGACTATCTGGAGATGGCTCAGCGCAACGGAAACAACCTGTTGCGCATGGTTTCTGAGCTGCTCGACTTTCAGAAGATAGATCACAGCAAACGAAAGGTGCATCAGCAACAGGTAAACGTTCATATCTTCTTGCGCACACTGATAGATAAGTTTGCCACGATGGCTCAAGAAAAGCAGGTGCAACTGCAGCTATTGTCATGCCCACAGGTAAAGATAACCTCAAACCTGTCGATGCTCGACTTGATATTTGAAAACCTGTTATCAAACGCCATAAAATATACAGGCACAGGAGGGCGCGTAAGCGTGTCGGCAGCACTCTGCAGCAACAATCAGCAGATCTGCATACAGGTAAGCGATACGGGTATAGGCATACCCTCGGCCGAGAAGAAACATATCTACAAGAGTTTTTATCGCGCATCAAACGCTGTGCAGACAGAAGAGATGGGCAGCGGACTGGGCCTGATGCTTACTCGCCAACTGGTGCAGCGGCTCAATGGCAAACTGACATTTGAGAGCGAAGAAGGTAAGGGCACCACCTTTGCTATCACGTTTTGTGTGTCAGAGCACGTCACCGCAGCTACTGAAGAAAAAGAAATAGAACAGAAGCCTATACCCCAAAAGAAAACAACAGAACAAACAGAACAAACAGCAACAATAGAAGAAGCAACACAGCAAGACGTTCTGCTGTTTGTTGACGATAATGCCGACCTACGCCAATACATCAGCATGGCGTTTTCTGACCGTTACCACGTGATAACCGTTGAAAATGGCGAAGCTGCCTTGACCTATCTGCGAGACAACGGGCAGTGCGACATCGTGGTGTCTGACGTGATGATGCCGGGTATGCAAGGCGACGAGCTATGCCACATTATCAAGGAAGACGAAAACCTTTCTTGGCTACCCGTCATACTGCTGACCGCCAAGGTGGGTCGCGACTTTATGATTGAAGGCTTGGGCCTGGGTGCCGACGACTATATAGCCAAACCGTTTGATGCCGACATTCTTGCCAGCAAGATAGACAGCATGCTAAAAAACAGGCGGCGCATGAGTCGTTATTACATGCAGCGCAGTTTGGCAATGGCACGGCAAGAGGTGGAACAAACCATTACGGAACAAGAAAAAGAGGAGGCGAAGGCTGATGAGAGAAAGGAAGATAAAGAAGAAAATAAAGAAGATAGCAATGAGCCTACCTTGAACCCTCAAGACCAAGCCTTTGTAGAAAGGGCCACACAGCTGGTGTTAGACAACCTGAGCAATACCGACTTCAACATCGACCGCCTGTGTCGCGAGCTCGCCATGAGCCGCACCCTATGCTATGGCAAGCTGAAGACGCTGACAGGACAATCGCCACAAGACTTCATCCGACTGATACGCTTAGAGCAGGCAGCCCTGTTCTTACGCCAAGGGCAAAGCGTGTTAGACGTATCAATAAAGGCTGGGTTTGTGAATGTAAAATACTTTAGCACCGTGTTTAAAAAACAATTTGGCGTGTCGCCCAGCAAATATGAGGGTTTGAATAATAACACAAACAGGTAGGCAGAGCCTTAGTTTGAAGTGATATTAACTCTTTAGTTATCAGCACAGTATAAGCATTAAAAACTTATATCGAAACATAATAATAGGTTTCAAACCTGGCGAAATGTCAGATTTGAAACCTTTTTTTGTTTGTTATCAAACCCCACCTATCTTGTTTTTCTCTACTTTTGCAACCAGACAGCTAAAAGCCAACGGCTATCAGGTCGCTATCAGAAAATTAAGTGAAAAGACAACAATCCTAACCAAAGATAAACATGAAGTTTTTTAAAATCAGTTTTATTATAGCAAGCATATTTACTACAGTATCTTGCCACGCCGATACGCCCTTAATGGGTGCTGTATCGGCGCCTAATACATCGGGCGGAAGCACCACACCCAATCAGACCACAATACCCACTGCTCAGCAATGGAACAAAGATGTGGTGGGATGGAACTTGGGCAACAACTTTGAGTGCTCGGCCCCAGGACAAGATGGCGAGACGCTGGAGATAAGTAACCCCACAGGCGCCATTAATGCCGAAACCGCTTGGGGCAATGCACGTGTTACGCGAAAGGTGATAACAGCCGTAAAAAAGGCGGGCTTCAATGCCGTGCGCATACCCATACGCTGGCAGTGCCACATTACCAATGCACAGGCCATGAGCATTGACAAGGCGTGGATGGAGCGTATAAAAGAGGTGGTGGGCTGGTGCCTTGATAACGACCTAAAGGTTGTTATTAATGTGCATCATGAAAAATGGCTCGAAAGCCGCCCTACCTATAAATATAAAGAAGAAAACTGCCAAAAGCTGGCGCTACTGTGGATGAACATTGCCTCAGAGTTTGCGCAATACGACTACCGCTTGGCGTTTGCTGGCACCAACGAGGTGCACATAAAAAACAACTGGAACCAGCCTACGGCCGAAAACCTGGAGGTGCAAAACGCCTATAACCAAACTTTTATTGATGTGGTGCGAGCCACAGGCGGCAACAACTTGCAGCGTCACCTCATTGTTCAGACCTATGTCTGCAACCCCTCGTTTGGACTTGACAACAATGGCTTCATCATACCCACCGATGTCGATGGCAATGGCAACAAATATATGAGCGTAGAGTTTCATTATTATCAGCCATGGGACTATGCTGGCGATGGCAAATACGACTATTGGGGCGATGCTTACAAACAATATGGCAAGACACCCTCTGACAACGAACAAACCTTGACGCTCTTCTTCGACAGGGTGGCCAACGTATGGGGCAGCAAAGGCTTGGGCATTGTGATAGGCGAATGGGGCGTGACCGACCACTATAAGTCAAATGCTGATAAGGTGCACGAAAACATGACCTACTACTGCAAAACCTTTGTTACAGCGGCACGGCAGCGCGGCTTCTCAACCTTTATTTGGGATAATAACAGCTTTGGCAATGGAAAAGAAAAGTATGGCATCTTCGACCGCTTCAAGAGCATGCAGATCAAAGCACCCTGGATTATTAATGGCATATTTTATTAGTTGACAAGTTGACGAGTTGACAAGTTGACGAGTTGACAAGCTGTTTGCTTTGACGAGTTCTTGCTTAGGCAAGCCGACGAGTTGACGACCTAACAATATACAAAGAAAGTAGAAAGATAGAAACTAAAAACTAACAAATATAAAAACTATGAGAAAGAAAACAGTGTTTCTCGGCATGCTGGCTACAAGCATGATGTGCATACCAGCACCTGCCGCCTTTGCTGCGCAAGGTAACAGTATGGACATGAGCATACTGCAGCAGAACCAAGGTATTAAAGGCTCTGTACTGGATGCCACTGGCGAAGCCTTGGTAGGAGCAAGTGTAAAGGTGGTAGGCACAACTACCGGAGCCGTTACCGACATTGACGGAAACTTTACTATTAACTGTAAGCCTGGCACCATGATAGAGGTGAGCTACATAGGCTATAAAACCTTGACGGTGAAGGCTGCCACAGGCATGAAAATTACACTTCAAGAAGACGGTAAGGCGCTGAACGAGGTGGTGGTTACCGCCCTGGGCATCAAGCGCGACCGCAAAGCCTTAGGTTATGGCCTTGAAGAGGTAAAGGGCGAAGAGCTGACCAAGGCTAAGGAGACCAACGTTATCAACTCGCTGTCAGGTAAGGTGGCAGGCCTCGTGGTACAGAACACGGCTGGTGGCGCATCGGGTTCTACCCGTGTGTTGCTGCGTGGTAACACCGAGATGGCGGGCAACAACCAGCCCCTGTATGTGGTAGATGGTGTGCCTCTTGATAACACCAACTTTGGTAGCGCTGGCGAGGCTGGCGGCTACGACCTGGGCGATGGCATCTCGGCCATCAACCCCGACGACATTGAAACCATGACCGTGCTGAAAGGCCCCGCAGCCTCGGCCCTTTATGGTAGCCGTGCCTCGCATGGCGTCATCTTGATCACGACTAAGAAGGCAGAGAAAGACAGGGTGAGCGTAGAGTATAACGGCTCTTACACCGTCGACACACAGTTGGCTAAATGGGACGACATACAAGAAACCTATGGCATGGGCTACAATGGCGCCCTGCCCACCTCAAGCACGGCAGGTACCAACTCAAGTTGGGGACCGAAGGCCGACAACTTTATCTTCAAATATTTTGATGGCGAAGAGCGTCCGTTCAAGATGTATCCTAACAATGCGTCGGGCTTCTTCCGCACAGGTTTCACCACACAAAATTCGGCCATCCTCTCGGTCAATTCGGGTAAGACAGGCATGCGCTTCTCGGTTACTGACATGCGCAACAAAGACATTCTGCCCAACACCCACATGAACCGCGACAACTTTAACCTGCGTGTAAACACATCGGCAGGCCCCGTCGGCTTCCACTTCACCGCCCACTATACCCGCGAGCAGGTGAAAAACCGTCCGGCCCTGGGCGACTCGCAAAGCAATGTAGGTAAGAACCTGATGACCTTAGCAGGCACCTACAATCAGGCATGGCTGAAAAACTATCAAGATGCCAATGGCAACTATCAAAACTGGAACGGCAACGACCAGTATAACAAAAACCCATATTGGGACCTGTACAAAAACCGCAACACCTCGGGCAAAGACGTGTTCCGCTTTACAGGTAAGGCCATCTGGAACATTGACAAGCACCTGAAGTTGCAAGGAACCATTGGTACCGACTTGAACAACATGACGTTTGACGACTTCATTGCCAGAACCACACCTGGCACACCAGCAGGTAAACTTACCAACCAGATTTTCAACAACCGCACGCTGAACGCCGAGCTTCTTGCCCTGTATAACAATTCGTGGGGCGACTTCGACGTTAACGCCACCGCTGGCGGAAACATCTTCCGTGTGAACAACAAAACCGTAACAAACGTGGGCTTAAACCAGCAGATGGATGGCATCATAAACATTATGAACTATCAAGAGCAAAACACACGCGAGAGCATGTATAAGAAGCAGATAAGCTCGCTCTATGCCAGCGCCAGCATTGGTTATAAGCACACCTATTATCTGGAGGGCACGGTGCGTGGCGACAAGTCGTCGACACTGCCTACCAGCAACAACACATACGTTTATCCTTCGGTATCAGGTAGCATGGTGTTCTCTGAGTTTATCAAGAACAAGAAAATTATCAACTATGGTAAGATACGTGCTTCGTGGGCAAAGGTGGGTAGCGATACCGACCCCTACCAGTTGGCCCTCAACTATACCACGGGCAAGTATAGCTATTCAGGTTATACCATAGGTATGATTGCTAACGCCACACAGCCCAACAAAGACCTGAAGCCCACAATGACAAACTCTTACGAGCTGGGCTTGGAGATGAAGTTCTTTAACGGCCGATTGAGCTTAGACGCCACCTATTATAATCAGAACTCGAAGAACCAAATCCTCAGTCTGGCCTCAACCACCACATCGGGTTATGCCTATCGCCTGATTAACGCTGGCGAGATACAGAACAAAGGTATAGAGATAGCCCTTAACGGCAGAGCGCTGCAGATCAACGACTTTGCTTGGGACCTGGGCGTAAACTTCTCGAAGAACAGCAACAAGGTGAAGTCGCTCACCGATGGCATGAACTACTTTGAGATGGCTAAGGCCACCTGGTGTGGCGTGTCGGTAGGTGCACAGGTAGGCGAAGACTATGGTGCCATTCGTGGCCACGACTTCCTCTATAACGACAACGGACAGGTTATCATCGATGCCACTACAGGTCTGCCCAAGGTTGACCAAAAGGTGAAAACCATTGGCAACTCGTCATGGGACTGGACGGGTGGCTTCTACACCACGCTGAGCTATAAAAACTTCCGTCTCTCGGCATCGTTCGACGTAAAGGTGGGAGCCGACATCTACTCAATGTCTATGCGCTCGGCTTATCAAACAGGTAAGGCAAAGGGCACCGTAACAGGCCGTGACGCATGGTATGCTTCTGAAGAGGCACGTCAGGCAGCAGGCATGGACATTGCTGCATGGCGTGAGGCTGGCCTCTGCAAGGGCTTCGTGGCCAACGGCGTGATTGACAATGGCGACGGCACATACCGCAAAAACGACATTGCCGTAAACCCAGAAGACTACTGGAAGCACATCGCAACCAATGTTCAGAGCCAGTTTGTTTACGACAACTCTTATGTAAAATGTCGTGAGATAACCTTTGGTTACACCTTCCCTGAAAACATGCTGGGCAAATATGTTAAAGGGCTGGCCGTATCGTTCGTGGCTCGTAACCCATTCATTATCTGGAAGAACATTCCTAACATCGACCCCGACTCAAGCTACAACACATCGGGACTCGGCTTTGAGTATGGTTCGCTGCCATCGCGTAAGAGCTATGGCTTGAATGTGAATGTAAAGTTCTAAAAAAACAAAAACGAATAGCAAAATGAACAATCTTATTAAAAAATATATTGGCAAGGGCAGCCTCATGATGGCGTTCGCCTTTATGACAACAGGTGTCGCAATGACCTCTTGCTCTGACGACACGCTGAGCAATATCAATACCGATAAGACAAAGGTGAGCAACCTCGACCCCAACGCTCAGCTAACAACCGCGTTGCTGCAAACCTATGGCGACTTCAGCCTAATGGACACCTATCGTAACTATATTACAGGTTTTACACAGCACTTTGCGGGTGGATGGAACGTAACTAACTATGCGGGCTCTAACTTTGCCGAAGACGACATCTCGCGCCGTATATGGGATCGTTACTACGAGATAAGCATCAAGAACCTTGTCGATGCCATTCATAAGTCGGAGGATAAACCCAACCTCAATGCAGCCCTACGCATACATCGTGTATACCTGACAGCTGTGCTGGCCGACATCTATGGCGATGTGCCCGCTTCAGAGGCTGGTTTGGTTACATCGCAGGCATCTCAACACCCAAGTATGACACTGTAGAAGAACTGTACAACTGGTTCTTTGAAGAGCTGACGGCTTGCGAAGTGCTCTTAGGCACAGGCACCGACAACATTTCGGGCGACGTTACCAGCATGGGTGGCGACGTGGCACAGTGGAAGAAATATGCCAATGCGCTGCGTATGCGTTACGCTATGCGCATTTCAGATGTCAACCCACAGAAGGCACAAGACGAGTTTGAGAAGGCGGTGGCAGCAGGGGCTATCAGCAGTGCTGCCGACGATGCTTACATTAAGTATGCCGACTCGCCCTACACTTATTATGATGGCGCTAACGACTACGACTTCCGCACCAACGCGTTGAGCGAGATTCTGTATGGTCAGGATGCCACCTCGCCCACCTTCGTAAGCTCTACCTTGTTCTATCAGATGCAGCGCACAAATGACCCTCGTCTCTATCGCATCTGTCGTCACTATTACAATATCAAACGCAGCCAAGTAAAGCCTGATAAGGAAGAAAATATTGACCTGACCGATGAGGTGCTGGCCTACTTTGAAAGAACACAAACAGGCGAAGAGCCTTGTAACCCGGGTGCCGCATGGTATAGCGACTGGATGAGCGCTCCTGCCACCTCTGAGCTGCCTACACTGCAGAAAAAGGCCGACATGGATGCTAACACTTACGACAACTCCGACTTCCGTGCACGTGCCATGCGCCCACATCTGAACATCGACTTTGAGATGCCTAACACGCCGGGCGACTTGATGAGCTATGCCGAGGTAGAGTTTCTCTTGGCCGAGGCTAAAACCAAAGGATGGAACGTAAGCGGCGATGCCGAGAGCCACTATGAGGCGGGCGTGCGTGCCAGCATGCAGCTGCTGAACAACCATTATCTCACCTCTAACAAGATTTCGGATGACGAGATTAATGCCTTTATTGCTCACAACCCGCTGGGTGAAAATCCGAAGGAAACCATCAACACGCAGGCATGGATCCTGCACATTATGAACCCCTCAGAGGCTTGGGCAAACATGCGTCGATCTGATTATCCCGCCATCTTAGACAGAACCCGTCTGGGCATCTTTACAAACGGCTTTACTTATACCGATGCCGATATGACAATGCCTAACCGCTTGCGTTATCCTGAGCTTGAAGCACAGTATAACAGTGCCAACTATAAGGCGGCCATCGAACGTATGGGCGGCACTGACAACTGGCACTCGAAACTGTATTGGGATAAAAACAACATTAACGTACAGGCCGAGTTTAATCCGTCTTTCGGAAAGGGGTATATAAAATAAAGTTGACGAGTTGACGAGTTGACAAGTTGACGAGTTGTTTGCTTTTGCAAGTTGACGAGTTGACGAAAAATAACTATTAAGAATGAGATATAATGAAAAAGATAAACAATAAATATATGGCTAAGGCATTAAGCACTTTTATGATGCTATGCGCTATGAGCCTTGCGGTGATAGGTACCAGCACCTTGTCGTCTTGCACGTCTGACGACGACCCATTCTTCACCGTAACAGAGAACGACGACCCACGCATCTTGAACACCGATCTGGCCGACTCGAAGATTGACCGTAAAACCAATTATAAACAAGAGATAAAGGTTACGCCAGTCGACTTTACCACCGTGACATGGGAACTGGACGGAACACAGATAGCCGAAGGTCTAACCATTGACCAGACGCTGCCCGTGGGCAACCACCAACTGAAGATTGTGGCTACCACCACCAAGGGAAAAACCACATCAAGAACCTTGAACGTAACGGTGGTGCCCACCGCCGACGACCCATCGTTGGGAACAAACGCCACAGAACTGTGGGTGGCTCCAGGCGAAAACACTACCATTCATAAGTGTAAGAACCTTGCACTGCTGCAGAAGGTGCTCGTGGGTGGTAAGGAAGTGGCGTTTGAAGTGCTCGACGAAGGCACTGCCTTGAAGCTTACAGCGCCTGCCGACCTGCCTAATGGCGAATATGACATCACACTGGTGGGCGATGGCTTTCAGTATAGCGGCGGAACCCTGAAGGTTACCACCGAGCCTAAGCCCTCAATGGAAAACACCATCTGGGAAGGCGCGTTCAGTGTCGATTGGGGCACACCCTTCGATGCCTTGAAAGAAACCCTCGCCAGCAAAGTAAAGGCTGGCACCATACTGCGTATCTATGTAGAGGGCGAAGGCCCGGGCGCTGCTACCACAGCTTGGTGGAAGAACATTCTCACAGGCGAGGGAGACCCCAACCGTGGCGACATCATGATTAGCGGTAGCATGGTGCTGAAGTATGAGCTGACCGACCTCTCTGTTCAGCTCCTTGCTGAGCAAGATGGCTTCCTCATGGTAGGAAGTGGCTACACAATAACGAAGGTAACGATAGAATAGTTTTTATGAAAAAGACACTTATATCCATTTCAATGTTGGCATTGGCTTGCACGGCCAATGCTAACATTCACACGACTAATGCTAACATTCCAGTCATCAAAAGCGACGCAAAGATTGAGGCCAAGGTTGACCAAACCTTGAAGAAGCTAACCCTTGAAGAGAAGGTGGGACAGATGATGGAGATTGTGATTGACCTCTTGGGGGCCAACGACAACGACGGCGTGTTCTACATTGACGAGCACAAGGCCGACTCTATCTTCACACACTACAAGGTAGGTTCTATCCTGAACGCACCTAACACCTGTGCCCCCACTGCCAAACAATGGGAAAAGTATATGGCACAAATACAAAAACTCTCGATGAAGCGCATGGGCGTGCCCTGCATCTTTGGGCTCGACCAGAACCACGGCTCTACCTACACACAGGGAGGCACCCTCTTTCCACAAAACATCAACGTGGCAGCCACCTTCAACAGAGAGATAGCACGCCGCTCGGCCGAGGCCACTGCCTATGAAACACGAGCCGCGAGTGTGCCCTGGACCTACAGCCCCACGGTAGACCTGGGACGCGATGCCCGCTGGCCACGCATATGGGAAAACTTTGGCGAAGACTGCTACCTCAGCAGCGAGATGGGAAAGGCTATGGTGTATGGTTTTCAGGGTGAAGACCCTAACCACATTGACCAATACCACATTGCCACCTCGATGAAGCACTTTATGGGCTATGGCGTGCCTTGGACAGTAAGGATAGAACACCAGCCTACATCTCTCCCGCCGACTTGCGTGAGAAACATTTTGCACCCTTCCTGGCGGGCATCGAGGCTGGAGCATTGAGCGTGATGGTAAACTCGGCATCGGTAAATGGTATGCCCATGCATGCTAACAAAGAGATACTTACCCACTGGCTGAAAGAACAAACAGGATGGGACGGCGTGCTGATAACCGACTGGGCCGATGTGAACAACCTGTATACACGCGAGATGGTGGCAAAAGATAAGAAAGATGCCTTGCGCATAGCCATCAATGCGGGCATCGACATGGTGATGGAGCCTTACTCGTGCGACGCCTGCGGATACATTATCGAACTGGTGAACGAGGGAAAGATACCCATGAGCCGTATTGACGATGCGTGCCGCCGTGTGCTGCGCATGAAGTATAGGTTAGGGCTTTTCGAGCATCCCACACAGAAGCTGAAAAACTATCCCTTGTTCGGTGGCGAACAGTTGCACAGTTGGCGCTTGAGGGTGCCACAGAGAGCATGGTGCTACTGAAAAACAACAACAACATCTTGCCTTTACAAAAGGGCAAGAAGATATTGCTGACAGGCCCCAACGCAAACCAGATGCGCTGCTTGGATGGCGGATGGAGCTATACATGGCAAGGAAATCGCACCGACGAGTTTGCGGGCAAATATAACACCATATACGAGGCGTTATGTAACGAATATGGCAAAGAAAACATTGTCTTGAACCAAGGCGTAACCTATAACGAAGCTGGCAAATATTGGGAAGAGAACGAACCGCAAATTGCCGCTGCGGTAGAAGCAGCAAAGCATGTCGACGTGGTGGTGGCTTGCATAGGCGAAAACTCGTACACCGAAACACCAGGCAACCTGACCGACCTGTGGCTCTCTGAAAACCAACGTAACCTGGTGAAGGCGCTGGCCACAACAGGCAAGCCCATCATCCTGGTGCTGAACGAAGGCCGTCCGCGCCTCATTGCCGACATTGAACCGCTGGCGCAAGGCGTTGTCAATATTCTCATCCCAGGCAACTATGGTGGCGATGCCTTGGCACAGCTGCTTTCGGGCAAGGCCAACTTCAGCGGTAAGATGCCATACACCTATCCGAAGGAGATTAACTCGCTGGCCAACTACGACTTCAAAAAGAGCGAAGAGGTGGGCACCATGACAGGCGCCTACGATTATAACGCCAAGATTACCCAGCAGTGGGGCTTCGGTCAGGGACTTAGCTATACCACCTATCAGTATAGCAACCTGAAGGTTGATAAAGCCTCCTTCGCGCATGACGATGTGATACGTGTGAGCGTAGAAGTGAAAAACACTGGAAAGGTGGCGGGCAAGGAAAGCGTATTGCTGTTCAGTAGCGACCTGATGGCCAGCATGGTGCCCGATGGACGTAGGCTACGCGCCTTTGACAAGGTGGCACTACAGCCAGGCGAAAGCAAAACAGTGACCTTCGATCTGAAAGCCAACGACTTAGCTTTTGTAGGCTGGGATGGCAAATGGATACTGGAAGAAGGCGACTTTACGCTAATGGTGGCCGACCAACAAGCCACTATTCATTGCAACGAAACCCACAAATGGGCTTCGGCCAATAGATAAACAAGGTTAAAACCAATAGAAAAACATTGTTGAGGCTTCGTCTTACAACGAGCCGTGGCAGTAAGAGAAAATATTTTTGTTAGAACCTGGGCAACCTTCATTGCTCAGGTTTTTTTATGCTTGTCAAGTTTCGCATGCCATCGGCATGCTGATAGTAGCTTTTTACCCTTAATTCTTTTACCATTAAAATTTTTCTGCTAACTTTGCATGTTGAATAGACTACTATCACGTATACATAATTCGTAATGAACTGGTTTGACCATCTCTTTTATATACACTCGGCTGTGCAAACCGTTGTGGTGCTGGCACTGATTATAGCCATAGGTCTGGGCATTGGAAAAATGCACATACGTGGCATATCACTGGGTGTGGCCTTCGTGTTCTTCGTGGGCATCGTGGCAGGACATTTGAACCTGAGCGCCGACGAACAGATGCTCGACTTTGCCGAAACCTTCGGACTGTCGCTCTTCGTATATACCCTCGGACTGTATGTAGGCCCCAACTTCTTCGGACTGATGCGAGACGAAGGCATAAAACTGAACCTGTGGAGCTTTGCCGTTATTGCCCTGGGCACAATCATGGCCGTAGGACTGAGCCCCGTCTTCGGCATCAGCATGCCTAACATGGTGGGCATATTGTGTGGCGCCACCACAAACACGCCCGCACTGGGTGCCGCACAACAGGCGCTACAAGGGGCTGGATTGTCGGGCAGCGGTGCCGCCCTGGGCTGTGCCGTAACCTATCCGCTGGGTGTGGTGGGCGTCATCATTGGCATGATGCTGATACGCCGCTTCTGCGTGCGAGCCTCTGACCTCGAGCCACGCATCAGTTCTGAGGTAGACAACACATATATAGCACAATATGTGGCCGTGAACCCAGCGCTGGGCGGAAAAACCATTGCCGACATTGCACAGATGACGCACATGCACTTCATTATCTCGCGTATATGGCGCGGAAAAGAGGTAATAGTGCCACTGGCCAACACGGTGATACACATTGACGATAACCTGCTGGTGGTAACTACACGCGAAGAGGCCGACGCCATGGAGATACTGTTTGGCGAAAGGGTGAAGAAAGACTGGAACCGCGAAAAAATAGACTGGAACGCCATCGACTCGCACGTGGAAAGTAGGGTGATAGTGGTCACACGCACGGTGCTGAACGGCAAGAG
>ERZ859937.491-NODE-491-length-16644-cov-1.705709_pt1 | contig 16644 bp, 14 predicted proteins | sample MGYA00509985_ERZ859937 | MGnify/ENA primary metagenome ERZ859937 (study PRJEB30046, sample SAMN00715169) | human gut metagenome | study: EMG produced TPA metagenomics assembly of the A metagenome-wide association study of gut microbiota in type 2... | reverse complement strand
ATAGAGCTTGTTTTGTCGACGCTTCGAGAGCATGATATTGATTTTGTGGTATTGGCAGGATTCCTGGCACGTGTGCCGGACAATATTCTGCATGCTTATCCCAATAAAATGATAAATATACATCCTTCGTTGCTGCCCAAGTTCGGTGGAAAGGGAATGTACGGCGACCGTGTGCACGAGGCAGTGATTGCTTCCGGCGAAAAGGAAAGCGGTATTACCATCCATTATACGAATGAGCATTATGACGAAGGCGGCATTATCTGCCAGCAGAAATGCCCCGTATTGCCGGGCGATACGCCGGAGGAGCTGGCGCAACGCATCCACCGGCTGGAGTATGAATACTATCCGAAGGTGATAGAGGAGTTGGTGGAAGGCCTCTCTCCCAGTTATTTATAGAATCGGTTAAGGGAGAGGATGGCCTCGTTCAGCTTACGGTTGTCTATCTTGTAGTTTTCCAGGGGATTCAATGCACTGTCGCTGATTTCTATATATCCGGAAGGGTGTTTTTCCAGAATAGTATGATTTTCTACGATAAAGGCATAATTGAGATTGTCGCCCACGATATGTCAGTTCCGTGGACAAGTATCGGTTATTAAATGCCCCATACTGTAATCGGAAGGCGGATTGGTTACACCCAGCACTTTATTCATTAGGGTTGGTGCAAAATCATAGTGCGTGGTACGGTGATGGTAGGTATGTGGCTGTTCTCCCGGTTCATATAATAGGAAGGGGATATGTGTTTGTACCGGTGAATAATTACTGCCGTGGCCCCAATAATTTTTATGATTCTCATTGAATTCTTGTCCATGGTCTCCGGTAATGATGACCAGGGTATTGTCTAGCAGTTTCTTTTCCTCAAGTTTGTGGAGGACGCATCCCACCAGTGAGTCGGCTTCCGCCACGCAGTTGTAGTAGAGGTTCAGGAAAGGAGTAGGGTCTATGTCGTTGTTCAGTTTCATATAGTCGGCGAACTCCCAGGACGGTTGGAAACGATAAAGCTTGTCCTTCGGCACTTCATATCCGTGTGCCAAATCATAGAAGAGAAAGGAAAAGAAAGGTTTTGTACCGCTGCCCAGCGTATCGAGTGCTTGCAGATAATCTGCTGTAATACGGCAGTCGCGGTCATAAACGGTTTTTCCTTCGGTATGGGTACGCAAGTCGGGTACCTTTGAGAAAAGTATTTTGGCAAATGGCGGGTTGACGATTGTAGCACTGGGATAAATACCTATCTGATAATTCTGCTTCAATAGTTCTTCTATGAGCAGGGGCTGTATGCCCGATACCTCAAAATCAGTCCAGTAGATGGATGAGAGACTGAAGAAAAGCCCGAAGATACTTCCACGTGTGCCATTGCTGCTGCTTAGATGGGAGGTGAATCTGCTGCAACTGTCGGCAAAGTGGCTGATATGAGGTGTAATGTCCTGGTTAAAGGCGCGGTAGTTCCATGAGTCTATGGCTATCAGCACTACATTCTTGGGGTTGGAATGGACTTCGTATTTCAAAGAATCTATCGGATAGTTGAGGTCAGCAGACTGCTTTTTGTTGTTGAAGTTCATTTTAATGACATCCTTGGATGAGACCACTCCTAACTTCATCATCAGGCGGGTTGCCGTAAGCGGGAAGTAATAGGGCAGGCAGGGGGCGCTGCGAATCACTGAAGTCTTTTGCGCTACGGCGGCATAGGCATGATAAAAGTTAGAGAATAGTGCAAACAAAATCAGAGTGGCAAGTATAGGACGGAAGCCACAGCGGTGAAAGCGGGTATAACAATGGCCTGCAAGTATTCTTAGCAAAGTATTGGCGGCAAATATACCCACTAATACTCCTGCAATCTTAGATAAAGCCAGAAGCTGAATGTGAAAATCTCACTGTTGCCCTCTCCAACCAGGAGATTCAGTACAAAACCATTGATATGGAACTTGTAAAGACTGTACACACTGCGTCTATGTAAGCAAGTATATTGAGTAATGATACAAGAATAATGTGTGTGATGGCGGCGGCTTGATGGCGCCGGACGGTAATGGCTACGATTAAGGATATGATGTAAGGAATAAGTGCCCACAAGGCGGCATGTGAGCAAGCGGCCGTTATATAAAACATCCAGCCTCCCACGTCCATCATGGCGAGCCGGGGACTGTGAATCAGATAAAACAGAAATTGTATGGCAATCGTCAGAGTTGAAATTGCATAAAAAATAAATCCTTCACTGAGTGATTTCTCTAACTGTATTTTTTGCATTGATATTGTAATGTTTTGCCTATAGTTTCCTCTGATTCGGCATTGATAGTAAAGGCGTGAGGAGCTTATATAGTGACGTCTTTTGTATTATCGGGCTGTATCTCTAAATGTATGTGCTACTTTGGGATATAAGTGTAAGCATCTTTTTCTCTTCGTAGCGGGTAGTCTCCCCGCAATTTTTCAAATTGTTCGGGATGTGTTTTCAGTGTTTCGCTGTCCCTTCTCGGGTCATACATTTGCAGATATGCTTCTGCCAGGCTGTCGGCGGTAATAATCGGGTTCCGGGGTTGGGGGGGAGCGATGCGGTAGTCGGCTTTGATGTGAAAGAAACGGCAAAGGGCATCCAGGGACATACGGGTGGCATTGGCTTTTCCGTCGGCTGAATAACCGGCTATATGGGGAGTTCCAAGGAACACTCTATTTAATAAGGTAAGATTGATATCAGGCTCGTTCTCCCATACATCAATGATGGCATCGGAAATCAGTCCGTCTTCTAAGGCATTCAGGAGCGCATTGGTTTCAATCACCTCTCCACGTGAGGTATTGATAATGACGGGACAGCGTTTTAATGACCGGAAGAAAGTATGGTCTGCCAAATGGAATGTTTTGTATGGCCCTTCCTTATATAAAGGTACGTGGAAGGTGAGGATATCACATTCTGCTGCGAGTGCTTGCAAGGAACTGAAATCTCTCTCTCCTTCCTTGTCTTGCCGGGGCAGGTCATTCTTCAGGACACGCATGCCTAGTTCTTGCCCTACTTGGGCTATTTTGCTACCCACATTGCCTACGCCGATGATGCCTAATGTCAATTCGGACAGTTGTACTCCTTTGAGTTGTTGCAATAATAGTAAGGCTGATTGCACGTATTGGGCTACGGATGCTGAATTGCATCCGGGGGCATTGGTCCAAGCGATGCCTGCTTCACGGCAATATTCCGTATCTATATGGTCGAAGCCTATGGTGGCGGTAGCAATGAAGCGGACTTTACTGCCTTCCAGCAATTCCTTGTTGCAGCGGGTGCGGGTACGTATAATCAGTGCATCGGCATCTTTTACCAACTCCGGAGTGAAGTCTCTGCCGGGAGTATAAATCACGCTGTCGGCTATTTTTTCGATGGCTTCTTTAATGAAAGGTATTTTGTTGTCAACAATGACTCTCATAATGCTGCTGTTCTTTTCGACGATTTTCCATCGTGCGAAGATACGACTAATCCGTCAAAGTGGCTAAGTAATGCCCGGAAAATAATTTGACTCTTTCCGTTTTTAAGTTTGCATTTCTGCCCTCACCGCTCTCACTCTTTTCTTCAACTTCCCTATTCAACGGCATTGCAGGGGTGGGTGAGAGCAATCGAAAAGGGTGAGGGTAAATTTTGCTCTCACCCGTGTTTCTTCCGTTCCGCATCCTTCTTTCTTCTGTTGCATCCTTTTCATTCTTTCGTTTTACTTTTGGATTCTTCAGCAGCCCACGTTAGTGAGCCGTGATGTTCACTTGAGTGAACTAAACAGCTCACTAGTGTGGTTGAATTGGTTCATAACAGTGGGCCGATGATGAATAAAGTAGTTTTCGGGAAGGAGATAAGGTGTTTGAAGGATAAAACAATGGGCCAGTACGGATTGAACAATGGGGATGTGCCCGATTCCGTACTTGGTTTTTGTAACAGACAGCAAGTGATTGCTCATCTCTATCTTATGTTTTATAGGTGAATTTGTGTTTTTGTCAAAAAAGGAAAGCGAAATAGACTGCTATATGAGGATTATCTTGTACATTTGCAGCTGAAACTTTTTAGAGATGAGAATAGGATACGACGGAAAACGGGCTGTGCAGAATTTTACGGGATTGGGCAATTACAGCCGGTATGTGGTGCAGTCATTGTCAGCCTTTGCTCCGGAAAACGAGTATTGGTTGTATGCTCCGGTACACCGTGAAAATCAGCAACTCTCGTCGATGGTGGCCGAAAGCCGGGGAACGGTATCGGTACATTATCCATCTTATTGGCTCTGGAGAGGAATGACTTCGTTGTGGCGCGTGGGAGGTATACGCAGGACTTTGAAACGGGACAACATACGGCTGTTCCACGGATTGAGTAACGAACTTCCCCTGACCATCCATCGGGTACGGGAAGTAAAGAGTGTGGTGACTGTTCACGACCTTATTTTCCTGAGACTTTCACATTGTTTTTCGTTGGTCGACCGCTTGATTTATAACTACAAATGCCGCTATGCATGCAAGTATGCAGACCACATCATTGCTGTGAGTGAGTGTACCAAGCGTGACATCATACATTATTATGGAATTCCTGCGGATAAAATTTCCGTTATTTACCAAGGGTGTAGTTCTCTGTATGCCTGTCGTGTCGGTAAGGATAAGCGCAAGGAGGTGATGCGGAGTTATCGGTTGCCCGAACGCTATATCTTGTCGGTGGGCACCATTGAGGAGCGTAAAAATGCGCTGGCCATTGTGAAGGCTTTGGAGTATCTGCCCGATGAACTGCATTTTGTTCTGGTAGGGAGACCCACAGCCTATATCCATCAGCTGAAAGAGTTTATGACAAAAGCCGGATTGCAAGACAGAGTACATTTTCTGCATGGTATCCCTTCGGACGATTTACCTGCCATTTATCAGTCGGCCGAGACTTTTGTATACCCATCCGTTTACGAAGGTTTTGGCATCCCTATTCTTGAGGCTTTGCATTCCGGCATTCCGGTGGTAGCAGCAACCGGCTCTTGTCTTGAAGAAGCGGGGGGGGAGCATTCATTGTATGTGCGTCCCTATGATGTGGAGGGATTGGCGGCAGCGATTGCCCGTACACAAGAGCCTTCTTTGCGTGCCACCATGATTGAGGAGGGGCTGAAGTGGGCACAGCGTTTCACGCAGGAGCAGATGGCGCGTGAGACGATGGAGTGTTATCGGAAAGTATTAACAAAAGAAACCTAAGATATGAATTATTTGGACCGCAATGAGTTTAACTACGCACCTTCGCAAGAGGTGGTGGAGGCTCTAAAGAATTTTGATATAAACAAACTCTGTTTCTATACCCGTATCTACGACGAAGGCAAGAAGAGTATTCTGTCTGTTTATCTATCTGAATCTTACGGAATTGATGAACCGCAGGTACTGTTGGGTTATGGTGGAGAAGATATATTGAAACAAGCAGTCCACTATTTCCTGACCCAAGAGGATGGGAACAAGACGATGCTCATTCCTAAATTCTCGTGGTGGTACTATAAATCCATTGCTGATGAAGTGGACGGGCATACGTTGCAGTATCCATTGTATGAGGATGGCAATACCTTTAAATATGATTTCGCTGCCATGAAAGAGATGGTACAGCGTGAGAATCCCAAGGTCTTATTAATCGCTTCGCCCAATAATCCCACCGGTAACGGTCTGACCCCCGCAGAATTGGACGCTTTGTTGGCTGAGTTGCCCGTAACAACCATCGTTTTGGTGGACGAAGCCTATGCCTCTTTCGTATCTACTGATACGGACTATATTAAGATGCTGGTTGATAAATATCCCAACCTGATTATTTCACGCACGCTTTCCAAGTTCTACGGATTGCCCGGATTGCGCATGGGGTTTGGGTTTATGAGTAAGGAGTTGGCCAGCTTTGGCAAATACAGCAACAAATATCTGGGTTATAACCGTATCTCTGAGGATATTGCTATTGCCGCACTGAAATCGGATGCGCATTACCGGAATATAGCACGGCTGATGAATGAGAGTCGCGCCTGCTTTGAAGCGGAGATAGGGACGTTGCCTGGTTTCAAGGTATATGAGTCGGTGGCGAACTTTGTCCTTATAAAATATCCGATTGTCTTGAAAGAACGCTTACAGAAAGCTTTTGCCGACGAGGATTATAAGGTGAAGTTCATGAATGAACCAGACATCAATACCCATTTGCGTATTACCTTGGGGCGTCCTGAACAGAACCGTATTGTCATTGACACCATTAAAAAAATTGCATTACAATGAAAGCGGTTATATTGGCTGCAGGGATAGCTTCGCGTTTGCGTCGTTGACTGATACCACTCCAAAATGTCTGTTGAAAGTTGGAGAGCGTTGTTTGCTGCAAAGAGCCTTTGATGCATTGCTGCAGAATGGCTTTCGGGAGTTTGTCATTGTCACCGGTTATAGACAGCAGCAGATTGTGAACTTTCTGGAAGCTCATTATCCGGCATTGGAGGTTACGTTTATCTATAATGAGAAATATGCTTCTACCAATAATATCTACTCTTTATGGCTTACACGGCCTTATGTAGATAAAGAGGACATTCTGTTGCTGGACAGCGATATCCTTTTTGACCCGCAGATTGTAGCCAAGTTGCTGGATATGGTCAAGCGGATGCGTTGGCTCTGAACCATCATACATTGGGGGAAGAGGAAATCAAGGTAATAGCGGACAATGATGGCAAGGTGTTGGAAATCAGTAAGACGTGCTCCATATCCCGAGCTATTGGCGAGTCTATTGGCATCGAGAAGATGTCTGCCGCTTATACAGAAGCGCTTTTCCGGGAATTGGAGGTTATGATTACCAAAGAAGGTTTGGATAATATCTTCTATGAACGTGCTTTTGAGCGTCTCATACCACAAGGACACTCTTTCTTGCGCTTGACACTACCGAATATTTTTCTGTGGAGCTTGATACGGTGAATGACTTTGAACAAGCACAGCGGTTGATTCCTTCACAACTTTATTAATTAATGGGCTGATTTTTATGGCAGATTATGATATACGTCCTTTGCAGCTTCGTATTTTGAAGATATTGCTTGCTGTGGATAAAGTTTGTAAAGAACATGGTTTGCGCTATTATATAATGGCCGGTACTATGCTTGGTGCAGTCCGTCATAAGGGATTTATCCCTTGGGACGATGATTTGGATATCGGTATGCCGAGGGCTGATTATGATTTGTTGATGTCTCATTCCAAGGAATGGCTTCCCAAGCCTTATGAGGCTGTCTGCGCAGAAAATGATCCGAATTATCCATTACCTTTTGCCAAGATACAAGATGCGGATACGACTCTTATCGAGCGTATGCATTTGAAATACTTGGGAGGTATCTACTTGGACGTATTTCCATTGGACGGTGTACCGCAAAGCAACCTGAAACAGAGGATTCATTTTGCCCGGTATGAATTTTACAAGCGGGTGCTCTATTTTATCTACCGCGACCCTTATAAACATGGAAAAGGTCCCGGCTCATGGTTGCCGCTGCTGTGCCGGAGACTTTTTACTACTGCCGGCGTACAGAGGAGTATCAGAAATGTGATGACCACCTATGACTTTGACAAGTCTTCTTTAGTCTGTGATTATGACGACGGTATGCGCGGTATTATGCCCAAGGCAGAGCTGGGAGCTCCGACTCCCGTTTCGTTTGAGGGCGAAACAGTGTGGGGAGTACAAGATTATGACGCCTATCTGACCCGAAAATATGGAGACTACATGGTTATACCGAAACAAAGCGGGCAGAGACAGCATAATTTCCACTATTTGGATTTGGATAAGCCCTATTCTTCACAAGAAAGTTCCAATTCTATTTTATAATTTTGCTCTTTTAGGGAAATGTTAGACAAATGTTTTTTTCCAAAATTTCCATAAGGGACCGAAATCTTTGGTTAATAAATAAAATATGGCTTTTAGGCGGCCGCGTATTAGGCTTATTTTGAATCTATTTCCTGTTTTGAAAGTTCCTATCTTTTGGGATTTGAAATCTTTTCCTTTGTAAGTGAAAACTTTGCGGAATGTGGATGAAGTCATGCCCCATTTTAATAGAAATTGCATTTGACCACAATTCTTGCGTATGCGGGTAGTTGATTTTGTTTCAAAATGATAGATGCGACTGGCTTGTAGCCCTTTCATGAATCTGACTCCACACATATATAATTTTGCGGTGAAATCTGGGTCGCTGTACATTCCGGGTGAGTATTCTATACTATAACCGCCTACTAAATCCCAAATGTCCCGGTGTACGATATTGGGAGGAATGGTAGCTCCCATCCAGTCGTTTATTTTGTAGTTCATGTATTCTTTCAGTAATTTATCTTCTTGAAAAGTTTCGATACTGTCTCCATAATTGGCTAAGATGGTTGATGCGCTTTGTGTATGTGGTTGTATTGATGTAGCTGAAAGAAAGAAATAATTGTCAGACAGTTTTTCTATTTCGTCATAGAGAACCTTGTCCCAAAAAGGGAGTACATACATATCATCATTCAAAAATAGAATATAATCAGTTTTGACTTTAGTGCGCATCATATTCATAGCAAAACATACTCCGATATTCTGCTCAGAATGTGTGTAATCAATACCTGCTTTTTTTATCCACTCTAAGGTTCCGTCACTTCCATCGTTTACGTGTACAATGATTTGGTGATTGTAGTAAGAGTTTCTTTGGATACTTTGTATGCATAGTTTTAGGAAAGCAAGGTTATTCCATGTAGGTATAACGATTGAAAATAATCTGTTTTGAGATTTTATAGCTGTCATCTTTTGCTAATTGAGAAAATAAGTACAAAGATATTTATATAAATGGAGTTTTTGATTATAATTACTTGAAAACATTTATATTTTATAATATGCAAAAACAATATTGGTGTGAAATATACTGTTTTATGAGTGATATATAATACCTCTAGATTTCTTGTAGACAATAGTTTGGACTTGGATTGAATTTTTATGTTTGTGTTTTGTGTAGGCTGATGTTCTATATTGTATGATTAGCCTATATCGCTATTTGCGAAACTTGAATTAAGTTATTACTTTTGTGCCGAATCAGCAATTCTAATAAATTTGTTATGACCAAATTCTTAATTATCCGTTTCAGTTCGATAGGGGATATTATCCAGTGTATGGGAATTATCGGTGGAATACGTGAACGGTTTGCAGATGTGGAAATTCATTGGATTACCCGGAAAGATATGGTGGGGACCTTGTCGATGGATGGCAGGATTGATAAAATCTGGGCGTTTGACAAGGAGACCGGACTTGCCGGGTTGTTGAAAATGGCGGCTGATTTGAGAAAAGAGCATTTCGACTACATTTATGACGCTCATAGTAATATCCGTTCCAACATATTGAAGCTGATAGTGTCTCCATTGCCTTTTGTGAAACCTTACGTTGCTTTGCGGAGCAAAGAGAGAGGCAAACGCTTTTTGTTGTTTAAACTGGGAATCAATCATTTCGACAAGCCTTTCAGGGGGATGGTGTCTTTTCAGAAACCATTGAAGAAATGGGGAATTACGCATTTTCCGGACAACTATCACGACTGGCATTTCCCGGATGAAATACGTAGCAAGTATGAGAACTTTGTAACCAAAGATATGATTACGCTGGTGCCGTCTGCCAACTGGGAAATGAAACGCTGGCCCGTTTCCTATTGGAAAGAATTGGTTGCCCTTCTTCCTGAGTATAAATTTGTTATTCTGGCTGGTCCGAAGGATACTTTCTGTGAGGAAATCAGAAGTGCTGCACCGGAACGGGTAGTTAACCTTGCGGGACAAACCTCATTGATGGAATCTTCTTACATAGTGTTGCGTTCCAATCTGGTAATCAGCGCTGATACGGGTTTTATGCATGCCGCTGATTTGTTCCGTGTTCCTGCTTTTGCCTTGATGGGACCTACGGCCTTCGGTTTCCCTACGGGACCTACGGTGGAAATACTCGAAACAGCCCTGCCTTGCCGTCCGTGCACCAAAGACGGACGGGGTAAATGCAGGCTAGCTGTTTATCAGAAGTGTATGGTGGATATTACCCCCCAACAAGTCGCTGAAAAGATTATTGCTTCTCTTGGTTGATGGCGCCTATCGTCTTTGTAGTGGAATAACCGTCTACGAAGGGGATAGTTACTGTTTCTTGGGCGTACTCCCTGCCTACAATGTTTTCTATGGCATAGTCGCCACCTTTTACCAACACGTCCGGCGCTACTGTCCTGATGAGGTTCAGCGGGGTGTCTTCCGTAAAAATCACTACGTAGTCCACTGCTTCCAAGGCTGCCAGGACTGTGGAGCGGGCGCTTTCATCATTGATGGGGCGCGATTCCCCTTTCAAACGTTTTACTGAGCTGTCCGAATTCAATCCTACGATAAGTACGTCCCCCAGTCTTTTGGCCTTTTCCAGATAGCACACGTGTCCTTTGTGCAGAATGTCGAAGCAGCCGTTTGTGAATATGATTTTGCGCTCCTGCGCACGCAGTTGTTTTATAGTATCTGCAAGTTGGGGAATAGGAATAAGTTTGCTGGCCGGTTTCCCGATTTGTAGCTCGTCCTGCAACTCTTTGAACAGAATGGGGCTGGTGCCTATTTTCCCGACTACAATGCCGGCCGCTTTATTGGCAAGATAAATGGCATCTGCAATAGGGATACCGGCTGCCAGCGCAGCTGCTAAAGTTGCCACGACAGTATCGCCTGCACCTGAAACGTCATATACTTCCCTCGCTTCGGTAGGAATGTCCTGCGAGGCATCGGGAGCTATGTATGACATGCCTTTTTCGGAACGTGTCACTAATAGAGAAGTAAGGTTATACTCCTTCAGTATCCGGTCTGCTGCGCTATGGATTTCTTTATCCTCATTTCTCACATCCACTCCCGAAACAGCCGAAAGCTCTTTCAGGTTGGGGGTGATGATGGTTGCGGAACGGTATTTCTCCCAATTTGTCCCTTTGGGGTCTATAATGACCTTCTTCCCTTGCCCGGCAGAGGCGGATATAACCTGCTGGCATACTGTATCATTGCATACTCCCTTGCCATAATCCGAAATCACGACAATGTCCACTTCGGGGAGTGCACGCTTCACGGCATCCAGCAGTTTCTGCTCAGTCTCTTCGTTCAGGCATTCATTTTCTGTTTCAAAGTCCAGCCGTACTACTTGCTGGCTGTTGCCTATTACGCGGGTTTTGGTGATGGTTGGGTGTTCTGTATGAAACAGTTCGTTTCTGATACCCAAATCAGCGAACATTCCTGCATTGTGTTTCCGTTGTGGTCGTTGCCAAGCAGGCTGACGACATACGGCGAGCAACCCAGTCCCAACAGATTTCTTGCAACATTGGCCGCTCCTCCCAATACATTGTAGGTACGGGTGACACGGACCACTGGTACGGGGGCTTCGGGAGAAATCCTTTTCACGTCCCCTATGTGGTAAGTATCCAGCACACGTCTCCGATGACAAGCACCTTCTTTCCCTTTATACTGTTTAATTCTGCGTTCATAATAGGTTGTTTTTTAATTGGTTTGCCCAGTATATAAGCGGATGTTCCTCTGTGACCCGGAAAGACTTGACACCGCTTCGTTCGCCGCATTCCGTATCCGACTTCTTGTCTCCGAACATATAGGATTGGGACGGGTCGATGTCATACTTCTTCATCGCTTCCGTCACCATGAAAGGAGAAGGCTTACGGCATTCGCAATGTTCTTCCGGAGCGTGAGGGCAAGTATAGAAATCGTTCAGTATAACTCCATGTTTTTCCAACTCTTGGGCGAGTGCCTGGTTGAACTGTTCGGCGTCCTCCAGTGTAAAGTAGCCACGTCCAATACCGGATTGGTTCGTGATGACAATCAGCAGATAACCCAATTCCTGAAAAATGCGGAGTGCTTCGGCTACACCGGGCAATAATTCAAGCTCTTGGGTCTTGTAAACGTAGCCGAAATCAACATTGATGGTACCGTCCCGATCAAGGAAAATCGCTTTATTCATGGGAGAACAGTTTATTGTCAACGATGCCGCACAAGATATGTCCGATGGTAATGTGCACTTCTTGAATCCTGGCAGATTCGGCGTGCTGTATAATCAACGGGTAATTGCAAAGTTCCTTGCACCTTCCTCCATCCCTTCCCAGGAGCCCTATGGTGGTGATGCCCATAGATTGTGCCTTCTGCAAGGCATGCTCTACGTTGGGAGAGTTGCCGCTGGTAGAAAGGCCTATCAGAATATCACCTTTCGTTCCCAAGGCTGCTGTCTGCCGTTCGAAGACGCGGTCGAAGCCATAATCATTGCTGACTGCGGTCAGGATGGAAGTGTCGGTTGTCATGGCGATGGCGGGCAGGCCTTCCCGTTCGGTCACGAAACGTCCGACGAGTTCGGCGGCGATATGCTGGGCATCGGCTGCACTGCCGCCGTTACCGCAAAGCAAGACTTTGTGCCCTTGTCGAAGGGCTTGTACTATCAGATTGCCGACAGTTTCGATGTCGGCAAGCATTTGCCGGTTGTTCAGGATATTTTCTTTGAGCCTGATACCTTCTTGGATGGACTGGGTGATATAATCTTGCATAATTTTCTAATCTCGTTGGTACAAAGATACGACATTTCAGAAATGAAGCTTGCTTTTGACGAAATTTTTAAATTGTCTTTGCTTTCTCCATTTCAGTCTGCTGAAGAGAGTGAAGAATATGCATTCTTCAATATCGAATCCTCTTTGCTCGGCATATAGAGGTATTATTTTCATGAAGTCATCGGCGGGAATACCCAGTTGGCTGAAGGCATTCATGGACATTCTGATACCGGGTACTTTACCGAGCTTCAGGCGGTTGATGTCAATGAGGGCGAAGTGATATTTGCCGTTTGTCTTCCGGTAAAATATATTCTTGGGATTATAGTCCAGTGGCAAGACCTTGTTCAGATGTAATTGGAGAGTGAAGTCTACGAGGTCATGTCTTAGCCGTTTTTTCTCTTCTTCCTCCATTTCCGTACCGAACATATCCGTAACAAGCGGGTAGGGGAGGTATTCGGAAATAAAGTATCCGGTGTGGAAGAAACCATTCTTTTTGATTTCTATATAAGCTACCGGAGGGGCGGTCTCTATTCCCCGTTGCAGAAAAAGTTCTGCATATTCAAAGGCGCGCTGCGCTTTGCTTTTGCGGAACCAAGTGTAAATGAGGCAGTTTATGAGGGCAGGTCTTTTGTATTTCTTGATTACGAAGTCCTTGTCTCCGAACCGCACTCTTTCGACTGTGTTCCTTCGGTTACAATAAACCTCTTCCCGTTCATATTCTTCCGATGGGATGGCTCGGATATAACTCTCGTAGGCGGCATAGTGCGGATGAATATGTACCTTCATTGCTTTTATTTACATTTTACTTCTTTTGAACGGTGCAAAGATAGTGCAAACCGAAAGCAGAACAAAATGAACTTGTCATTTTTTATTTTGAGGTGCCGCCTATCTTCGCTTTTGAGCAAAGATAATCAAAATGTATCATTTGGTCGGAAATATCGTATGCTTTTTTAGCGAACTCGGCTTCTGCCGGGGTGGGCTCTTCACCTACCACCTCCATTTGGGGGCTGATGGCGAATCCTTTCTTGCATGGGTCGAGGATGCTTTGGCCCAATCCGCTCCAGTAGTAATCATCCAGTTGGAGCAGGTTCAGTAAGGTGGGGTACATATCGATTTGTCCCATCACTTTATCATAACGCATGCCTACCGGAGAGTTTACTATGATGAAAGGGGTGAATGTCTTGTCGGATACGATACCCTTGCCACCGGGGGCGTTACACAATTCTTCACGGTAGGTAGCCAGTCCTTCGTGGTCACCGGTGATGACGATAAGGGTCTCGTCGTATTGTGGGAGTGTTTTCAAGTACTCCACGAATTTTCCTATCGCCTTGTCCGTATAGCGTGCAGTGGTCATATAGTCATTCATTTTCTGTGGAATGGCCGGAGAGAAATGAATCTCTTTCAATTCTTCAGGCAATTTGAAGGGAGCATGGCCGGAGTAGGTCACCAGCTGCATGTAAACATTCTCCCCCTTCTTCCAGATTTCCCCCTTCTCTATTTTTTGGCGGCATTGCGCCAGGAAGGAGCCGTCTCCGGTACGTTTGTGCGTGCCAAAGGCTTCTGTCAGTTCAAAGTCATGATAAGCAATGATGGTGTCGGTCCCGAAACTGTAGGCTATGACGCCTTGGTTCCAGGTCGATACTTTATCAATGGTCAGGAGGTAGTTGCGCGAGTTCTTCTGCTGATGCATGGCTTTTTGCAGGGTTCCGTAGGTGTGGTCAGGATATTGGCTGCTGTATGTGCCGCTGTTGATAGGCAGCATACCGGCGCAAAGCAACAGCTGTGCATCAATGGAACGTCCTCCTTTCACTTGCGTCAGTACGTGGGGAGCGTATAAGGTGGTGGAGTCTTGCAGCAGTTTGTTGAGATATGGAGTAATCTCTTGCCTTTCCACTTCCCTTTCGAGTACCCAGCTTTCCAAAGATTCTGCCAGGATGACGATGCAGTTGTTGCGGATTCCGATACGTCCGGCCAAAGGGTGATGTCCGGGTTTCTGGCTCAGCCACTCCTTTATCTCTTGCTGTATCTGTGGGGTGGCCTCCTGCTTCTGGTTGATGAGGTCATAGCATAGGCTTCCGAAGACGGTATACATGGAAGTGGTGCTTGCACACAGATAGGCTTTCTGGCGGACGGTGTTGTATGCTTCCTTGAATCCTCCTTTGGCCAGGGTGGTGATGGTAAACAGCAGAATACCGATTCCCAAAGCTCCTCCGTAATACTTGTATGATGTTCTTCCGGCGGTATTTCTTTTGTAATGCCAATAAAGGGGGATACTGGCAATGGTAGATAGAGGGAAGAAGATGTCGTACCAGCGGAAGGAGTCGTAAACGCTTCCGGTGAAATCGGCGAGGTTTCCAGAAAGTCCATAGCTGTTAAGTGGGATGGCAGTATAGTAGGTGCGGAAATACATCAGGTTGACAATCAGTAGTATATCCAGCAAAAGCATGATGACTATCTCTGTTTTCCAGAGCCGGAAGAACTTATAGGGGACGAGAAGTACGAGGGTGGCTATTATTTTGGTCGCATAAAATTCGATGGTAGAGAATGAAGCGAATGTGGTGGGTATGCTCCAGATGAAATCGAATAGCAGGAATTTGAAAAAAATGGTGATTCCGAACAAAAGAGTCACTTTATCTGTTGCCCCTTGTTGGCTGTTGGAGCAATGAAAAAGATTTCTTCTCATAAAATAGTATTTTTAAAATATTGGGGTGCAAAGATAGATATTTTAGAGAAGAAAAAGCTTCATAAACAGCAACTTTTGGAGAAAAGTTGATAAAAGTCATTTTTTTTTCTGGATTGATGCAGTATATGCAGAATTCTTGTATTTACTTTGCAGACGTTTAAAGCAAAGAAAGCAAAACTGTTACAAACTAAGGGCTGGATTTTATTGTTCTATTGGTAATTTGAGGTGACGATTGTGTCGTTGCCGTGATATTTTGAGTGTATGAAGAAGCATTATTTATTTTTCGTTTCGGTAGCCTATTCCTATCCTATACTTCGCCCGCTTCAGGACGAAATCAGGCGTAGAGGGGATGAGGTCGCATGGTTTGTTGAACCAGACTGCCCGGTTCTGTTGGATCAAGAGAGAGGTGGCTTCAATCTGTTCAGGAAGTGATGGATTATCAGCCTATTGCCGTGTTTGCGCCGGGCAACTATATTTATGATTTCTTCCCGGGAGTGAAAGTTTCCCTTTTCCATGGCTACCCCATCAATAAGCGTGGCGATGAAAAGGACGACCATTTTTCTGTCCGCGGATGGTTCGATGTCTATTGCACACAAGGAGAAACGAGCACTCTTCCTTTCAAGGAGCTTGAGAGGAAATACGGCTTCTTTAAGGTATACGAAACTGGCTGGTGCAAGGCGGATACTTTCGTGAAGGAACGTGCACATACTCCTCATAATGCACGTCCGGTAGTTTTGTACTCTTCTACGTTTACAAAAAATATAACTTCTGCTCCTCATCTGTTTGATACCATCAAGAGACTGGTGCGCGAGAAGAACTGGGATTGGATTATTTCGTTCCATCCGAAATTTTCGGATATGGAAGTCCTCAAGAAATACAAGGAACTGGCCGCTTCCTGTCCCAACATTACTTTCCACGAGGGTGGACTTGTTGATGCCAAGCTGCTAAACAGTGCAGATGTGTTGTTGTCCGATGCTTCGTCTGTGATTGTTGAGGCGATGATGTTGGACAAGCCGGTTGTGACCTATTGTAACACCATGCCAGGGGATCATTTGCTGAATGTCACTGAGACGGATGCTGTAGAAGGAGCTATTGAAAAGGCCATTTCCCGTCCGGCAGAACTGATGGAGCGGATGCGTGCTTATGTGCACAAGCATGAAGCCCATCTGGACGGTGAGTCCTCTTCACGGGTACTGGATGCCGTAAACAACTACATCTGGTATTTTCAGGGTAAGACCAGAACCAAGCCCTGGAATCTGGTGCGTAAGTTTAAATTGCGATGGCGGGTGGGCTATCCGTTGATGGCCACTTTGCGGTTGTGGTAATTGTCATAGCTTATGGAGAACACTGAGACACTACCTCTGATAAGTATTATTGTACCGGTCTATAATGTAAAGAATTACTTGGAGAAATGCCTGCAATCCATTTGCGGGCAGACTTATAAGAATCTGGAAATAATATTGA
>ERZ859937.490-NODE-490-length-16673-cov-5.781502_pt1 | contig 16673 bp, 7 predicted proteins | sample MGYA00509985_ERZ859937 | MGnify/ENA primary metagenome ERZ859937 (study PRJEB30046, sample SAMN00715169) | human gut metagenome | study: EMG produced TPA metagenomics assembly of the A metagenome-wide association study of gut microbiota in type 2... | reverse complement strand
CCTTATCCCTTTGATACGCAACGCGCTACGCTGAAAATGGAAGATATGGTAGATAATTTCGACTATTTTAAAAATCTTAACTAAAATATATTGTTGCTCTTAATATATTTTAGTTTATTTGCAACAGAATAATATTCTTTATACAATATAAAACTATTAATTATAAAACCAAACAATTATGAAAACAAAACTTTTACCCCCCCAATTGCTCGCCTTTTGCTTGTAATTATGATCTGTCTACCCGTATGGGGTAGTAATGTGTTTGCTCAGACCGTAGAGTCGTATGTCGTGTTAGATAATGCAGCCGGAACGCTGACCTTCAAACACGATGCAAATAAACCCGCAGGAGCGTTCTCGCTGGATGAGGGTGGGCTTTATCCCGCTTGGTATGCAATGGCAGGTGATCATACCGGGTATAATGAAAACAATATTAAGAAAGTTGTCTTCGATTCTTCTTTTGCTAATGCTCGCCCAACGAATTGTTGTTTTTGGTTTGTGGGATGTAAAGATTTAATAGTTATCGAGGGTCTTGAATATATTAACACAGAGAAAGTGACGAGCATGAGATCTATGTTTGCATCTTGTACCAACCTTACCTCCCTTGATGTCTCTAAGTTTAGAACACAGAATGTTACGGATATGTTTTATATGTTCGGTGATTGTAGCAACCTCACTTCTCTTAATGTTTCTAACTTTAACACAGCGAATGTGACAGATATGGATTATATGTTTAATAACTGCAGTAATCTTACCTCCCTTGATGTCTCTAAGTTTGATACACAGAGCGTAACTAATATGGATTTTATGTTCTTCCAATGTTATAGCCTCACCTCCCTCGACCTTTCTAACTTCGACACACAGAACGTGGCTAATATGTACGGTATGTTCTATGGTTGTGTAAACCTCGCCACAATCTATGCAAGTGATAAGTTTGTGACTACTGCTTGTTCATACTATGAAAGGATGTTTAGTGGTTGTGAGAAACTTGTGGGTGCTGTGCCTTATGATGAAAACAAGGTGGGTAAGGAGATGGCAAACTACACCACGGGCTATTTCACGTATAAGGCAGCAAGTGGTATTGATGCGGTTTCGACAACGGACAACATCGCTGCAGAGTACTACGACGTAAATGGTCGCCGCTTGAACGCTCCACAAAAGGGCATAAACATCGTGAAGCGTGGCAACAGAACTACAAAGGTGCTCGTGAAGTAGAGGGTGCTGTCTTGTTCGTTTCATTAGTGTCCCATTAAAATCGGGGGACACTAATAACTTTACTTTATTTACAACAGAAAAATACAATACAAAACTATTAATATAAAATCCAATAATTATGAAAACAAAATTTTACCCCCGAATTGTTCGCTTTTTGCTTGCAATTGCAATCTGTCTACCCGTATGTGGTAGCAATGCGTTTGCTCAGACCGTAGAGTCGTATGTCGTATTAGACAACGCAGCCGGAACGCTGACCTTCAAACACGATGCAAATAAACCAGCAGGGGCGTTCTCGCTGAATGAGGGTGAGACTAATCCTGCTTGGTATGATGGTGATGGTACCGAGGATAATAAAAACAACATTCAGAAAGTTATCTTCGATCCTTCTTTTGCCAATGCACGTCCCACAAATTGTTACAGCTGGTTCTTTGGATGTAAAGATTTAACCACTATTGAAGGTATAGGGTATCTGAACACAGAGAAAGTGACGAGCATGAGAGCCATGTTTAGTGGTTGTAGTAGCCTTACCTCACTGGATGTTTCTAATTTCAAAACGCAGAATGTGACAAGTATGAGGGCTATGTTTAGCCGTTGTAATAGTCTCACTTCTATTGATGTCTCTAAGTTCAACACACAGAATGTGACGAGTATGAGAGTAATGTTTGTTGGATGTAACAATCTCACCTCGCTTAATCTTTCCAATTTCAATACCCAGAATGTTGAGGACATGCTTGGTATGTTCTATTATTGTAAAAGTCTTACTTCACTTGATCTCTCAAAATTCGACACAAAGAACGTGACGGATATGGGGAGCATGTTCGAAGGTTGTAACAATCTCACCTCTATTGATGTCTCTAAATTCAATACAGATAAAGTGACGAATATGTGGGCAATGTTTAATACTTGTAGTAGCCTCACTTCTATTGATGTCTCTAATTTCAATACAGAGAAAGTAACGAATATGAGAGGAATGTTTTCTGGATGTAACAATCTCACCTCGCTTAATGTTTCCAATTTCAACACCCAGAATGTTGCGGACATGTATGCTATGTTCTATGGTTGTAATAGCCTTACCTCCCTCAATGTCTCTAAGTTTGATACACGGAACGTGACAGATATGGGTTATATGTTTTGTGGATGCGGTCGCCTTACCTCCATTGATGTATCTAAGTTTGATACACGGAACGTGACGGACATGAGTTTTATGTTTTCTGGATGTAATGGTCTCACCTCCATTGATGTCTCTAAATTCAATACAGATAAAGTAACGAATATGCGAGGAATGTACCATTGTTGCTATAGCCTTACCTCCCTTGAACTCTCAAAATTCGACACACGGAACGTGACAGATATGGGTTATATGTTCGGTAGTTGTAACAACCTCACTTCCATTGATGTCTCTAACTTCGACACAAAGAACGTAACTAATATGCATAATATGTTCATTGGTTGTGGCAACCTCACTTCCATTGATGTTTCTAACTTCGACACACGGAACGTGACTAATATGTACGGTATGTTCGGTGATTGTGGTAACCTCACTTCCATTGATGTCTCTAACTTCGACACACAGAGCGTAACTAATATGGATTTTATGTTCTTCCAATGTTATAGCCTCACCTCCCTCGACCTTTCTAACTTCGACACACAGAACGTGGCTAATATGTACGGTATGTTCTATGGTTGTGTAAACCTCGCCACAATCTATGCAAGCGATAAGTTTGTGACAACAGCATGTTCAGAAGATTGCGAAATATTTGGCAATTGTAAGAAACTTGTGGGTGCTGTGTCTTATGATCCAAACAGGATTGGTAAGGAGATGGCAAACTATACCACGGGCTATTTCACGTATAAGGCAGCAAGTGGTATTGATGCGGTTTCGACAACGGACAACATCGCTGCAGAGTACTACGACGTAAATGGTCGCCGCTTGAACGCTCCACAAAAGGGCATAAACATCGTGAAGCGTGGCAACAGAACGACAAAGGTGCTCGTGAAGTAGAAAGGGTGTTACCGAAAAAAATGACTCCCATAGCCGTAAGCAGGTTATGGGAGTCGTATGTTTGTATGCAGTTGTTGCTTGGTTGGTGCACTGTTGCTTGGTTAGTGCACTGTTGCTTGGTTGGTGCACTTCTTGCTCTGGCAAGCGGCAAAGCCGAGCGGAGACAAGTGCACCCCCTGGGATTACTTGCAGTTAGGGCACCAGGGCTTCAGCTGCTGGAAGAAGTCGTTGCCCTTGTCGTCAACGAGGATGAAAGCAGGGAAGTCCTCAACGGTGATCTTCCAGATAGCCTCCATGCCAAGCTCGGGATATTCTACGCACTCGATGCTCTTGATAGAGCTCTGTGAGAGAACAGCTGCTACGCCGCCGATTGTGCCGAGATAGAAGCCGCCGTGCTTCTTGCAAGCATCGGTAACCATCTGTGAGCGGTTGCCCTTGGCGATCATCACGAGCGAAGCGCCGTGATCCTGGAACTCGTCTACATACGGGTCCATACGGTTGGCTGTTGTCGGGCCCATAGAACCGCAAGGATAACCCTCCGGAGTCTTAGCCGGACCAGCGTAGAGGATAGGATGATTCTTGAAGTAAGCCGGCATCTCCTCGCCTGCGTCGAGACGAGCCTTGAGCTTAGCGTGAGCGATGTCGCGAGCCACGATGATAGTGCCCTTGAGGTTAACGCGTGTGCTAACCGGATACTTAGAAAGCTCTGCACGTACAGCGTCGATACCCTTGTCGAGGTCGATCTCGATGCCAGTTGTGCCCTCGCCCGGACGACGGAGTTCTTCCGGAATAAGCTCAGAAGGATTAGCGTCCATCTTCTCGAGGAACACACCGTCCTTAGTGATCTTAGCCTTGATGTTGCGGTCAGCCGAGCAGCTAACGCCCATACCGATTGGGCAGCTTGCGCCGTGGCGTGGCAGACGGATCACGCGGATGTCGTGAGCAAGATACTTGCCGCCGAACTGTGCGCCAAGACCGATCTTGTGAGCCTCCTTGAGGAGCTTCTCTTCGAGGTCGATGTCGCGGAAGGCGCGTCCAGTCTCGTTGCCTGTTGTAGGCAGCGAGTCGTAGTACTTGATAGAAGCGAGCTTCACGGTGAGGAGGTTCTTCTCAGCCGATGTGCCGCCGATAACGAATGCGATGTGGTACGGAGGACAAGCCGCTGTACCGAGGCTCTTCATCTTCTCTACGAGGAAGGGGAGCAGTGTGCCCTCGTTCTGGATGGTAGCCTTAGTCATCGGGTAGAAGTATGTCTTGTTGGCAGAGCCACCGCCTTTAGCCACCATTACGAAGCGATACTCGTCGCCCTCTACAGCCTCGATGTCGATCTGTGCAGGGAGGTTGCAGCGTGTGTTCACCTCGTCGTACATGTTCAGCGGAGCGTTCTGCGAGTAGCGCAGGTTGTCTTCGGTGAAGGTGTTGTACACACCGCGTGAGAGAGCCTCTTCGTCCTCGAAGTCGGTCCATACGCGCTGTCCCTTCTCGCCGTGGATGATAGCGGTGCCGGTGTCTTGGCAGAAAGGCAGGATGCCCTTAGCAGCTGTCTCGGCGTTGCGGAGGAACTGCAGAGCTACGTACTTGTCGTTCTCCGATGCCTCTGGGTCGGAGAGAATCTGAGCCACCTGCAGGTTGTGCTCGCGACGGAGCATGAACTCTACATCGTGAAACGCCTGCTGAGAGAGCAGTGTGAGCGCTTCCTTCGAAACCTTAAGGATTGTCTTACCCTCGAACTCGCCTGTGCTTACGCCCTCGGTGGTAAGCAGGCGATACTCGGTAGTGTCCTTGCCCATCTGGAACATAGGAGCATACTTGAAATCTGGTGTTGTTGCCATAGTGTTATTTGGTTTAAAAAGTGAATATTTCTTCTGTAGCGACGCGCTTGACGGGTGCAATCTTCTCGAGCGACTTCATGTCGAGGTTATTCTCGTCGCCGAGGATGATGTAGAGCCACGGCTTGTTAGCCATGTTGTCGTGCTCGAACTTCACGATGTCCTCGAGTGTGAGTTTCGGCATGGCAGCGTAGATGTCGCGACGCAAGTCGTAGTTGATGCCGATGCGCTTGTTGCCAAGGTAAGAGAAGATGATGTTAGCCTTGGTGATGCGCTGCGAAGCGATGCGCTTGACGGCAGCCTGCTGCGCCAGTTCGAACGCCGCCTGCGACTGCGGCATGGTGTCGAGGATGTTGTTGAACACGCGGATGCAGTCCATCATCTTGTCGTTCTGCGAGATGATGTATGTATAAGCATAGTTGGTCTGATGCTCCTTGCGCTTCGTTGTGCTGTAGTCGGCGAATGCGCTGTAGGCGAGTCCGCGGCTCTCGCGCAGCTCCTGGAACACGATGCCGTTCATGCCGCCACCGAAGTACTCGTTGAACACCGAAATCTTAGCCTCGTCCTCCGGAGTCCACTTCTGGTCGACGTTGTGCAGCTGCATCATGTAGATGTTCTTTGCGTCGTATGGTGCGAGAAGTATCTCGTTCTTCGGAGTCTCCACCATCTTGTACGGCTTGTTCTCGGGCGCATCCTGCAGAGTCTTCGCTGTGATGTGGTTCTTGTTGACGATAGCAAGCAGCTGCTTCATGGCGAGCGGACCGTAGTAGACCACGTCGTGCTTGTAGTTCTTCAGCGCAGCAATCATATTGATAACGTCCTGCGGACGGGTTGTTACGAGCTCTGTGCTGTCGGGCACGTTGCGCGTGGGATTGTACTTGCCGTAGAATGCGTAGTTGCGCAGTGCTGAGAAGTTCTCCTTTTGGTTGAGCTTCGCATCGCGACGACCCTTCAGCAGGTTGTCAACGTACTTGCTGTAAGCCTCGTTGTCGACCTTTGCGTTGTTGAGCATTTGCTCCATGAGTTTCATTGCCTCGGTCATGTTCTCGCCGAGACCGCTGAGCGATACGGTCATAGTAGACCATGTGGGGGTGAAGCTGTATTCGCAGCCAAGCTCGTAGAAACGCTCCTTAACCTCTGCTGCTGACATCGTGCCGGTGCCGAGCAGGTCGAGATAGTCGGTGGCGTAGGGTAGCCACTTGTTAGCCTCCGAACCGAAATCGTACACGAAGTGAAGCTCGAAGAGGTCGTTCTGCGTGTTTTGAATGTAGTAGACCGGCTGCTTCTTCTTTGTAGTAGTGCGAGCGAAGTCCTTTTCGTAGTCGAGGAATACCGGCTCTATAGGCTTCACCTTCGACTCCTTTATCTCCTTCACGAGTGCGCTCTGCAGGTCGCGGTTGGAAGGTATCGGCGTGATAGAGGGCTTCTCAATCTTCTTCTGTGTGGGGTCTTCGCCCTGACGTTTGTAGACGATGGCGTAGCCGTCGGTGAAATGGCGTCGGGCGAAGTCCATGATTTGCTCCTTGGTGATACCGGCGATGCGGTCGAAGCGTTCCACCTGCGTCTTCCACGGGCGTCCGTAGACGAAGGTGTTGACGAACGACGTTGCGCGACTCTCGTTACTGTCGAGCGAGCGCAGGAACTCGAGCTTCATGTTGTTCTTAACCGAAGGCAGCAGCTTGTCGCTGAACTCGCCACGCTTCAGCTTCTCAATCTCGCCGAGCATGATAGCCTTCACCTCGTCGAGCGACTGTCCCTCGTTGGGCTGACCGATCATGATGAACTGCGAGTAGTCGCGCATGTCTATCTTGCCCGACTGCACACCCTGGCAGAGCATCTTCTGGTTTACGTTTATATCGATGAGTCCGGCGTTGCCGTTGGCGAGCATACGGTCTATGACGTCGAGTGTATCAGCCTGCAGCGAAGCCGAGCCGTCCATCTTCCAGCCGAGGAACACGTTCTCAGCCTCCTGTCCGATTACGGTAGTATCAGCCGGAGCCGTGAGGTCCTTCACAGGTGCGAAGTGCGGGTACTTCACCTGCTCACTCTTCTTCCACGAGCCGAAGTACTTGTCGATGGTAGCCATCACTGCCTCTGGGTCGAAGTCGCCCGCCATGCAGATAGCCACGTTGTTCGGTACATAGTAGTGCTTGAAGTAGTTTTTGATATTTGTGATTGATGGGTTCTTCAGATGCTCCTGCGTACCGATAGTGGTCTGTGTGCCGTAGGGGTGAGTAGGGAAGAGCTTCTTGCCGAGCGCCGCCCACTCCTTGTCGAAGTCGCTTGTGAGATGCATATTGTACTCCTCGTAAACAGCCTCAAGCTCTGTGTGGAAGCCGCGGATGACCATGTTCTGGAAGCGGTCAGCCTGGATGCGTGCCCAGTTGTCCACCTCGTTCGACGGTATGTTCTCCACGTAGCACGTCACGTCGTTGCTTGTATAAGCGTTGGTGCCGTTGGCTCCGATGGCAGCCATCAGCTTGTCGTACTCGTTAGGGATGAAATACTGCGCAGCAATCTGTGACACCGAGTCGATTTCGTGATAGAGCTGTCGGCGTTTTTCGGGGTCGGTCACGGTGCGATAGTGCTCGTATCGGCGTTCGATGTCGTCGAGATAGGGCTGCTCCTTCGCTGCGTCTGTGGTGCCGAAGAGACGTGTTCCCTTGAACATGAGGTGCTCCAGATAGTGAGCCAAGCCCGTTGTCTCGGCAGGGTCGTTGCGCGAACCAGTGCGCACAGCCACGTAAGTCTGTATGCGTGGCTGCTCCTTGTTCACAGAAAGATAAACCTTCAGTCCGTTGGGCAGCGTGTAGATGCGTGTCTGCATCGGGTCGCCCTTCACTGTCTCGTATTCGTATGCTGAGGCAGTAGCCGCTGTTCCCAGTGAGAGTATTGCGGCAATAAGAAAGGATTTGAATTTCATTATTGTTGTTTTGTCTAAAATATTACATATAGAGTTTCTGGTTTTCAAAGTCAACCTCCTTGTCGAGCTGTTCGTTGAAGTTGTTGAACACCTCTTCCTCCACGTCGCCCAGTTGGTATTCTTTTGCGGCATCCTTTTTAATCTCGGCAATCCATGTACGTCGTGCCGTGACGTAGTCGCGCTTCACTCGTTCCACGTTCTCCTCGTTTAGCTCTGAGAAGCCGTAGTAGTCCATAATCATCCGATACGACCACGCCCAGCGGTATTCGGAATAGTTGGCGTTTATCTCCTCAAATCGCTCGGCAATATCCTCGGTGGTGTCAATCTCGCCAGAGAGAATATCGTCCACGAGGTGCTGTTCCTCCGACACGGGCAGCAACAGCCCCGACAGGTCAGTCCACGGTCCGGTGCCCACGTTCGTTGTCGGCTCCATCGGTGCATGGCGTTTGAGCACCGCTCCCATGTATATGCGCAGTGCGATGTCGTAGTATTTGATGCCTTTGCGCAGCGACGAGTTTTTGATAACATACCCATGATAGTTGTACGTCGGCACATCTTCGCCAGATGCGTTGCGCAGATTTTCCAGTATCTTCTTTCCGCGCAGTATCTCGCCCACGGTGAACGGCGAGAGCCAGTCGAAGTTGACAATGCTTTTGCGTGCGCCGTTTGATCGCATGTCGCGTTTGGGCCATTTGCGTATGTCGCGGTACAGTCCCACGGTTGTCAGGTTGCGTCCTGGCACCAGGTACATGGTGTCGTTGTATGCTATAAGATACGAGAAGGGTAGCGAGCGTGTGTCGGGGTGGTACATCAGTTTGCCGAAGCACACGGAGAAGGCACCGATATGCGCCGGCATCAGTATGTATGCACCGCTGGCAGTCTTCGATCCGCGTTCGAGCGTTCCGTAGTGCATCGGTCCCATCTTGTAGGCATGGTTGGAGAAGTTGGTAGCCGAGCCGGCGTTATAGAACGAGAACTGTCCGCCGATGAGCAGTGAGCTCTTGTGATGCGAAGCGGTGAACGGACCGCAGAACGCTGCGCATGCCTCTCCGTTCGCCATGTACGAGTTGGCGAAGAACACGCTGCCTGCTGCGGTGAAGCCGTTGCTCAGTTTGCATGCTTCGCCAACGAAGCAGTCCTGCATCTTCACGCTGTTGGTTATAGCCGAGCCGTTGCTGATGATTGAATTCTCGCAGATTACTCCTGTACCGATGTACACCGATGCATCGCTGTTGCTCATCAGAGTGCAGTCGCTGAGTCGTGCTGCGCCCGCTATCTCGCAGTCGTCGTAGACAACGGTATTCGTAATCTCCTTAGTGTTCACAATCTTCACTCGGTTGCCGATGGTTGCCATATCTGGCGAAGTGCGTTCTATCTCTTCGCGTATCAGTCGGCGTATGGCATCCTTCAGCTGTCGGTTGTGGAAGTGTTTTACCATAAGTGCTGCAATCTGGCTTGTCAGTCCGTGGAAGAGTATAATGTTTCCGTCGCCCACCTCGTTGAGCACCGATATCAAGTTGCCTTCTCCGTATGTTGCACCGTCGGTTGTTTCCATAGTGCATACATTGGATATGATGCAATCGTCGCCAATGACATAGTTGTTGATGTATCCCGAAATGTTTTCTATGAGACAGTTGTTACCAATGGTTACGTTGCGCAGTGTGGCGTTGTTCACGCCTGCGTGTTTCATGAAGCCGCGGCTCACCTCCACGTTGTTTGTGAATGCTCCGAGGCGTATATCGCCGTAGAACATTACGCTGTGGAAGAAGCGAGGCTCGAAATCTTCGCTCACCTCAATGCGTTGCCAGTCTTCTGCCCGGCAACTGTTGGCTTGTAGAGTCGAGATTTCGTTTTCGGTTAAGTTGCGATATATCATGTGCTTTTGGTGTTGAGATGTTGTTATGTTGAGGTGTTGTAAAGATGTTGTTGTGGTGAGATGTTGAGGTGTTGAGATATGATGTTGAGGTGTTGAGGTGTTGAGATGTGATGTTGTGGTGTTGTGGTGTTGTTGTGTTGAGATGTTGAGATATGCATATGTCAACACAACAACATCTCAACACAACAACAACAACACCTTTCTATTCCACATCCATATACAGGAAGTCGTTGTACGGATACTTCTGCACGTGCAGCTCGCGCACCTTACGATATATTGTCTCGCGGAACTCGTCGATGTTCAGTTTCTCCTTAGCCGAGATAAACATACAGTTCTCGCCGAGTCGTGCCATCCATGTGCGCTTCAGCTCGTCGAGCGTTATGTTCTCCTTCGTCATCGGCGTGAGGTCGTCCTCCTCCTTCTCGGTCCACGTGTAGTTGTCAATCTTGTTGAACACAATCATCGACGGTTTGTCGGCGCATCCCAACTCCTTCAGCGTGTTCTCCACGACGCGTATCTGTTCCTCGAAGTCGGGGTGCGAGATGTCTACCACGTGCAGCAGCAGGTCGGCTTCGCGCGTCTCGTCGAGTGTCGACTTGAACGAGTCGACCAAGTCGGTGGGCAATTTGCGTATGAAGCCCACGGTGTCGGCGAGCAGGAACGGTAGGTTGTCTATCACCACCTTGCGCACCGTAGTGTCGAGCGTGGCGAAGAGCTTGTTCTCGGCGAACACCTCGCTCTTTGCGAGCATGTTCATGATGGTCGACTTGCCCACGTTGGTGTATCCCACGAGTGCCACGCGTATGGTACGTCCGCGGTTCTTGCGTTGAGTGCTCATCTGCTTGTCAATCTCTACGAGGCGTTGCTTGAGCAGCGTGATGCGGTTGAGGATGATACGGCGGTCCATCTCGAGCTGCGTCTCACCAGGTCCGCGCAGACCCACAGAACCCTTGCCGCCACCCGAGCCCGAGCCGCCGCCCTGGCGTTCGAGGTGAGTCCACAGACGTTGTAGACGCGGAAGCATATAGCGATACTGCGCCAGCTCAACCTGTGTCTTTGCCGCAGCCGTCTGCGCGCGCATGGCGAAGATGTCGAGGATGAGCGATGTGCGGTCGAGGATTTTCACCTGCAGTACTTTCTCGATGTTGCGCATCTGCTTTGCCGAGAGTTCGTCATCGAAGATGACCATGCCGACGGGGCGTTCAGCGTCCTCCTCAGCCTCGATGTATGCGCGTATCTCCTCCAGCTTACCCGTACCCACGTACGTCACCGAGCTTGGTCCGCCCACGCGCTGCGTGAAGCGCTTTACGGTTACGGCACCTGCGGTGTCGGCAAGGAACTCCAGCTCGTCGAGGTATTCTTTTGTCTTTGCCTCGTCCTGTTCCTTGGTTATAAGACCTACGAGTATGGCTGTCTCAGCCTTTACTTCTGATATTACAAATTCTTTCATTCCAAAGATATAAAGTTATAGTATGGGGTGTGTAGCTTTAATCATTCGCAAAATTAACTAAAAAACTTCATTCCACCTATTATATATATCAATAATTCGCGCTTTTAAGTAGGTTTCCGCATTGTTTTGTCCAATAAAACCTCACGAAAAGTCATCGTCACCCGACCGCAATCTGATCGGGCGGCGGACGGAATCTGATCGGGTGGCGTACGGAATCTGATCGGGCGGCGAACGAGATCTATGAGAAAAGCTTAACTTGAAACAAACAAAACAATGGGAAGAAACAAATACTCGCAGAGCGAATTTGACGCAATAGCGCGACTTCTGAGTCTGAAAGGTTCAGCCAATCGTGCTAAACAGAAAGAGATACGCCACCAGTTGCGCGTGGGTTACGAGTTCAATATCTCCGACTTCAACGAGCCGGGCAAGGCGTTCGGCTTGAAGGAACTGCTTGATGCGCGTCAGCGCGGAGCCATCCTTATCCTTGACGACCGCACCATCGCCGACATGAAGGCGAAGCGTCAGCGCGACCGCGAGCGCGACGAGGCGTTGCGCCAGCAGGAAGCCGTGGCTGCAGGCGAGCAGACCGACTGGAAAGAAGCCATGAAGCAATGGGAAGACTGGGAGGCGCAGGAGATTGCGAAGATTGACAAGTAAAAGCAAAAAGTCGGGTATGGCGAACGTCATACCCGACTTTTTTGCTTTGTTACTAATGTTTTTTGCTATTAACTATCTATCTCTTATGTTTTTTTCTTATATTTGCATAGTATAAGGTATATACCAATTTGTAAAGAACAAAACATAACGAGTTATGAAAAGAACGATAATTGCCACATTCATAGCCATGCTGCTGTTGCCGATGGCGGCAATGGCAGACTCATACACATCGCTTTGGAAGAAATACGACGGCGCGGTGAAGAAGGATCATCCGCAGACGGTGCTGAAAGTGCTTGCGCAGATAAGCGGCAAGGCGGAGAAGGAGCGTGCCTACGGACATCTGCTCAAGGCGCAGGTGGCGCAGCTCGACTGGCTGTCGCAGCTCTCAAGAGACTCTATTCCGGTGGTTGCCGAACGTCTGAAGAGCTGTGGCGATGCTGCCGAGCGTAAGGGTGACCTTGTGTTGGCTGCCGTTTATCAGTCGGTGATGGGCAAGATGTACACCCGGTATCGCTACGCTTTCGACGACGCAAAGGAGCTTGGTGCCGAGTACTTCCGCCGCTCTATGGAGCATCCCGAGGCGTTGGCTGCGGCTTACTGCACCAGCTATGTGCCGTTCGTCGAGGACGGTGTCGACTCGAAATACTACTACGACGACATGCTCCACATCATTGGCATCGCTGCCGGCGACTACCGCGGTATGCACGACTACTACGCTGCGCACGGCAAGCGCGAGGGAGCCTGTCTCACCGCTCTGCAGATGGTGAAGCAGAAGCACCGCAACGCCCAAGGCACACGCGTGAAGAAGTCGAAGTATATCATGTCGCTCGACTCGCTCATCAACGAGTACAGCGACCTCGTGGTGTGTGGCGAGGTGGCAATAGCTCGCTACGAGTTCATGAAGAACGCCGAGGACGTGACAGCCGAGGAGAAGAACAACTTCATCAACTACGCCCTTACCAAGTGGGGAGCATGGACACGCATGAACATACTGCGCAATGCTCAGCGCCGGTTGACACTGCCGTCCGTTCACGCTATGCTTGACGACGAGATAGCTCTGCCGGGCGTTACACGCAAGGTGATTGTCATGGGGGTAAACAACGTGGGCGAGCTGCGCCTTACGGCAAGCCGACTGGACATCACCGATGCTGGTACGTACAACCTCAACAGCGATAAGGACTATGCCCGTTTGCGCCGTCACATCGTAGCCGGCGAGACACCTTCTACAGACGTGCGCCGATATGTCGGACTGCCGCCTTACAAGACCGTGAGCGACACGCTTGAGATTACAGGACTGCGTTCGGGCTTCTATCTCGTAGAGCTTTCTACCGACAATGTCAACGTTCCGGTTGAACGCTGCCTGCTGCGCGTTTGCAATATCTATCCGCTCATAGAGGCTCTGCCCGGCAACCGCTACCGCGTCGCAGTGGTCAACGCCACAACGGGCGAAGCAGTGCCTGGCGCAAAGGTCTCGATGAAATTTGCGAAGGACACAGCCAAGGACATCCAGCTTGAGTCGCACTACGAGTGCGACACCAACGGCGAGGTGATTATCGACTTCGGCGACCGCGAGCCAGAGTCTTACTCGATATCCACTGCCGACGAGCCAGCCTTCCCCGTAACGCCTATCAACGACAGGTTCTATTACCGTAAACGGAGTAGCGAGAGGGTAACTACCTCAACCGTCATCTACACCGACCGCAGTATATATCGCCCTGGTCAGACCGTGCACGTAGCAGCAATCGCTTATAAGTATTACGGCGACAGTCAGCGTGGCGAAGTGCAGAAGCAGCAGACCATGTCACTCAGGCTATGCGATGCCAACAATGAAGAGGTGGCTACGACTACTGTCACGACCGACGAGTACGGCATGGCAGCTGCCGACTTCACCTTGCCACAGGTCGGAAAAACCGGAACCTATACGTTGTATAGCGATTGCGGCGATAGAGCGTACTGCGATTTCACCGTCGAAGAGTATAAACGCCCGACGTTCAGCGTGGAGATAGAACAGCCTGCTGTTAGCTATGCTGCCGGCGACACTGTGCGCCTTGCTGCCACGGCAAAGAGTTTTGCCGGTGTGCCCGTGCAGGGAGCGAAGGTGAGGGTGGAGGTAAAGCGCCTCCCGTCACACTTCTGGCGTTGCAGGACTTATGCCGATATGCCAAACGATAGTGAGGCGACTACTGTTTATACCGACACCTTACAGACTGCGGGCGACGGAGCGTTCACGGTGAATGTGCCTATAACAATGCCCGAACAGTACGATGAGTCGGTAAAGCGATACTTCAATTTCTTCGTTACGGCTTACGTCACAGATGTCTCGGGCGAGACGCAGAGAGCAGAACTGTCGCTCCCATATAGCGACCGCCCCACATTGCTCACCTGCGACGTACCCGAACAGACACTCGCCGACGACCTGCGTACCATAAAGTTCACGTATCTCAACAACGCCGGCGAACCTATTGACGGCGACGTGACCTATTATATCGACAACGACCGCTACACATGCAAGGCTAACACCGAGGTAGCGTTTGACGGAAAATCGCTCGCGTCGATGCGCCACCGCCTTGTGGCTTACTGCGGAACGGACACCCTGACGCAGTCGTTCGTCACCTTCACGCTGCAAGACCGCCGTGCGCCGATAGAAACACACGACTGGTTCTACGTGTCAGCGCGACAGTTCAAGAGCAAGTCGGCTCCTGTCTTCGTGCAGCTCGGCTCGAGCGACAGCATACAGCACGTTGTCTACACGCTCATTGCGGGCGATAAGATTATAGAGAACGGCAGAGCCGACTTGCGCAACGAGGTGCGCACTCGTGCGATAACATATAAAGAGGAGTGGGGCGACGGCATCACTCTCTCCGTAGCGTGGGTGAAAGACGGCAAGGCATATCTGCATACGGCGCGCATAGAGCGTCCGCAGCCCGACACACACCTCAACATCAAGTGGACAACCTTCCGCGACCGACTCGTGCCAGGACAGCGTGAGACCTGGACACTGAACATTACTAACCCCGACGGTACACCGGCAAAGGCGCAACTTATGGCTACGCTCTACGACAAGTCGCTCGATCAGTTGAGACAGCATAGCTTTACGTTGAGTCTGCCTACGTACAACTATGTGCCGTGGCTCTCCTGGAAGGCGTACCGCTGCATCAAACTGCTCTTGTATAGCGAGATGCCGATGAAGTTCCTGTACGAACCGTCGATAGACTTCAGCCATTTCTACGACGTTGCGCGCTATATCGGAGCGGTAGAGTTGTGCTGTGTCACACGCTCCGACAACGCGAAGATGTATTCAAAGGCTGCCGTTTTGGAAAAAAGAGAGGCTTCTGATGTAGCAGAGGCAAGTGGCGAAGATGCAAGGACAACCGCTGCAGAGGTGCGTCAGAACTTCGATGAGACGGCATTCTTCTTCCCCGGACTGCTTACCGACGACAAGGGCAACGTGCAACTGCAGTTCACACTGCCCGAGAGTGTCACCACATGGCAGTTGCGTGCCCTCGCTCACGACGAGGCGATGAACAACGGCACAATCAGTGCTACGTCCGTAGCGAAGAAGACCGTTATGATTCAGCCCAACATGCCGCGCTTCGTGCGTCAGGCAGACAAGGGCGTGCTCTCTGCGCGCATCTTCAACACTTCCGAAAAGCAGGTCGGTGGCACGGTGCGCCTTGCGTTCCTCAACCCCGAAACCGAAAAGGAGGTATGGCATAAGGACGTGAAGTTCATGGTGGAGGCAGGCGGAACGTCAGTTGCCGACTTCGCTTTCGATATGTCGAAGATTGAGAACGACGGACTCCTTGTGTGCCGCGTGACGGCATCCGGTCGCGGATTTAGCGACGGTGAGCAGCACTACCTGCCCGTTCTGCCCGACAAGGAGGTGGTTACAAACTCACAGGCGTTCACCATGAACGAACCTGGAAAACTGAATATCGACCTCACAAAGCTCTTCACGGTGGCTGACAAGAACAACCGACTCACAGTAGAGTACACCAACTCGCCCGAGTGGCTGCTGATACAGGCACTGCCGTCGATGACCGCTGTTGAGGGCGACAACGCCATATCGTTGGTATCGTCGTATTTTGCCAATAGCATCAGTAACTTGTTGATGAATTCGTCGGACGCAATACGCAACATGGTCGAGCTTTGGAAAGAGGAGACAACGATTGGCGTAGATGAATTGCCGCTAAAGAGTAAGCTCGAGGGCAATGCCGAACTGAAGCAGACATTGCTCAGCGAGACACCATGGGTGATGGATGCTACACGCGAGACGGAGCAGAAACTGCGACTGATGGACTACTTCGATCCGGCTATAACGTATCTGCGACTCTACGACGACTTCTCGCGACTCTCTAAACTGCAGAACACCGACGGTTCGTTCTCGTGGTGGCAGGGCATGACAGGCTCGCCATACATGACGCAGAGCGTGCTCACAACGCTTGCGCGACTTGATAAGATGATGGACGTGCAGCCTGAGGTGAAGAGCATGATGGATGCGGCGTTCCGCTTCATGGACAAGCATATAGCACAGGAGGTGAAGGCGATGAAGGCAAGCAAGGACGTAAAGAACCTGCGTCCGAGCGAATTGGCTGTGGAGTATCTCTATGCTACGACTCTCGCAAAGCGCGAGCTCAAGGGCATGGTGAAGGACAACGCCAATTATCTCTTGAGGCTGCTCGCTCGGCAGACAGCGCAGTTCTCTATATACGAAAGAGTGTGGC
>ERZ859937.489-NODE-489-length-16683-cov-1.366671_pt1 | contig 16683 bp, 22 predicted proteins | sample MGYA00509985_ERZ859937 | MGnify/ENA primary metagenome ERZ859937 (study PRJEB30046, sample SAMN00715169) | human gut metagenome | study: EMG produced TPA metagenomics assembly of the A metagenome-wide association study of gut microbiota in type 2... | reverse complement strand
AGATCTGTATGACTTCGCTACCTGCGACCTTACCGGTATTCTCCACGGTTGTATGAACCTTGATCGTATCCCCATCGACTGCCGCATCCACCAGCTTGCAGTCAAATGTTGTATACGACATGCCATAGCCAAATGGATACCTTGGACGGAGCTTCTTCTTATCATAATACCGGTAACCGACGTAGATACCTTCGCCATACGATACATGATACCCATCTCCTGGGAAATTCATGTATGTTGGCATATCCTCGATCCGCTCTGGAAATGTAATCGTCAGTTTACCAGATGGATTTACCTCACCTGCGATCATATCGGAAAGTGCCTTTGCACCTGCCATACCCGGAAGGAACGTTGCAAAGACTGCCTTTACATTGTCTGTATCAATCTCACGCATATCGATCGGTCCACATGTGTTCAGAACTAAGATCACGTTCTTGCCAGCCTGTGCTAACCGCTTTAACACTGCCAGATCCTCATCGGCAAGCGCAAGTGTCTTCCGGTCATTTCCTTCCATGCCCGGTACGATACCGATCATAACCACATACTCTGCCTGCGCTTCGTCAACTACATCGAAATACCGTGCAAACTCTGCCGCTACGTCCCCGTGACGGCTTGTATCAATCCCGGCAGAACCGGAGCCACACTCTAACATCTGTGCATGTCCGCTGCCAAGCAGTGCGATCTTCGTATGCTTTGCAAGCGGGCAGGCTGCATCATTCTTAAGCAGTACAATTCCCTCGCAGGCTGCCTCGTAGGCTGCCTCGTCCGTCTGCTTTATGATTTCATCTACCGGAAGCTTGTCAACTTCTTCCTTCTTATAGTTTTCTGTAATCCACTTGATTGCAGTAAGTACACGTTCGCATGCCTGATCGACCTTCTCCTCTGACAGTGTAGCTGCTTTCACTGCGTCATAGATTGCCTGTGGTTCGCCCGGTCCCGGCATCGCGAGATCCGTTCCGCCAGCAAGTGCCTTTGCAGGATCTAAGACAGCGCCCCAGTCCGACATTACCATACCGTCAAAGCCGAAATCCTTGCGCAGCTTCTCCTCTAATAACCATGCACTCTCTGTACAGCGCACACCGTTGATCCGGTTGTACGCATTCATGATAGATTTCGTGCCACCCTCTTTTACGCACGCACGGAAGCCCGGAAAATAAATTTCCTCCAATGCACGCTTCGAGATTGTCTCATCGATTCCTACCCGGTTTGTCTCCTGGCTGTTCGCCGCATAATGCTTCACGGTTGCAGAGACACCATAGCTCTGGATGCCCTTGACGATTTCCGGTGCAAGCTTCGATACGACACACGGATCCTCAGAATATCCCTCGAAGAGACGTCCATTTCTCGGACACGCAGAATGTTGACATTTGGTCCGAGCAGGAAATGCACGCCATAGACACAACACTCTAATCCAAGTGCCTCACCAACCTTGCGGATTACCTCCGGATTCCACGTACAGCCAAGCAAAATGCCCGGTGGATAACAGCCCGGTGCATAATCCTTACCCTGCAGGCGCACGTCCATATGCTTCTTCACCCAGCCGTATAACACCTTCTCATCTTCCGAAAGCTTCTCCGGCTCAAAATAATGCTCAATCACATGTACAAGCCGCGTGCTTCCAATCATATTGACCGGCTTGCTCGTATCTGCGTCGATCTGCTTACGCTCCTCGGCATTCGACCAGTCCTCATACTCGGTCATATCGCCGAATACCTGCTCCAGATTCATACCGGTTGCACCGTCCAGAAGCTGCATACGCGGCACACCGAGACGGTCGATTCCATAGCTTCCGAAGAAGGTCGCACCATTTACCAGATGCGACTTCTCCTCGAGCGTCATATTCTTTATAATTTCCTGTATTTCCATTCCTTTTCCTCCAGTATATAGATAGCTTTATGCAGCCAGTGCAAAATATGCGATCACGGCGATGCCGAGGATGATACGATACACACCGAACACCTGGAAATCATGCTTTTTATATAGCTCATTAGGAACTTGATCACTACAAGTGAAACAGCAAACGCAACGGCACAGCCGACAATCAGGATCACAAGCTCCGAGCTTGTGATTGCCACACTCATCTTAATTACCTTCAAAAGCGAATATCCAAACATAACCGGAACCGCTAAGAAGAATGTAAATTCAGCAGCTGCTACACGGGATACACCGATCAGGAGTGCTCCTATGATCGTCGAACCGGAGCGGGATGTACCCGGTACAATGGATAACACCTGGAAAAGACCTATCAAAAACGCAGTCTTATATGTGATATTTCCAGTTTCTCCACCTTCGGTGTCCGCGTCTTGTTCCAGCGTTCCACGATGATAAAAACGATACCATAAAAGATCAGGGCACCTGCGATCACATACGGCGTCTCGAAATGTGCTGTGATATAATCATCAAACAGCAGTGTCACGATAGCACCCGGGATGCAGGCAACAACAACCTTAAACCACAGGGAAAATGTCTCCTTCACACAGACCGGTTTTGACTTATCTTTCATCTGAAATGGCCACATTTTTTTCCAGAACAACAGGATAACTGCCAAAATTGCGCCAAGCTGAATGACAACAAAAAACATCTCCTTGAACTCTTTGGATGCCTGAATCTGGATGAACTCATCCACCAGAAGCATATGTCCGGTACTGCTGATCGGAAGCCATTCTGTGACTCCTTCTACAATTCCTAAAAAAACAACCTTTAAAATTTCAACTATACTTAACATGGTTTCCTCCGGCAGAAGCGTTTGTATCCGAAACGCCCTGCATTTTTGATTTTAATATTTTATGAATTTTTCTTTTTATTGATCTGCTCTTCCATCGCCTGAATCACAATCTCCAACGCTTTTATGCGCGCATATTTTTTATCGTTGGATTCCAGTATATGCCAGGGCGCATACGTCGTATTTGTCTTTTGCAGCATCTCATTAACCGCATCCTCATAGAGATCCCATTTTTCCCGGTTTCGCCAGTCCTCATCAGTGATCTTCCAGCGTTTCTCCGGGGTATTCTGACGAAGTGTGAACCGCTCTAACTGGGTATCCTTGTCGATCTGCACCCAGAATTTCACGATGACGGCACCCCAATCATCAAGTTCTTTCTCGAACTCATTGATCTCGTTGTACGCCCGCTGCCAGTCGTTTTCCGAACAGAAGCCTTCCAGACGCTCTACCATCACACGTCCATACCAGGTACGGTCGAAGATTGCAATGTGTCCGCTCTTCGGCAGTCTGGTCCAGAAGCGCCACAGGAAATGCCGGTTTTTCTCGTGTGGCTCCGGGCTTGCAATCGGGTGAACCTCATAACCGCGTGCATCGAGAGCCGCAGCAATCCGCTTGATATTACCACCCTTTCCGGCGGCATCCCAGCCCTCATAAGCGATGATAACCGGAATCTTCTCACGATATAACACATTGTGCAGTTCCGACAACCTTTTTTGCAGCTTTTCGAGCTTCTCCTGATATTCTTCCTCGGTAAGTTCCTTGTTCAAATCCACATCCGCAAGCTTCGGGATTGGAGAAAGCGGGAACAGATTCGGCAGGATCGGTACTGCACGTCCACTGTTTGCAAGCGCAGTCTCAATATTCTGATTGATACGCTCTAAGATCTGCAGCTCTGCCCATTTCTTACTCTTTGCATCAATGGCATACCACGGTGCATACGACTGGTTTGTCTGCTCCATGTAAGTCTGATAAACCTCTGAACATTTCTTATGCTTTTTGTTCTGCCACAAGTCCTCCTCGGAGACACGCCATGCCGTGTTCTCATCAGCAAGCAGCTCCTCCATCCGCTTCTTCTGCTCATTCTCATCAATATAAAAGAAGAATTTCAGGATCGTGTAGCCGTTATCCGAAAGTGTCCGTTCAAACCGCTTGATACTGCAGATCTTCTTTCCAAACGCTTCCTCGTCCAACTGCTCATGCACACGGTCTCTCACGATTTCTTCCATCCAGCCGCCATCCATGAACGTGAACTGTCCATTCTCCGGAATCCGCTTGAAATATCGGTATAAAAATGGTTTCCGAAGCTCGGTCGGCTCCGGCTGATCCATTGTCTCAACATGGAAAAAACGCGGATCCATGTTCTTAATGATCTTGCTTAACACACTGCCCTTTCCGGCAGCCCCAAATCCCTCGAACAAAACCAGTACCGGAAGCTTCGCTTCTTTGACCTTGATCTGCAAGGTGGCAAGCTTCTCTCTCGCTGCGGACAGTCTCTCCTTGAGTTCCTCATCCTTCGGTTTCGTGATTGATGCGATCGTTTTCTCCATAGGCATCCTCCTTCTTACCTCTTACGGCAAATCAACAAAATGGAACTTCTTTCTTCCCTGTGCATAATCATCGACGAAGATATGTCCATCGCCAAACAGCTTATATTTGTAACTGAGCAATCCCTCTAACCCGACTGGACCTCTCGCATGTAATTTACTTGTACTGATGCCGACCTCTGCGCCAAATCCATAGCGGTAGCCGTCGGCAAACCGTGTGGAACAGTTCTGATATACGCCTGCTGAATCAACCATTCGCATGAAATGAAGTGCCGTCTCCTTGTTCTCAGTCACGATGCTGTCCGTGTGATGGGAACCATGCCGGTTGATATGGTCGATTGCCTCATCCACCGATTCCACAATCTTCGCCGACAAAATATAATCAAGATACTCGGTATCATCGTCCTTCTCCGTCGCAGGTACACAATCTACCAGCGCCTGAATCTCCTTCGTTCCACGAAGCTCGACGTGCTTTTCTTTAAGTGCCTGTGCCAGCTTCGGAACCAGCTCCTTCGCAATATCCTTGTGTACGAGCAATGTCTCTACGGTATTGCAGGCACTGACATACTGTGTCTTCGCATCTAAGATAATTGGAATCGCCTTCCCGATATCCGCATCCTTATCTACATAGATATGACAGATGCCATCCGCATGCCCCATAACCGGGATATTCGTATGACTCATAATATACTGCACAAATGCATTGGACCCACGTGGGATCAGCAGATCCACAGAACTCTGACAGGTAAGCAGCTCATTGATCTCACTTCTTGCCTCGAGCTGCAGCATACAGTTTTCCGGAAGTCCTGCTTCCCGTACCGCCGCATAGATCGTATCAAATAAGATCTTATTGCTCTTTGTCGCCTCACTGCCACCCTTTAAGATCACACAGTTTCCACTCTTGATACAGAGTGCGGATATCTGCACAAGTGCGTCCGGTCTTGCCTCGAAGATCACACCGATCACACCGATCGGACATGTCTCACGGTACAAGGTAAGTCCCTCATCGAGCTCTCTGGCAAGCTTCGTCTGGAACAGTGGATCCGGCATCTGCACCAGATCATGAATACCATTTATGACATCGCGCAGCTTTCCTTCATCGAATTTGAGACGCTTTAAGACAGGCGCTGCAATCCCATCTTTTTCTGCCTGTTCCATATCCTGTCTGTTTGCGTCAAAGATCGCTTCCTTGTTGTCCATCAATGCTTTCGCAACTGCCAAAAGCGCCTGGTCACGAAGCTCACCGGTTGTTCCTGCCAGCTTCGGGCTTGCCAGCTTCACAAGTCCTGCCTGTTCTTCTATCGTCATATGCTCCTCCTTGCTGTGTGTTCCACAAAAATCACAGAACTCACACATTGTATTTTCTTATTACTATCGTATAAAATTCGTCTGGTTCGAGCGGTCTGCCGTCGGCGGTACAAGCCCCTTCTCCTTACCAGCTTCTAAGCATTTCAACACCCACGCCATATTGTGTCCGAGGTTCCGCATCGTCTGCATACCCTCGAGATCCTTCGCCGCATCCTCTGCATTTCTTCCATGCACCTGATTCCAGTAGGTCGAACCGACGGTAATCATCTGCGTGATACCGAAATATTTGTTCAGCACATCAAAGGTCGTCGCGGTGCCGCCACGTCTGGCTACTGCCACCGAAGCGCCCGGCTTATGTGCAAAATGCTTACCGCTGCTGTAAAATACCCGGTCTAAGAACGACTGGATCCGTCCACTTGGATGCGCATAGTAAACCGGCGTACCGAATATGTATCCATCCGCGGCTTTTGCCTTCTCCACAAAGGCATTTACCGCATCATCGGAGAAGATACATCCGCTCTCTGTGCACTGTCCACAGCCAAGGCAATCCGCGATCGGACCTCCGCCAATCTGGAAAATCTCATACTCGATGCCATCTTCCTCGAGTGCCTTTCCGACCTCGGTCAAGGCTGCCATCGTCGTTCCATTGATATGGGAACTTCCATTCAACATCAATACTTTCATTTTATTCCACTCCTTATTCTAACTGACTCTATATTAAATTATTTATCCAAGTGCCACATCGAGCACCATCATCAGCGCAAAGCCGATTGCTGTACCGATCGTTCCGATATTCGTATGCTCGCCCACCTGTGCTTCCGGGATCAGTTCCTCCACAACAACATAGATCATCGCACCAGCTGCAAAAGACAGGAAATACGGAAGAATCTTCGTCATCTGCGCTGCAAGCAGGATTGTCAGAAATCCAAACACCGGCTCCACTGCGCCGGATGCCATACCACACAGAAATGCTTTCGGTTTTCCCATACCTTCGCCCTTTAACGGCATAGAGACAATCGCGCCCTCCGGGAAATTCTGAATCGCAATACCTATCGCAAGTGCCATGGCTCCTGCTGCCGTAATCTGTGCATTTCCCGTCAGATATCCTGCAAATACCACACCTACTGTCGCGCCCCGGCAATCGTGCCCCCGCCCGCCATGCCTTCCGGTATATTGTGCAGCGTGATTGCAAACAGCATCATCAGTGTCTTACTGATCTTCGTATGTACACCCTCCGGCTTATCACTGTTTAAGTGCAGATGCGGAATCAGGGTATCCAATAACAATAAAAATGCGATGCCAAGCAAAAAGCCGACCACCGCTGGCACCCACGCGATGCCGCCCTGTGCCTCCATCATATCGATCGAAGGAATCAGAAGCGACCAGACCGATGCAGCGATCATCACGCCGGACGCAAAGCCGGGCAGCGTTTTCTCAGCTTCGGAGCGATTTTTTCTTTCATAAAAAATACCATTGCCGCGCCAAGAGTTGTTCCTATAAAAGGTATGCCAAGGGCAATCAATATATTCATATATGCCTCCTTATTTCGTAGATATCCATATTATATACAAAATAACCGGAATCGGCAACAAAGAATAAAGGATTGCACGGTCAAAACCAATGCAATCCTTCCTTGGGGATTCAGATATAAGTAATACGCATTTATTTGTTCAATTCCGTCACAAGCATCGGCAATGCACGCTCAAAGCATACGCCATACCAGTGTCCGTCGTCTGTTTTCTTAATACTGTCCACAACGAAATCAGCAGCCATCTTTGCAGCTTCGGAAATCGTCTTTCCCTGCATCATCGCACCTGTAAAAGCTGCCGCATAACAATCGCCGGTTCCATGTGAGCTCTTTGGCACCTTCTCTGTGAAATAATATTCTGCTTTTTTCCCTGCGCAGTCATATACGACAACTCCGATCTTATCATCTTCAAAGCTGATGCCTTTTAAAACAATCTTCTTGCAGCCAAGCTTCGCAAGAGCCTCTAAAATCATCTGTACATACGCTTCATCCTGTCCTTCTAACCGCAGTTCACAGCCAGTCATAAATGCCGCCTCTGTAATATTCGGAAGGATAATATCCGCACTGCCACAGAGCTTTGCCATCTGTGCAACAAACGCATCATCAAATCCATAGTACAGGCTTCCGTTATCTGCCATCGCCGGATCCACGATCAGAAGTCCATCTTCCTTCACAACACGTTTTTTCAGATCATACACATATTCAATCTGCGTGATACTGCCGAGGTATCCGGTGTACAGGCAGTCAAAGCTGATGTTTTCTTTCTCCCAGTGATCCATAATGCCGGGAATATCCTCCGTCAGATCACGGAATGTATACCCGGTAAATCCACCTGTATGTGTAGACAATACCGCCGAAGGCAGTATGATAGTCTCTACGCCACATGCCGAGATGATTGGAAGTGCGACTGTAAGGGAACACTGCCCCATACATGAAATATCCTGAATTGTCAAAACTTTTTTATCTGTCATGTTAAACACCTCTTTTTTATTTTCTCTAACTATATAGTCACTTTGACCTTGTGTAAATCTCCAATTGTAAAATATTCAGAAATGTCAGATTTACAAAATCATAAATATAGTTTATACTTTTCAACAGAAAACATCCGATTTTATATTAAATAACGGCATTTTCATCTAAAAATGCCAGAACACAGAAAAAGGAGCTTATCATGTTAACCTACTCTTTCGATAAACGCGGCGGTCAAAGCCTGTATGAATACCTTTATAACTGCATGAAAACTGACATTATAAACGGTGTTTTATCCCCAAATGAAAAGCTGCCATCCAAACGTGCATTTGCAAGCAATCACGGCATCAGCATTGTCACGGTTGAAAACACATATGGACAGCTGATGGCAGAAGGATACATCTATTCCAAACCCAAAAGCGGATTCTTTGTTTCCCCGATACAAAGTCAGATTGTTTCTGTAAACAACGAATCTGACCTTATTGAAGCACAAAAGCCATACGTCCATGACAATTCCATCAATCTGATTTCCAATCATACAGCTCCGGAGAATTTTCCTTTTTCTATCTGGGCGAAGCTGACTCGTCAGATCTTAAGCGAGCAAAGTCCGGATCTGTTAGTGCCTCCACCTGCCGGCGGTGTACCGGAATTACGTACAGCCATTGCCAGACATCTGCACGAATTCCGCGGCATCAACGCATCCCCGGAGCAGATCATGATCGGTGCCGGAACAGAATACCTGTATGGCCTGATCGTACAGTTGCTTGGACGGGATCTTGTCTACGGACTGGAAAATCCGAGTTCCAAGAAGATCCGCAGCATCTATGAGGCTCTCGGTGTGAAGGTTGCACCGCTCGAGATGGACGAGGAGGGGATTCAATTAGATGCCCGGAATCTGACGATCCCCGACATCATCCAGATATCTCCGTCCCACCATTTTCCAACCGGTATTGTAACTTCTGTGAGCCGGAGATATGGACTTTTGCAATGGGCAAACGAATCGAATTCCCGCTATATTATCGAAGATGATTTCGACAGTGAATTCCGTCTGCAGGGAAAGCCGATTCCATCCCTGTTCTCGATGGATACTACAGACAAGGTTATCTATTTTAACACCTTTACCAAAAGCCTTGCCTCCACGATCCGTATCAGCTACATGGTTCTTCCAAAGTCCCTGCTTCATCTGTATTACAACAAGCTTGGGTTTTATGCCTGTACGGTATCGAATTTCGAGCAGTATACACTTGCAGCCTTTATACGGGAGCAATATTTCGAGAAACATATCAATCGTATGCGGAACCACTATCGCAGCCTGCGCGATGAGTTGATTGCAGGTTTTAAGCAAAGTCCGCTTGCTGATAGGATCACAATCAGCCAGGAAAATGCAGGACTGCATTTTCTGCTGCATATTGACAGCAAAAAAAGCGATCAGGAATTACAGGCGATGGCTCAGGCCCACGATATCACACTCGCCTTTGTCTCCGATTATTACAGCTTTGATTTCAAATCCGATATAAGCCGGTACGACCACACCGCGATCATCAATTATTCCGGACTTAACATAGACGATATCCCGGTCGTGATCAAACGGCTCAGCAGTGCCTGGTGCGAATTACTATGATGCCTGCAGCAGCATTTCAATTATTTGAATTGTTCCATATATATCTTTGAAAATGTATATTTTCTTCACAAACAACAAATGTTATACTTATGTTATCTTTATACACAAACACAAAGGAGGATGTTATGTTCGCTTATAATCTCTGGCAATGGATTGCCTTTTTCATCATCTACTGCCTCATCGGATGGATCGGTGAAAGCTTATATGTATCATGGGAACACAGGAAATGGGTCAATCGCGGATTCCTGCATGGTCCGTTTCTTCCGATTTACGGATTTGGTGCTGTGATCATTCTGATTTCCACCATTCCGGTCCGCAATAACTATTTTTTAATTTTCCTGTTCGGTATGCTTGGTGCCACCCTGCTTGAATACTTTACCGGATGGGCGATGGAACAGATCTTCCATGTCAAATACTGGGATTACACCTACGACTTCTGTAACCTGCACGGTTATATCTGTCTTGGCTGTTCTCTCACATGGGGTGTCTGTGCACTGCTTCTGACCGGGCTTGTGCATACCCCGATAGAAAAACTTGTTTTATCCCTTCCTGCTGTACCTCTGATGGTCATCGATATCATATTCGCGGTTTATTTTATCTGGGATATGATTACATCTGCACAGGAAGCATTTGATTTAAAGAAGATCATCCTTGAAAACGAGGAAGTCCAGCGTCTGCAGAAACGTCTTGATGTGATACATGCCTTTGCGGAGGACGACAAGACAAAGTTCCAGGATTATCTGAAAGAGAAAGGATTAGAATTTAACAAGAGCAAAGAAGAACTCACCGAAGAATTCCAGAACCGGCTTCTGGCAGCCAGAGATCGTGTTGATCACCGCTCCCAGAAGATGCGCAAGCATGCTACACGTATCTTAAGCCGTAACCCGGGTTCTGTATCCTTTAAACACAAGGCTGAATTTGAATCCATCAAAGAACGTATTAACGAGCTTAGAAAAACGAAATAATATAAGAAAAAGAAAATCCAGGCGTTCCTCTTATGAGGATGCCTGGATAAATTTTACGAATTCTTCCCGCGGAATCGGCTTTGAAAAATAATATCCCTGAATATATTCACATTCAAGCTCCGAGAAAAGCTTCAACATCTCTTCTGTCTCCACGCCTTCGACTACAATCTTCATCTTCATTGCCTTGATCATATTGATTGCATTCGTCAGCACAATCCCAAGCTTCGGATTATCGTATAACTCCGTAAATGTCCGGTCTAATTTAATAATATCGAATGGTAATTTTACGATACGCTGCATATTCGAATATCCGGTTCCGAAATCATCCAAAGAGAATTTCATCCCCATGTTGGTCAGATCTTTGATATTATCCTCAAGTGCCTGCTGCGAGATGGATGCAGCTGTCTCTGTAATCTCCAGATTCAGCTGTTCCGGCCGTACTCCATAGCGGGTTAAAATCTCCATAATGTGATTCGCAAGTTTCGGCTGCATGCACTGTACCACAGACAAATTCACTTCGATATAGGACATTCCAAGCTTCTTATATTCGTCGCTTGCAATAAATGCACACACCTGTTCAAGCACGAAATCACCAATTTTGTGGATTGCTCCACTCTTCTCCGCTACCGGTATAAATACCTCCGGCGAGATAAAACCATACTTTTCATCCTTTAGCCGGATCAAAGCTTCCGCAGAATGGAACTTTTTTTCCTTCACAGAATAAATTGGCTGATAGTATACCTCGAACCGTTTATTTGACAACGCAGATTCAATAATGTATCCATATCGTGCATCATATCATAATGTAGCCGCTTCAACAGTTCTGAAGCAGTCATAATGTCACCAGTAAACGGAACTTCCTGTAAAGTATCTCCAAATGCCATCAAAGTATCCACATCGGAGATATCCTCCGGGCAATCCGCAATACAAATATTAGTAATAAAATTGACCGACATCTGATTGATCACAAAACAGGCTTTCAAAGAGCGATTTAGTTCCTCTGCTATATCCGGAGCATGGCCCGACAGCGTATCTTCCAATACATATCGGAATTTTCCTTGTCCCAGATAATACATCGCAGCCTTTAACTTCTTCTCTTTATCCAGACGCATCATATATTCCGAAATCCCCGCCATCACCTGCATGCATTTCCCATATCCAAGCAATTCACGCAAGGATGCATAGTTTGTAATGTTGACCATAATGATATGTATCGGCTTTCTCGTCCTGAATGCATGCCGCATATCATCCATATACGCCGTCATCTTATCCAATCCGGTTATCATATCCAATCGTTCCTCCGGGCGCTGCAGCATCAGAGAAATAAACATCAGACCGATTGCCATGCAAAGCATCTCTACCAATGACGTCGGATAAAAATACTGTATAGCGACACCGGCAATTTCCGCCACAAAGACAATCCCCAGAGAAACGAGATATCTTCGCCGGAACATCTTCCGATGTATTCCAAGATAAACCAATCCGTAAATCAAATAAATCACTGCACATACATATAACAGCGTAAAATATTTACCTCGCGTATATTCATACTGTGCGTTGATATAAAAAATCCATTTTGTTGCCGGACTCGTCAGAATCAGTCCGGTTATCACAAGCACCGGGAACGATGACAAAAAGGCAAGCAGCCGTTTCGCCTTGAACAAATGCCAGGTATCTGTCATTGCTACCAGATATGTAATATAAAATGGCATTTCTAAGCTATGCAGCACCAGGTATCCCATATGCGCCACATATTTTGTAAACACCTGCTGCACACCAAGATTATCCAGATGCACCGCCCAGATATCAAACAAAATTGTAAGCCATGCCACAACTAACACTTCCAAAAAGGAACGGTTCACTTTTCCCTTGATCATTCGTCTGAGAATCGTTGTTATAATCAATATGGATATAATCAACATGGCACAATAATCATAATTGACATTTTTGTAAATGACTCCCATAGTCCCTCTTCTTTCGCTTCCATATACTTCTTACATATCCGGATATAAGAAATGAACCACATCCTCTGCCTGCATCTCCTGCAGGTGGCATGGATCTGTCTCCTCGTCCGTATACCACCGCATACTGACAGAATCCTCCAGATAGAAATACCCGACTCCGCACTCCGGATGTCTCGCGTACCACGCCGGATACTGTTTCTGCATCACCTGTTCGGCAAGCTTCACCGCCTCGCTTTTTGCCCATCATCAAGATATGTCCCACAGATACGCACACCTGGCGGACTTGCATGTACAAGCAGTACACTTCCATCCATACAGCGCCCCAGACTCATCCAGACATGCCCTTCCATACTGCATATATCGCCCGGTTTATAGTCTCCCTGCACCAGATACCCCCAACTGCGTGCCGCACAGGCACGTGCCATCTTCGACGCTCCGGTCACATATCCGGTCTCTCCGTTTCGGGTATGAAATACATTGTACAAAAGCCAGCCGATATAACCGGAGCAATCCAACCCATCGTGACTTTGATATCTGGTCTTGTCAAAATCATATGTTTCTGTCTGTCTTGCAGCATATTCCGCCCATCGCTTTGATACACCAAGTGTGACAGCCTCCCTGCCAGCCCCTGCATCCTCCTGATTCCAGCCGCCGCCCCAGATATACATCGTCTGTCCAACCGGAAGCAGCGATGTCCGAAGCAGCCGTTCCATCGAAAATTCCCGCAGATGCTCCGGTGCCGGTCTGTGTAACACAAGACTCATCAAAATCCCTATTACGAAAAGCAGGATGCCTGCTGCACCCTGCCTGATGCGCGTGGAACTGTTCATATGTCATCTTCTTTCATATCTATCATTCAAACATATGATGAAGTTCCTGCACAATATTACTTTCTTTTACTTACAAAGTTCTGCTACAACCGCATTGATCACCTTGCCGTCTGCCTTGCCCTTTAACTGTGGCATAACCGTCTTCATGATCATTCCCTTGTTCTTTGTAGCGATCACATCTGCACATTTCTCTGTCAGAAATGCCTTTACCTCATCCTCGCTCATCAGAGATGGCGCATACTCGTTAATGACATCGTAACGTGCCTGATACTCTGCAAGCAGGTCTGTACGCTCTGCCGGGCAGGTATCGATCTGCTCTTTGGCTGTCTTCAACTCCTTTAAGATTACGCGGTCTACCAGTTCTTCCTTGATATCATCGCGGCAACCCTCGTCGATAGCTACCTTCTTTACTGCGGAAATCAGAGAAGAAATGGAATCCTTTCTTGCCTTATCTCTTGCCTTCATAGCGGCGATCATGTCTTTCTGTAATGTTTCTAACTGCATAATTTTATTCCTCCATTCATATTTATACGGGTATGGACACGCCATCCTATTCTTCATTCATCTTAGCAAGCTTCGCAGCCTGATCCGCTGCGATACATGCATCGATAATCTCCTGAATGTCACCATTCATAATCTTGTCCAATTTGTATAATGTCAGTCCGATCCGGTGATCCGTCACACGTCCCTGTGGGAAGTTATACGTACGGATCTTCTCGGAACGGTCACCCGTACCAACCTGACTCTTACGAAGATCTGCTTCTGCGTCGTGACGCTTCTGCATCTCAATATCTAACAGTTTTGTACGAAGCAGGGCAAATGCCTTTGCCTTGTTCTGAAGCTGTGATTTCTCTGTCTGGCTGTAGATCACGATTCCGGTTGGAATATGCGTCAGACGTACCGCAGAATCCGTTGTATTGACACACTGTCCACCATTACCGGATGCACGCATGACATCGATACGGATATCCTTATCCGGGATATCTATCTCATCCACTTCCTCTGCCTCTGGAAGAACAGCAACACTGGCGGTACTTGTATGGATTCGTCCGCCACTCTCTGTCTCAGGCACACGCTGTACACGGTGTACACCACTCTCGTATTTCAATACGGAATACGCACCATTTCCGGTTACCATCGCTGTAACTGACTTCATACCTCCGATACCGATTTCTTCAGCTTCCATCAGTTCAACCTTCCAACGACGACTCTCCGCATAGTGCACATACATACGGTAAAGCTCTGCTGCAAAAAGTGCTGCCTCATCGCCACCGGCACCTGCACGGATCTCTAAGATGACATTACGCTCATCGTTCGGATCTTTCGGCAGAAGCAGGATTTTAAGTTCGTTCTCGCACTTTTCCACCTGCTGCTTCGCTGAAGAAAGCTCTTCCTTCAGCATCTCACGCATCTCCTCGTCGCTTTCGCCCTCCAGCATGGATAAGCTATCCTCGATCGTCTGCTTCGCTTCCTTATACTCCTGATATTTCTCTACGATTGGTGCTAAATTTGCCTGTTCCTTCATCAGATTCCGGAAACGTTCTGCATTGCTTGCCACATTCGGATCTGAAAGTCATTTTGTAATTCGTCCAGACGGGCTACCAGATCCTCTAATTTATCAAACATATTTTTATCCTCCAACTATTTTTCTATCTCAATATACCCTTCCTATGTGCCAGACATCTATAACATCTCATTTATCCGATTATATACGCCACAAGGATTGTCTGGCTGTTTCAGCCAGATCAGGTATCTCATTATGTATTTTCTCTTATGCGAGCGCTGGATACCGCGCCATCACGATCCGGTCAAGTCCCGCATAATCTTTCATTTCCTCTACATCCACATATCCATTCTCTACAAGGAGTCCCCGAACAGCATCCAGCTGATCCTGTCCAATTTCAAACAGTATATATCCATCTTCATACAGATACTCCCTCGCTTCCCGAATAATCTTATCATAAAAATACAATCCATCCGCTTTTCCGTCAAGTGCCAGATGTGGTTCAAAATCACGCACCTCTGCCATGAGCTTTGGAATCTCATCCGTCCGGATATATGGCGGATTTGATATTATCATATCATATTTTTCTTCAATCTGCGCAAATAAATCGGTCTGTATTACCGTACAATCTGCCTGTAACCGCTCCCGGTTTTTCTTCGTAAGAGTGATTGCCGCATCCGAAATATCCGCAAGGTCAACCGATACAGCCGGAACAAGCTTTGCTACACTGATTCCGATACAGCCACTCCCACAACACATATCTAACACACGCAGCTTTCCGTCACCGGTTTGTTTCCGTTTTTTCTCTCTGAGTTTCTCCAGCTTTCCACATGCCTGTCCACGAGAAGCTCCGTCTCCGGTCTTGGGATCAGCACTTCCGGTGCTGTTGCAAACTCCATCCCCATAAATTCCTGTGACCCAAGAATGTACTGGCATGGCTTATGCGTCATACGTTCCGTGACATAAGCACGAAGCTTCTGCGCCTGTTCCTCTGACGCTTCCTCTGCCATACGCAGAATCAGTGTCGAATATGTACAGCCTGCCACATCCATTGCAAAAAGCCGGATATCACTGTCCGCCTCCGGAATGTCTGCCTGTCTCAGACGCTCTAATTCTTCCTTCATCAATGCCTGCCACGTCATAGTTTTCCTCACTTCTCATTCTTTGCCTGTTCTGCCAGATATCCACGCCAGTCCAAAACTGCCTCCACCGAAGCAATCGCAACCTCGACCATATCCTCCGTCGGCTCCTTGGTCGTCAGTCTCTGGATCAGAAGTCCCGGCTTACTGAGCAGATTGGCGATCCACGACTCACTGTTTCCTGCAAACCGGATAAATTCATAAGAAATTCCTGCAATCACCGGAACAAGCAGGACACGCAACAATAACCGCAGCCACATGGCATCTACTGTAATAACATAAACACTAAAATACTAACAATCATAACGATGAACAGAAAACTCGTTCCACATCGTTTGTGATACCGGGATGCCTGCATGACATTCTCCACCGTCAGCTCATTTCCATGTTCCAGACAGTTGTCGTCTTGTGCTCTGCACCATGATACATAAAAGTTCTCTTTATATCCTTCATCATTGATATAAGAGAAATATATATAACAAATATAAGCAGTCTTACAATTCCTTCAATAAAATTAAGCAGTGTCTTGGAAACTATGTATTTCGATACCAGCTTAGTTGCAAGATACGGAAGCACCATAAACAAGCCG
>ERZ859937.483-NODE-483-length-16751-cov-1.576545_pt1 | contig 16751 bp, 18 predicted proteins | sample MGYA00509985_ERZ859937 | MGnify/ENA primary metagenome ERZ859937 (study PRJEB30046, sample SAMN00715169) | human gut metagenome | study: EMG produced TPA metagenomics assembly of the A metagenome-wide association study of gut microbiota in type 2... | reverse complement strand
CGCAAACCCCCCCGCCACTTCCACCGTGGCCACCAAAAAATCCTCCTCCCATTCCGCCTATGAACGGACCTCCTCCTCGGGGACCTTTGTAATTCTCATCTCTCGACCGTTCTTTCCGTCTGAGGATATGTCCGCAATTTCTGCATTTATATACTACTTCTTCAGTCTTTGTTCCGTTACTTCGGTCTATAACTTTGGAAGAAAGACGTTGCAATTTGTGTTTTTTGCAATGGGGGCAGCGTGTTTTACGCCAGTTTGCATATAATCCGATGCCAATAAATCCTCCGAAAATCACAAAAAAGATGATGATGAATTCTAAGGGATCATCTTCGCTTTCGTCATTGTTTATATTTTCCATGGAACCGTCCAGATAGCCGTTTACAGCCCGTATTCCTGCTACCATTCCTGCGTTCCAGTTATTGTCCTTGAAATAGGGCAGCATATAGCGGTTCTGAATCCGTTTGCAGATGGCATCCGGCAATATCCCTTCAAGACCATATCCAGTAGCGAACTGCACACACCGCTCGTCGGTGGAAAGCAAGATGACCAGCCCATTGTCACGTTCTTTTTGTCCTACGCCCGTTTCCTGTCCCAGCCGGTGGGCGAAATCAAAACAATCACCTCCCTCTATGCCTGTTACCGCTACCACTAATGTTTGTATACCTGTTTTTTGCTCTAAAGCGTAGAGGATGCTGTCCATAGTGGTGACAGCGGTTGATGAAAGGATACCGTCGGGATTGCTGACGTAGCGGGTACGGTTTTGCAAATGTACCATCGGTATGTCTTTTATGGCATATTCTTTGGCTTGAAGGTGGACGGAGCCAAGGAGCATGAAAAAAGTAAGTAAAAATGTCAATTTTCTCATTGGATGTATTTGTCTACAAATGCTTTTACTTTTTGGGTATATTCTTCGGTATTGAACAGATAGGAATGTGCATGGTCTGCTTCCGGAACTATCCATAATGCTTTGGGCTGAGGTTTTGCCTCATACAATTTGTACACCATCCATGTGGGTACGTAGTCATCTTTATCACCATGGATAAAGAACATGGGCAGATGGCATCGGGCTACCTGTTTCAATGCGGATGCTTCTTTGAATCCCCATCCATATTCCAGCTGGCATAACCAGTCGGCAGTGTACATTAACGGGAATTGAGGCAAGCCGAATTGTTCTTTCAATTCTTTGGAAAATTGATCCCATACGCTGGTATATCCGCAGTCCTCGACAAAACATTTCACATAGTCGGGCTGCGGTTCGCCCGAAACCATCATAGTGGTGGCTGCACCCATCGAGATTCCATGTACTACCATGCTGGTACTGTCACCGTAAATTCGATTGGCAACCTCCATCCATTGTGTTACATCTTTGCGGTCTAACCATCCCATTTGTATGGCATTTCCACCGCTCAGACCAGTATTGCGCAAATCAGGTAGGAGGATGTTGAAATCCAATTTTTTATTGTATAGATAACCTATCATCATCATGCGGATGGCATTGTCTGTATACCCGTGTACTATAATTGCGGTTTTGGCTGTCGGGCGGCTGGAAGCCACATAGTAAGCATGCAGTTTTACGTGGTCGGGAGAATAGATAAAGGTATCTTTCAGTGCTTGGTTCTGTTTCAGACTATCTATCCATGGTTTTAGATAGGAGTAAGTCTTAAACATATATTGCCAGGAACTTTCTAAATTCTTTCCCCTGTTTTTAGGGCGTAAGGAATAGTTCAGCATATATTGACTGGCTCCAAGTAGGACTATAATAAGCAGAACGAATATACAACTCGTTCCAATAATCATTTTTTTTCTTTTCATACCTTATCTATTTGTTCCATATATCCCATGCACCAAAGGCTTGCAATAAGAGCATTTCTAAACCGTTTTTGGTAATTGCCCCTTTGTCTGCCCCCTTTTTCATAAAAAGAGTAGTGTCAGGATTATATAACAAATCATAAAGCAAATGGTTGGGTGTGAGATATTGGTATGGAATATTGGGGTATTCATCGGCACGGGGATACATACCTACAGGAGTGCAGTTAACAATTACTTTATACTCATCCATGATTTCGGGAGTGAGCTGATTGTAAGTCAGCATTTCTTCACGCAGGTTTCGTGATACGAATTTGCATTCCAAACCTAATTTTTTCAGTCCGTAGGCAATCGCTTTCGAGGCACCTCCTGTTCCTAGAATCAGAGCTTTTTTGTGCTGGGGTTCCAACAAGGGGTCGATAGATTGAGTGAAACCAATCACATCGGAATTATAGCCTATTAGCTTAGTCTTACCTTTTTGGCGGACAATTTTGATTACATTGACGGCTCCGATGGCTGCCGCATCTTTATCCAGTTCGTCCAAATAAGAGATGACTTGTTCTTTATAAGGTATAGTGACATTGAACCCTACTAAATCAGGATTAGCCAATAACACAGAAGGCAGTTCTTTGATGGATGGGATTTCGAAGTTTACATATTCGGCATCAATGTTTTCCGAATGAAACTTTTCATTGAAAAAGTTCTTTGAGAACGAGTGTCCTAACGGATAACCTATCAAACCATATTTTTTCATAAAACTCTATACTTTAAATTATTTCGTTGCTAAATAAAGCGTACAGATACCTAGCGTCAACCGTTTGAAACTCACCTGATTGAATCCGGCTTTACGGATAATGTCTGTCATTATTTCGCCTTGTGGAAAGGCTTTGATGGATTGCGGCAGGTAAGTGTAGGCACTACGGTCTTTAGAGAGTAGCTTGCCCAAAGTGGGGATGACTATTTTAGAATAGACAGCATATAGCTGTTTCATGGGAAACCAGTCGGGTTCAGAGAGTTCCAATATGACTAGTTTTCCGTTGTCTTTCAGTACGCGGTGCATTTCGCGGAGTCCTTTGTCAAGGTCCTCGAAATTGCGTACACCGAATGCTACGGTAATAGCGTCAAAGCGTTTGTCGGGAAAGGTAAGTGCTGTACAGTCTTCTTTAGCAAAGGAGATACGGCTGTCCAGTCCGGCGGCTTTTACTTTTTCACGTCCCACATTCATCATGCCTTCGGATATATCGGTACCTATCAGCTCTTGGGGGTGAAGTGTCTGACAGGCTTGAATGGCAAAATCGCCCGTTCCGGTGGCTACATCCATTATGTGTTGCGGGTGAAAAGGTTTCAGCCAGTTAATGGCTTTGCGGCGCCAGCTTTTGTCAATATTCCATGAAAGGGCATGATTCAACTGGTCGTAAGCAGGGGCAATGTTGTCGAACATTTTCTCTACTTGGACGCTTTTCTTTTCGTCAGCGTTGTAGGGCTTGATTTTTTCTTGTGGGTAGTTCATGTTTAATTAAAATTGAAAATTAAAGATTAAAAGGAGAGGGTGGAGGATTTTTGGATTCCTGTACTTGTCTTTTAATCTTTAATTTTTCATTTTTATTTATTTCAAGTATTCGGTTACGTTCTTTTCTATACGTGCGGCGATGTTTTCAGTGTCTGCTTTCACAAATTTTTCGCCGGTGATGTGCTCGAACAGTTCCATGTAGCGTTCGCTGATAGAATTACGATTTCCGGAGTCATTTCGGGAACTTGTTGTCCTTCTTTGCCTTGGAAACCATTTCCATCAACCATTCGCGTACGAATTCTTTAGAAAGTTGTTTTTGAGGTTCGCCTTTTGCAAAGCGTTCTTCATAACCTTCCAAATAGAAGTAACGGCTTGAATCCGGAGTGTGGATCTCATCCATCAGGTAAATAGTGCCGTTGTGTTTACCGAATTCGTATTTGGTATCTACCAGGATCAGTCCGCGTTCTGCAGCGATTTCAGTACCGCGTTTGAACAGAGCCAATGTATATTTTTCCAATATTTCGTATTCTTCGGGAGTAGCCAGACCTTGTTTCAGAATTTCTTCCTTAGAGATGTCTTCGTCATGCAGGCCCATTTCGGCTTTAGTGGTTGGAGTAATGATTGGTTCGGGAAATTTCTGGTTTTCTTTCATTCCTTCGGGAAGTTGTACACCACAGATTTCGCGAACGCCGTTTTTGTAAGCACGCCATGCGCTACCGCACAGGTAACCACGGACAATCATTTCCACAGGAAAACCTTGACACATAACTCCTACGGTAACCATAGGATCTGGGGTCGCCATTTTCCAGTTGGGGCAGATGTCAGTAGTTGCATCCAGAAATTTGGCTGCAATTTGGTTCAGCATTTGTCCTTTGTAGGGAATACCTTCAGGCAGAACTACGTCGAATGCGGAGATACGGTCGGTAGCTACCATTACTAACTTTTCGTCATTGATGTTGTATACATCACGCACTTTGCCGTGGTACACACTTTTCTGTCCCGGAAAGTTAAAGTCTGTTCTTGTTAATGCTTTACTCATGTCTTTATTTATAATTAAAATCAATAAATTCGTTTTATGTTTTCAGATTTTTCACTTCGTTCAGAATGGCATGAATGAAGGGTTTTCTGTTTTTCTTCAAACTTCTCGTATGCTTCCACAATGCGGGTAACCAGTTTGTGCCGTACAATGTCCTTCTTGTTGAGTTCGATGAAACTGATTCCTTTCACGCCTTTCAGAATTTTTAGTGCTTGTATCAATCCCGAAGTTTGTGAAGATGGTAAGTCTATCTGTGTCATGTCACCTGTTACAATCATTTTGGTGTTCATCCCCATACGAGTGAGGAACATTTTAATTTGCTGGGTGGTGGTATTTTGAGCCTCGTCCAATATCACTACAGCGTCATTCAAGGTGCGTCCGCGCATAAATGCTAATGGGGCAATTTGAATCACATTCAGTTCCATATATTCTTTTAGCTTGGCGGCGGGAATCATATCTTGTAATGCGTCATATAGTGGTTGTAGATAAGGGTCAATCTTATCTTTCATATCACCGGGTAAAAATCCGAGTTTTTCTCCTGCCTCTACAGCTGGACGGCTCAAAATAATTTTTTTGATTTCTTTGTTTTTCAGAGAACGGACAGCAAGGGCAATAGCGGTATAGGTCTTTCCTGAACCTGCGGGACCGATAGCGAACAGCATATCGTTCTTCTCATATTCTTGTACCAGCCTCAATTGGTTCTCACTACGGGGGACGATCGGTTTTCCTGTTACACTGAATACAATAGTATCCCCTGTTTTCTCTATTTGGGGTGAACGACCTTTCACTATATCTAAAATCACTTCTTCTTTCAGTGAATTATACTGGGCGCAATGCTTTTCCAAAGCCAATATATTCTCTTCAAAAGCACACATTTCCTCTTCGTCTCCCAATACTTTGATGACATTTCCACGTGCCACAATTTTTAATTTGGGATACAAAGCTTGTATCATTTTCATATTGACGTTGTTTACGCCATAAAATATAACAGGATCAATATCCTCTAAAACTATATGTTTTTCTATCATTTAACTAGTTTAGGTACTTTATGTACTTGTTTATAGGGTGCAAATTTAATGAAAGGTTTTCATTGTTCTTATTTTCCGGGCAATTTATTTGCATAAGCTTTTTCAGAAAAAGGATTTTAATCTATCTTTGCGAGGAATTTGAAAAGATAGTTAGATTATGAATTGTATGAAAGGTGCATGTTGCACGCTATTGTCACTTTTGTTTTCCTTGACAGTTTCTTCCGGTTGCAAGGAAAAAGATATGTCCATGAAGATGAACGAGCCTCATAATATAAAAGGTGTAATTAGCTATAAACGTAGTTTCGGTGATTTGAATGATACTCATCTCAGTGTAGCGAAGAAAATAGGAATTCGCCCGTTGGCTTCTCGTTCGGAAGCAGAGGGATTGGGTGGTAAATTGGTCCAGATAAAACCTTGTGAGCGTTATGCTATGGATTCGCTGACTCACTCCATTCCTTTTCTGATTCCGCAGGCTAGTGCGTTATTGGATACAATAGGAGCCAATTTTTTGGATTCATTGAGTTGCAAAGGATTGAATCCTAATCAAATCATTGTTACTTCTGTACTTCGTACGGCAGATGATGTGAAACGTCTTCGTCGTCGCAATGGAAATGCTTCTGCTAATTCAGCTCATGCTTTTGGGACAACTTTCGATGTCAGTTACCGTCGGTTTTGTAAAGTGGAAGATCCGGATGGACGTCCTATGCAGGATGTTAGTCCGGATACGCTGAAGTTGGTATTGGCCGAGGTACTCCGTGATCTTCGGAAGTCGGACAAATGCTATATCAAATATGAGTTGAAACAGGGATGTTTTCATATAACAGCCCGCTGAATTATTGAATTTTCACTTGGTTAGAGGCTTTACGATGCGGTATTTCATATATTTGGCTTATGATGGGACAAATTATCACGGTTGGCAGATTCAGCCCAATGGTGACAGTGTACAGGAAACATTAATGCGTGCTTTTTCTACTTTTCTCCGTCAAGAAATAGAGGTAGTGGGAGCAGGACGTACTGATGCCGGCGTGCATGCACGTCTCATGGTCGCGCATTTTGATTATGACCAGGAGTTGGATTGTGTTCAGATAACGGAGAAATTGAATCGCTTGCTTCCTTCCGATATAGCGGTTTACGATGTGAAGCGGGTGAAGGATGATGCGCATGCCCGTTTTGACGCGACTTATCGTACTTATAAGTATTATGTGACTATCCGGAAAGATCCGTTTAACCGTCATTATGCTTGGAGGCTTTTTAATTCATTGGATTTTGAGAAAATGAATGAGGCTGCCCGTGTATTGTTTGATTATACTGATTTTACCAGTTTCAGTAAATTGCATACTGATGTGAAGACGAATAATTGCCGGATTATGCATGCTGAATGGACGCAGGTGAGCGGGACAGAATGGGTATTTACTATTAAAGCCGACCGTTTTTTACGGAATATGGTAAGGGCTGTGGTAGGTACGCTGGTGGAAGTGGGGCGTGGTAAAATGACTTTAGATGGGTTCAGGAAGGTGATAGAGAATAAAGATCGTTGTAGTGCCGGTAGTTCTGTGCCGGGACATGCCTTGTTTTTAGTAGATGTGGGATATCCGGAAGAACTGTTTATTGTTTCTCCGTCAGATATTTCCAATATCTGACAGGCATATCTTGCCGGTGTTTTTGGGGATTCCAACGTTCTTTGATACAAATGGACTTGAAATATGTTTTCCAAAGTTCCTGAAATAATCTCTCATTGTTGTCCATCAATGTTTCATTTAGCATTCCTGTGACCAGATGTGCTTGGCGGGGATCTTCAAATGTTACTTCTTCCATCTCTGTTAGATTATAGTAATAGCCATATTGTCGCTTCACATCATAAATGAGCCAACGCTGGTCGGCAAAACGGTCTTTGAAATGATCCACAGCCAGTGGCAGTGCGTTGAATTGAGGCTCTACGGCTGCAAAGAAAGTTCCGTCCGCAGCTTTTTGGAAACGGACGAACTGCATGAGGTGTACTCGTTCTCCATCTACTCTTTTATAGATTTTCGCAAGCTCCAGCACATCAGGATCGGCAAAGTTGGTCTCAATAGAATGAGGAGAGTTTATGGCCTTCTGGATATAGTGGAAAAGCATTTCGTCCACCTTTGGTAATTCTGATAACCAGCAGCAGGTCAAGCTGAAAAGGGCATGCTTGGAGATTTTTTTCTGTAATCCGCGCCACACGCGTCCGGCTTTCTCTTCATCAGTGGCTATGTGTATGGCTTCATTGTAAAACAAGGGTAGCGGCTCGCCTCCATCAAGAGCAAGTCAGGAAAGGTTTTGCGGAAGTAAGCATCGAAAATGCAAGTCAGCAAGCCTTCAAATGTATGGTCATAGATAAACAGAATCATTCGTTATCAGTAAAGTTTAGTATTAATTGGCGTTCGTCCACTTTCTTTTTGGGTTTGGGTACTAACAGTCTGCGTACTCCTGTCGGAGTTAGTTCATTAACAGTCCGGGTGGGGAGTTCGTTGCAGGTTATGAAGTATTGCGCTTTTTTCATCACTACACCTATTTTTTTCAGTTCATAGAATCCCAGTTTTGAGAAGCGGCGTGACGCGATGATTTGTCTTGCCGATTTGATTCCGATACCCGGTACTCTGAGAATCATTTCGTAATCTGCCTGGTTTATATCTATAGGAAATTGTTCTGGATGCGTAATGCCCAACCTAATTTGGGGTCGATTTCCAAATCTGATCAGGATAGGAGTCATCGACTATTTCTTCTACTTTAAATTGATAGAAACGTAACAGCCAGTCGGCTTGATACAAACGGTTCTCACGTACCAATGGCGGCTGTTTCAGTGCCGGAAGCCGTTTGTCGTATGTATTTACGGATATATATCCAGAGTAGTAGACGCGCCTCATGGTGGGGTGTTGGTAGAGTGAAGAAGAAAGATAAAGGATGTCTTTGTCTGATTCGGTTGTGGCACCGACAATCATCTGCGTACTTTGTCCGGCAGGAACGAAGCGTGGAACATGGCGGAATTTTTTTCGGTCTTCTTTGTTGGTAAGTATTCCCTGCTGGATATAGCGCATGGGCTGGTATACACTTTTGTGATCTTTTTCGGGAGCCAGTAATTTCAGATTCTCTTCTTTGGGAATTTCTATGTTTACACTGAGACGGTCGGCGTAGAGTCCGGCTTCATTGACTAGTTCGCGACTGGCTCCGGGGATACTTTTCAGGTGAATATATCCGTTGAATTTGTGTACTAACCGCAGGTCTTTGGCAACACGTACCAACCTTTCCATGGTGTAATCAGGATTGCGTACAACGCCGGAACTGAGGAAAAGCCCTTCTATATAGTTGGTCGGTAGAATTCGATGGTGAGGTCTACCAGTTCGCTTACCGAAAGCGTGGCGCGGGGAATGTCATTGCTTCTTCTATTGATACAATAGGCACAGTCATAGATACAATAATTGGTCAGCATTATTTTCAGCAAGGATATGCAACGACCGTCCTCGGCGAAGCTATGGCATATCCCCCAGCCGCCTACGGTGTTTCCCAATGCGCCGGATTGGTTACGGCGCACGGTCCCACTACTAGAGCAGGAAACATCATATTTAGCAGATTCTGCGAGTATTTTCAATTTGGCAAGGACATTCTCATTCATTTGATCAGAATATTTCTGCCAAAAATACAGATAGTGTTTGGAATGGGCAAACGGTTTGGCATTCTCTCTGTTCATTTTTAACTTCTTTGTTACATTATGTTATTCTTTAGTCTTATTATCTGTGTCTTGCAATAGAAGAAAAATGTGTTTATTACCCAGCTAAATGCATTTGTTTCGCCTATGAATCAAGATAACCGGTCCTATAGTCAAAAAGAACCGGACGTTTTTAAAAAAGGTCTAGTTCTTTTTTTAAAAGAACTAGATGTTTAATAGAAAAGAACTAGATCTTTTTTGAAACTTCAAGTTCTTTTTTTTGAAATGTTTGAAGAAACACTGAAGCTGCCAATCAGTATTGTTTCGTTATCAATAATAAAAAGAGGGCGGATGTTTTGTTCCGTCCTCTTCTTTATCTATTGTTTAACGAAATTAATGACAATGTCCGCATCCGCATCCACCTTCATCACCGCATCCTTCTCCGCAGTCACCACAACCACAGCCGCATCCTTCTCCACTCATCATTTTTACCATTTCCTGAATTTCTTCATTAGTGGCTGTGCGGGATTCTACTACTTCACCTTCAAAAGTGAGATCTTTACCTGCATGAGGATGGTTCAAATCTACAGTTACAGTGTCATTGGTTACTTCGCTTACGGTAGCGTAGAAGTGATGTCCCTCATTGTCCTGTAAGGGAATGACAGCTCCCGGGAAGATGCGTTCTTCATCAAAAACACCATCAATGGTGAACATATCTTTAGATACAGTGCGCACACCTTCGGGCATATATTCTCCGTAGGCTTCTGCGGTAGGAATGACAAATTTAAATTTGTCACCCTTCTTTAAGGCTGTTATTTCTGTTTCAAAGCGTTCCAGTGTGGTTCCTAATCCGGATATGAATTGGAAAGGATGTTCTACAGTTGCTTCTTCTACCAATGTTTTCTGGCCGTCCTGCATTACATAAAGTTTGTATGCTACGGTGATGTACTTATTTTCCATGTTTTCTTATTATAATAATGTAATATAAACTATTTACGTAAGTTTTTTGTTGGCAAAGATACGAATTAATTCCCCTTAATCCTTTGTTATTACGTTTATATTACATAAATTTGTTATTATGATACTATAAATGCGCTTTTGATTGCGTTTGATCCTTGATATAAATCAATTAACCGCTCGCCTTGATAGATTTTTGCTTTAATTAACGGATATATGACAACATGTCGTAAAGCATGTTGTTATATTTGCAGTGTAAAGAGAAAGAGATAACGAGATTGTTTTTAAAAGGTATTATTTAGTTCTTAGGTACTAAATAAATTGTTTTTAGGTTTAACAAATTAAAATTTTAGGTATTATGAAACGTTTAGTATTGTTGGTTGTAGTGGCATTAGGAATGTCAGCTACAAGTTTTGCAGGAGAAAAAGTAGAAGGTAAAGATTGGAAGGTAGATGTTAACGTCGCAAAGTTGAGCAAATATTTGAATTTGGATGCACGTCAGATGGAGGAAGTTGCTAATATTTCTGATTATTTTGCTGACAAAGTACAAAGCGCAAGCTACGCAAAAGAAGCTAAACAAGGTAAAAAATTGCGTGAAGCCGTATATGGAAACTTCAAACTGATGAAACGTACATTGACAAATGAGCAGTACAAGAAGTATGTACAGTTGTTGAATGTTACATTGAAAAACAAGGGGTTGGATTCCTATATGGAAGATGTGGCGAATAAGTAAATTTATAAAATGAAATAAATGAACTGAAAAGAGAATGCAAACCAATGCATTCTCTTTTTTATTTATCCGTTGGAAGATACAGTGTATATTTGTGATAAAATGATTGTTTAAAGCTCGATTTAGTTACGAATAATAATTTATAAGAAAAAAAATCTTCATTTTATTTGTTTGTTACGAAAACGCCTTACCTTTGCAGTCGTTAAAGAAACAAAGAAAACAGATATATGAATATTACTACTCTAAATAACCTAGCAGTCCTGCATATTATTCGCGTCGTGGTGGTCACACTAGGAGCGTGAGAAAGGTTGTGTATGTGTAGTTGTACATATAAAGAAATAATTGGAAGCCTTTCTCACATGGTGAGGAAGGCTTTTTCAATAAGTATAGGACGTTATAGATTTAGAATAAGATGAAGAATCAGTTACGCAGTTCGTTTAGCACACAGGGTCGCCGTATGGCAGGAGCGAGAGCTTTATGGGTGGCTAACGGCATGAAAAAAGAAATGATGGGCAAGCCCATTATAGCCATAGTAAATTCGTTTACACAGTTTGTTCCGGGACATACCCATCTGCATGAAATAGGTCAGCAGGTGAAAGTTGAGATTGAAAAACTGGGATGTTTTGCAGCAGAATTCAATACGATTGCCATTGATGACGGAATAGCTATGGGACACGATGGTATGCTGTATTCACTGCCCAGTCGTGATATCATTGCCGACAGCGTGGAATATATGGTGAATGCTCACAAGGCGGATGCAATGGTGTGTATCAGTAATTGTGACAAAATCACTCCAGGTATGCTGATGGCTGCCATGCGACTGAACATACCGGCTGTTTTTGTATCGGGTGGTCCTATGGAAGCGGGAGAATGGAATAACCAGCATCTTGATTTGATAGACGCCATGATTAAATCTGCTGATGCATCGGTCAGCGATGAGGATGTGGCTCAAATTGAAAATAATGCGTGTCCTGCTGTGGTTGCTGTTCGGGTATGTTTACGGCTAATTCCATGAATTGCCTCAATGAGGCTATTGGTCTGGGGCTTCCGGGGAATGGCACTATTTTGGCGACTCATGCCAACCGTACTCAGTTGTTTAAAGATGCGGCTGCTCTGATAGTGAAGAATGCTTATAAATATTATGAGGAGGGAGATGACAGCGTGTTACCACGCAACATTGCTACTCGTGACGCTTTTCTGAATGCCATGACATTGGATATTGCAATGGGTGGTTCTACCAATACTGTGCTCCATCTTTTAGCTATCGCCCACGAGGCGGAAGTAGATTTCAAGATGGATGATATTGATATGCTTTCACGCCATGTGCCTTGTTTGTGTAAAGTAGCTCCGAATACACAGAAATATCATATCCAGGATGTGAACCGTGCCGGTGGTATCCTTAATATATTGGGAGAATTATCCAAGGGTGGTTTGCTGAAAACTGATGTGAAACGAGTGGACGGCCTGACATTGGCGGAAGCTGTCGAAAAATATAATATATGTAAGAAAGAAGTGGATACTGAAGCAAAACGTATCTATTCAAGTGCTCCGGGAAACAAATTCAATATAAAGTTAGGTTCTCAGAATGCTGTTTATAAAGAACTGGATACAGATCGTGCCAATGGTTGTATCCGCGATTTGCAACATGCCTATAGTAAAGATGGGGGTTTGGCCGTTTTGAAAGGGAACATTGCACAGGATGGTTGCGTAGTGAAAACGGCCGGAGTGGATGAAAGTATTTGGAAATTCTCGGGGCCTGCCAAGGTGTTTGATTCGCAGGATGCTGCTTGTGAAGGTATTTTAGGAGGAAAAGTAGTCAGCGGAGATGTTGTTGTTATCACTCATGAAGGTCCGAAAGGTGGTCCCGGTATGCAGGAAATGCTTTATCCTACTTCTTATATCAAATCCAAGCATTTAGGAAAAGAATGTGCTTTGATTACCGACGGACGTTTTAGTGGAGGAACTTCGGGATTAAGCATCGGGCATATTTCTCCCGAAGCTGCAGCGGGTGGTAATATCGGAAAAATAGTGGATGGTGATATAATTGAAATCGATATTCCGAATCGCAGTATCAATGTGAAACTGAGTGACGAAGAATTGGCCGCCCGACCGATGACAGCGGTGACCCGTGACCGTAAAGTTCCTAAAAGCTTGAAGGCATACGCTAGTATGGTAAGTTCTGCAGATAAAGGAGGAGTGAGAATCATTGACTAAATTAGAAATTAAAAATTGAGAATAAAAAACAGTTTCGTTGTCATCGGCCAGTTGTCCGGCATCGTATTTTTTTGAATCTCAATTCTCAACTAAACAATTATGGCAAAAGAAAAGATAACAGGAGCAGAGGCGATGATGCGTTCTTTGGAGTATCAAGGAGTGAAAACTCTTTTCGGATATCCCGGAGGTTCTATCATGCCTACTTTTGATGCTTTATATCATCATAGAAATACATTGAACCATATATTGGTCCGTCATGAACAAGGAGCTGCCCATGCAGCACAGGGATTTGCCCGCGTATCCGGTGAGGTTGGTGTCTGTTTGGTGACTAGCGGACCCGGTGCGACAAATACCATTACTGGCATTGCCGATGCTATGATTGACAGCACGCCTATCGTGGTGATTGCCGGGCAGGTAGGAGCTTCCTTTTTAGGTACGGATGCTTTTCAGGAAGTGGATCTGGTGGGCATCACTCAGCCTATTACCAAATGGAGTTACCAAATTCGTCGTGCGGAAGATGTAGCTTGGGCTGTAGCCCGTGCTTTCTATATAGCTAAAAGCGGACGTCCCGGTCCTGTCGTTTTGGACTTTGCCAAGAATGCACAAGTGGAGATGGTGGATTATGAACCGATGAAGCTTGATTTTATCCGTAGTTATGATCCAGAACCTAATCCTGATAAGGAATCTCTTCAGGAGGCTGCCGAATTGATAAACAATGCTCAAAGGCCATTAGTGTTGGTAGGACAGGGGGTAGAGTTAGGTAATGCGCAAGATGAGTTACGTGCATTTATAGAAAAAGCCGATATGCCTTGTGGCTGTACTTTGCTGGGACTTTCGGCTATACCAACTTCGCATCCTTTAAACAAAGGAATGTTAGGTATGCATGGAAATCTGGGGCCCAATGTCAAAACTAATGAATGTGATGTGTTGATTGCTGTAGGTATGCGCTTTGACGATCGTGTAACTGGAAAATTAGATACATATGCTAAACAGGCAAAGGTGATTCATTTGGATATTGACCATTCTGAAATAGATAAGAATGTAAAAGTGGATGTACCCGTATTAGGTAATTGTAAATATACGCTAGCTATGCTGACGCAACTTATCCGGAAGAATGAACATTCCGAATGGATTGATAGCTTTACTGAATATGAAAAGACGGAATATGAACATGTTATCAGTAAAGAAATTCATCCTGTTGACGGGGCGTTGAATATGGGTGAAGTGGTGCGTGCGGTAAGTGAGGCTTCGAACAACGAGGCTGTATTGGTGACAGATGTAGGACAGAACCAAATGATGGCTGCTCGTTATTTTAAATACAGTAAGAACCGTAGCATTGTAACTTCGGGTGGATTGGGAACGATGGGATTCGGTCTTCCCGCTGCTATAGGCGCTACTTTCGGTCGCCCGGATCGTACTGTATTTATGGGGGATGGCGGTTTGCAGATGAATATTCAAGAATTGGGAACTATCATGGAGCAAAAAGCACCGGTAAAGATTATTTTATTGAACAATAACTATTTGGGTAATGTTCGTCAATGGCAAGCTATGTTTTTTGGTCATCGTTATTCATTTACTCCGATGTTGAATCCGGATTATATGAAAATTGCCGAGGCATATGAGATTCCTGCCCGCCGTGTTATGAAGCGTGAGGAATTGCAGGCTGCTATCCATGAAATGTTGACTACTGACGGGCCATTCCTGCTGGAAGCTTGTGTGATAGAAGAGGGAAATGTGTTGCCGATGACACCTCCGGGAGGCTCGGTGAATCAGATGTTACTGGAATGCTAATTTAATAATTATGGACAAGACATTATATACATTAATCGTTCATTCAGAAAATATCGCCGGTTTGCTGAACCAGATTACGGCAGTGTTTACTCGCCGCCAAATTAATATCGAAAGCCTTAATGTTTCTGCATCTTCCATCAAGGGGGTGCATAAATATACTATTACTGCTTGGACCACCCAGGATGTGATAGAAAAAGTGGTGAAGCAGATTGAAAAGAAAATAGATGTTTTGCAGGCACATTATTTTACTGATAGTGAGATTTATCAGCATGAGATTGCTTTGTACAAGGTTTCTACTCCTGAATTTCAGGAGAATCCTATGGCATCTAAAGTTATCCGCCGTTATAGTGCCCGCATTGTAGAAGTGAATCCGGTTTTCTCTATTGTTGAAAAGAATGGGATGAGTGAGGAAATTACTGCTCTTTATGAGGAGTTGCGCGGATTGGGATGTGTGTTGCAGTTTGTCCGTTCGGGACGTGTGGCCATTACTACCAGCTGTTTCGAGCGTGTGAACGAATATCTGATCCAACGCGAGGAAAAGTATCGCCAGCAAAAAACAGAATAATGATGAGTGAGAATAAAGTAGGAACATACAGATTTGTGGCAGAACCCTTTCACTGTGATTTCAGTGGAAAGTTGACCATGAGTGTGTTGGGTAATCATTTACTGAATTGTGCCGGCTTTCATGCTGCCGACCGGGGTTTCGGAATTGCTACGCTCAATGAGAATCATTATACATGGGTACTTTCCCGTTTAGCTGTAGAGTTAGAGAATATGCCCTGTCAATATGAGGGTTTCAGTATTCAGACATGGGTAGAGAATGTTTATCGTCTTTTTACAGACCGTAATTTTGCAATTTTGGACAAGGAAGGAAAGACTGTCGGATACGCCCGTTCTGTATGGGCGATGATCAGTATGGAAACTCGCAAACCTGCTGACCTGCTTACGCTTCACGGAGGTAGTATCATTGATTATGTATGCGATAAGAAATGTCCTATAAGCAAGCCCGGTCGTATTAAGGTGACAGAGAAAGCTCCGGTTTCTGAATACCAGACCAGATATAGCGATATTGATATTAATGGTCATGTGAACAGTATTAAGTATATAGAACATATTCTCGACCTGTTTCCTATAGAATTTTTTAAGGAGAAACGGATTAAACGTTTTGAGATGGCTTATGTAGCTGAGAGTTATTATGGTGATATATTGAGTTTCTACCGCGAGGAAGTGGAGGAGAAAGAATATGATATAGAGGTGAAGAAGAATGGCACAGATGTTGTCGTTCGTAGTAAGGTGATATTTATTTAGAATCTAATTTTTAATTTTTAATTTATAATTTAAAATGGCACAATTGAATTTTGGCGGCGTTACAGAAACTGTAGTTATCCGCGATGAATTTCCTTTGGAAAAAGCACGTGAAGTATTGAAAGATGAAACAATCGCTGTGATCGGGTATGGTGTACAGGGACCGGGGCAGTCTTTGAATCTCCGGGACAATGGTTTCAATGTAATTGTTGGTCAGCGTCCGGGAAAAACATATGAAAAAGCAGTTGCTGACGGATGGGTTCCGGGTGAAACTCTGTTTGGTATTGAAGAGGCTTGTCAGAAAGCGACTATCGTAATGTGTCTGTTATCTGATGCAGCTGTTATGTCTGTATGGCCGACTATCAAACCTTACTTGACCCAAGGCAAGGCACTTTATTTCTCTCATGGCTTTGCCATTACTTGGAGTGACCGTACAGGGGTAGTTCCTCCTACTGATATTGATGTGATCATGGTAGCTCCTAAAGGTTCGGGTACTTCACTGCGTACCATGTTCTTGGAAGGTCGTGGCTTGAACTCTTCATACGCTATCTATCAGGATGTAACCGGTAAGGCTTATGAACGTACTATTGCATTGGGTATTGGTATCGGTTCAGGCTATTTATTCGAAACGACTTTCCAGCGTGAAGCAACTTCTGACCTGACAGGTGACGCGGTTCTTTAATGGGGGCTATCCAAGGATTGTTGTT
>ERZ859937.481-NODE-481-length-16823-cov-1.450501_pt1 | contig 16823 bp, 17 predicted proteins | sample MGYA00509985_ERZ859937 | MGnify/ENA primary metagenome ERZ859937 (study PRJEB30046, sample SAMN00715169) | human gut metagenome | study: EMG produced TPA metagenomics assembly of the A metagenome-wide association study of gut microbiota in type 2... | reverse complement strand
AGCCTCGGATTCGGCAGCATTCGAATAAGGCCCAGCTCATCACGCAGCCATTGGATAGCAGCGCCGGCAACGAAAATAGAGCCTTCCAGCGCATATTCCACCTTGCCGTCCACGCCCCAGGCGATAGTTGTAACAAGACCGTTTTTGCTGTCTACAGGCTTTTCGCCGGTATTCATCAGCATAAAGCCGCCTGTACCATAGGTATTTTTTGCTTCGCCGGGTGCAAAGCAGGTCTGTCCGAAAAGTGCGCATTGCTGGTCACCTGCAGCGCCGGCGATAGGAATAGAAGCCTCAAAAAGCTTCGCATCGGTAGAACCGTATACACAGCTGGAGGGCTTAACCTCCGGCAGCATTTGGCGTGGAATGCCCAAAACAGTCAGGATTTCGTCATCCCACTGCAGAGTATGAATATTAAACATCAATGTACGGGAAGCATTGGAATAATCCGTAACATGAACCTTACCGCCGGTCAGCTTCCAGATAATCCAGCTGTCAATAGTACCGAACAGCAGCTGGCCTGCTTCCGCACGCTCGCGTGCATGAGGTACGTTTTCCAGAATCCAGTGCAGCTTGGTACCAGAGAAATAAGCATCCAGAACCAGGCCTGTCTTTTCACGGAACATATTAGCATAGCCACGGATTTTCAGTAGATCACAGTATTCTGCGGTACGACGGCACTGCCAGACAATCGCCTTGCAGATAGGACGACCGGTGTTCTTGTCCCACACTACGGTAGTTTCGCGCTGATTCGTAATACCGATTCCGGCAATATCAGCCGGAGTAACATTCAGCTTGCTCATTGCCTCGTACATCAGGCCTACCTGAGTAGCCCAGATTTCCTCGGCATCGTGCTCTACCCAGCCTGCCTGCGGATAATACTGCGTAAACTCCTTTTGCGCTACGCTGCAGATTTCTCCATGCTTGTCAAACAAAATACAGCGGCAGCTGGTAGTTCCCAAATCCAGCGCCATGATATATTTATTTTTCATGCTTTCACGACCTTTCCTTGATATTTTTAAGTATAACACAAAACAAAGGGACCCGCCACTTTCGTAGCAGCTCCTGAAAAAGCATATTTAATTATATGTGATTGGGAATCCTGGCTAAGTATACGCTGCCTTATCGCACGTCCGCAAGCCTTCGCCAAAGACGTGGGAGAAGGTGACGGAGACGAAGAAGGGTGACGACGTCGTACTTTTAGTACGTCTAGGAATCCTGATAAAGTATACGGTGCCTTATCGCACGTCTTATAAATTAGGCAAGAACATTACCAACCCCGGAACATAAGTTACGATAAGTAATGCTACTAACAGCGCTACGATAAACGGCCAAACTTCCTTGAAGAATTCGCCGAGCGGCGTTTCCGTTATCGCACAAACCGTAAACATCATCGAACCGAATGGTGGCGTCAAACCGCCGATCATAATGTTGACAATGCAGATAATACCGAAGTGTACAGGGTCAACACCCAGCTTAGTTACAACAGGAACCAGCAGCGGAGCCAGAATAATCAGCGCAGCACCGCCCTCCAGGAACATGCCCAAAATCAGCAGCAGGATATTTACCAGCATCAGCATCATGTACGGATTGCGGGTAAAGTCAAGCATTGCGGAGGTGATATGCTGCGGAATACGCTCCCAGTTCAGATAATAGCCAAAGAAAGAAGCTGCTACGATAATCAGTACAACAGAGCTTGTACCGTAAATAGTTTCCTTCATAATCGGCCAGGCATATTCCCACTTCAGCTCCTTATAGATGAAGGCGCCTACCAGAATGCAGTATACTACTGCTACAGCGCCTGCCTCGGACGGAGTGAACATACCCATGCGCAGGCCGGCGATAATACCAAACGGGAAAAGCAGCGCCCAGATAGATTCCTTAAACTGAGTCATAATTTCACCGAAGGTAGCAGCCTTTTCACGTGAAGGCTTATAGCCACGCTTTTTGGAAACAATGGCAACAACAATCATCATAGATACTGCCATGAGAATGCCGGGCACATAGCCTGCCATAAACATTTTAGTTACGGATACGCTGGCAATCAGCGCATAAATAATCAGGTTAATTCCGGGAGGAATTACAGGCGTACTTGCGGAGGACGCAGCTGTTACCGCAGCACTGAAGGCTCTGCCGTAACCGCGCTTTTCCATTTCCGGAACAAGCATTTTACTCTGCATAGCAGCGTCAGCGTTGGCACTGCCGGAAACACCGCCCATCAGCAGGCTGAGCAGTACGTTAACCTGAGCCAGACCACCGGTCATATGACCCATGAGCACGTCGGTAAATTTCATCAGCTTATCGCTGATACCGGCATAGTTCATGATGGAGCCTGCCATAATAAAGAAGGGAATTGCCAGCAGCGGGAAGGACTGTGTACTGGTAATAATACGTTGGAATACCAGATGCGCAGGAGAAGTCGCATCCAAAAAGGTAAAGTAGGAAATCGTTGCACCGAACAGGGCATAAGCGATTGGAATACTGGAAAAATAAAGGACAAAGACAATGATGACGGGCAAATAAGCCATTATTTTTCCTCCTTTCCGGAACCGGTAACATCCTGCCAGACAAATTTAATAGAATACACGGTCATGAGTACAAACGCAATCAGTACAGAAGAACTGATATAAACGGAAGAAATACCCAGTACCGGGGTCATTTTCGTATAGGATTTGGAAATATAGATAACAGAAAGATAAGACATGTAGCCGTTGAGCGCGACAAGAATAACGTCGGTAATCAGGCCGATAGCCTTCTGCATACCTTGGGGCATTCTTTTAACAATGATATCAACGCCAACGTGACCGCGATGTTTAAATACGGCAACAGCGCAGATAAATACCGACCAGACAAAGCAGCCGGTAGCAACCTCTTCAGACCAAACAAGGCCGGAGTTAAAAACATAACGCAGAACAATATTGATGACAACAAGGATAGTAGTAATGCTGATGAAAAATGCAGCAACTAAATCTTCCAGATTATTTAGCACGAAGCTCAGGTTTTTACCCAAAATTTTACCTCCATTTTTTATAGTAATACTTATGCAAAGGAAGGAGCTGTCACGCCGCATGCATGCAGCGTGGTAGCTCCTTAGTGTTTCATTATAACGGTTTAGTAATGTTGAAAAAATCTACAGCTTATTTTGCAGCGCGGATTTTTGCCAGCTCAGCTTTCAGCTTTTCATAGATACCAGGAGTTGCGCCTTCTTTTTCTTCCATCTGTTTGAATACAGGCTCGGTAGCTTTTTCGAAAGCAACATGGTCAACATCGTTGAATTTTACGCCCTTGCTTTCCAGTTCCTTATAAACCTTGTTATAGGATTCGGTGGAAATCTTGGTCATTTCTTTACCGCCGTAAGCAAATTCTTCAGCAACAATCTTCTGATCTTCCGGAGACAGGCTGTTGAATACTTTGGTGGAAATGTATACGCCGCAGGTACCCAGGAAATGCTTGGTGGTAGCTACGTTTTTAACGTGCTCATAGCATTTGGTACCGATGTTGGTGAATTCGGAGCCTTCCAGACCATCTACAACGCCTTGGGAAACGCCGGACAGGGTTTCGGAGAACGGCAGGCTAGTAGCAGTTGCGCCCATAGCATTGATGGTGTCAATGAACAGCTTGCTGCCGGGAGTACGCAGTTTCAAACCTTTCATATCTTCCGGTTGGTGATAACTTTGTTGGTCATAACATTACGGAAGCCGAAGATGTAGTCTAGAGCCAGAACCTTAATACCTTTTTCTTCAGCTTTCTTTTCCATGTCCTTAACCAACGGAGTTTCAATCATCTTCTCATATTCGTCATAGGATTGATACAGCATAGGGCCAACCAAAGGTTTGAAATCAGGTACATAGTCGCCCAGATAAGACGGGTCTTCTACAGAAATAAAGTTAGCACCGTTAGCAACCTGCTCCAGGCCATCCTTGTAGCAAGCCAGCTGGTTTTGACCAAAGCATTGAATTTCTACACGGCCATTGGTTTTCTTGTTAATACGTTCAGCAACCAATTCCATGGATTTGTACAGCTGCTCATCGGGAGAAAATACATGGCTCAGCTTCAAAACAACCTTTTTGTCAGAACCTGCTGCCTTTTCATCCTTTTTGTCAGAACCGCCGCAACCGGTCAGCGCCAACATCATAACAGACATTAACAGAAGAGCTACGATCTTTTTCATGTTCATCCTCCTAAATCCCTTGTTGAATTTTGTTGAAATTTAATGTAATAGAGATTCCCGTTTTGAATCTGATACCATATTAACAGAGTGACACAGAATTGTCAATAATTTTACGCACATTTAGCAAATGTACTTGCAGTCTAGCTTTTGGCCGTTTTTTATCCCTATTGGACTTATTATGTCCCACTTGTTTTTTCGCTTATCTTATGCTAAGATAGTGTTGAACATTATTGAAAATTTCAAGGAGGAATAGAAATGGTTCAAATTTTTGCGCACCGCGGCTTCAGCGGCTATTATCCTGAAAATACTATGCTTGCTTTCCAAAAGGTAGCAGAAGAAACTGTTGCTGACGGCATTGAACTGGATATCCAGCTCACCAAAGACGGTGAAATCGTTATCATGCATGACGAAATGCTTGACCGCACCACTAACGGCAGCGGCTGGCTGAAGGACCATACCCTGGAAGAGCTGAAAATGCTTTCTGTAGGCGTTAATGTCAAAGGCTTCTTCCCCCGCCAAACCATTCCTACATTACGCGAATATTTCACCTGGCTGAAAACCACCAAGCTGATTACCAATATCGAGCTCAAAACCAGCTATTTTGAATATGAAGGCATTGAAGAAAAGCTCATTGCTATGGTCAAGGAATTCGGTCTGGAAGACCAGATCTGGTATTCTTCCTTCAACCATTACACTGTTGCCAGAATCAAAAAACTGATACCGGAAGCAAAATGCGGTCTTTTAACCGACACCTGGCTGATGAACATCGGTGAATATGCTGCTTCCCAAGGCGCTGCAAGTGTTAACGCCCGCACCTATTTCTGTGCTAAGGAAGGCGTTGCTGCTGATCTGCACGCACACAACATCGCTCTGCAGGCATGGACTCCTAACGATGCTGAAATGATGCAGGAGCTGGTTGATGCCGGTGTTGACGTTCTGATTACCAATTATCCTGACATTGCCGCAAAGGTTTTAGGCAGATAATTTATATCAGCCACCCGATACATAATTAAATCAGAAAGGATTGTGTTTATGCCTAAGAAGGTTACCCTGAAGGATATTGCTGCCAAGACAGGTCTTTCGCCTGCCAGCGTATCGATGATTCTCAACAGGCGCAGTATTGACCGCTTCAAAGCGGAAACTGTTGAACAGGTCTACGCTATCGCTGCTGAACTCGGCTACAAAAGCAGCAAGGAAAAGGCCTACGCCCTCGTCAGGCCATCAGATACACTAATCATTATTATCTGTCCTTCATTATTCAATCCTTTCTATACTACTATTATCCAGGGTATTGAAATCGCTGCCCGTAAGCAGGGCTTTGTCACCTCCGTCCGCACCACCTATTGGGATACGGATACAGAAAAATTTATCATGGAGCAGGCCCGCAAATTTAACGTTGCCGGTGTCATCTTTGCCATGATTCCCCAACAGCCGCAGCTGGCGTATCAGCTCAGCAAATATCTGCCAGTTGTTGCCATCGGTGACAGACGCAGTGATCTGGAGCTGGCTACTGTTGACATGAACAACTTTACTGCAGGCCAGCTCATCGGCAAGCATCTTACGGATTTGGGACATAAGCAGGTTGCCTATCTTTCTACAACGCTCAACGACCAACACACCTCGCGTGTGCGCCGCTATCAGGGTCTGGAGGATGCCTGCAAGACAGCAGGTGCCAAGCTTTCCCTCTTCACTCAAGAGATTACTTCTGACTATGAGCTTTCGCACGTTGAAGTAGAATACAGTACAGGCTATGAGCTTGCCAAACGCTGTCTTGAAGCAGCGCCGGAAGCAACAGCCATGGTCGCTATCAATGATATGGTTGCCTATGGTGCATATAATGCTATTATCGACAGGGGCCTGAAGATTCCCGAGGATATCAGCCTTTGCGGTTTCGACAACATCTTCCCCTCGCATCTGCGCGGCATCAGCCTTACAACTATCGACAACTCGCTGACAGAGTGCGGCAAAAGTGCCTTCAAGCTGCTGCAGGAGGAAATCGCCAGCTACGAGCACCACGGTAAATTTGAGCCTATCACTCATGTAGAATACAAATGCCGTCTTGTTGCCCGCTCCAGCAGCGGCACTGCTCCCATGCGTTGACAACTACCGCAGGATACTGTACAATAAAGCCTACATAGTTTCTATGAATTAAAGAATTGTGCAGGTTTTCATTATGAACAACAAATATAGCAAAGCACTCAAAGCTGCTTTTCCACTAACGCTGCCAATTTGCGCAGCGTTTCTTTTTTTAGGTATCTCCTACGGCTTTTATATCTGCAGCAAGGGCTTTTCGCCCTGGTATCCGTTTTTTACCAGTGCTCTCGTTTTTGCGGCAGCATGGAATTCGTTCTGGTCACAATGCTGCTTAGTCCCTTCAATCCTTTGTACTGCTTTTTTATGGCACTGATGATTAATTCACGTCATCTGTTCTACGGCCTTAGCATGCTGGAAAAATATAAGAATACCGGTCTGAAAAAGTTTTATCTGATTTTCGGTATGTGCGACGAATCCTTCGCCATCAACTGCAATACCGTTATCCCTGAAGGCATCGACAAGGGCTGCTTCATGGTCTGCGTAAATCTGCTGAACCAAATCTACTGGGTAGCGGGCGCAACCATCGGCGGTCTTTTAGGCAACAGTCTGCAAATCAATACCAAAGGCCTGGATTTTGCCCTCGTCGCTCTCTTCACGGCAATTTTCGTCAGCCAATGGCAATCGACAGAAAATCACACTCCTGCTGTTTTAGGCATTGTCATTCCGTTGCTTTGCCTGGTGCTCATCGGTCCGCAAAGCTTTATTCCGCCGGCTATGCTGCTTCTGCTGCTGGTATTTATCACAGCATATTACAAAGGAGGCATCAAATTATGACCTTTACCGAACAAATCATAACCATTGCCGCCGTTGTCGCAGGCACGATGTTAACGCGCTTTCTGCCATTCATCCTATTTCCGGCCAACAAAAAAACGCCGCCTCTGGTAGCATTTTTAGGTAAAATGCTGCCTGCGGCCGTTATGGGCATGCTTGTTGTCTACTCTCTCAAGGATACGCAAATTCTTAGCGGCAGTCACGGCGTTCCAGAAGCTATCGCCGTAGCACTGATAGTCATATTGCAGGCAACCCTGCGTAATCTGCTGCTGACGATAGCAGCAGGCACTATAAGCTATATGCTGCTGGTGCAATATGTGTTTATGTAAAGAATGTTCGAAAGCAAGCACAAAGATATCAGCAAAGCTGTAATACGGAAGATAATATTCCCCATATATATAATGGTAAATTAATTTTCTACTATTATATGTAGTATAGGGGAATGTTTTTTATCTGCTGTACAAAATTAAAACTACCCTTCACCATGCTCTGTCCAACATGACGAAGGGTAGTCTTTTCATTTATATCCTATATATACTGCCAATGTCCCCTAAGCAAATATATACAGAAAGAAGGAATTTGTAATTGTAAGCATCTTGAAGCTTTGTGCGTCAGGGCAGCTTCCGCCCCGTCTATAATAAATTGTTCTCTATCCAATTTACGTCTGCTGACCACTCCCATTTGGGAGCGTTGCAGACATTTTAAGAAAGGTGGTAAGACCTGAGTCTTTAATTAATTATGCTGCAGTCGGGAAGAACGGCCATACGATAGGAATAACGATGATTGCAACAATCATGCTGACTGCTACCAGACCGCCGCCGCATTTAACATAATCCATGAATTTGTACTTGCCAGGCCAAGTACCAGGGTGTTCGGAGGAGTACCTACCGGAGAAGCGAATGCGCAGCTGGAAGCAATCAGGATTGCCATCAGTACAGCTTTCGGAGATGCACCCATTTGTGCAGACAGTGCAATGCCAACCGGGCACAGCAGAGCTTTAGAAGCGGTGTTGCTCATAAACTGAGTCAGGATAACTGCCAAACCGAAAAGTACTGCAGTTACCAGGTACGGAGACGGGTTACCGCCCATCAGGCTTACGGTAAATTCAGCAATCAGCTTGCCAGCGCCGCTGGTGTTCATAGCTGTTGCAACAGGAATCATGCCTGCAAACAGGAAGATGGTAATCCAGTCGATGGAGTTATAGGCTTGTTTTTCAGTGATGCAGCCTGTCAGTACGCACAGTACCGCTCCGACAACAGCAGCCAGTTCCAGAGGAACTACGCTGGTTGCCATAGAACGATAACGCCAACCATGATGATACCGCAGATCATCTGTTTTTTAGGAGTAGTGTTAGTAGCATCAATTCCTGCTCTACATCTGCAACCTCATCGGTTTTAGCTTCCGGCAGGATATATTTGCCAAGGAACATCATGTAAACGATGCCGGCAACAGTAATAGGAATGCCGATGTAGGCATATTCAAAGAAGCCAAATTGCAGCTCCGGCATACCAGCTGCTTTCAGAGCAACGTTTGCCAGAATGTTCGGCGGGGTACCAATCAGGGTGCAGGTACCGCCAAGGCCGGCAGCGAAAGCCAACGGCATCAGCTGACGGGAAGCGGAAAGCTTTGCTTGTGCGCAGATACCCATAACTACAGGAATCAGGCAAGCGGTGGTACCGGTGTTAGACAAGAACGCAGACATAACAGCTGCAATAACCATAAGACCAAACATCAGGCTGTTTTCATTGGTACCAAACAGCTTTACTACAGCGCCGCCAACCTTTTGAGCAAGTCCGGTGTAAAACATAGCAGCGCCAACGACGAACATACCGCCAAAAAGAACTACAGTAGAATCTGCCAGGCCAAGGAAGATTTGGTTCTCAGGAACCAGGCCCAATGCACTGCAGGCTATAGCAGCCAGAACCGCGGTCATTGCCAGCGGAATCATTTCGGTAACGAATAACAGTGCAACTACTGCTAACAGAATTAAGCATTTAATTGCTGGTGTCATAAAAATTTCCCTCCACTTATTTCTTCTTAAATAGGTTTACATATTGAAAAGTGTTTACAAAGAGCTTACCATCTTCGCCTCGATGCGGGAAGACTTTACCTTCCTTTTTCCTGTTCTCGATAGCTCGATAGTAAAACTTCTTGTCTACCTGTTTCAGGTACTCCCGAATCTTAGAATCTTCTTTTTCATCATTCATGATAAGTGCAATGTCCAAAACTTATCAACTCCTTTCTTGTTCCTTTTGGAGAGTGCCTTTCACTGTTAGAGATTATACAACATATTCCAAAATAATAAAAATACCTAGTTGGAATAGAAGTTATATGAATTAAGTATATTTCAGAAAGTAATTAAATATATTTTGAAACTAATTTCCACTTGTTTTTTACAGCAGGCAGTTTTATATTATACGACAATTATCGCCGGAATAAAAATACCTATGTAGCATTATTCATATATCAGTCAGGAATATTTTAGGCAAACAAAAAGCCAGTCTGCCAACGACGTACAAGGAGGTAGGCTATAACGTCATCGCTCGCGGACTGGCATATTATAATGCTGCTGTATAAAGCTTAAAGCAAAATATTCTTAAACCATTTACTATAGTATTCTCTGTCCAACTCTTTGAGATAGTTCAGTACAAAGCTCATCTTTCTTCTTAACCTCTTTTTAATGCTTTCAGGGATGCTTCGCTCAGTTTGAAGCCCTGTACTCTTCTGCTGAAGGCAAAGCCTTTTTCACCACAATGCGGGAATACTTTTGCTGCACCGTTGCGTTGACGGCACAGATGTGCGAATAAACCGATTTCTTTTTCGACTGCCATTTTTGTTTCAGCCATGATTGTTCTCTCCTTTGCTTTGAATAAGTCAATTTGTCAATTTGCTCTGTATAAGGCCTCTGCTTTATACGCATTTAGTATAACAGATATTGCTTAATAAGAAAAATAGCTAATAGGAATTATAGATATGACATTTTATTATTGCTTTTTAGCTTTCTTCTGTTCTATAATAGCCTTAATCGTTGTAATTCTTGAAAATACACTAGCAATATGATAAACTAATTATATTATACCTATATTTAGAATCTATTACTGTTTCTATTTTACATAAGTTTAGTATTAGTTGGAGGTCTGCAAAACATGGAATTAGACAATTACAGAAACTTTTTGGCAATTATCGAAGCCGGTAGTTTTACCGGTGCGGCTGATTACGTACATATCGCTCAGCCGGCCCTCAGCAAGCAGTTGCGTGCCCTGGAAAACTATTTCGGCACCAAGCTGATAATTACCACCCGCGGCAGCCGTCAGATTCTCCTGACCGAGGCAGGACGCGTCCTCTATCAAAAAGCAAGTACATGTGTGCTTTGGAGGATCTTGCCAAAAGCGAAATCGAAAACATCATGGGCGGTGTTGTAGGTACGCTGCGTTTCAGCATTGCCAACTCCCGCAGTGCTTTATTCATCAAATCCTCCCTCAAGGATTTCTGTGCTCTTTATCCTAATATCAAATGCGAGCTGTTTGAAGCAAGCATAAATGAACAGACACAGCAAATGCTTAACGGTATTACCGAGCTGGGAATTTTGAGCGTACCGGTAGAGCATCAGGATAACTTTGAAGTTCTCTTCCGTCGCGATGAAGAACTGACAGCCGTTTTCCATAAACACTCTGTTTTTCTGGATGACAGCAAAAAGGTTGTCACCCTTAAGGAATTAGAGGATGTACCTCTGAGCATCAGCTCCGGCTGCTCCGAAATCTTCCTCAAGGCCTGTGCTCAAGCCTCCATCGTACCGCGTATCACCTGCACCAGCACCACCCGCAGCACTACATTGGAATGGACACGCGTCAAGGCAGCTGTTTCTATAGTGCCTGTAGAGCCCGGAGAGGACCTTGGCGAAGAATTTATCACCCGTCCTATATCCGACATCAAGGCAGATGTTTACAAGACTGTAGTAAAGGTTAAGGACAGACCGCTTTCCGTCGTTGCCCAGCATTTCCTCAAATTCTATTCCAAGACACGTAATTCACAGCAGGTATGCAATTTGGATGAGGTTCTGAAAAACTCCTCGTTATAAAACAAAAACCGCCTCACGGCGTTTTTCTGTTTTATCATACTATGCTTATGCTTTCCTTGCGAAGGCAATAAAAAAGCCGCCTTACCTGGCGGTTTTTTTATTGTTGCATTGCCACACCCCTGTAACAAGCTACACACGATAAAATTGGAGGAGAAGGAGAATTTGAAAAATCTTTACGTAACAGAACAGCAAATTGTCCGATTTGCTTAGTTTGTTCTAATGTTTGGGAAATCAATATTTCGACCCACATTTGATAGTTGAAAAAAACCGTCTTTGCAAGCAAAGACGGTTAATGCACACAATTAAGATAGCTGCCACTCTCACATAAACAGTATCTTGTCTGTTAACATCTTCTCCTGTCGCTCGCAGGTCAAGCATATGCTTGTACGAAGTACTTTGCTGACTCCAGGCAAGCCTGTTACAGCGGCGGGACCGTGTGGATTTTCACCAATTAGCGCTTCATACGAAATATTGATTTGTTGCTTTTAATTATACTAAGTCCGATTAAGAATGTCAAGACTTTAGCGAAAAAGTTCTCGAAAAAAATATTGTAAGAACTTATATCACTAAAGAGGCGCTTATTTGTTGACAATAAAAGAATTAGCATCTCTTACTCTTTTTAGGGCAAATCTCCGCAGCCTTTTATCCGGTTAACATCATATTTTCCCTTGCAGTAATGTTCTTTTGCAGCATCCGTAAGGCATTATATAACAAAAAGGCTGTCACTGATGAAGCTTCATCAATGACAGCCTTTAGCTTGCCGGTCAAAAATCACTACAGGGTGCTTTCTTGCCGGACTTTATTTGTTTTGATTGCGATGCCTCATTGAAGCACGATCAATATCAAAGGCATTAATCAGCTCGGTAACAGCCTGACTTGGGGATACCACGCCATTAACAGCTGCTTCCATTACTGCCGGTAAGCGTCCTTTAATCATCGGGTCTTCAAAGAACAGGTTATGTAAATGCTCGTCAATCATGCTGTTAACCCAAGAAATAGTCTGCGATTTACGACGTTTGTCGAAGGAACCGCATTCCTTGGTAACCTTTTCGAACTTGCGCATTACTGCCCAAAGCTCAAGCAGGCCTTCCTTGGTCAAAGCAGAGCATCTGTAGGCGTGAGTTTTCCAGCCTTCGGTAGCAGGACGGATGAATTCAATCATACGCTCATACTCACCCTGGGTAACGATAGCTTTCGGCAGATTGTCACCATCGGCTTTGTTGACAACGATAGCGCGGCAACCTCCATGATGCCTTTCTTGATGCCTTGCAGATCATCACCGGCACCGGTCAGTACTACCAGCATAAAGAAGTAACCATCGAACGGACGGTGATTTCGGACTGGCCTACACCTACGGTTTCTACTAAGATAACGTCACAGCCTGCAGCCTCGCAAAGCAGCATGGTTTCACGGCTTTTACGGGCAACGCCGCCCAATGTACCCTTTGCAGGGGACGGACGGATAAAGCAATTAGGTTCACGCGAAAGCATCTGCATACGCGTTTTATCACCCAAAATAGAGCCACCGGTAATAGAGCTGGTAGGGTCGACAGCAAGAACTGCGACCTTGTAGCCCTGATGACACAGCATCTGACCAAAGGACTCGATAAATGTACTTTTGCCGGCACCCGGTACGCCGGAAATGCCAATGCGCAAAGCTTTGCCTGTACGCGGCAGGAGAGCCTGCAGGACACGCTGTGCTTTATCAAAATCCCTCGGTGCATTGCTTTCTATAAGAGTAATAGCTTGAGATAAGGTTTTACGATCGCCTTCACTGACTCCTTTTATTAACTCTTCCGGACTAGGCTTTTTCCTCAAGGGGAATTTCCTAATTTTATCCACAGGGTTATACTTCTCCTCGCTGACAGCGTTTACGGCACTGTCAATCCCGCCCATTACAGAGCAGGCAAAGTTAGGGTCTTTTTTCAGGGGTACCCAACTCGGCCTAATATCTTTTTCACCAGTTTCAGGCATTTATATCACCTCAGTCTTCAGCGTGTTCAGCTTTTGCACGGTCAACCAACATTTGCAGTAATTGGATGCAGCACTTAGGAATGTTGGTACCAGGTCCAAAGATGCCTGCTGCACCATGTTCATACAGGTAGTCGTAATCCTGTGCAGGAATTACGCCGCCGATACTACCATGATATCTTCACGGCCACGTTTCTTCAGTTCTTCAACGATTGCCGGCAGCCAGGTTGTATTACTGATAGCCAGGGAAGAGAAGCCAACCATATCAACGTCGTTATCTACAGCGTCTTGTGCAGATTCTTCCGGAGTCTGGAACAGAGGACCAACGTCGACTGTCCAGCCCATATCAGCGAATGAGGTTGCCAGAACTTTTTGTCCGCGGTCATGACCGTCTTGGCCCATTTTAGCCAGGAAGATACGAGGACGACGGCCTTCAAGTTTTTCAAACTCATCAGCCAGTTTGGTAGCTTTTTCCATGTCATCGTTGCCGCTGAATTCACTGGAGTATACACCGGATACAGTGTGGATTACAGCATTGAAACGACCGGATACTTTTTCAACTGCGTCAGAAATTTCACCGAGGGAAGCACGGTCGCGAGCAGCTTGTACAGCCATTTCCAGCAGGTTGCCGTTGTCACGGGTTTCTGCTGCGCGGGTAATAGCTTCCAGATCGCGTGCAACAGCGTCGTTATCGCGTTCTGCTCTCAGTTTTTCCAGACGTTTAATCTGAGCGTTACGTACAGCGGTGTTATCGATGGACAGTACGTTCAGAGGATCTTCCTTAGCCAGACGATATTTGTTCAGGCCAACGATGGTTTCTTTACCGCTATCGATGTTAGCTTGACGACGAGCTGCGCACTCTTCGATACGCATCTTCGGCAGGCCGGTTGCAATAGCTTTTGCCATACCACCGAGTGCTTCAACTTCCTGGATATGAGCCAAGCACGGCGAATGATTTCGTTGGTGAGGTATTCAACATAGTAGGAACCGCCCCACGGATCGATAATCTTGCAGACTTTGGTTTCATCCTGGATGTACAGCTGGGTGTTACGAGCAAGACGAGCGGAGAAGTCGGTCGGCAGTGCGATAGCTTCGTCCAGTGCGTTTGTATGCAGGGATTGGGTATGGCCCAGAGCAGCAGACATAGCTTCCATACAAGTACGGGAGATATTGTTGAACGGATCCTGTTCGGTCAGAGACCAGCCGGAAGTCTGGCTGTGAGTACGCAGTGCCATGGATTTCGGGTTCTTAGCGCCGAAGCTCTTAAGAATCTTAGCCCACAGAACACGAGCAGCACGCATTTTAGCAACTTCCATGAAGTAGTTTTTGCCCATATCCCAGAAGAAGGACAGACGTTTTGCGAATGCGTCTACAGGCAGGCCTGCAGCTTCACCGGTACGGATATATTCCATACCATCGGCCAGAGTGTAGCCTAATTCAAGGTCGCAGGTTGCGCCGCACTCTTGAATATGGTAACCGGAAATGGAAATACTGTTGTGCTTAGGCATATATTTGGTGGTATATTCGAAAATATCACCGATGATACGCATGGACATAGCAGGCGGATAAATGTAGGTGTTACGTACCATGAACTCTTTCAGAATATCGTTCTGAATGGTACCGGCCATGATAGATTTATCAACGCCTTGTTCTTCACCGGATACGATGAAGAATGCCAGTACAGGCAGTACTGCGCCGTTCATGGTCATGGATACGGACATCGATCCAGAGGAATACCGGAGAACAGGATGTTCATATCGAGCATGGAGCAAACAGATACGCCTGCTTTACCAACGTCACCAACTACACGCGGGTTATCAGCGTCATAGCCGCGGTGAGTCGGCAAGTCGAACGCGATGGACAGACCTTTTGGCCTGCAGCCAGGTTACGACGATAGAATGCGTTGGATTCTTCCGCAGTGGAGAAACCTGCATATTGACGTACAGTCCACGGACGGAATACATACATTGTGGAGTAAGGACCACGCAGGAACGGAGGAATACCGCTCATGAAGTCCAAATGGTTACATTTATCATAGATATCCTTGGTGTACAGCGGAGCTTTAGGAATACGTTCCAAGGTAGTATCATAAAGGGCATCATAATTTTCGCCCATTTTTTCTTCCAGATTTTTCTTCCATTCGTCATAAGAACAAGAAGGATGATCAGGAAGGGCTACTTTAGTGAAATCCGGATTAATGCTCATTATTCAATCATCCCTTTCTTCTTTTGCAGCATCTTCAGAGTTTGGAAGCAGTTAGCTTTTACGCTGATGAAATCGTCAACGCCAGCATCTTTGTAAACTTGTTCCATGTCTTTCGGAGCAGCGCCGGCCAGGAACAGAGTAGCGGACGGTTTCATAGCTGCTTTAATCATCGGAGCCAGTTTCGGAACGATTTCCGGATAGGTAGCATCGGTGGAGCAGATAACTGCAACATCGTAGTCGCCTTCTTTGAAAGCTTTGAGGCATTTTTCGTATTGATCGCCATCTTCGCCGTCTTGGAAACCATCGTTCAGATGAACGTTGAATTCACCAACCTGCAGGAAAGAGGTGGAGAAGTCGGCACGAGCTTTATGTTGAGGAATCGGTCCCATGTTGCACAGGAATACTTCAACATTTTTGCCGGTTTTCTTAACATAGTCTTCAGTTTCGAAACGCAGTGCTTCATAGCGCTCGGTCCAGTGATGAGCAGCGATTGCTTCAACGGTTTCCGGAGCTTCAGCCTTGCAGGATGCAGCAGCAACCTGGCCGATAGTAGCACCGTTGCTGAATGCTTCGATTGCGCCTTCAACAGTTTCAACAGCAGCCAGCTTGCCGGCCAGATAGTTGGTGTCGATGTCAGCAACGTAAGCAGCAACAGCAGCTTCGCGTTCTTTCTTCAGTTTCGGAGTGTCCTCTTCGCGGCGCTCCAGCGGTTCTTCGGTCATGTTCGGGTACATGTTTACGCCAACAGCGCGATCGCTGCGCATTTCCAGAGCTTTGAAGCGCTTAGCCAGAACGTCAGCAACTTGTGCTTGCGGATAGCCGGCTTCCAGAGCTTTAATGATGCCGCCCATTTCCTCAACCTTTTGGAACTCAGCCCAGATTTTTTCGGTGATCTGCTTGGTCAGGGTTTCAACGCCCCAAGAACCGCCGGCAGCATCGATCGGGCTCAGCATACCAAATTCTTCTTGCAGCATTACATGCAGGTTACGAGCGATACGACGGGAGAATACGTCGCCTTTACGGATCAGCTCGTCAAACGGCGGGTTGTCATAAGTGCAAACACCGCCTACAACGCTGGAGAAGGTTTGGGTGCAGTTACGCAGCATGTTTACATACGGGTCAACAACGGTTTTGGTGAAGCGAGCGCAACGGCCATGAACTTTAATAGCACGGTCTGCTTCTTCAGCACCGAATGCTTCCATAATAGCTGCCCAGATCATACGCAGGGAACGCAGTTTTGCGATTTCCATGAAGAAGTTAGCACCTTGGTTGAAGCAGAAGTACAGGGAGTTAGCAATGTCATGCAGTTCAACACCGCGTTTTTGCATTTGACGTACATATTCAACTGCAGTAGCAAAGGTGTAAGCAACCTCTTGAACTGCTTCCGCACCGCCATCGGTGTAAGCATCACTGTTGATGAAAACAGTGCGCAGCTCCGGAGTATTAGCTTTAGCAAATTTAATGGTTTCAGCCATTTCATCATACAAAGCATCCAGAGAGGTTTCGGTTTTACCGGTTTTTACCAGCTCGCCGATGA
>ERZ859937.480-NODE-480-length-16830-cov-18.717198_pt1 | contig 16830 bp, 8 predicted proteins | sample MGYA00509985_ERZ859937 | MGnify/ENA primary metagenome ERZ859937 (study PRJEB30046, sample SAMN00715169) | human gut metagenome | study: EMG produced TPA metagenomics assembly of the A metagenome-wide association study of gut microbiota in type 2... | reverse complement strand
CAGGAACCAGCATGCCTGTGGAAATCCAAAACAATACGTCTGATATGTAATTCATCTTTATTTTATAATGTTAAGTGTTGAATGTTAAATGTTAAGTTGGCTTGCGCCTTTACAGTTTCTGTGATAAGCGCTGCATCTTGATGCGATAGCAGCCCCATCCTATCGCCATTCCTACAATGACGATGGCGATGACGCCGAGAAGCGAAAGGGCATCGAAACTATTGAATCCTGCCACCGCTGTCCTGCCATTCACCGTACCTATGATGCCCATCAACCCGAGCAACACCTCTATCAGAAAGAGCAGTTCCAAACGGATCGGACGCTCTGGCAACAACCATCTCAAACCGTAAGTAAGTACAGGCAGCAAGACCAATAGCAACACGGCAAGCACCCAGGCTATCACCTGAAACGATGCTCCGGGAAGCAGGAAGATGGTCATCACCAAAACACTGAAAAGCACGGGGAAGACCAGCAATCCGGGGAAATACTTCAGAAAGATGAATAACATCCATTTGCGACGGCTTACATGTTCCGAAGTCTTCAGGTCGACGTGGTGTACACAGAAAAGCATTGTGAGTGCTACATCTACACTCAGCAGCACAGCCATATCGAGCATCAGCTTCTGGTCGGCTATCCAGGCCGCTATCTGAGTCTTCGACTGTTCTATAGCGAGTGGCCACGCCATTCCTACGAAGAAGGCTACGAGCACCGAGATGATCATAATCTCCTTCACTCCGTGGAAGGTCTGCTTCAGCACAAAACTGAAGCAAACCAATATCATCATTACTAAAACTAATGTCTCCATTTTTCTATTCCATATTCTTTCTACGGCGGCGAATCAGTACAGTCAACATTACGAAAGCCACGATGACAATGACACCTACTACGATGCCGCTAACCACGGTGGTGGTCTGCTGAGCCTCGTCATTCAGAGTCTCCTTCTTCATCACCATACCCTTGTCGTTGTTGCTGTTAGCAGCCTCAGCGTTGCGTATCTGCTCTACATTCTGCTGATATTCCTTGGCCGAAGCAGCATCGGTCTTGCTGGCAATATATTCGCGAAGCTTGGCATTGTCGCAAACGAAACCAGAGCATGAAGGTTTATACTTGTTCACCGTCTCGGTATGAAGCTTGGCAATGTCGTTGAGTTGCTGAGGAGTAGCCTTCCACATTCCCTTGCGGGCACTCTCCATCATCACGGCTGTCATCTCCATCAGCGCTGCCGGATTCTGCTTGTCAAAGAACTCCTTGGTTCCGAGATTATACTTGTCCTTTACATATACATTATATATCTCGTCCCACATCTCCTTGTCTATAGCCTTAGGCTTCATCACATTCCAACCGTAAGTATTGGTTACGATTTCAGCGAATGTGCTGGCGCTGCTGGCTCCGCCCTTCATCTTCTCCTTGATATAGGCAGGATTGAATATGGTAGTTCTGCCCTCGATGCCTATAGCCTCCTTCACCTCCTGCATTCTCATATTGCTATGGTTGCGATAGTCGGCGAGATAAGCATCCGGATCCTTACCGGTAACGTTGCGTACTGCAAGATTCATACCTCCCATAAACTCGTATACGTGGTCGAGACTCAAGGCGCCCCATGTATTGCTCTGACGTGGCTGAACCACCACATCTGTACGGGTCAATGCCGCCTCGAAAGCAGCCTTACGAACTGTTTCCCAGTTCTTCTCGTCACCATAGAAGGCACCCATATTGTTCAGATAGACCTCGGCAATCTGGCTCTCCTTGTCCCAACGGTCGCCAGCTGTCACCATTTCCTGAATACCTGTGCCATAGTTGCCGTTGACACCACCAAACACACGGTACATACTTACCTCGCGAGCCTCCTTTGGCGACATACCCTTCTCTACGAGCACCCGTTCCGATTCTGTAACACCTGCTTTCACCAGATTGTCGTACTTGTCATCCTTGGCATTTGCAGCCATCTCTATCGCCTTGTTGATAAGGAACAGACGGGAAGCTGCCAGGTCGCGAAGCTGACCGGAAGTCTGAACCACAACATCTATACGAGGACGGCCCAACTGCTTGGATGGGATGAGACGCAAATCGGTGACACGACCGAAGGCATCTCTTAGCGGTTCTACACCGAGCATATACAGAATCTGAGCTATTGTGGCACCTTCAGTTTCGATGAACTCGCTGCTCCATAGCGTATAGCTCACCTTGCGTGGATATTCGCCCTTATGACGCTCACAATACATCTTGATGGTATTGTCGCAAAGTTCCTTAGCCTTCTCCCACGCATCTTCCGACGGAGTGTTCTCTACATTTATCGAGAAGAGATTTCTACCTGTGGGCAGGGTGTTGGGATTGACAATAGGATCGCCACCAGGAGAAGGAGCGGTAAAGCCGCCATTCAGCGCATTCATCAGAGAAGACATCTCGCTGAGCGGACTCTGGCGGAGAGCCTCCGAATACTTGCCTACATTCTGCAAGGCATGCTCTACGGTAGTGATAGCCTGAGCAAGATGTATCTGCTGACGAGTATATTTGGGGGCTTTCGACATCATCCTACCCTTAGCATTAGAAGATTTCTGAGACGACCTGCCCTTGCAGGCTTTTGCCATCTTCGCTTTCTTCAAATCTTCCTGATACCATTTCTGTCCCTTCTTGATGGCTTCCATCATCTTGTCGGGGAAGCGACCAGTCTGCTCCATCTTCTCAAAAGCCTCACGACTCATCTGCGGAGTCTTCTTCTTATGAGAAACCTTGGCAGCACGCAATTCGCTTACCGTGCGGTGATCCACATTCTTCGGCTTCGCCTCCTTAGCTCCACCCATCTGGTCTGCCATCTGCATCATCATCTGTATAGGGTCAGGAGCTGCCTGCATCGCCTCTACCTTACGTGCCATCTGAAGTTCGGCAGGAGTGATTCCTACATAACGGCAGATGTATTCATCAGAAACCGAGGCTGCACTGAGAAGCTGTGTCACGGTGTTGCGAGCCTTGCTCAGATAGAGACGGTCGAAAAGCTGCTTGTGCTTCTCAACTCCTTCCGGGGCACGACCCTTCAACTTATCTACTGCCAACATTCCGTAGGCTATAGGGTCGGTAGCCATAGCATACACACTGGTGCGCACATCATCGCCGTCGTATGGCACTCCTAAAGTATAGAGTTTGCCTGTTATCTTTTCGTTCGCCAACTCTTCTGCATAGTTCTCCACTCTTGCTATTTCATCTGCAGAATATGGCTTGTTCGCCTGTTTGGCATCAAGCCCCAGTTCACGTGCAATTCCCATCTTCACGGTCAACGCCTTTACCTTCAGCGACTGCTCGTCAGAAGGTTTCTTCTCGTATGCCTGAATGGCATCGCTCAGTTTCTTATATGTCTGTCGCAACTCGCTCTCCTTGAAAGGAGGAGTGAGATAGCTTTGAGTCTGAGCATAAGTACGGCGCTTAGCAATCATCGCCTCACCCACATTGCCGATGGTATATATATAAAGATGTGGAACCACACCTATCAAACGGTCACTCCAGTCGTTGCTGTCGAGCGCCACTTGCTTGCGAGGAGTATATTCAAGCGAGCCGTGGGTTCCGAAATGTATGAGCGCATCGGCTCCGAAACCATAACGTGCCCAGAGATAAGAAGCGACATAGGTGTAGGGCGGTGCCTGGTCGGTACCATGCACTATCTTGAAAGCATCGCCTCCTACGCCTGCCATCACCTGTGGAAGCAGAGCCACATTACCAAACTGCAATCGTGCTACCGCCAACTTGCCATCGTCAGTAGACATGTATTTGCCGGGGAAAGAGCCATATAGCTGGTTCATCTCCTTGACCATTTTCTTAGACAAGGCCTTTTGAGTCCATCCGTCAAACTGCTGTGCTGTGACCAAGGCTGGATGACCTGACTTCAAGAACTTTGTATAAGCACCCTCGGCATAGGCTCCGAAAACAGAACCCTGAGCCTGAATCATTTTTCCTAATTCTTCTGCATTAGCAGGAAGCTTACCTACATTGTATCCCTCGTTATTCAGCCTAACCAGAAGATTGTAGAGCGATGGAACCACTTCCATACCCGAAGCCGTAAGAGCATTCTGTCCGGGACCCTTGAAGTAGAATATTGCGATGCGCTTGTTGCTGTTCTTCTTGTTCTTCAGATTCACATAGCCCTGCACACTCTCTACGAAACTCTCCATTCTGTCTGGAATGCCGTAAACCTCCTGCAAGCCCTCCTTGTTGACGCGCTGTCCGAAGACCACGTATGGACGGATGGCACCATCAATTTCAGGAGTCACTATGCTCTGCGACATAAAGCCTCCGTTCATTCCCTGCTTGTCGTTCTCCCAATCTGTGGTCAAGCGGTTGATATTGAGAGGTGAGAAAAGCGGGATATTCTTCTGCTTCAGAAATTCTACGAAGTAATCGCCCAGTCTGCCGTGCGCCATATTCACTACGGCGTTAGCCTGAATGCTGTCGGCATGATTTCCGGCAATGAAATTCTGGAGTTTATTGATGCGATACACCATGAATCCCTTCTTCTCGAAAGCCTTCTCCATATCAGGAGCCGCACCCATAAAACCTGTAAGCATAATGGTAGGAGCACCTTCTTTATATAAGCCATTCTGGGCAAGGAAAGCATTATACTCGCGAATGCTGTTGAATCCCAATTCATCACCCTTTTCATCCTTCGGGTCGAAATGAGTCAGGAGACAGCTTGGTCGCTCATTCACACGTTCAGGCTCTGGAGCCATAAACTTCTTTCCGTCGATAAACTTACGGATGTAAGCGAGCATACTATGATAATTCTTCTTGCCGCCATTCTCAATATACTGCATCAGATAATCGGCATCGAAGTTGTCTACTGATACGATATTGTTGGCTGGATTGGTAGCTGCATGTGTAAGGGTCGGCACCTTGTAGGAAGCCTCTTCCAACTGCTTGCGCTGGTTCTCGTCAATTCGGAGTCCCATACCATTCACGATAATCATATCGTAATCTCCCAAATGGTCGAAATCATCGGTTGTGATTTCGCTCAGCTTAATCATCGCATTGTCGTTAGCATGCGAAATTTGCCCCAACGCAATGGCTTGATAGTTGAGGAAAGCGATGCGGGTCGCACCCACCCAGGCACTATAAGCCTTCAGCAGACCTGCCACAACTATCACGGCAAATAAAGCCAAGAAGATTTTTTCTTTTTAATTTTTCCTAATCCTTTATTCATTTCTATTCCTTATTTTCGGGTTGCAAAGTTAAGGGTTGTTAAAGAATAGCGCAATACCTAGATTTTGTGATTTTCATGTTTTACATACCTAAAAATCGGTATTAAAATATTACATCATACGTCTTCATTCGAAACAAATGAGTATAGCCTTGATTTTGCATCAAGATAAGTAATAACAAAAAAAATCGGTTTGATTTTGTCTGAACAGCGACAAAATCAAACCGATTTTTCTATATAGTCTTTATTATTCTATTACTCAGCAATAAGCGAGAACTCTGCAGCCGATGCGTAGTCGACACCATAGTGTGCATTGAGAGCACGGAATCGTACGTAACGTGCCTTTACTGGCTTGTCGAACATCACAGTCTTAAGCTCGCCCGAGCGGTCGAACTCTCCCTTAAGGATTGCGTTGCCCCATGTCTTGCCGTCGTTGCTAACGTAAATCTCGTAGTTCTTGATACGGCCGTAACCCGTGTCCTGACGTGGCATAAACTTGAATCCCTTGATTGTCTTAGGCTCCGAAGCGTCGAAGTCTACCCAGTGAGGATACTTGGCAAGAGTGATAGAGTACATGGTGTGCCAGATAGTAGTCTCGTCGCCATCAACAAGATTTACGGCATCGCCCTCCTCAGGCTCTTCCGACGATACGAAGGCTATCTGCAGAGGCACGAAGTCTACCTTGTCGAATGTCATCGTGGTCTTCTGGCTGGGTGTTTCCTTATACCATGTGGTGATGGTTCCACCCTTGCTCATGTCTATTGCTCCTTTATACACCGTCGGCTTCTTAGCTCCGTTGAGAGCATAAACGATGGTGCGGTTCTTAGCTGGAGTTGAGAGCAGAACCTTACCGGTCTGCTTGTGCTCGATGCTGATAGGCTGCTCGCCCGAGAGCGCAACCTTCGAAGCCTCAGCTACGGCTGCAGCAGTAGCCTGTGCCGGACGTATTACGAAACCGAAGTTGTAGTTCTGGCTGTATGTACGGTCGTCCTTCAGCGGACCGCCCTGTCCGCAGCTGGCTCCACCAAGTCCTGTCACCTTGGCGTCGAGGTGCAGATAGGTTCCGTCAGAAGCCGGCAACTCATTGGCATGAGCCACTACTGTCATCTGCTGGGCGCTCCATGGCAGTGCCGACACTGACATTGTGCTGTCGGCTACGAACACTACGCTCTGCTTGCCCTGCTCGGTGAGTGCACACCAGCGTACTTCCTCGCGGTTGCCCATCGACTGCGGCTTCGGCAAGAGGATGTCCTGCTCGCCTACGATGCCACGGTGGTGCTCTATGAACTGGCCGGTCTTACGATCGTTGTAGTTGTTCACCGGTCCGCGTCCGTAATAGTCGAACTGCTTATATGTGGCGGGCAACTTCATTGCGTAGCCAATGCGCGGCAGGATTATGCTGTTGCGGTTGGCTGAGATTGCGCTGTTAAGCTCGATTGAGCCATCCTTATAGATGGTGTATATCTGATTGGTGATGAACTTTAAGTCGTCCTTGCCAAGCTTCTGCTTGTCTACGCCGAAACGATAAGCCGACTGTGGGTCGCGGTCGCGGTTACCATAAACCTGCTTGCAGCCTTCCTTGCCCTGACTCTCAACCGTCATGCTGATCTGCAGCGAACCGTCCTTCTGCTTCATAACGGTAGGCTTGCCTACTACACGATGGCCGAGGTCGTAGAGTCCGAACTTGAACCAAGCATTGTGATAGCCAATACCGGCGTCGTTATCAGTTGGAGCACGGAAGGCGTCGAGCTTAGGTCCGTTGCCCTCAGCAAATACAGTGTTGCCACCATACGACAAGCTGTTCAAAGCGCCATCAGTCAGACTGAATGTAGCATTGAAGTTGTCGCCCTTCACAGTGACAGTCTTTGCGTCCTGAGTATAAGTGATGTTGCCCTTGGCGTTTGCCACATCCTTAACGGCTACTGCCTTCATGTCGGCTCCCTTCACACGCAACTGCTCCTCCATCTGTACATATCCCTTCTTAGCCCAAGGCATATCCTTGCCCTGCAGGAACTGTACCTTGACGAAGTATTCGCTCTGCGGGTCGAGCTTAGCGAAGTCGTAGTCGAGAGTGTACTCCTGACGCTCGCGCGGACCAACGATGTTCTTTGCGCCCATGAGCTGTCCGTCGTTCTTGATGCACTCGCCGTCCTTCCACAACGACCATACTATCTGATAACCGCGCAACGGCTCAAAGTAGTTCTTGTTGAATATCTCGATGCGGCCCTTGGTCATGTCGACAGCCTTGACACCCACATTCTGATAAACCTTCTTCACCTCAAAGTACTGTGCCTTGGGCGAAAGGTCGGGACGCATGATACCGTTCATACAGAACATACCGTCATTAGGCTTGTTGTCCATGCCGAAGTCGCCACCATAGCCCCAATACTTCTTGCCGGTCTTAGGGTCGACGTTGTACAAAGCCTGGTCTACCCAGTCCCAGATGGCACCGCCCATAAAGAAGTTGGTGCTTTCTATGGCGTTCCAGTAGTCAACGAGGTTGCCCACAGCGTTACCCATTGAGTGTGCATACTCCGAGATATGATAAGGATACTTGATGTCGTACTTACCCTTCACAGCTTCCTGCACCCATGGTATAGAAGGATACTGGTTTGAACCCATATCCACGATGTCGTTGTTACGCTCGTACTGTACTGGGCGGCTTGTGTCGTATGCCTTGATGGCAGCATAGCAGTCCTTGAAGGTGTCGCCAGGTCCAGCCTCGTTGCCAAGACTCCATATCACAACCGAAGGATTGTTGACCGTAGCATGTACCATTTCCATATTGCGTGCCACGTGAGCGTTGCGGAACTCCTTGACGTGCGACAACGACTCCTTGCCATAGTAGTACTGATGGCTCTCGATGTTTGCCTCATCCTCAAGATAGATGCCGTACTTGTCGCACAGATAGTACCAGTAGGGAGCGTCGGGATAGTGACAGTCGCGTACGTGGTTGATGTTGCCACGCTTCATGAGGAACACCTCGTGCTCCATCTGCTCACGTGTTACGTAGTGGCCCGTAGCCGGATTGTTCTCATGACGGTTCACACCCTTCATCTTGATGGGCTGACCGTTGAGATAGTAGTAGCGGCCTGCCAGTCCGAACTCGTCCTTATCGGCAGGAGTGTCCTTGATTTCAATCTTGCGGAAACCTACGTTGGTTGAGAATGTCTCCACAGTGTTGCCCTTCTTGTCCTTCAGTTCGCCCACGAGAGTGTAGCGATGCGGAGCCTCAGCACTCCACGGCTTCACGATGTTGCCAGCCTTAAGCGTAACCGAAGCTGTGAGGTTGCCGTTCTTGTCGATGTCGCCTACAGTAGCAGTAGCACCTACACCAGGCACGAGAGTATTCTCGTCAGAGTAGAGACGGTTTTCGTACAGCTTATAGTCGATGGTATATCCCTTTACAGCCTTAGTAGTGAGGTTGCTCACATTGGCTGAGATATGCAGCGAAGCGTCGGTATAAGTATCGTCGTAATCTGGAATGGCCTTCAAGTCGCGCACTTGCACCTTAGGCTTGGCGGTGAGCGAGACGCTGCGGAAGATACCCGGCAGACGGAACATGTCCTGGCTCTCAAGGAATGAGCCGTCGCTATGACGGTAAACCTCAACAGCCACTACGTTGCTGCCCTTCTTATTAAGATAAGGTGTGATGTCAAACTGAGCAAGGTTGCGCGAGTTCTTTGCAAAACCTACATATTTACCATTGATGTAGAGATAGAAAAACGAGTCGACACCATCGAAGTTGATGTATACCTCCTTGCCTTGCCAATCGGCAGGCACTTCAAACGAACGGCGGTATGAACCTACCTCATTACGGTTCTTGTAAGTCATCCATGTCTGAGGCGGAGTACGCATCACGCCACCCTTCCAGTCGCCTACCTTTACGCTGTGCTGGAAGATGACACGCTGGTTTGAGTACAACGGCATACCATACTTGAATGTGCCGTCGTCCTTGGCACCAGCCATGTTCCAGTTCATCGGAACCTGCACACGGTCCCAAGCCGATGCGTCAAAATCTGTACGATAGAAGTCCTTAGGACGTTCGTCGGGATTCTTTGCCCAGTGGAACAGCCACTCTCCGTCGAGAGTCTTCCAGAGCGATGAGTTCTCGGGCAGCACACGACGAGCCTCGTCAACGTTCTTGAACGAGAAGAACCACGCATGCGGCTGCTGCTTGTTGTAAGCCACTGAGTCAGGACTCTGCCACTCCCATCCAGTAGGAGCCTGCATCTGTCCGTAATAGAAACCTCCAAGCTGTGTGGTCTGGGCGTACATTGGCGACGCCAGCAGAGCAGCCAGAAGGGTCAGGGTTGATTTGTTCATTGTTGTTATTAAATTTAATAAGTGTTTGTTTCGTAAATATTATACATTGAAGTATTTGTCGAGTATCTCCTCCGCCTTACCGTCAGAGTTGTCGATATCCTCTATTATCTTGCCATTCTCAAGCAGCGCCACACGCGTAGATATCTCTACGGTATGCTGCAGGTTGTGGCTCGACACCATTACCGTAGCACCGGTAGAACGGTTGAATTCGGTCAGTATACGCTTCAGTTGGTTCTGGCTGCTGGGGTCGAGAAAGTTGAACGGCTCGTCAAGTATCACGAGTTGCGGACTGTTGAGCAGTGCTGCAACAATGCCAATCTTCTGCTTGTTGCCAGCCGAGAAGTCGCGTATGTACTTCTTCTTTCCTATTATCTCGTCGTCCATGAAGGTCTCAAACGTCTTGAGTCGTTCCTCCACCTGCTCCTTTGTCATGCCCGACACCTTGCCGACAAACTCAAAATACTCCTCGGCAGTAAGAAAGTCAATGAGAAACGAGTTGTCGATGAAAGCCCCCGTCTGCAGTTTCCAGTCCTCGCTTTTGGCGGGATCTATATCGTCAATGAGCACATTGCCTTCGGTAGCCTTCGCCAAATCGAGCATCAGTCGGAACAAAGTTGTCTTGCCGGCACCATTGTTGCCCACAAGTCCAACCACCTGTCCATTGTCGATAGTGAAGTGTGGAATGTCTACGGCTGTATGCTCGCCGAAACACTTTTTGAGGTTATTGAGTTGTATGCGCATCTTTTTTGTGGCAAATTTACCATTTTTCTTACACAACAGCAAATTTTACGAGCTATATTATGGCATTATGCCGTAGTTGATATCACTTGATGAATCTGCTTGATGAATTGCTTGAGGTTGGCAAACTGGTTGCCGAAGGCGGCGCGCCAGTTGAGAGCCTTGAGCGGATACTCCATAAAGTTGCGTGTCTCAATGTCGCCATTCATGCTCACGTAGTCGAGAATATTCTTCAGATAGCGCTCCTGGTCGGCTGTCAGCTGATAGCCTTCTATAAAGTGCTGATATATCTGCAAGGCACGCTGGCGGTCGATGCCGCCAGCCACGCGTATGAAGGCTGCCACATTATTTTTATATGGTCTTCCGTCGGACAGTTTTTCGTAGTCCGACTTGGTGCCCAACTCCTCAAAGAATATGCGCTCCAGCTCCTCGATGTCTGCCGACGTCAGCTGTTCGAAGTTCTGTATCTTGCGTAGCGTAGCGTTGTCGCTGTTGGCTGCCAGATAGTCGATTATGCGCTGCTTGTAGGTGGTCTGCACTATCAGGTCTTCGCCTCCGTCAGCTGTCTGGTATTCGTCATCTATGTCGATGACAAACTTGCGGGTCTTGCGCTGCTCGTCGAGCAGATTGATAAGGTTGCGCAGTTCGGTGCGCACCTTCTCCAGAGCGTCGAGCGACTCATTCTCCCAGAACTGCTGTGTCTGCACAAGGCGTATGGTGTCGATTCGGTTTTTCACAGCCGGCACCGTGGCTTTCTTCTCCAATAGTGCTGCCACATTCACCACAGTCTGTCGGAATTGTCCCACCTTCACCGTCGTATCTACATGTGCAAGCATCAGGTGGAGCATTATCACGTCCCATTTCTTGGCAGCCTCATCGTCCTTGTCGGCAGGAATGAGGTTGGCAATTTCCTTGAGTCGCAGCACATCCACCTCCGAGAGGCATGCCCACGCCTCCTTGTTGCGGAAGGGTTCGATGGTGTCAAGATACGGCCGTGCCTCCTTGCGCTGCTTTCCTATGCTGCATAGCTGGGTGTGAAGCAGCAGCTTTAGGTCGTCGTGCAGCTTGCGGTCGAACTCATTTTCCTGATGGTCGGCACTCTGCAATTCCTTGGCTATGTCCACACGCAAGCCGAATAGTCGTTCGGTGAGCGACTTTACAGCCACGCTGCTGATGCCGTCGGCATTCTTCGAGAAATACTCAAAGTTGCCACACCAGTCGAATATATAGAATTCCTTCTTGTCCTTGTCAGCCCCGAAGAGGTCCTTGCACAATCGTGTGCCTCGACCTATCATCTGCTCGAACTTAATCTTCGACTTCACAATCTTGAAGAATACGAGGTTCAGAATTTCGGGCACGTCGATGCCCGTATCGAGCATGTCTACCGACACGGCTATCTGTGGCAGTCGGTCGGCAATCTTGAATTCGCTTATTATCTGGTCGTGGTGCTTCACCTGGTTGTCTATGAGCTGGCAGTAGTCGGCTCCACGCTCAGGATAGAGTTGGTGGAAACGCTCCACGATGCGCTCGGCATGACGATGGTTGTAGGCAAAGATAATGGTCTTGCCAATGTCCTCGCCGCTATGCACCTTCAGTCCGTTGGTCATCAGTTCGGAGAGCACGTTGTCGATGGTGTCGTCGTTGATGAGATAGTTGAATATCTCGCGACCCTCTATGTCGCGGTGGTAGTCCTCGTCTTGCGGAATGCCGTTGAGCGCCTTCTCATACTCCCACACCTTCTCCAGTTCCTCGCGCTGTGCAGGGGTGAGTTCGTCGTACTTTATGCCGCGGTTTATCATCTTCGATGTGCAGTTCTTCACCTTGTATGGCACAAGATACTTATCGGCTACAGCCTCCTGGAAGCTATACTCAAAGTTCGGCTCGTCGTCCAGTTCGAGCAATCGGAACGTGTTGCGGTCAATCTCGTCGCGCGGAGTGGCAGTAAGACCTATAAGCAACGAGTCGAAATACTGGAATATGGCACCATACTTACCGAACACGCTACGATGTGCCTCATCGATAATGATAAGGTCGAAGTGTCCTACCGAGAACTCCACGGGCACGGCATTTATATAGTTTATCATCGTCTGATAGGTAGAGAAGATGAAGCGTGCGTCAAGATCGGGCACGGCATCCTCCGACAGACAAGCTATCGACTCGCTGGGCAAGAGATTCTCATAATTCTGGCGCGCCTGGTTAACGAGTTCGGTGCGGTCGGCCAGGAACAGCACCTTCTTTATCCAATTGTTGCTAGACAGAAGCTTACAAAGCGAGATACTCACACGTGTCTTGCCCGTACCGGTAGCCAGCACGAGCAGTCCGCGTCGATGCTTCTTGTTGAGCCACTCCACCAGACTCTTTATGGCTGTCTTCTGATATGGTCGGTTGGTTATGGCGTCGTCGATGGTGAGGTCGGTTATGTCGGCACGTCCACGCTTTTGTATCAGGTATTCCAGGTCGTCGTGACTGTGGAATGAGATGACATCGCGGTCGGGATAGCCCATACCGTCAATCACCTTCGTTGTGTAGCCGTTGGTATAATAAACGACGGGGCGCACACCATGCTTACGCTCCAGACAATCAGCATACTCCATTGCCTGCTTGCGTCCCTTAGTAGCGTTCTCGATAGTGCTCTTTGCCTCTATCACGGCAAGCGGTTTGCCTCCCTTGCTCATCAATACATAGTCGCAATAGCCCGTGCCCGAGGCAGAAGAAGTCATCCCCTCCACCTTCACCTCTATGCACGCCTTGCCTCCTTGCAGGTCGCCCTTCGTGGCGAGAATGTCCCACCCTGCCTCGTTCAGCATATAGTCGATGAGGCACTTGCGTGTGATGCGCTCGCTTTCCAGACTCTCTGGCGGTATCTCGGTAGGAGCCTTTGGCTTCTCTATAGCGTCCTTTGGCACACTCTCCACCACTTCGGCAGCCACAGCAGGCTCCGAGTTGTCGGCTATGTGCATGCCCGTGAATCCGTCGGGCACAATGGTGGCATCAAATGCCACTATACTCTGTATGGCACGCCAACGGAACAGAAAACCGCACACCACATAATACAAGGCACGCAGACAGATGTAGGCATCGTTCTGTCTCACCTCCTGCACACCAGTATGCGAGGCATAGTTGCCAATCTTCTTCACCGTGCGCATGTCGCCCTGCAACTGTCTGTCGTCGCCTACGAAAGCGTCAATCTGCGGACGGCGCAGCATCTGGCTGAGCGTCTCGCGTGGCTCAAGCGTCACGTTTGCCATGGCAAGATGGTTTCTTACAAGCCACTCCAATGCCTTGCGGGCGTTGCTGGCGCTCTCATCAGGGAAAGCCTTCTGAAAGATTTCCGCCTTATCGCAGTATGTGTGTAGCTGGGCGAAGTCGGGGATTGTCTCCGCCAAGCGTGAGATAAAGTCAAAGTTCTTCATATTGTTATAATGTAGGTAGTGTAGTGTCGTTGTATTTGTTTGTTAAGCACATAAGCCACAGATGGCATATTGGCGAAGTACGAAGGTGCACCATTGGCGGAATTGGGTGGCGCGACGAGAATTAGCTCTATAACCTACACTTATGATTGCATCAAGGTTATAGAACTTGGTGTTGTATGATTTACCGTCGGCGGCAGTTCGTCGGAAATTCCGACAAACTGAATCTTTGTCCAATTCTCCTTCTTTGAAAATGTTTGACAGATGTTCTGCTATAGTTGATCTCCCTTTGTCAAAAAGGTTTGCAATAGCATCTTGTGTACACCAAATATTTTCATCGGCATACATAACCTCTATACCATCCTCCTTACCCTCCGCCATAAAGATAAGGAATTCGGCTGTGCTATTTCGTATTTCAAATTTCTTTGTCATAAATTCAAGTTTTTAGAGTCGCCCATATATGAAATGGCTAATGTAAATCGTGGGAGGCTATGGCGTCCTCGCCGTAGCCTGCGCAAGCAGTTGGCTATCTATAGGAGGGTATAGCATCCCTGCTATACCCACTCAATCTACTGCTAATTAAGACTGAGTGGGTAGGGCAAGGATGCCCTACCCTCCTAAGTTTCCATTACTCGAACCAATGCTGCATACGAGAGGCAAGGAGGGTTTCAAGGTCGGTTATCGACTTCTGTACCGCAGACTTCTGACGCTCTATCTGCTCTATGCGCTGGGCAAAGAGGTGCTGGAGGGAGAGAGGGGGGAGGGGTATTCTAATGGATGCCAATTCTTTAGAGTTAATGTTTGCTTGATTAACAGCACCTTTCGCCATAGAACGCAACTTCTTTTTAATTGAAACTAAATTAAACATTCTTGCCAAAACAACTGGTAATAATCTTTCATTTAGTCTTACTCTTATTATATATCCTGCTATTACCATTGGTTCGCTATTATCAAACATGCATGTTTTGCCAACTAACTCTATACTATTGGTACGATTAAATAGAATATCTCCGTGACGAACTATACATTTCTCTATTTCATCATCTGGAATATCTATTGTTTTTAGATTTGACAAATTCAAGAATCCATCATCTGTTATGTTGCACATTCTTAAATACTTATAACAACCATTTTCGCAAGCGGGCTTACTTGTTCCATATCTAATATCGGTACATACATCCACTAATTTCTTCACTTCCCATCCCTTTTCATTCTCTACGGGGTCTCCAAACATCTCATAGAAGATGCTTTGTGCGAGGTTGTCATAATCTTTCAGTTGTTCCTTCTTTAGACGAATCAACTCGTTAATCTTGTCAAGTTCGGAGACAATGGAGAGTTGGGTGGACTTGGGAGGGATGGGGACATTTAATTCTTTTAATAGTTTGTAATGTCTTGAATAACCAAGATTCGGTATTTTGTACCATTGCAAGTAATAAAGCAAAAACTTTGCATCCAATTCTTGTTTTGGAGAAATAATCTTAACACCATCTGCACCAACAACAAAATCGAAATCTACATATTTTAGGACACGGGTATGGTCTCCGAATATTACGACTGGAGAGTCAATGTGAAAAACATAAGACTCATCATCATAATATCCAGAAATAAGTTTGTCTTCTTGTGAAACAATAGGATACTTAGTACCACTATTATATTCTTCTGTTTTTACTTGCTTTGGTTTGGGCGTTTTGTTTATGCAAGCTTCAAACTTCTTATATTCCCATCCTTGTTTCATTGTTCCTCCTTGTCGTTATTGTTATTACCAGCGCGCCCCGAAGGGGCAACTCCTCCATAGCCCAGGGCAACGCCCTGGGTATGATGTGATTATGAGCTCTGCGCCCTGTAAGGGCAACTCTAATAGCTTGGGGTTTTATAGCTGCCCTTGCAGGGCGCATGGCGTTTGTGTTCGTTTACCCAGGGCGATGCCCTGGGCTATGGAAACATTGGGCTTTCAGCCCGTCTTTGCGCAAACGTCATAGGTTTCACATCCTTGCAACGTCATAGGTTTCACATCCTTGCTAATCCGTAAACACATACTTCTCGTCATATTCAATATTATAAAATTTCAAAAACTGCCTGTACTCATCTTGGAATGACGTTTTCTTATGATGCTCCTTTGGTTTTTGATGTACGCCAATGTCTTGTCCACAACCGACTGGCTTACAGACAAAGCCGCATAACCGCCCTGACATGCAAACCATGAATATTTTGGGGATAGCGATTTTATCCATCGGCTGCTATTGCGTTTCATAGCCTCCACAAGTTGCGCTATTGATACCTCACGCCCTAATAGACACAACACATGTACATGGTCGCCAATACCACCAACCCAAATAGTTGTGCATTTCGAGTCGTTGATTATTTCGCCGATATAGGCGTGCACACGTTTGAGGTCGTCATCAAGAATACATGGACTTGTGGTCTTGATGTGGAATATGATGTGCAAATAGATTTTGCAAAGTGATTGTGCCATATGCTTTTATAATTGTTTTTGCGTCCCGATTTTTGTTATGTCATTTGTTCGGGATGCGTTCGGGATGCGTTCGGGATGATTGTGCAATTGATTGTACAATCCAATGCCCTTTACCGTAAGCAGATATTTCTGCTTAGGGTGGCGTGGAGAATTAGGATATAGCATACGTACAAAGCCTGCAGAAATGGCAGGGGTTAGGAATTGTTCAAGGAAGTTAGGTCGATGCTTTAATCCTACGCCATTCATCATTTCCTTTACCGTCAACTGCCCAGTTCCAATAGTTAGTACCAAGTCGCGTGTGTTCTTGTCGTCGGTATAGAACAAATTTGGAGCTTGTTCGGTACTTGTTCGGTACTTGTTCGGTACTTGTTCGGTCTGCATTGAACTTGTGGGGGTACTTGTGGGGGTATTTGTCGAACTTGTGGGGGTGTCGAGTCTCGGTTGTTCTGCATATTCTGCAGGCGGATTGATAACGAGATATCGGTTGCGAAGGTCCCATTGCTCGCCAAGAAGCATGTTGCGGAAGAAACGTTCCAAATATTTAGGTTCGGGCATAACGCCCTCGTTATTTTTATATACGTAGCGTACCATGGCATTACGGAAATACCATGAATGTCGGGCAAAGATTTCGTTATTGACAGAAAATCCCATAGAGCGCAGATACTGAATTACGAATACTGCCGTGGTGCGTGTGTTGCCCT